>Ga0302270_10004501_pt1 | contig 12951 bp, 15 predicted proteins | sample III_Bog_E2_3_FD_198773 | JGI IMG/M metagenome (GOLD analysis project Ga0302270, IMG submission 198773) | Peat permafrost microbial communities from Stordalen Mire near Abisko, Sweden - III_Bog_E2_3 | ecosystem: Environmental > Terrestrial > Soil > Wetlands > Peat | place: Sweden: Abisko... | reverse complement strand
TGTATAGCAGACTGGGGCTTCTATAGCTTTCCCCTTTGGACTTTGGCCCAGGCAACCGGCGCCGACCTGCTCTGGCGGTTGCGTACGGACCTGGTCCTGCCGAGGGAAAAGGCGTTGCCAGATGGCAGTTTCCTGAGCACCTTCTATGAATCAGCTACGCATCGCAGGCAGAAGCGGAACGGCATCGTGGTCCGAGTGGTGGAATACACCCTGGAAGGGGCCAAGGACGCTGAACCGTTATACCGTTTGGCCACCACCGTCCAGGACCCCACCATGGCCTCAGCCAAGGAGATGGCCGCCCTTTATCATGAACGGTGGGAAATTGAGACCGCCTTCGATGAACTGAAAACTCACCTGCGTGGCCGTCAAATCACCCTGCGGAGCAAGACCCCGGACCTGGTCAGGCAGGAGTTCTACGGCTTGGTGATGGCCCATTTCGCCATTCGGGGGCTCATGCATGAGGCGGCGCTCCAGGGCGGGGTGGACCCGGATCGCCTTTCCTTCATGCATGCCGTGAGGGTTGTCCGCCGGAAAATGACGCGTTTCGCGTCTCTCCCCCCCTCGGGACAGACCTGCCTTCCACGAGAGGGTGCTGCTGGAGATGCTCGATGAGCTTGCCGTTTCCAGCAGGTCACGGCGCAACCCCAGGGCAATCAAGCGAAAGATGAGCAACTGGCCCCTCCGGAAGCGAGGGACGGACGGCACCGGCAAGGTTTCGCTGCAGATCGACATCCTGCTGATGGCTCATCCGATGGCAAAGAGGAAGCCCCGGGCCAAAAAGGCCAGTCAGAAAGACGGTGTGGGTCCCGTATCGGCAGATCCCGGTTCTTCGGCGCCTCGGCGATAGGCTTTTTGCTGAATCCACTTCGATGCTTGGGCAAAGAGGAAACCTACGGTTGTTTTAGGGAACTGCCTATCGCCGAGGTTGCCGAGGAGCCGAGGATCGCCGAGAAAGAACAAGACCCCCTGCATTCGTACCATTCCAATGAGGGACCCCCACACGGGTAGACTGCAGGCCCTGACAGCTATGGCGCGCTCAATTCGGCACGAATGACCATTAAGCGAACAGTATTGGGGCTAGAACCGGTCCGGGGAATGGGGGATCTCCCAGGTTTTTCCGCCAAGACCATGGCGGTGGAACAGGGCATTGGCTTCCTCCCCGGTCCATTTCACCCGCGACCGGAGCGAATTCGCCCTGGGCTTCCTGAACCAGATCCGGGCTTCCGTGGAACTGGCCGCCGTCGCGCCGCAGTTGGGCTTGCATCTACTGTTGGGAGAGGACGCGCCGCAGATGTTCGCGAACCTGATGGCAGTCATCGGCCGGGGGCAAGTGGCACCTGTGGAGATCATCTGTCGAGCGTGACTCAGCGTTGGACAGGACGTGCTGAGTCATTGGCAACTGGCCTCACGGCCTTGGAGGGCGTCCTCGCCATTCATCAGCCGGGGGCGAGTGGCACCTGTCGAGACCCTCTGCGGAGCGTGCTGGAGAGTGTCGGCAAACGACTGGGCCCCGCGACGGGACCTCATGGCCCGATTCCGGGTGGTCAAGGCCCACCCTGCGGGTGCTGGCAGCGGGACCCGCAATGCTGCGTCAGCCTTCTCGCCGGTATGACCAGTACCGCCGCCCATTGCGCCAACCAAACAGAGCCGCAAGGGTAGGTCCAGTCTGGAATAAGAGGTTCCGGCGATCTGCTCAGTCGGTATAGACGGTCAGGAACACGCAGCCGGTCGGACTATGGAAATTCGAATCCGTGGTGCCCATGGCTGCGACTGCGGCCCACCCAGCCGACAACTGTTCGCCTTCTTGAATCGCAACGCCCTCCAGGAGGTAAATGAACTCTGGACCTTCGTGGCGGTGCAGAGGAAATGAGGTGCCCGGTGCGAACCGCACGAGCTGCATAGACCGTCCATCTGCGGTGCCCAGATCTTTGACCTCGATCCCATGGGCGAAGGTTGACTTGCGCCATGGGACGTTATTCCCGTTGATAAACTGATAGTCGCTCACGATTTCTCCATAGTAGTCACGCAACGATACAAGAATAGTCAAGGTATCTTGAGTCTCGAGGCAAGGCCATCGCAAAAACGGGGCATTTTCGTATCCGAGACGCGAGGGGATTACCGGAGGGCGCTTTCGAGTTGTTGAAGCAGTTCTTGGCAAAGAGCAGGGTCCAGGATCTCTCGGCCATCAAGTCGATTGGTCTCAGTCACGATGATTCGGGCGCGGGTTGAACCGGAGCCTTCTCCCTGGAAGAATAGGCTTCCTTCCATTGTCAAAGATAGCCGGCCGCTGGGGAGCGCTTAAATATATTATACAGACCCTCTGGATCGACCAACGTTGAATCGGTCGTGGCAAAACACTTCGAGTTCCAGTTAAGTGACCAGCTCAACGTGTGGTAAAGATCGTTGCTCACTGTTTTTTACTGTCGCAAAGCCTCTTTGCGCCCCTCGGTGGATCGGCGCCCCGTTGGAGCCTAACGCCAGCATTGATCGGCACGACCCCGGCGGCGCGCTGAGGGGAGGGCGGCCGATGAAATGATGACGACGGCTCAAAGGATCGCTTGCGAGGACGTGTCCGGGGTCGAATGCACTGTTAGGCAATGGCGGCACTACATTCTGCTGGAAACCGCAGTACGATTGGGTTTGGAGTGCTGGGATAGAATCGGTCAGCAGGTTGCCAGGATGGAGTCTCTGACCTATGGTGTGTATGTCAGGCCGGAGGGATACACAATGCGGACCAACATAGTCATCGACGATGTGCTTATGCGTGATGCGCTTAGGGTTACTGGTTTGAAAACCAAGAGGGAAGCGGTTGAGATGGGACTTCGAACCTTGCTCCGCCTTCAGAAGCAGGAAGACGTCAGAAAGTTCCGAGGCAAGCTCCATTGGGAAGGCAACCTCGACGAGATGAGGAACGATAAATGATATTTGTCGACTCGAGTGTTTGGATCGACTACTTCCGCGGAACCAGCACGTCACAAGCTGAATTATTAGATAGCCTGCTTGGGAGCGAGCCTCTATTGATTGGAGACTTGGTCTTGGCGGAGGTTCTCCAGGGTTTTCAGAATGATCGAGATTTCAACAAGGCCAAACAACTCCTTACCTCGTTTCAGACCGTAAACGTTGTTGACACAGAAATAGCAATCCAGGCCGCACGGAATTTCCGAATACTGCGAGGTCATGGCGTAACCGTTTGGAAAACAATCGACACCTTGATTGCAACCCGCTGCATTGAGAATGGATTTGTTCTACTTCATAGCGATAAAGACTTCGACCCATTTGAAGATCACACTGGGCTTCGGGTTGCCCACTAGAGGGCTTAGCGAAGAAGATCCTGCAGGAACACCTGCTTTATCCCGGAGCCACTATGTTTCGAGGAGTGTTTGCACCGATCTTGGCCGCGACCCTTCTTTGCGGAGGGACTGTCCTTTGGGCCCAGGATCCGTACGCCCGGGTGGATGCGGAACTGGCCCTATGGCATCCGGCTGATATGCCCGGTGCCGTGGTTTGGCTGGTGCGGGACGACCAGGTGATTTTCAAACACGCCTACGGGCTGGCAAACGTGAAGCTGAACCTGCCCCTTCGGCCGGACATGGCTTTCCACAGGTGCCAGGGTATGGTTTCGGCCTCGCCTTCCTAGCCTCCTCCGGGCATCGCCTGGTGGGTCACGATGGCCTGGTCCCGGGCTTCCACACGTATGTCCTGGCGGACCCCCAGACCCGAACCGTGGCTTTGTTGCTTGCAAATACCCACACAAGCTTCCTCGACGATACCTATATCGTCCCCTATCTTCTGACCGTCATCGCTGGCCATCCGCTTCCCGAGATCAGGCCGGCCGCCGGGGTGACTCCGGTCGCGCAGAAGCGCCTGGAGGGCGTCTACCGATGGGGCAATAGGGTGGGATGCATCAGCTTGGAGGGGGGAACCTTGTACAACCGCCTGGAAGGGTTTCCCAAACAGGAATTGGTCCCCCTTTCCGATTCGGAATTTGCCTTCAAGGGGGCGATCTCCCGGTTACATTTCCAAATCACGGACGGGAAACCGACCGGGTTTGTATTGACCCTGGGCGAGAGCCCGGAAAGCTTCCACGGGCGGATGGACCCGCTTCCGGCCCAGGATCCCAAAGTTTCCGAACGGCTGCTGCGGGACCTCAAGGACCTGGCGGCTGGGACCCTGACCGCCGATGCCTTTACCCCTGAACTGGCAAAGCGGATCCTTCCCGACGGCCTCAAGGACGCCGCAGCCCTCTTCAAGAGTCTGGGAGAACCCAAGGGGATGGAACTCTACGAGCGGGTGGAGCGCCCGGATGGCATTTGCCGGTATCACTACCACCTCGACTATGGGGAGAAGCACCTGAGCCTTTGGCTCGGGCTGAATCCCGATCTGCAAATCGGCGAGGTCGATTACCTCTTGGATTAGATTGCATCGCTGCGGTTTCCCGCCGCTCCACGGGCAGACCCGGAACGGATCAATCCCGCCGCGGACGGTTGACAAACCGGGGAAGTCTCTCCAGATTCAATTCCATATGCCCTTTGGTTGGTGACCCTTGTCTTGGAGACGGCCATGAAAGTCCCGAGTCTCCTTTTGCTGCTGACGATGGCCGCCTGGTTTCCAGGATGCGGCGGTGGTGGCTCGGCAGCTGCTGGCTTTGCCACGGTCACACCCCCTGCAAATAGCCCGACCGCCAAGAGTTCCAAGCGCGGCATCGCCTATGATCTGGCCACCGCGGCCGATCTGGCGGCGCTCTCCCCGGCCGTGAGCTGGTGGTACAACTGGAGCCCGGGCCCAAACTTCCATCTCCCCGCCAACGAGGCGACCGGGCTGGGAATGGGGTTCATTCCGATGCTCTGGAATGGCTCCTTCGACGCCACCGCCATCAAGACCTTCCTGGCGGCGAACCCGGGCATTGGCTATCTTCTGGTGCTCAACGAGCCGAATCTGGTGGAACAGGCCAATACCACCCCCCAGCAGGCGGCGCTGCTATGGCCCCAGTACGAGGCGGTGGCGGCCCAGACTGGAGTGCAGCTGGTGGGACCCGCCATGACCTGGGGCACCATGGCGGGTTACCAGGATCCAGTGGCCTGGCTCGACGCTTTCTATGCCGCCTACCAGGCGGGCAACGGCAACCGGAATCCGCAAATCGATGCCCTGGCCTTCCACTGGTATGACTACGGACTGGATGACCAGCTCAATCGGCTGACCAAATACGGCAAGCCATTCTGGGTGACTGAATTCGCCAACTGGCACAGTGGGACGGACGGGGCCCAGATCACCACCCTGGCCGGCCAGGAAGCCCAGATGACCGCCATGGTCGCCACCTGCGAAGGACGGACGGATGTGGTCCGGTATGCGTGGTTCACCGGGCGCTTGAGCCCCGATCCCCATTGCACCAGCCTGCTTGGCGACCCGGGAGCTCTGACCGGGCTGGGCACCACCTACCTGGCGCTGCCCGGCCAGTGACATCGCGGGTGACTGAGGAGACGTCCAGGCAATCGTGAATCAGCGGGACGCCGTCACGACCGCGCCCTGGACCTGCGTTGCCACCAGGCATCCAGCGCGTACTCGTTCCGGTCCCGGAACGCCAGGAGGGCGGAGAAGATCGCGGCATAGAGCAGCTGCGCCCCGGCGCCGGCCCAATCCTGACGCAGACATGACCCGAAGGTCAGGACCAGGATGAGCAGGCCGCAGCCGATCAGGGCGATTCGGGTGCGAAGGCCGGCCAGGACCAGGATGCCGAGCACCGCCTCGACCCAGGGCAGGGCCAGCCCGAAGCTCAGCACGGACCACACCGGCAGCAAGGTCTTCTGGAACAGGGGCACCAAGGTGCTGGCGAAATTCGCTGGGCCGGCCAGGATCCGGCTTACCCCGTGGAAGGCGATGTTGACCCCGACCGTTGCCCGCAGCAGGAAATAAGCCAGGGCGATGTCACGATTCCGCTCCATGGTCCCGGTGTCCATTACGCCTGCTCCGCCGGGAAATCGGCCGCTTCGGACACCTTCGCCCAGCCCTCGAAATCCTTCTGCAGCGCCACCACCTTCAGGCGGGCATTGGCCAGGGCGAACTTGCCGAGCAGAAGCCGCAGCGGCGGCTCCGGGGCTTCCACTGCCTGGATGATGGCCGCGGCGGCCCGGGCCGGATCCCCGGGCTGGTGGCCGTTGCGGCCGCGCAACCGCTTGAGCCCGGCGCTGGCCGTTTCCCGGTAATCCTCGATGGTGTCGGGCGCTTCGGCCGCCGACCGCCCAGCCCAATCGGTGCGGAACGGGCCGGGTTCCACCAGCAGCACCTTGATCCCCAGCGGACCCACTTCCTGGGCCAGGGATTCCGAGAGACCTTCCACGGCGAATTTGCTGGCGTTGTAGAAGCTGAGCGCCGGGGACGCGGCGATGCCGGCCACCGACGAGATGTTGACGATGGTTCCGGACTTCTGGGCGCGCATCAGCGGCAGCACCGTCCGGGAGGCCTGGGCCAGGCCCCAGACGTTGATCTCGAACATCCGGCGCACCTCGGCCAGATTGCTCTCCTCCAGGGAACCGAAATAGCCGATCCCGGCGTTGTTCACCAGGACGTCGATGGTTCCGAACCGCTCGGCGGCGGCCTGGACCGCCGCAGCGATCTGTTCGGGCCTGGTCACGTCCAGCTCCAGCGCCAGCCCGTGCTCCTCATGGCCGAGGACGAGGGTCTCCACCTGGGCCCGATTGCGGGCGGTGCAGACGGTGGGATAACCCAGTTCAAGGGTGCGCTGGGCCAAAGCGCGGCCGAATCCCGTGGAGCAACCTGTGATGAACCATACCTTCTTTGCCATGGGGTCTTCTCCTGGACCTATACTAGACGTTCAGTTTAGGATAAGTCAAAAGCCATGGTCTGGCCCAGCCAGGCCCATCCAGGAGGGATACATGGAATACGTCAACCTCGGCAAGACCGGCCTCAAGGTGTCCCGGATCGCCCTGGGCTGCATGACCTACGGGGAGCCGAACCCGGGCCCCGGCAAGGCCGGCAGCCACCCCTGGGCCCTGAACGAAGCGGATAGCCAGCCCTTCCTCCATCAGTCCCTGGAGCTCGGCATCAATTTCTTCGACACCGCCAACGTCTACAGTACCGGCGCCAGCGAAGAGGTGCTGGGGCGGTTCCTCAAGGCCAACACCCGGCGCGAGGCGGTGGTCATCGCCACCAAGGTCCACGGGGTCATGCGCGACGAGCCCAACGGCCGGGGCCTTTCCCGCAAGGCCATCTTCCATGAGCTGGACCAGAGCCTGCGGCGGCTGGGCACCGACTATGTGGATCTTTACCAGATCCACCGCTGGGACTACGACACTCCCATCGAGGAGACCCTGGAGGCGCTGCACGATCTGGTGAAATCGGGCAAGGTGCGCTACATCGGCGCCTCCAGCATGTTCTCCTGGCAGTTCGCCAAGGCGCTCTACCTGGCCGACCGGCACGGCTGGACCCGGTTCGTGTCCATGCAGAACCACTACAACCTGCTCTACCGGGAAGAAGAGCGCGAGATGATCCCGCTCTGCCGGGCCGAGGGCATCGGCATCATCCCCTGGAGCCCCCTGGCCCGGGGCCGCCTGACCCGGCCCTGGCAGAGCGAAATCACCAAACGTTTCGAAACCGACCAGTTCGGCAAGAAGCTCTATGGCCAGACCGAAGCCGCCGACCACGAAGTGGTGGACCGCCTGGGCCAGCTGGCCCAGCAGCGCGGGGTGCCCCGGGCCCAGCTGGCGCTGGCCTGGCTGCTCTCCAGGCCCGGCCTTACCGCGCCCATCGTCGGCGCCACCAAGCCGCACCACCTCACCGACGCTGTGGCGGCGCTGACCCTGAGCCTGAGCCCGGAAGAATGCGCCGCGCTGGAACAGCCATACACGCCGCATCCGGTCCTGGGATTCAGTTGAACCGGCCGACCGCCGAGGCTGAACTGCCGCCCCCCGCGCCGGAACCGAGACGGCGCGGGCGGCAACGCAGCCTTGCGGCCCAGGCCGCGGTCCTGACCGCGACCTGCGAGCTGCTGGAGCAGAAGTGCCTGCGTCAGGTGACCACCGAAGCCATCGCCCAGCGCTCCGGCGTCAGCAAGGCGACCATCTACAAGTGGTGGCCGAACAAGGCGCTGGTGGCCCTGGACGCCTTCACCCTGCGGATGACCGAGGACGTGCCGACCCCGGACACCGGCTCGGCCCAGGCCGATTTCACCGCCCAGCTGCAATCCCTGGTGGGCTTCTACACCAGCCACACCGGCCGGGTGTTCTGCCAGTTCATCGCCGAGGGCCAGAGCGACCCGGGATTCCTGGCCCTGTTCCGGGAGCGGTTCCTGCAGTCCCGCCGGAACGCGGTGCGGGTCATGTGGCAGCGTGGGGTCGACCGGGGCGATATCCGGGAGGGGTTGGACGTGGAGGTCGTGCTGGACCTCATTTACGGCCCGGTGATTTTCCGCCTGCTGGCGGGGCATGGCCCGCTCAACGACCGGGAGGCGGCTTTGATCGTCGCCACCGTGTTCGCCGGGATCCGGCTCAGGTGATGGGCTGGACGTTTTTGAGTTTCTGGAACTTCGGATCGACCGTGTAGAGGGGCAGGGCCCGTTTGCTGGCCCGGAGGATCAGGCAATCGGCCAAGCCGACATCCTCTGCGTGATGCAGCTGGTAGAGCGACACCGCCTCGGCGGAGGTCTCATCCATCGTGAACTTGTCGGTGCTGGTGAGCATCTCCAGCGCCTGGGCGATGCTTTCCGAACTCCAATGGTAGGCCCGTTCCAGCACCCAGGAGGTCTCGGCCAGCACCACGGGGGCCAGACGGTTCTCCCTGGGCCGAAACACCTGGGCTTACCGGCCCAGAGCCGCCCCCAGCTTCAGCAACCGGCAGGCCCTGGCCGCGGCGGCCTCGGTCAGTTCGGCCCCCCGGGCCATGCACTCTTCCAGGGGCATGGCTTGAGGCACAATGCTCATGAGCGCGCCGATGCCCAGGGCCAGCACCTCCTCGGCCCCTTCACCCAGGCCGCCGGACAGGCACAGCACCGGCACCCCCCAGCGTTGGGCCACTGCCGCCACCCCCACCGGGGCCTTGCCCATGGCGGTCTGGGCGTCGGTGCGACCTTCACCGGTGATGACCAGATCCGTCCCCTGCACCAGGGCCTCGAAGCCGGTGGCCTCCAGCACGATCTCCACCCCCGGCCGCAGCCGCGCCTGGGTGAAAAACAATAATCCCGCCCCCAGCCCCCCTGCCGCGCCGGCACCGTCTCGCCGGGCCACGTCCCGGCCGGTGGCCTGGGCCGCCACCTGGGCGAAACGGCCCAGGGCCGCGTCCAGCTCCGCCACCATGGCCGGGCTGGCGCCCTTCTGGGGACCATAGACGGCCGAGGCGCCCCGGGGGCCGGTCAAGGGGTTGTCCACATCGCAGGCCACCAGCAGCTCCGCCGTGGCCAGCCGGTGATCCAGGCCGCCCAGGTCGATCCGGGCCAGGCCGGCCAGGGCGGAACCCCCCTGGGGCAGTTCCCGGTCATTGGCGTCCAGGAACCGGGCGCCCAGGGCCCGGGCCATGCCGGTGCCGCCGTCGTTGGTGGCACTGCCGCCGATGCCGATGATCAGCTTGCCTAGACCGGCGTCCAGGGCCGCCTTGATCAACTGCCCGGTGCCGATGGTGCTGGTCAGGCGCGGATCGCGCCGGTCCCGGGGCACCAGGGGCAGGCCGGAGGCGGCCGCCATCTCGATCACCGCGGTGACGCCGTCGCCCAGGATGCCCCAGATGGCCTCCACCGGCTCCAGCAGGGGCCCCTGCACCAGGGTCCGGCGGATGCTGCCGCCGGTGGCGGCCACCAGGGCCTCCACGGTGCCCTCGCCGCCGTCGGCGATGGGAACCTTGGTCACCGAAGCCTCAGGAAACACCGTCAGCAGGCCCCGTTCCATGGCCTCGGCCGCGGCCAGGGCCGAGAGGCTGCCCTTGAACGAATCGGGCGCGATGAGGATGCGCATGTCAGGGCACCAGGGCCGGGAACACGAAGGCGAAGCCCAGGACCAGCAATCCCAGGGCGATGGCGTAGGGGATGGTGTATTTGATGGTCTTGCGCATGATCGCGCCCTCCTGGCCCAGCAGGCCCACGGCGGTGGCGGCGATGACGATGCTCTGGGGCGAGATCATCTTGCCGGCGGAGGCGCCGGCATTGCCGGCGGCGGCCATGAGGATCTCCGAGAGGCCCATGCCCTGGGCGGTGAGCTTCTGCAGGTTGCCGAACAGGGCGTTGGCGGAGGTGTTGCTGCCGGTGAGGAACACGCCGACGGCGCCGAACATGGGCGCCAGCATCGGATAGACCGTGCGGCTCACCAGGCTGACCAGGGTGTTGGCCATGGTGCCCACCATGGAGATCTGCTTGACCCCGATGACGCCCCACACCGCCAGCTTGGTGGCGGGGTTGACGATCGGCAGGGCCATGTTCATCACTTCGGAGATGGATAGAATGCAGGCCACGGCGATGAAGGAGGGGATCATCTGCCGGGCGGTGCGGCCCACCTGCTCACCCACCACGCTGTATTTGACGTCCATGAACGGGAAGGCGATGAGAGCGGCGATGAGCATGATCGTGCCGGGGCTCTGCAGCCAGGCGAAGGCATAAAGCTTGCCGGGGTTGTAGATCATGAACTTGATCTGCATCCATTCCCAGCCGGGCGCCTTGCCGGCGAACTGCAGCTTGGTGGACGGCAGGTTGACGGCGATGATGATGACGGTGAGCAGCAGGTAGGGCAGCCAGGACAGGAACAGCTCCTTGCCGTTGAAGGCCTTCAGCTGGGCCAGGCCTGCGTTTTCGCCCGGGAACAGCCAGGGCTTGCCCTGATCGGCGAATTTCAGGAAGAGGGTGGTGCAGGCCAGGCAGACCAGGGCGGCCAGGACGCTGGCAAGGGTGGCGCCCAGGAGGTTGGACACCAGCAGTTCGGTGAGGGCGAAGCTGAGGCCGGTGACCAGGATCAGCTTCCACACCCCGCGCATGCTCTTGGCGCTGGACATGGCGAACACGGTGGCGAAGGCCATGGCGAAGGCCAGGGGCGCCAGCAGCCGTCCGGTCATCATCGACAGCCGCATCAGGTCAAGGCCGGTGGTGAGGTGCAGGGTGTCGGTGGGAATGCCCAGGGAGCCGAACGGCACCGGGCCGGTATTGGCCACCAGGCAGACCACGGCGGCCATGAGGGGGTTGTAGCCCAGGCCCACCAGGATGCTGGCGGGGATTGCCACCGGGGCGCCGAAGCCGCAGATGCCCTCCAGGAAGGCGCCGAAACCGAAGGCGATGAGCAGGGCCTGGGCGCGCCGGTCCGTGGTGAGGCTGGTCATGGCGTCCTGCATCTTCTGCATCCAGCCGGTGGCCTTCAGCACGTTGTAGACCACCATGGCGCCGAACGGAATGAACATGATCGGAAAGATTCCGAACAGCCCACCCTGGAACGCTGCCAGCAGGGTCAATTTGGCCGGGAAATGGAAGAACAGGATGGCGATGAGCAGCGTGCCGGCCCAGGCGATGGGCGCTACCTTTACGGCCGGTTTCATCAGCAGGGGGATGCCGATGAGCAGAATGACCAAAGGCAGCGTCGCGATAAGCGCAGCAAGCATCAGGGGCTCCATTTGGGAAAGTGCCCCAGTCTAGCAGTTTGATTCCAGAGGCCGAGGGACATTATTTGGAAAATTCATCAAAATCGGTATTTTCTGAATGGAACGCAACAAGGGTTCGTCGCCCCGGTCTTACTAGACATCAAGTATTGGCCTGCCGGTGCCACGCCACCGTCACCGGCTGGCCTGGGGTGGGCAGGACGGCCCAGCTATCGCTGATGAAAATCTTGTATTTGCCTCCGGACTTGGCATCCACCGCGATCAGGTTGGTGCCGGGGTCCCGGGTCCCGCCCCGGGTCATGTGGCCATAGGCGCCCGCCTGATAGCCGGTGAAGCCGTAGTGGTAGTCGTCCGGCGCTTCCACCAGCCTCGCATAGAACACGTAGGTCCCGGGGGTCTTCAGGGCCACGGTGAGGCTCGGGGTATGGGGCCCGTAGGCGAAGGAGGTGGTCGAGCCGGTGCTGACCTCCTGGGCATAGATGGTGGCCGCGAAGGAGTTGTCATTGTCATAGATGACGAACTTGATGGTCACCTTGGGCAGGTTCGGGCCCAGTCCCAGCTTGTCGCAGCTGGTCAGGAGCAGGGACGGGGCCAGGATGGCCAGGGCGAGCAGGCCAAGGGCGGGGTGGCGGCGGGTCGGGTGGTGCAGGGGTTCGGCCATGGCTCAGGCTCCCGTCATGGGTTCCAGTTCAGGGGTGTGGCGGCGCGCCGCAGGTGGGCCGGAGTCGCCCGGTCGAAGCGTTTCCAGGCCCGGCGCATCTGCTCGGCGGAGGAGAAACCGACCATCTCGGCCACCAGGCTCAGGTTGAGGTCGGGCTGGCGCAGCAGTTCCCGGGCGGCCGCCGTGCGGATACTGCGGACGTAGGCCTGGGGCGAGATCCCGGCATGCTGCTGGAACAGCCGGCCCAGGTGGCGGGGGCTGGTGTGGCATCGGTCCGCCAGTTCGGCCGGGGTCCAATCGTGGGCAGGATCCCGCAGCACCAGATCCTGGGCGGCGTGCACCCTCGGGTCAATGTGGTTGCGGTGGCACAGCCACGGGGAGAGCTGGGGGTCCGCTCCGGAGCGGCGGAAGTACAGCACCAGCAGCCGGGCCACGGCCACCGCCACCTGGGCCCCTGCCAGTCCGGAGATGAGGTGCAGGGCCAAGTCCACCCCCGCGGTCACGCCGGCGCTGGTGAACACGTTGCCATCCCGCACGAAGATCCGGTTCTCCAGAACCTTCAATTGGGGATACTCCCGGGCCAGGCGCCCGGTGAGGCTATGGTGGGTGGTGCAGCTGCGGCCATCCAGCAGCCCGCTCGCCGCCGCCAGGAAGGCCCCGGAGCAGACCGTGCAGAGCATGTGGGCTGGGCCGATGGTGCGCGCCAGCCAGAG
>Ga0302270_10004477_pt1 | contig 12989 bp, 11 predicted proteins | sample III_Bog_E2_3_FD_198773 | JGI IMG/M metagenome (GOLD analysis project Ga0302270, IMG submission 198773) | Peat permafrost microbial communities from Stordalen Mire near Abisko, Sweden - III_Bog_E2_3 | ecosystem: Environmental > Terrestrial > Soil > Wetlands > Peat | place: Sweden: Abisko... | reverse complement strand
AAACGTGCTCATGCCGAAGCTGTGACTTGTCAGTACAAGCAAGTGCGCCGGTAGTCTTATGGCGGGTATTGTATTTGCCATCAGCTTCGGTAATCCTCCAGAGCAAGATATCAATCAGGTCTTCGACGTGCACAGACACATCCGGAGAATTGTTCGTGAGCAGCATTTTGATGAGTTTTGCGGAACTTCTTCTTCTGCTGTCACCTTGTGGATGTGGTCTAAAGTTCATCCCGGAAGTATGCCATATTCTCTATTCCATCAACAGTGAACCGGGTTGCCTTGGAAGGCTATGGGATGGCGTTTCCGTAGCAGTTTCAAACCGGCCTAGCCGTTGAGGCAGCCCTCCCATGTCCATCATGGCATATTCGCTTATTCTTCGCTATACTCGGGCTATGTCCAATAGCCCAGCCCAACTCCTAATGGTGAGCGACATCACAAGCATCGGCATCACAATTGAAGGCCCGACGACATCCGCTACGACCGACGCTGGCGCTGGTGTCAAGCCCGGCGCACCAGACCCCATCGTATGGCACCAGGTCATTGGTTACTTCAGTAAAGAGCAGTACGACCAACTCCCTCAGTGCCAACCGGGTAGCGATACGGGAAAGGCCCCCGTCTGGCTGCACTACATTGACGTATGGCGTACGCTCCTCGTTGTCTCGGTGGCCCGCTATGACTACGAGCGTGGCGATTGGACCCTTCTGCTGCAGTCCGGCCTCATCGAAGGATGTCGTGAGCAGGTCCTCGCCATCGCGTGGGCAGAGATACTGCCAGGCCAGTGGCCCCGGGATAAGGTGCGGTGATGGGTATGGCTAGCGTCAGGCTGCGGGGCGTGATGAATCCAGGCGGGGTGTCAGGAGTTATTGGTTGGCCCTCAACAATCAGGTGGTGGGCTATCATCGACCCGTTCCAGCATGAAGCAGGTTCACGGTGAGCAATGCAACCAATTCATGCTGCCATGCACACTCAACATGGAGCCGTGCAATCTATTCACCCTGCCATGCATGGGCTGCATGTCACCGTGAACTTAGGCCACGAGAATATGTATTTTGTCTTAAAGTTTTTGCCTTAAAGTCTTTAGCAATACGTTTCTCAGCTCAAGTCCCTGGTGCTTGGACTAGACCACCCCTTCGGGGTTCTTAGAACAAAGGCAAGGGCAAAAGCAAGGGCAAGGGCAAAAGCGGAGAATCCGAACCAGTCCCTGTAGACCCTCTCCGAGTCAACACCTGCTGCACCTGAGGTAACTCCAGCTTATTGATAGACCCATGAACACCTACCCTGTCCCACCACCGGCGAAGTGCCCCAGGAAAACAACCCTTCATGTACGACGTCAGATATCAACCCTGTCAAAATTACTGAAAGCCCAACGGATACATAGACGCGTCCCTGACGGACCCAAAAGATTCCCTGCCCCAACGAAGTCGGAATGTCTCGCTGGGGGAGAGCCTGGTCAGGATTCCCCAGCCCGAGACCCCTGCTCCACACACACCCTGGCGCAGCCTCGCGCCGCGAACCTGATGAGCTAGTGATATGTCCTGAAGGATACCGACGCCTTCGGTGGCGACAGTACCTGGTACGCGCAGTAAGTTGGTTCGTGCTCCACGCTGTGCATATGGATAGTGGCCCTGGGTGGCCGCCCTGCGCACGGTCGAGGTATTGGAGCGCTCCATGCCCTCACCCCTGGGGAAACCGTGGAGAGGCTCCTGTGGGGATTCCCGGCGGGGGATGCAGTGTGGGCGCGTAGGACCTCCTCACCACCTGAGCCTTGGGCCTGCTCCTACGAATGGCCTTCACCCGCCCGCCTATTAGCCCTGCACCCCTGCGAGGCGACTTCGACTAGTTGAAGCGCTCAACGATTTCTACCCCATTAAGCTCGGTCTGCGTACGTACGGTGGTGGCTGGAGCAAGGCGCGCCGGAACTTGGCTGAGCTTTCAGAAGTAATGAACAAGATAATTCTGGAGGATTTGCGGCGGCGCGAATATAATGCAGGCCTTGAACCCTGGGATGAGGATGAGCCTCTCCCGCTGCCGCACTGTATCAACGTGTTGAAGATATATCTCTATACAAAGTTCATAGACGTCAACGCAGAAGCTGTCCCGTTATTGGGCGACGATGACCACTTTGCCGCCGAAGTGCTGGCTTCGACCGTAATGGACATCGCGGCCTGAAGGTTCATTGAGGACACGTGGTGTAGCGGTGAGCAGTCTGTACTCCATGCCGGAGGCCACCATGACGAGTCCGGCGTCCGCTCCGGGGTAGATTCGTGACGGTGGGGGCGTTGCCGGGCACCCTCAGCCGAAGCCACCGGCGTCGGGAACGTGGCGTCCTTCGGTCGCCGGTGGGATGCCGATGACGGAAGAGGGTGGCGAGTTCCCTCCTACGCCGCTCCTGTGGGAACTAGACGCCACTGGGGAGGCCTCGATGTACCACGAGGGTGGGTTAGGGCCTCAGCAGGGCTACCAGTGGCCGCCGCGCCGCCGTAAAGCACAAGGATGCCCCACCGGAGAATCGACCAGCCCGGTCACAGCTGCTGGATATGGTAGTCGCGTTGGGCAGGCCTCCCAGTACCGAAATGGGAAGCGCCGGTCGTATCGCCCTAGTCGGAGGGTCACGTCTTGGATAAGAAATTTCTAAACCGCTTCACTAATTCGGGCGAGAAACAGTATTAGTACTGCATGGGCCAACGTAGAGTAATTCCGAACATTATCGAGATTTCCAGAACCACGCCCCCGGCGGTGGGTGGCACCTTAGCAGTCAGGAATACCTCCCAGACCAACAGCCGGGCACAGTCAGACGAACCCCGCTTGCTATACGACCGAAAGCAAGCGGCACGCCAATTGAGCATCAGCGTGAGGGCACTTGACTACCTAATAGCTGGCAAGCAAATTGCGACTAGACGAGTTGGTAGCAAAGTCATGGTGCCACGCGGGGAGCTAGTACGATTTTCACGGGCCGACCACCCAGGACCAGTTAGCGGCAGAGGGCAGCGTGCGGACAACGCAGCCGCAGCTTGAGGAACTATATCTCCGACGGAGATTCACTACAGATTTTTCATGAGGGGTACTAAATATGGCAAGGCGCGAGACCAAGAAGGTGCGGGGTATATATGAGCAGCCCGCTGGGTCAGGTATTTGGTGGATTAACTACTACGCCGAAGGAAAGCGGCATCGCGAGAAAGTAGGGGCCCGTGGTGCAGCGATTGACCTCTATCGTACTCGCAAGACTGACGCCCTGCGCGGTGCTAAGCTTCCAGACCTAAGGCGCGGCAAGGCAACTCTTTCTGCCCTGATTGACGACGTTCTTGAATACGCGGCGGTCCACAATGAGCGGAGCAACCGCGACTATGTCTGCAAGGCAGGTATCGTTCGTGCCGTCTTCGGGGACCAGGCCGCCGCAGGCATTAAGCCCCAGGACATCGACCGTTGGTTAACGGAATATTGCAAGACGGCAGCTACGGCCAATCGCTACAAGGCCTTCTTTAGCCTTTGCTACCGCGAGGGGATGCGAAACGGCAAGGTAGAGGTCAATCCAGCCCGAATGGTACGACACAGGAAAGAACCGACAGGACGCCTGCGTTTTCTGAGTAAAGAAGAGTATGGACGTCTTCATGACGTCATCACCCAAAGATTCCCCGAGCACCTCGCCGAGTTTGTCGTCAGCGTCCACTCCGGAATGCGGCTTACGGAGCAGTACACCTGTACCTGGGCCCAGGTAGACCTGGAGCGCGGCACCATAGAACTCACAAAAACCAAGAACTGGTCCGCCAGAACGGTCCATCTTAATTCTGACGCAGTGGCCGCTATCCAGTCGGTCCGGCCAGCCAAGCCGCGCCCATCCGACCGGGTCTTTCCCAGGGAAACAACCACAGCTCGATTCGACAATCGCTCCTGGTTCCAGCCCTGCCTGAAAGAAGCTGCCATCAGCGGTTGTCTCTGGCATACCAACCGCCACACCTTCTGTAGTTGGCTGGCAATGGCCGGTGCGTCCATCAAGGAGATACAGGAGGCTGCGGGGCACAAGACGATTACGATGTCCGCGCGATACGCGCACTTATCTCCCGAGCACACATCGTCCGTAGTCGAGCGGATTTCATCATCAACGGCTCAAGACCAAGCCGGGGAAAATGAAAGTACCAACAGCCACCAAAACAGCCACCAGAGGAAAAAGGCCTCTCGGAAATGAGAGGCCTTTTCAGCGTAAGTCTTTTATTATCTTGGTGCCGGGAGGGGGGGTCGAACCCCCACGAGGTTGCCCTCGGCGGATTTTGAGTCCGCTGCGTCTGCCAGTTCCGCCATCCCGGCTTATTGCCGTGAATGCTCAGTATCGCATAGCAAACGCTCTCTCTCCAACCCTCTCCGCCACGTTATCAGTCGATGCGGCAGGTCATAACCGGTACCGCCGCGTTACGCACCACGCTGGCAGCCACATTGTCTGAAGTAAGATGTTCCCGTGATCCCAGCGGCAACAGGATCAGCGAGCTATGCATCTCCCGGCTGCGCTCGATAATCACCTCATCCGGCCGCCCAAACAGCAGCGATTGCGTCACCCTCAACCCTTCTTTGCGAAGATACGACGCCACCAGCTCGCAGTTGTACTGCGTATCCATCGCAGCTTCCGGCATCGATGGCGATTTCCGCACATCCACTACGTGCAGAATGTCTACCCTCGCGTGCAGCAGCTTGGCGGCATTCACTGCAAGCGTCAGCGAATGTGAACTGAAGAGAAATTCGATGGGCACAAGCAGACCCATCGGGTCATCCTGGAAAGCCGGCTTGAACGCCTCCGGCCCATAGATCATGATGGGGCAATGCAGCGAGCGCAGCAGCTTCTCTGCTGTCGAACCCAGCGTCCGCCGATCCTTGGGGCCATTGCCGTATGCGCCCACCAGCAGTAGATCGGCGTCTTCGTCCTCTGCAATGCTTACCAGAACACGCGCCACATCCCCGTTCCGGGTAATCTCCTGGCACTGCAATCCATCGGCCGCAATGCGTCTGCGCAACGCTGAAAGATCAGAACGTGTCTCTTTAGCCTGCAACACTCGGCGCTGGGCATGCAGCCCACCTGTCCGCGGCACTTCCGCATGTGCCAGCAGAAGCTCAGCCTGGAATCGGCGCGACAGCGCCATGGCATCGGCAAGCGCTCGGTCGGCTGCTTCTGAAAAATCGTAAGCCACCACAATCTTCTTTATCGCAGTTAGCTCTTCCTTCTTTTCAAACATCTGGCTCAGAACTTGGGTCGCCATACTCTCACCCCACCAGTGCTGCAAAATCGCACGCGAAGGCTGGCCCGGGAAACCCGAACATCCCTCTGCGCCACGAAACTACGCTTCGCGACGGAAAGTAACCGTGATTGGCATCACATGACGATGGAACAGATGGGCTGCGCCGTTGCACCCTTTCTGCAACAGCACAGCCCAGTGATTTAGCTCGCAATTCCCTCTTGCGGCTCCGGTTCCACTGGCGGTTTCGGCTTTGTCGGCGAGAAGTATTCCAGCATCGTCTTCAGAATCACATAGAGCACGGGAATAAAGATGAGGTTCAGAATCGTGGACACGACCATGCCGCCCACGACTGCCGTACCCACTGAATGCCGCCCCAGCTTGCCTGCGCCCGTCGCAAATACCAGCGGCAGCACGCCCAGGATGAAAGCAACTGATGTCATCAGAATGGGCCGCAGGCGAAGCTCTGCCGCCAGGATGGCTGCATCGGCAATCGACTTGCCCTGCGCCCTGATCTGTTCGGCAAATTCCACGATAAGAATTGAGTTCTTCGCCGAAAGGCCAATCAGCAGCACCAGCCCGATCTGCACGTAAATATTGTCATCCAGCCCACGCAGCGATACCGCACCCAGCGCACCCAGCACCGCCATCGGCACCGCCAGCAGAATGATAAACGGCAGCGCAAAGCTTTCGTATTGTGCTGAGAGCGTCAGGTACACCACCAGGATGCCTAGCCCGAAGATGAGTGCCGCCTTGCCGCTGGATTCAATCTCTTCCAGCGCAAGCCCTGACCACTCAAAGCTCATGCCCTGCATCTCTTTCTGCTTCGCCAGCTTCTCCATCTCCGCCAGCCCTTCGCTGGTGCTGTGTCCCGGCGCAGACGAGCCCAGGATCTCCGCTGAACGGAAGAGGTTGTAGTGCGAGATTACCTGCGGCCCAGAGGCCTCCTCCACGCTGATCAGGTTATCCAGCGGAATCATTTCTCCCACAGCCGAACGCACGTAGAACTGGCGCAGATTCTTTGACGTTTCGCGGAACTGTTCGTCTGCCTGCACGTATACGCGGTACGAGCGATTGTTATAGTCAAAGTCATTCACGTACGCTGAGCCCATGAAGACGCCAAGCGTATCCGATATCTGGTTGAGCGGCACGCCTAGGCTCTTCGCCTTCTCCCGGTCGATCGTTACCAGGATCTGCGGATCGGTTGCGGTAAACCCGGTGTAAAGCCCCGTCAGCAGCTTGTCTCCTCGGCCTGCCCCCACAATGGTGTGCGCCACCCGGTCCAGATCGCCCAGCGTATTGCGCCCATTGTCCTGTAGCTCAAACTGGAAGCCGCCAAAGCTGCCAATGCCGTTGATCGCCGGCGGTTCAAACGTGGCAATAATGCCACCGGGAATACGGAACATCTGCGGAGCGATTGCGGCCACAATGTCGGCAGCTCCGTGTCCCTTGCCGCGCCTCTGGTCCTGCGGCTTCAGCGAAACGAAAATGATGCCCTGGTTCGGCGCTGCGCCGCTAAAACCAAAACCCATCACGGAGAAGGAAGAAACGATGTCTGGATTCTGCGCAAGGATTGCCTGCGCCTGGTCGCCCAGGTGCGTTGTATATGCCAGCGACGCGCCCTGCGGTGCCAGCACCTGCATCATGAAGTAGCCCTGATCCTCTGACGGCACAAATGCCGTGGGCACATAGTTGTACATGAACACAGTACCCACGAGACCGGCGATAAAGATAATGCCGACAATTGCCTTGTGGCGCAAAATTCCGCCAATATGCCCGGCATACCAGGAACTCGTGGCTTTGACGCCCATATTGACCACGGCCAGTATCCCGCCGTGGTGCTCCTCTTTCCTCAGCAGCAGCGCTGCCAGCGCAGGCGAAAGCGTGAGCGCATTGAACGCCGAAATAGCGATAGAGAATGCGATGGTCAGTGAAAACTGCTTATAGAGAATGCCCGTAGTTCCGGGAAAGAACGAAACCGGAATGAAGACCGAAATCAGCACCAGCGAAGTCGCAATCACGGCGCTGGTTACTTCGCCCATGGCGACAGACGTCGCTTTGTGCGCATCATGCATTCCCTCTGAAATGTGACGCTGCACATTTTCGATCACAACAATGGCATCGTCCACCACTAGCCCCGTGGCCAGCGTGATGCCAAACAGCGTGAGCGAATTCACGGAAAATCCGAAGACTCGGATAAAGAAGAACGTGCCGATCAGCGAGACCGGGATGGTCACGGCTGGAATAATCGTCGCGCGCCAGTCCTGCAGGAACAGGAAGATCACCGCGATCACAATCAGGATCGCTTCGATGAGAGTCTTGACGACCTCACGGATCGAATCCCCCACCACCGTGGTGGTATCGAATGCAACCACATAGTGCAGTCCCGGGGGAAAGGACTTCGCCAACTCCGCCAGTGCGGCCTTTGCTTTCTTGTCTACCTCCAGCGCATTGGCATTGCTCAACTGCTGCACGCCCAGGCCAACCGCAGGATAGCCGCTGAAGTTCAGCGCCGTTCCGTAATCCTCTGCGCCCACCTCGGCCCGGCCAACGTCAGACAGTCTTACCAGTCCCGCCGGTGTGTTCTTTAAAATGATGTTGCCAAACTGCTCCGGATCGGTAAGCCGGCCCACCACGTTGACCGCGATCTGGAAGTTCTGCGCCTTGTTGGTCGGCGGCTGCCCTGCTGCGCCCGCGGGAATTTCTACGTTCTGCTCCTGTAGTGCTGCCACCACATCCGTAGCCGTTAGCTGGCGCGCCGCCAACCGAACCGGATCCAGCCATACCCGCATGGCGTACTTGCGCTCGCCAAAGATCATCACATCGCCTACGCCGGATACGCGCTTGATCGAATCCTTCACATAGACGTCAAGATAGTTGCTGATGAAGTCCTGCGAGTAGCGGTTCTTGTCCGCGTAGAACCCCGCGGCGAATACGAAGTTCGGATTCGCCTTGGTGATGGTCACACCAGTCGCATTCACCGCCTGGGGCAAGCGCCCCTGCGCCGCGGCCACGCGATTCTGCACGTCCACGGCCGCGATGTTCAGGTCATAGCCCGTCTGGAAAGTGATGTTGATTGAACTGGTGCCGTCGTTGCCGCTTGACGACGTCATATAGCGCATGCCTTCTACGCCGTTGATGCTCTCTTCCAGGATGGTGGTTACGTCGTGCTCCACCGCCTGCGCGTTGGCGCCGATGTACACCGAGCTCACCGTCACCTGCGGAGGGGCAAGATTCGGGTAGAGTGCGACCGGCAGGCCGGGGATGACGACCGCGCCCGCAAGCACGATCAGCAGTGCGCAGACACTGGCAAAGATGGGCCTCTTGATGAAGAAGTCTACGAACACGCGTTGAACCCTTTCGTGCGCCCTGCAGTTGCGAAGGCGTTATCCCAGCGGTTGGACGGGTACGCCGTCAGCCAGGAACTGAATTCCGGAGATAATGACCTTATCTCCGGCGTTAAGACCGCTCAGCACCGGATAGTTATTGCCGATGGTGTCGCCCAATGTAACCGGAACCTGGTGGCAGATATATCCCTTGCCCGTACTCTGCGCTACATACACAAAGGCCTGCCCGCCAATACGCGTCACCGCCAGCACTGGCACCGTCGTCTTCGGAGACGTGCTCCACACAATGCGCGCCTTCACCAGCTGCGAATTGCGTAACATCGCCAGCGTATGAGGCACTTCCGCCTTGGCCAGGATCGATTGCAATCCGTTATCCACCTGCGGCGAAATAAAGCTGATGCTCGTCTTCGCCAGCACCTGCTCACCGTTCCCGCCAGAGCCGAGTATCTCCACTGGTAAGCCGACATGAATATCTGTGGCCCGCTCCGCCGGTATATAGATATAGGCTTCCAGCTCCGCATTCTCATCCACCGTGGTCAGCAACGTGGTCGGTTGCACATAGTCCCCCACATGCACCGGAATGTCGCCCACAATCCCCGCGAACGGAGCACGAATCTGGTAATACGCCAACTGCTCTTTCTGGGTCTGCGTCTGCGCAACGGCTGAGTTGTAGTCGCCGCGCGAGTTGGCATACGCCTGCTCCGCATTGTCCAGCGCATCCTTTGAGGTAATGCCCTCGGCATAGAGCTTGCGCTGCCGTTCCACCTCAATCTTGTTGAAGTCGTACACGGCAGACTTCTGCGCCTGCGTCCCCTGCTGCTGCTGTACCGTGGCGACCTGCTTCAGCGGATCAATCGTCATCAGCACCTGACCGGCGCGCACTGCGTCACCGGACTTCACCAGGATGCGGGTCAGGTTACCCTCCACCTGCGGCTGCAGCGTTGCCGAGCGGCGAGACTTGATGGTGGAAACATACGTGTCGCTCGTCGGTACCGGATTCATCGTCACGGGTGCCACCTGGACCGGCATGGCCCCCATCTGCTGCGGTGGAGCGGCACTATGCCGGCATCCACCAAGCACGAAAAATGACCCTGCCAGCAGTCCACAGACTGCGACCTTATTCAAACGTAGATTCAAGTTGCCTGCTCCTGGATCGCGGTGCGTTAACGGGGATGCGCCGCATCGTCGTCAATTCAACCAGCAATGATTCAGTTTACCGCGTACATCCAAATTCCAGAATAAGTTGCGTAATGTACATTCGATTCTGCAGCGGCTCTGAGGATGCTAATTCTATGATGCTAAATTATCCCCCCGCACCGCCCGATTTATCCCCGCCTCGCGTTGACCTGTCGGCAAATGTCCCGTTATACTCAACAAGTGGAAGCGGGAGTAGCTCAGTGGTAGAGTGCTTCCTTGCCAAGGAAGATGTCGCCGGTTCGACCCCGGTCTCCCGCTCCAAACATAGCCTTTCTGCGATACACTCTCCAAGACAACAGGGCTGAGTGCAGTCGTTCCCTCCCGGGAGCGTATGGGCCCTTTGAGGCGCGGTACCCAAGTGGTAAGGGAGAGGTCTGCAAAACCTTTATGCGTCAGTTCGATCCTGACCCGCGCCTCCAATATTTCAATTAGATAGCCCCGTCTCCGGGGCTTTTCTATTTGGCACTGTAGCGGGAATCGTAGCGGGTGGCTGTCGTTTCTCACTGAATCATGCTCTCTGCTGCTCCCTGTCTCTGCGATAGCGCCTCGATCTGACGGGACACTACAAATTGCTCCATACGCTCCACAGACCGCGCCTGATGCTCTTGGGTCGGATGGGCATACCGCAGAACCATCTGAATCTTGGAATGGCCTAAGAGCGCCGCCAGCGTCACGAGGTCAATGCCCGACTCTGCCGCCCGTGTTGCCCAGGTATGGCGAAGATCGTACAGCCGGAACCGGGCTACCTTACTGCCCCTCACGGCGCGATCATGGGCGTTATTGACCTTCGGTACTGGCCGCTTCGAGTCCGTGTCGCACGGGAAGAGAAATGCCTCATCCGAAGCCATACGCAACCCTAGGACGCACCGCGCCGATGCGGTGAGGGGAACCCGTCGCCGCGCCGCCTTCGTCTTGCCGTAGGGGATTACAAGGAACCCGCCCGCCAGATTCACGTTCTCCGGTTTGATTCGGTAGACCTCTTCCGGCCTCATCCCCGTTTCCAGCATGAGCGTTGCCACGTCCCGCAGCATGGGAGTTGCCACAGAGAGATATTTAGCCTGCTCGTCATAGGTGAGCACCCGCGTCTGTTCGTTGTTCTCTGGCAGGAATTCCACGCGGCTGACAGGGTTCCTGAATGTGAAGTCTTGCTTGAGCGCATGATTGAAGAGGGCTTTCAGGCAAGCCAGTTCGCGGTTGAGGGTCGCGGGCCGGATTCTCTTCCCTGTGGTCTTGCGTTTGCCCTTTTCCTTGCCCCTTGCCGTAGCTGACTCCAATGCCCGCGCCGTCTTGAAGGCTTCCACGGCCTCTGGCGTGATCCTGTCGATAGCCTCATCCCCAAAGTGGCTCAGGAGCGCAATGCTGCTCACCTTGTAGCGTTTGTGCGTGGCCGGGTGCGCCTCGTGCTCACCCTCTGACCAGCCGAGAAAGGCTTTCATCGCAGCCTTGAAGCCGGGAGCCTTCTTTCGCTCTGTGATGCCCACTTCCCCCTTTGCAAGGGCCGTCTTGTAGGCCGCTTCGATCTGACGGGCAACGCGGGGATTGCCCTGTTTCGTGCTGCGCTGGACGTGCCGTCCGTCCCAGAGAAAGTGATACCAGTAGACGTTGCCACGTTTGAAGATGCTCATTTGCTTTTCCCCTTTGCTAGTCGCTTTGCTCGTGCCTCACGTTCCGATTCTTCGCCCCGATATTTCTTCATGTACAGGCGGCGCTTTTCTTTGAAGGAGTCGCCTTGCGCCGCGTCCTGCTTCCGACAAGAATCCCCGCAATATTTCTGGTGATCGGTTACGGCGAAAAACCATTTGCGGCATTGCGAACGGTGACAGCGGCGAATCCGATGTACCGCGCCGATGTTCTGCACGATCCATTGCACAGCTCTGTTTTCAAAGAAGGCTGCTCCGCTCGGAGTGTTGAAATCGATACGTTCGCCATAGGGCCTTGGCTTGACCAAAACAGGATTTGGCCCGGCTTCAAAAGCAATATGAAAATAAGAGTTGATCGTCACAGAATTCCGGACAACTGGGGTCCATTTGTACTTAGAAAGGCGAGTATTTAAATCCACAAGAATTCTGTACCGTTCCTCTCTCAGCTCAACGTCGCTTTCTGTGCCCCGAATAGAAAAATGAGAGAGCCGTTCCGTCAATTGGATAGCCGCGCTGCACAGTTCGACGATCCGCGTAACGCGCTTCGTAACGCGATTCGGCTTCAGGTTCAGCAGCGCAATAACGACTTTGTCCGCCAACCTCGACATGGTTTTCGGAGTAGTCCCCGCTCGCTCTATGGAGAGTTTCGCAGCTTCTGCGGCGGTCGGTGCCTTTGATTTGTGTAACGGACGCACTGTTATTTCCATATGACCGTTACAATACACTTGTTTTTCTTCATTCGCAATCACATAATTTGATTGTTGTTTGGAGGATTTCCCATGACACAGGCTCTCTTGAGCGTTGAAGAGGCCGCCCAAAGGCTGGGTGGCGTTTCCCGGTGGTCCATCTACGCTTGGTTGAGCCAAGGGCGGATTCGCAAGACGAAAGTTGGATCGAGAGTGATGATCGGCGAGAGCGACCTGCTAGCGTTTGTTGCCGCCTGCAACCAAGAGCCGCCTGCGCAGCGCAAAGCCGCAGCCCCGAAAACGCCATGAGTCGCGCAGCAGCAAGGCGAAGCAAACCGCATTCCAGCGAGCGGCCCGCCCAAGGCGGACAGGCACATTAAAAGGAAAACCCGGCGGTTGCTGCCGCCGGGTGAGCTACAAGGAACTTTGCTATGCAGACAATACCACCTGCCCGACAGCCGGGCAAGCCCGAATCCGCGTGTAATTCCCTGCTCGAAGCGGCCCTTGAGTATGCGGCGCAAGGATGGCGGGTTTTTCCCCTTCACAACCCTACGTCCGCAGGCTGCTCATGCCAGAAGCCCGATTGCAACAACAGCACCGGCAAGCATCCGCGAATTAGTAATGGCTTGAAGGGAGCCAGCTTGGATGCGTCGAGGATTCGCGGCTGGTGGGCAAAATGGCCGGATGCAAATATCGGGGTGGCTACCGGGCCGGGAAGTGGCGTCTTCGTGTTGGACGTTGACGGGGCCAAGGGGCAAGCCTCGCTCGGAGCACTAGAGCCTGTTATGAACTTGGGCTGAGTAATTTGAACAGGTTGGCGAGCATGAGCCAAGCGAAGGCGAGGTAGTGGTATCCGGCGAGGGTAGAGGACAGGCGTTCGTAATCTCTGGCGAGTCTGCG
>Ga0302270_10004474_pt1 | contig 13003 bp, 10 predicted proteins | sample III_Bog_E2_3_FD_198773 | JGI IMG/M metagenome (GOLD analysis project Ga0302270, IMG submission 198773) | Peat permafrost microbial communities from Stordalen Mire near Abisko, Sweden - III_Bog_E2_3 | ecosystem: Environmental > Terrestrial > Soil > Wetlands > Peat | place: Sweden: Abisko... | reverse complement strand
CTGGGCCACAAACAGCGTGTTCGCCGTAACCGGCTTCCAGAACGTGCCGGACATGGTGCCCACAATGCGCAGCGCGTCCATCAGCGAAACGTTGTTCAGTTCCACCGTGATGCGTCTGGAGGTGTAGTCCGGATCGAAGAGCACATTGACGCCCGCCGCTTTGCCAATGGCCTGGTAAATCACCTTGGCGTCCTCGGTCATCTTGAACGATAGCGGCTCGTTCGACAGGGGATGCAGCGCAATCGGCCCGGCCACTGAGTCCAGCTCCTGCTGGATTCCCGGCGCTTCGGGCATCATCGCCTCCGGGTGGGGCGTGTTGGGGTTTGCCTTGGCCCGCAGCTTGGCAATCTCCTGCTGCGCCGCCTGGTCGCTGGGGTCAACCTCGGCCGCATGAAGAAACTCCGACAGCGCACCCTGGTCGTCGCCGGCCTGGGCCAGCTTGCGTCCCTTGCTCACGTGCAAGGTTGAGTCGGTAGTCCGCATCCGGTAAACCGCGGCGCGGATCGACACGTCCTTGGGGTCTCGGGCCGCGGCCTTCTGGTAAAAGTCGTATGCGGCGTCAAAGTCCTGGCGCGCCTCGGCGTTTTGCCCGCTCTTGTAGAGGGACCTGCCCGATGCGGCGTGGAGTTGTGTCCCGGCAAACATGCCCAGGGCCAGCAACACCGCTGCAACGGCGCGGGAAGGAACAATTCGAATTGCAAGGGGGATACGGGCGCGGCTGTTCATCGAACTCCCAGGCGTCTCAACCGGCAGACATGCTCCGGTGGGCCCTTGCGGGCTGCCCTGGCTGCCCCGGACGCGGTTCTTCTGGCAATATTGCTCTACAAATCTCTTCAAATGGCAACGCCTCATTTTAGCAAAGCCCCGCTCCCTGACCGTTAAAACCAATGCCCCGGCGGTTGAATGAACGTTTTTGTTACTCAAGCTGCTTCTTTTCCGTCTCTGACCACGATCTACCACGTCATTTTCCTCCCGGAGGGAGGAGAGGATAATAGCCCAGGGCAAAGCGCAGCGCAGCCCTGGGAACACGCTCCAGCACACCGCCGCAGCCCCGTAGGGGCGATGTGAACCCCGACCATGCCTTACTCACTGCACATGCGATTGCTCGATCCAATGCTAGGATGAAGGTTTAAGGAAGGTTCTCCGTGGCCCGGCAAACCAGTCACACCATCGTCGCCAAACAGTCGGCTGCGGCCCAAAAGCCGCAAAAGCCGCGCGACCCCGTCGCCGCCGGTGAGCGCGATGCCGCCCACAACCGCATCGCCGCCCATAACTACTTTCTCCTCGACAGATTCGAGGCCGGCATCGCCCTGCGCGGAACTGAGGTCAAGTCCATCCGCGAGGGCCAGGCCAACCTGAGAGACGCCTACGGCCTCGTCAAGGATGGCGAAGCGTTTCTGCTCAATATGCATGTTGGGCCGTACTCCCACGGCAATATTGCCAACCACGACGAAACTCGCACGCGCAAGCTGCTGCTGCATCGGGCCGAGGTTAGCAAGCTACTCTCCAAGACGCAGATCAAGGGCCATACGCTCATCCCCACTCGGCTCTACTTCCGTAATGGCCGCGTTAAGTGCGAGTTGGCCGTGGCCAAGGGCAAGCAGGACTGGGACAAGCGCGAGACCGAGCGCCGCCACGAAGCCGACCGCGAAGCCCGCGCCGCCATCAACGCCAGCAAACACCGCATGGGCCGCTAAGCAAGCCGGGCTGAATCCAAGAACGTTCCTGCCGTTCCGAGTGCAGCGCGCCCGATTCATCGCAACTTGGCGTAGCCCCCTGTCGCCGGGTAACCCCGGTCTCGACGAACTTTCCACGCCATGAAGAGGGTGCCACCTGTCCCTCGCTTTTGGGGACCGGGGACAGCACGCTGCTTTTGCGCGCAAATCGCCTCTGCGCCTCGTTCAGCCCATCGTTTGCGCGCCTTAGCACGTGCCATACGCGCCATCTATTTGCCACAAGCCGCCGCGGGCATCAACAATAAGCAATATGCGCACTGAACTCACTCAAGCAAGGCTCTCTGGAATCAAGACCGAACTGCTGGCCGTGTTGGCCGCCGACAACCAGACCGCCAAAGGGCCTGACGCCAAGGCCGAGCCGCAGCTCCTGACCTCCGACGCTGCCATAATCGCGGCCGCTGCCGCCGTTCTGGCTGGTGGCGAGTTTAAAGCCGGCGCAAACGAGACCCTGCTGCTGCATGCGCCTGCAGGGCTTGCGGCCAAGCGTCTGCTCATCGTCGGCCTCGGCAAGCTGGCAAAAATCAAAGTAAGCAGCGTGCGTAACGCGGCGGGAACCGCTGTACGCTTTGCCAAGCCGCGCGGGTTGAAGGATCTGGCCTTTGCTCTGCCTGAAGCCGACCCGTTGCCTGCGGCAGCCTGCGCGCGCGCCGCCGTTGAGGGCGCGTTTGTCGGCGACTTCGATCCCGACACCTACCGCAGCGACCGCAAAGACCAGAGCCTGGCCAGCTTCACCGTCGCGGCTCCGGCAGCAGCAGACAAGCAAAGCCTGCAAGCCGCTTTTGACGAGGGCGTAATCGTCGGCGAGAGCCAGAACTTTGTGCGCTCCATGGTCAATGAGCCGGGCAACAAGCTCACGCCAACCGTTCTCGGTGAGCGCGCCGCGGCCATGGCCAAGGAAGTGGGTCTCGAATGCAACGTCTACTCCACTGAGAAGCTCCACGAGCTGAAGATGGGCGCATTCTGGAGCGTCTCGCAAGGCTCCGCGGAGCCGCCTGCGCTCATCGTGCTGCGCTATGAGCCTGCCGGCGTTGCGGATGGGCCTGTGCTCGGCCTGGTGGGCAAGGGAATCACCTTCGATACCGGTGGCATCTCCATCAAGCCCTCCGCGGATATGGAGAAGATGAAGTACGACATGGCCGGCGGCGCAACCATGATCGGCGCCATGCGGACCATCGCGCTGCTCAAGCCCAAGGTGCGCGTCATCGGCATTGTGTGCGCCGCTGAAAACATGCCCGACGGCAAAGCGCAGAAGCCCGGCGACGTGCAAACGGCCATGTCCGGCAAGACCATTGAGATTATCAACACCGACGCCGAGGGCCGCCTGGTGCTGGCCGATGGCCTGGCCTACGCCAAGCAGTTGGGAGCCACGCACCTGATCGATGCGGCCACGCTCACCGGCGCATGTGTGGTGGCGCTCGGCATGGTCAACGCAGGCGTCTTCTCAAACGATGAAGAGACCTACGCGAAGTTTGCCGCGGGGCTTGAGGTTTCCGGCGAAAAGTTCTGGCGTCTGCCGCTCGGCGACGAGTACGCCGAGATGATCAAGAGCGACATCGGCGACATCAAGAACACCGGCGGACGCTGGGGCGGCGCAAGCACGGCGGCCGAGTTTCTGCACACCTTCGCCGAAGACACGCCGTGGATTCACCTCGACATTGCCGGCGTAGCCTGGGTTGAGACTGCGCAGCCCTACATCGCCAAGGGCCCCAGCGGCATCGCCATGCGCTCCATTGTGGAGTGGGTCCGCAGCTTCCAGTAGCTCGCAGCGCCATGGCATCCGCGCGGCCTGTGCCGCGCGGATGCCATTTTTGTTTTTGTTTCGATCTCTCCCACAAAAACTCATTGAAATTTCCTTATTGCGGAAAACCGCAATCAAGTTGCGCTCTTCCACGCCGATGAACGCCGTGTAGGGGTTTGTTTTACCTATGCCCGGAACGGTGGTGCATTCGGGCGGCGAGCGAGCGGGAGCAGGCTTGGCTCTTGAGGAGTATCCATGATGAATCGCGCAGAGTTGCTTGATTCCGCGCTGGACAGTCTTCCAGAGGGGATAGCGTTGTTTGACGATGAGGGAGAAGTGGTTTTCTGGAACCATGCCGCCGAGATGATCACCGGCTACGCGGGCTCGGATGTCGTGGGCCGGCCGGTTCCGCATGGTCTGGAGCCGCTTGCGCCGGAGAGCAGGTACAAGTCGATCGAGGAAGCGCAGGCCGGGCGCGGTGTGCTCATCAATGCGCGCCACAAGCTTGGCCACCAGATGCGCACCATCACCCGCGCATTGGTGCTGCGCGACGGGCTGGGTGGCCGCATCGGTATGGCGGCGGTGTTTCATCCGGCCGCATCGGTGGACGCGCTGCCGCACGGCGCAACCGGCGGCGACGAGGCCGTGGGCTTAAGCCAGGCAGAGTTGCAGGAGCATCTGCAAGCCGAGTTCGAGGACTTTGCCGGCGGAGGTGCTCCGTTCGGAGTGCTGTGGATCGTTGTGGATCAGGCCGCTGAGCTGCGCAAGACGCGCGGAGTGGGCGCATGCGAGGACATGATCGAAAAGGTGCAGCGCGCTATGGCGCAGGGCATCCGATCGACGGAGCTGTTTGGCCGCTGGGGCGATGACGAGTTTCTTGTTGTCTCGCACGAGCACACACCGGAGATGCTGGCCGCGCACGCGCAGGTGCTCGCTGGCCTGGCGCGGACGGCGGACTTCAGGTGGTGGGGCGACCGGATCTCGATCACGGTGAGCATCGGTGCCGCGCAGGCCTCCCGCGAAGTGGATGAAGGCTTGGCGCAACTGCTGGAGCGCGCCCAGGAAGCGATGGAAGCCAGTACCCGGGTGGGGGGCAACCGCATCACGCCAGCCACAGGAGGTCGTTAATGCTGGCCATCGTTGGAATTCTGCTGGTCTTTTGCGCGGTGATCGGCGGCTTTCTCATGGAGAAGGGGCATTTGGCTGTCCTGTTGCAGCCGGCCGAGCTGCTGATCATTGCCGGAGCGTCATCCGGCACGCTGCTGGTGGCCAATCCTATCTACATCATCAAAGGCGTGCTCGCTGGACTTTCCGGCGTCTTGAAGGGATCGGCATTTACCAAGCAGCGCTACTTGAACACGCTGAAGATGATGTACCAGTTCCTGAACAAGGTGCGCAAAGAGGGGCTGCTCTCAGTGGAGATGGACGTGGAGAAGCCGGCGGAAAGCGCGCTGTTTAAGAACTACCCGGATTTTCTCAAGGACCATCACTCGATGGATTTTCTGTGCGACACGCTGCGCACGGCCATCACCGGCGGCGTTGAACCGTTCGACATGGACCAGATGATGGAGCTGGACATGGAGGTTCATCATCACGCGGCGATGCAGCCGATCGACGCGCTGTCGACGGTGGCCGACGCGCTGCCCGGTCTGGGCATTGTGGCAGCGGTGCTCGGCGTGGTCATCACCATGGGCGCGCTGGGCGGACCGCCGGAAGCGATTGGCGAGAAGGTGGCTGCGGCGCTGGTGGGCACGTTTCTGGGCATCCTGCTTTGCTACGGCGTGGTTGGTCCGGTGAGCGCGAACATGCGCAAGACCGCGGACGAGCACAACGAGTATCTGCATGTGCTGCGAGTGCTGCTGTTGTCGTTTCTGAAAGGCTCGGCGCCAATGATTGCGATCGAGATGGGCCGCCGCGCGATTCCCGCGCATGTGCGGCCGAGTTTTGACGAGATGGAGAAGAACTGCAAGGGCAAGCTCGACACCGTTGAAGCGGCGGCGGTTGCGGCCTAGGCGGAGAAGGCAATCGTGGACAAACGCAGCGCAGCGGCAAAGACCCAACCGATCATTGTCATTAAGAAAGTCGTCGGGCACGGCGGCCATCATGGCGGCGCGTGGAAGGTGGCCTACGCGGACTTTGTGACCGCGATGATGTCGCTGTTCATCGTGTTGTGGCTGATGGGGTCCAGCGAAAAAGTAAAGAAGGCGGTGGCAGGATACTTCAACGACCCCAAGGGCACCGGCAGCCTGATGGGAACCACGATGACCGGCACCGGCGAGACGATCTCTGCCGCGAACGCCCAGAACCTGCAAAACCTGAAGGAGAAGCTGGAGCAGGAGATCAAGGCCAAGAAAGAACTGGAAAAACTGTCAAAGCAGATTGAGATAACGATTTCTCCGGAGGGGTTGCGCATCGAGCTGATCGAAGACAAGAACGGCACCTTCTACCAGAGCGGCAGCGCACAGTTGAGCGAGAGTGGGCAGGAGCTACTCTCGCTGCTGGCGGCGGAGTTAAAGACGCTACCGAATTCTCTGCTGATCGAAGGACATACCGATGCCACGCAGTACTCGACAGACGCGAGCTACAGCAACTGGGAGCTTTCTGCTGACCGTGCAAATGCGGCGCGCCGATTGATGCAGCAGCATGGCGTTCGGCAGGATCAGGTGACGCAGGTGCGCGGATATGCCGACCAGTTTCTGCGCGTGAAGAATAATCCGTACGATCCATCGAACCGGAGGATTTCGATTCTGGTGAAGAATGCTCCGGACGGAACCGCGCCGGTGATTCACAACGCGGCGGTTGTGGATGGCGGCGCAGGCGCGAAGACCCAGCAGGCCGTGCAAGGCGGCGGTAAGCAGGCAAGCCCGCCGGCTGCGGCTCCCGCGCAGAGCACAAAGGCCCCGGCAGTCGCGGACAAACCGGCTGCGGCTTCCGCAGAGAGCGCGAAGGCTCCCACTGCCGCGGCCAAGCCTGCGGCGGGCGCAGCGCTGATGAGTAAACTGACGAGCTTGTTCCCCGCGAAAAAGAAGTAGCCGGCCGTTACGCGCACGCCGATACCGCAACCGCAATTCCAATGAAACAGGCGCGCAGGGCCTGCGCGCGGCGCACGGCGATGTGACGGCGGTTTGTACTCAAAGCGGAGCGATAGTGTAGTCTGGTTTGCGGATTAAGATATCGTTTTCTTGAGGTGCGTTTTTTATGACCATCGTTGCCGGAGTAGACTATGGCACGCTCAGCGTTCGTGTAACTCTCGTCGATAGCAAGAAGGGCCCGATCGGAACCGGATCGGCCTCGTACCCTCTGCACCGCAAGCATGAGGATCCGGATTTTGCCACGCAGTCGCATGCTGACCAGATGGCCGCGCTGGTGACCGCGATGCGCGAAGCGCTGAAAACGACCGGCGTAAAGGGCGAAGACGTGGCGGCCATCGCCGTGGACACAACCGGATCGAGCGTGATTCCGGTGGGCGAGGGGCTGGAGCCCCTGGACGATTACTACCTTTGGTGCGATCACCGCGCCCATGCCGAGGCGCAGGAGATTACCGAAAAAGCGCACAAGCTGGGCTTCGAGGGCATCCAGTGGTGCGGCGGTACTTACTCGCACGAGTGGGGCTTCTCAAAGCTGCTGCATTGGCTCAGGCACAATCCCGATAAGCGCGACAAGATGGTGACGGTGCTGGAGCATTGCGACATGGTTGCTGCGACCTTGAGCGGCATTACGCGCCCTGAGGACCTGAAGCGCAGCATCTGCGCCATGGGCCACAAGTGGATGTGGAATCCCAAGTGGGGCGGGCTGCCGCCGGAGAGCTTCCTGGTTGCGGTCGATCCGCTGTTGAAGGGCATTCGCGAGAAGATTGGCGGCGAGTACCTGACCAGCGACAAGATCGCCGGGCACCTTTCGCCGAAGTGGGCCGCGGAACTGGGCCTGAAGGCCGGCATTCCGATTCCCGTGGGCGCGTTTGACGCGCACTGGGACGCGATCGGCGGCAACTGCAAGGAAGGCGACGTGGTCAACGTCGTGGGCACTTCCACTTGCATCATCGCCATGGCCAAGAAGACGGAACTGGTGCCGGGCGTGTGCGGCGTGGTGCCGGGCAGCGTGCATCCGCAGTTCACCGGCATTGAGGCGGGACTTTCCGCGGTCGGCGACATTTTTGAAGGCATTGCGCGGCGCGCGGCAACCACCGTGGCCGCTCTCTCAGAGGGTCTGGATGCCTACAAGCCCGGACAGACCGGGCTGCTCCGGTTGAGCTGGGACAACGGCGATCGCACGGTGCTTGTAAATCCCGAACTGGGCGGAGTGACTCTGGGCTGGAATCTGGTACACACTGCGCAGGACGAGCTGTTTGCCGCTATCGAGGGAACCGCGTTCCATACGCGCATCATCCTCGAGCGGATGGCCGAGCACGGCGTGCCGATCAACCGCGTAATCAACGCGGGCGGCATTCCGCAGAAGAACGAAGTGCTGAACCACGTGTATGCCAACGTGCTGAACAAGCCGGTGCTGGTGCCGGCGGGAATCCCGACGAGCCTGGGCTCGGGCATCTTTGCGCTGCTGGCGGCCGGGGCATACAAAACGATTGAAGAAGCGCAGGCCGCCGTTTGCCTGCCGCTGCGCACCGTGGAGCCGGATGCAAAGGCTGCGGCGGTCTACGAGAAGCTGTATCAGCTTTATCGCGATGTGTACTTTGCGCTGGGAACCAGAGACGCAAAGCCTGTTGCCTTGGGCCAGGTGCTTCCGGAACTGCGCAAGATTGCAGCCGGACAGCGGAAAGCCTGATAGACATGAAGCAAAAAGCTACAGCCCCTTCCGAGGAAGGGGCTGTAGCTTTTTGCATTGAACTTTTGTGCTGGCGCTAACCGGCTTTTTCAAGCAGGCAGGGCGACAGGTCGCGGCGCTCCACCATATCGCTGGTGATTTCCAGATCGCGGACGCGCTTGTTTGAGGGCAGGTGATACATCAGGTCGAGCATCAGCTCTTCCAGGATCATGCGCAGGCCGCGAGCGCCCACCTTGCGGGCCAGGGCTTCGCGGGCAACGGCGCAAACGGCGTCCTGGGTAAAGTGCAGGCGGACATTCTCGAACTCGAACAGCCGCTGGTACTGCTTAAGGATGGCGTTCTTGGGCTTGGTGAGGATCTCGATCAGCGCTGCCTCATCGAGCTCGTCGAGGATGCCCATAACAGGCAGGCGGCCGACAAACTCCGGGATCAAGCCGTACTTGATAAGGTCTTGCGGCTCGGTTTTACGGAGCAGTTCGGTATCGCGGTGCGAGCGGGTAGGGGACGCTTCGGCATCCGTCTCAACGGCCTTGAAGCCGAGAGCTTTTTTGCCGATGCGGCGACCGACGACACGTTCTAGGCCTACAAATGCGCCGCCGCAGATGAAGAGAATGTTGGTGGTGTCGACAGCGGTGAACTCCTGGTGCGGGTGCTTGCGGCCGCCCTGCGGAGGAACGTTGGCCACCGTGCCTTCAAGAATCTTGAGCAACGCCTGCTGCACGCCCTCGCCGGAGACATCGCGCGTGATGGAGGGGTTCTCGTCCTTGCGGCCGATCTTGTCGATTTCGTCGATGTAGATGATGCCCTGCTGGGCGCGGGTGACGTCGCCGTCTGCGGCCTGCAGCAGCTTGAGAATGATGTTCTCGACATCCTCGCCCACGTAACCGGCCTCGGTGAGTGTGGTTGCGTCCACAATCGCGAAGGGCACGTCGAGCATTTTGGCCAGCGTATGCGCCAGCAGAGTTTTGCCGGAGCCGGTGGGGCCGATGAGCAGGATATTGCTCTTGGCCAGCTCGACCTCATTGTTGCGCAGCCGGTTCATCTGGATGCGCTTGTAATGGTTGTAAACGGCGACGGCGAGCTTCTTCTTGGTCTGGTCCTGGCCAATGACAAAGTCGTCGAGGAAGCCTTTCACTTCCTGCGGCTTGGGCAGATGGCCGGCGGCAGTGGCAGGAGTGGCTTCGCTTCGGTCGTCCTCGAGGATCGAGTTGCAAACCGCGACGCACTCATCGCAGATGTAAGCGCGAGGGTAGTCGCTGGGCGACGAGATCAACTTGGCAACGGCGTCCTGCGACTTATGGCAGAACGAGCAGCGTAATGCTTCTTCGGGTCCCGTGCGCGGTTTCATGGTTTTAAACTCCCTCTCGTCTTGCTCGTCGATCTCATTCCATTTGCGGTTTGGTACGTCTACGTACGCGGCCGGTCAATGATCTCGTCAACGATCCCGTATTCCTTGGCCTGTTCCGCGTTCATGATAAAGTCGCGCTCCACGTCGCGCTCGATGCGGTCGAGCGGCTGACCTGTATGGTGCGCCATAAGGGTGTTGGTGATCTCGCGGATGCGCAGAATCTCGCGCGCGTGAATATCGATGTCAGTTGCCTGGCCGCTGAGTCCGCCCATCGACGGCTGATGGATGAGGATGCGGGAGTTGGGCAGTGCGAACCGCTTGCCTTTGGTGCCGGCAAGCAGCAGAAACGCACCCATGCTGGCCGCCTGGCCTATGCAGTAGGTGACCACGTTGTTCTTGATGAACTGCATGGTGTCGTAAATGGCCAGTCCGGCAGTAATGGAGCCGCCGGGCGAATTGATGTAAAGGGAAACGTCCTTTTCCGGATCCTCGCCCTGCAGGAAGAGCATTTGGGCGACGATGAGGTTGGCCACCTGGTCGTCAATCGGCGTGCCAAGAAAGATAATGTTGTCGCGCAGCAGACGGGAGTAGATGTCGTAGGCGCGCTCGCCTCGGCTCGTCTGCTCAACCACCATGGGAACCAATGCCATTGAGTATTTTCCCGCTCTCTCGTTTTGGGGCTGAATCTCCCCTGGTTCTATGTTAGCCGCACGACCCCCAATGTTGCGGTCCGCCGCCGACGCTTTCTGCCAGACCAGCTCCCTATTCGGGTAGCCTTTCGTACAAAGCCGAAGCTGTTTTTTCTCGTTTTATTTGTTCCCGGATTCTAGCGATTCCGCCATCCTGCGTCAATCGCACTTTCAGGGCATCCATCGGCTCACCGGACTGCAATGCAAGCATTTGCAACTCGTGGTCCACTTCTTCGTCGCTGACCGAAATATTCTCGGCGGTGGCGATTCTGTCGAGCAAGATGGAGGTTTTGACCTCGGCGACGGCGCTATCGCGTTGGGCCGTGCGCAGGCGTGAAAAGTCCAGCTTGCGCATCTGGTCGGGGCTCATGCCCTGGGAGGCAAGGGCGCGCAGTCCGCGCTCCAAACGGGCGTCGATCTGCTCCTGCACCATCGATTCCGGAACCGGGAAGGTGAAATGCTCCACCAGAGCCGCAAAAAGCCGGTCCTTGGTTTCGCCTTCCACGCTGAGGCGCTTGCGATTGCTCACATAGTCGCGCACCCGGGTTTCAAGGTCGGCGAATGTTTCGTAGGAGCCGAGTTCCTTTGCGAACTCGTCGTTCAATTCGGGAAGGATGCGCTTTTTAATCGCCTGCACTTCCACTTCGTAGGAGACGGTCTTGCCGGCCAGCTTGGGTTCGGAGTAATCGGCCGGGTAAATGACCTCGGCCTTCAGCTCCTGGCCGGCTTTTGCGCCGCGCAAGGCGCTGGAGAAGGCCTCGACTGTATCTTTTCCGCCAATTTCGACAAGAGAGTCCTGGCCGGCGATCGGCTCGGCGTCGGTTTCGCCATCAATCTGGCCTTTATAGCTGATCTGCGCCCAGTCGCCGTCGACCAGGGCTCGGTCTTCTTCTACCGGCTCAATGGTGGCGCGCGAGTCGCGCAAGCGGTCGAGTTCCTGCTGGAACTCCTCTTCAGTGGCTGCCGTAGAAGGCTTGGGTACAGTTACGGATTGGTAACCCTCTATGGGGAAGTCTGGAAGGTACTCGAAGACCGCCTTAACGTGCAGCGGCTCTCCGTCCTCTGCTTTCAGCTCGGTTACATGAGGCTGACCCACGGGAGTCACGCCCAGCTCGCGAACAGCGTTGTTGAAGCGCTCGGGCAGCAGGGAATCAATGACCTCTTTGCGGATTTCTTCTGCAAAACGGCGGCGAATGACGCTCTCAGGCACCTTGCCGGGACGAAATCCGGGGATTTTTGCGTACTTCTTATAGTTCGCCGCGACGGTGCGGAAGGTCTTGGTGACCTCATCGGCAGGTATGTCGAGCTCCAATTCGCGCGTGCACTCGGGATTCAGGACCGGGCCGTGATTGTGGCCTTCATGGTCGTGGTCATGGTTGTGGTCGTGACCTTCGTGATCGTGGTCGTGTGTGGCGTGGTTGTGACCTGCAGCAGCTTCATCCGCAACGGGTTGAACGCCGCCTTCGAGGGTTTCAGTAGAACTCAAAGTTATGCCTTCCAGGCGCGCCAGGCGCCGATCGAACTGCCATTTCCGCAAGGTGCAAACCGCAAATAAAGTGCCCAAGTACCGCGGCTGGCGGCGCTGGATTTCTTGCTGCCGCATTGGGCTGCCGCTCGCAACTGCAGCGGGTGACGTTGCCCCTGGGAATAGCTCTCTTCATGGTAAGAGGGATTGCTGGCAGGGTCAAACTGGCGGGCGGCGCCGGAAGTGCGCACGGACCGCGAACGACACGTTACCGTTCAGTCAACTCCGGCTTGCGTACGTAGGGCAAAAAGCGGGGGTGGGCGGCTCCGCACTGTTCAAAATAGAAGCGTGCCTGTTTCAGGCTCAACTGCCCGTTCACGGTCAGGCGGACTTCCGTCGCGTCGGCGTCTTCCTGGCCATCGTCTTCCCACCAGCAAACCGGGCACAAGCCCATGGTGTCTGGCGCCTGCAGCGTTCTGAATCCGCAGCAGGGACAGCGGAATCTGTTTTCAGCTGTTTCCACGTTTGAGATAGACGATAAAAGGCGAGGGCGGGTTTACACAGGATTCGCGCAATCGCCTACGAACATTTGATTTATGCCACAAAAGCCGCATCCGGACCGGGTGGCGCATCGGATTGCGGCGCCGGCGGGCGTGATTGTGCGCCCCTGTCCCTGCAGTTGCCGATCTTAGCCAGAAGGGAGTGATGGTCGCTCAGTCCTGCGGGTCCACCTCATCAGCGGTGCCATAATAATCCGCCAGAGAACCGAAGTGCCCGTTGCATCGTGCGTAGAGCATAAGCCCCAGCGCGCTGGGGGTCATGTCAACCTCTTTGGCAGGCAGCAGCGAGCGCGAGCGCAGGCTTGGCTCGAATAATCCCAGATGAGAGAGGTGCTGAATATCGCGTTCGGCCATCTCCGGGCTCTGCGAGCCAGTGATCCTCTGAATGTACCGGATATCGACGTTCAGTGGCTGCGCGATGAGTGAGCCAGTTTCGGTGCAGGTTTTTGTGGATTGAAGACAGGCGAACTGCAGCATCGAAACGTGAACCGGGGCGAGCTGGCTGAACCGTTCGATCGGGTCCACATCCGTGTCCTTTTTATCTTCAGTGGAGCAATAGGAGGCCAACAGGCCGCCCCAAAGCCGCTTGACCGAGTCTTCATCGGCCCATGAGCCATCTTCAATCAAGAGAATAATTGTCTTGGGATCGGCTTGCACTGTCTCGTAGTCGGGCCTTGTCCACAGAATC
>Ga0302270_10004437_pt1 | contig 13072 bp, 9 predicted proteins | sample III_Bog_E2_3_FD_198773 | JGI IMG/M metagenome (GOLD analysis project Ga0302270, IMG submission 198773) | Peat permafrost microbial communities from Stordalen Mire near Abisko, Sweden - III_Bog_E2_3 | ecosystem: Environmental > Terrestrial > Soil > Wetlands > Peat | place: Sweden: Abisko... | reverse complement strand
TTCACGACGGCACCTACAAAACCTGGGCCGAGCGCGCACCCTACTTTGAGCAGCTCAAAGCCAAGGCCGCCGAGGTTCCCGGAGTCACAATGGTGGCCATCTCCAGCAACGCAACGCCTCCTTCCAACGGGTTCAACACTAAATTCGAGATCATTGGCAAACCAGCCTCTGAAGACCAGTCCTTCCAATTCAACATAGTGAGCCCGGAGTATTTTCCAGCGCTTCGCATTCCGCTGAAGCAGGGGCGAATCTGGAACGCGGATGAAAACCACCGCGGGGCTCCGATGATGGTCGTCAACCAGACCCTGGCACGCAAGTACTTCCCCAATGGCGACGCGATTGGCAGTTCGCTGAAGGCGCCTGAGGTGACACAGCGGCCTCCTTATCTGCTCACTGCGCCCGGTGCGGATCAAGGCCCGTTCCTGATCGTCGGCATCGTTGGCGACAAGCTCGACGATGGGCTTTCCCACCCCATCAAGCCGGAGGCGTTCGTCCCCTTCACGGCGGCGATGACTATGTATACGCAGCTTCTAATCCGTTCGGACGTCCCGCCGCTCTCGCTGCTTCATGCTGTCAGCGCCAAGGTGAACTCCGTCGACCACGACCAGCAGACCAACGGAAATCCTCGCGACCTCGAGCATTGGATCTCCGAGGAACCGGAGTGGGCGCGCGGCCGGCTGGTTGCATGGCTCTTTGGCGCATTCGCCGCACTGGCCCTGGCTCTGGCCGCAGTGGGCCTCTATAGCGTCGTGTCCTACACCGTGGTCCAGCGCACCAACGAGTTTGGCATTCGCATGGCCCTGGGAGCTACCCGCAGTCATGTACTCCGCATCGTTTTCCAGTCAACCGTCTCCAGCGTCGGCATTGGCATCGCAGCTGGCCTGGCTCTCAGCCTGGCATTGAGCCGGGTAATGGCGCATTGGGCGGAGGAGAGCAAAGCCAGCTCGCACGATCCCCTGCTGCTGGCCGCTTCGGCTTTCACGCTGATCATGGTGGCAGCTTTCGCCTGCACCATCCCAGCCCGAAGAGCCGCCGGTGTGGACCCCATGACAGCAATCCGCTACGAATGATTGGCTGGAGTTTCATAAGCGAGGGAAAGTCCCGTCGGAGGGAGGCGGGGGTTTTTAACCCCCGCAAAATGACAGGAGATTCCAAGTCGGCTTTACAGGCCACGGAAAAACGCAATTCGGCCGAGATTTCGAGGGCTTTGTAACAGTCCCCCATTGGCGTTGCCGACCCATGGGGGGATGAAACGTTTGCCCGCCAATGCCACCGCTAACTCGCTAACTTGCTATGTCCGCGAAGCGGACGCTAACTCGCTGAATTCATTCGAACAATCCGCGCCGTCCTCGCGTTCCAACTATTCAAAATCGAACTCAATCGCAACCCTGTTTCTTTCTAGGCTCTTTGCGCCAATCTAACCCAAAATCCTGAGCGTTTGCGCAGCCTCTTCAGCCAGAAAATATTCTCGCTTCAATTTGCAGATCATTACGTCGCGTTGGCGCACAATTGAGATAGTTGAAGGAAAAGCAGCGCCGGTCTCCAGACCGGCTGGAGTGCGGGCGTCCACCCCCGCTACATACCCCCCTCCCCCCTCCTATATTTTTCAAGTCTTGCAGTTAATTAATTGCGCAATAGGGAGCCTGTCATAACCTGCCCGCAATCAATAACTTAATTGCACGATCTTCAAGGCGGCATACAATACGCGTACCACTATGCAAATTCCAGGCATGATCGATCGAATTCACCGGGTACAAAATCCGCAATAAAGTCCTACTTCACCGCAGCCCAGTATGCAGATAAGCCAACAACGCGGCCATCTGCTCGTCGTCAAACCGCCCCGCGAACCCGGGCATCATCCCTCTGCCAGTCAAGACATTCTGCCGGACTGCCGCATCCGTAGCGGGAATACCGCTCGGCAGGTTTTTGTGTTCAAAAACGCCGTGCAGGTCCGGCGGAACCTTCTTCAGCGCCAGATCGTTGTCCTCATGGCAATGCGCACAGCGCACCTGGTAGAGATGCTTCCCTTCCGCCTCCTGCGGGGTCATTTGCGGCGCTGAGTGGCAGCCGGTCTCAACGATGCCCAATCCGGCCGCCACGGCAGCGATGATCGCCACGAACCCGCCCCGCCGGCAACAACAGAAAAATCCCATTCCATCTACCGGCTAAGCCTTCTGGGCGAACTGCCCGCTCACGTAGTCCCAGTTCAGCACCTGGAAGAAGGCTTTCACGTAATCGGCGCGCTTGTTCTGGTACTTCAGATAGTAGGCATGCTCCCACACATCCACGCCGATCACCGGCTTGTGCCCCGCGGTCAGCGGGCTGTCCTGGTTCGGCGTTGACTCGATCGCCACTGTCCCGTCCGGCAATTTCACCAGCCACGCCCACCCGCTGCCAAACACGTGCATCGCCGCATCGGTCAGCTTGTCCTGAAAAGCCGGCAAAGTCCCAAACTTCGCATCGATCGCCTTGGCCAGCTCGCCCTTGGGTGCCGAGCCGCCTTTGCCCAGCGTCGGCCACCAGAAGGAGTGGTTGGCGTGGCCTCCTCCCTGGTTCCGAACAGCCGTCCGCGCAGATTCCGGCCAGGAATTCAGATTGGTAACCAGTTCCTCCAGCGTCTTCCCCGCCAGTTCAGGATGCGCAGCCACAGCCGCATTGAGATTGGTCACATAAGCCTGGTGGTGCTTGTCGTGGTGCAGATGCATGGTCTCCGCGTCGAAGCTCGGTTCCAACGCGTCATAGGCATAGGGCAAAGCAGGTAGTGTGAAAGGCCCGGTAGCCGGGGCCGAAGCGGCCTGGCTGATCGGGAATCTCTCCGCACTCAAGTTTTCACTAAGAAGCACGGCGCTGGCTAAAGCGCCCATTTGCAGGATGGCAGTTCTGCGATCGACCGACGTCATGGGTAAAATCCTCCGGTGGGTTGAGTTCAGGGATCTTTTGCCGGTAAACTCCGGCGCGACAGTTTGCTCCATCAGTCTGAGCGGATGAGGCGTCAGGGGTCAAGGGCACTCCTCTCGAATTCGCGTTCGCAAGTGCATTCGGCGCTGCAGATCGTTCGTCCAGCAAGTATGCTTGAACCATGCCGCTTCCCTCCCTGGCCCAGATTCGGGACGCTCAGACCGTGGTCTATCGCCACATGCCGGCAACACCGCAATACACATGGCCGCTCGCCAATAATCGCCTGCGCGCCGAAGCCTGGATCAAGCACGAAAACCACACCCCTGTGGGCGCATTCAAACTGCGCGGTGCCTTGGTCTACATGGATTGGCTCAAACAGGAGCAGCCTGAGCTCAAGGGCGTGGTGGCGGCTACGCGCGGCAATCACGGTCAAGGGGTTGGAATGGCCGCGCGGCTCGCCGATCTAAGAGCCGTGATCGTCGTCCCCCATGGCAACAGCAAGGAGAAAAACCGAGCCATGCTCGCCCAGGGCGTTGAACTGGTGGAGAATGGCCAGGACTTCCAGGAGTCGCTCGAGTTCGCCCGTCGCCTTGCGGAGGATTTGGGCTTTGCCATGGTCGACTCCTTTCATGAACGCCTGGTGATGGGCGCGGCCACTTACGCATTGGAGTTCTTTCATGCTGCGCCGCCCCTCGATACGGTCTACGTGCCCATCGGACTCGGCTCGTCCATCTGTGGCGTTTCCGCCGCGCGCAATGCACTCGGGCTCAAGACAGAGATTGTCGGCGTTGTCTCATCCCAGTCCCCTTCCTACTCTCTCAGCTTCAAGCAGCGAAAGGTCGTCGAGTCTCCGTCGCTCACCGCCATCGCCGACGGCCTGGCCTGCCGCACGCCCAACCCAAATGCAATGGAAGTCATCTGGGAAAACGTCAGCCGCATCGTCGAGGTAGCCGATGGCGAAATCGCCAGCGCAATGCGCGCCCTTTACGAAGACACGCACAACCTGGCCGAGGGCGCCGGAGCCGCTGCGCTCGCCGGGGCCATCAAAGAGAAACACCTGCATAGCGGAAAGCGTATTGGCATCGTACTAACCGGCGGCAACATCGATCGCCAAACCTACGCGGAAGTCCTTGCCGGGTCTGATTAGTTCGAGGAAAGAATGACAAAAGCCGCCGAGAACCTCACCCCGCTGGCCCATACAGCCCAGAACCGCTGCTTCGGTTGCGGCCACGCCAACCCCGCCGGGCTGCACCTCGAGTTTCTTCTCGCCGAGGACGATTCCGTCGTCTGCCTGCCCGAGATCCCGGATACCTTCGAAGGCCATCCCGGCTACCTGCACGGCGGCATCATTGCGACTCTTATCGACGAGACCATGAGCAAGGCGGTCCGCGCGCGCGGATTCACAGCCATGACCCGTCATATGGAAGTCGACTATCTGCGCCCGGTCCCTTCGGGAAAGCCGTTGCGTCTAGAGGGCCGAGTCACCCACAACGAAGGACGCAAACACTGGGCCGAAGCCAAAGTCCTGAACGCCGAAGGAACCATGCTGGCCCAAGGCAAAGGCCTCTTCATTGAGGTCCGCCCGCGAGAGTCTTAGATTCCCCAAAGCTGCGCCACTATTTCAACCCCGCCAGCCAATCGATAATCGTGCTCTCCAGAAATATCCGGTGATCGTTCCAGCCGTGATCCGTAGCCACATGAATGGCCGTAACTCTTTGGCCGCCACCCGCGGCAATCGCCTTCACCAATTTGTCCGTCCCAGGCGCGAGCCCATCATCGGCCGACAGCACCAGCAGCGGAGTCTGCGCCAGCCCACCCACAGTATTGTCCAGGCTGAATGCCTTGGCGTTGGCAATCACTTCGTCTGCCATGCTCTCCGCGGTAACCCCGGCCAAGGACTCCATGTCGTCAGCCATCATCGCTACCACCTTGTCGTGCGGAGCCCCGCCCATGTATCCCATGTCCGCCGCGCTGACAAGGATTGCGCCAATCAGTCCATGATCGTGCGCCGCGGTGTGCGCCGTGACCCAGCCGCCCATGCTGTGCCCCGCAATGGCAATCCTCTTCGTATCCACACCGAGCCGCGTCGCATTCGCCGGGTCGCGCAGATACGCCAGCACAGCGTCCGCATCCTCAAGGTTCTGTGCGAATCGAAACACTCCCGGACTGCCCCACGATCCGCGATAGTTGAACGTCACAGCGTTCCAGCCTGCGCGCCGCACAGCCTGCGCCAAGTCGAGGTTCTTCTCGTTCCCAGGAAGCCCGTGGCAGATGACCAGAGTTGGATGCAGACCGGCTCCCGATGGCCGGTAAACAATCCCATTGATCTGCACTCCATGACTTGGAATGTGCAGCACGGTCATGCCTGCTGGTTGAGCCGCATCCGCGGGCGGGTCCGTGAAAATCGAAGCGGGAACTGACTGGGCAACGCCTGAGGCGGACAGAAGCACCGTAACGGCAGCGATGAGCATGCGCATGAATCCAACTCCTGAGGACGGGGTGAGAGATGAATGGCTTACATCGCATCCTACCAGTCTGCGGGTCGATCGCGCTCTGCGCACGGCCGGGGCAGCCCGAAGTCCGCCCCGCCCGCGGCAGGAAGCTAATAATTGCCGGCTGACCGCCGAAAGTCTTAGTGAATCATGTTGATCGTCTCCTGAGTTATCGTGTCGAAGGTGGTCACTGCTTTCGAGTTGGCTTCAAACGCCCGCTGAGCCACAATCAGGTCGGAAAACTCAGCCGAGATATTGACGTTCGAGGCTTCCAGGGAACTTCCTTCGATCGTCCCAAGACCACCCGTGCCGGCCACTCCCAATGCGGCATTTCCCGAAGCGCTGGTCGCCTGGTAATCGGTCGATCCCACATCGACCAGCCCCTGCTCATTGATCACAGTGGCTATCGCCAGTTGTCCTACATCCTGAGTCTGGCCATTCGAGTAGCTCGCAGCAACGGTGCCGTCGGAGCCGATGGTAAAGCCGTTACTCGTCCCCGTGGTATATCCGTTCTGGCTGGTTGCCGACGTAGCGTCAGCGGAAGCGGTCTGGCTGAGGTTTGCGGTATTGTTGGCGCCAAACAGGTCCCAGTTCATATTCAGTGTCGCCGCCCCATCGGAAAGTCCTGAGAACGAAATTCCGCTCACGTCCGTTGCCGGACTCACAAGCTGACCGCTCGAACTGAAGGTCAACGGCCCGCTGGCATTCAGCGATGCCACCGGATCCTGGACCACGCCGCCGCTGGTCGTGATATTGGCCCCGACGATCGACAATTTCCCCGCAGCAGGGGAAGTTACCGACACTCCGGAGATGCCCGCATTCGAGAGCGCGGTCGTGAGAGCCGTAATATAGGTGGCCAGCAGCTCACCGGGAACAACCGTCGGCGCTACGGTGGTTGCCGTGCTGCCGTTGGGCGTCAGCCCGGTGATCGTCAGATTCGTCGATGGGTTCACGGTAGCGAGTGTGCCATTGCTTGAGCCGAAGTTGTAACTCACCGTTGTTGCTTGCAAATCCTGGCTCATGCTTCCCGTGGTCGTCATGTTGGCCCCGGTAATGGTCAACTGGCCACCGGAAGGTGTCACCGTCACCCCGACCAGGTTCGCGCCGGTCGGTCCTAGTGCTTTTGTAAGAGCGTTGGCATATTGCAACACCGTCTCACCCGCGTTGAACGCCGGAGCGGTGATGGTGGCCGTGGCGCCGGTCGCTGTTTGCCCGGTGATCGTGAAATTTGTCAACGTTGGATCGACAGTGGCAGTTGAACCGAAATCGTATGTAGTCGTCTTTCCGGCCAGATTCTGATTGACGCTCTGTGCGGTCGAAAAATCGGCTCCAACGATGGACAGCCGGTTGTTGACCAAATCTGGCGTCACCTTGACATTGACGATGTTCGCGCCCGCAGGGCCCAGTGCGGCGGTCAGGTCTGTGGCATATTTGGTCAACGTTTCGCCGGCTGCTATCGGCGGCGCAGTGATGGTGGCCGTCGCGCCGGTTGCGGTCAGTCCAGTTATTGTCATGTTCGTTGACGGATCCACTGTACCGCCCGTGTTGAATTGATAGTTTGTTGTGCTTTCCTGCAAATCCCCGATCACACCACCGCCGAAGACGGTTGACGCTGGGGCAATGACGGTCAATACGTTGCCAGTTACACTGGCCGAAACGCCTGCCTGCGCGAGCAAACCGATCCCGGTAGCCAAGTCGGCCGGTGTACCAGCGCCAAGAGCAGGCGCAAATCCACCAATCGTGAGCGTGGTCCCTGCGTCGACTGCTCCACCCGTTCCGAAGTTGTAACTGTACGTTGTAACCCCGTTGGAAGTGACCGAACTCGGTGTCACTGGGTTGGTAATCGGCGCCGGAGCCGAAGTTAACGCTGCTGCCGCAATGATCACGGGTGTGGTCGTAGGCGTAGACACCGTTACCGGCAAGGTCGTGGCGGCTGCTGCTGTTGCGGGAGCCGCCGACAAGGCGTCGGGCACAGTGATGTTGTAGCTCCAGGTATTGGTTCCCGTCTTCGTATAGGTCACCGTGGCTTCGTAACTGTTGCCCAGTGAATCGTAGATCTTCGTCTGATCGGAAGCGGTTGTGCTTGTCCCGACACCATCCTGGGAATCCAGGTTGGTGGTCATGCTGAGGGTGGTCGTCGCCGATGGATTCATCACCTGCCCGGTAGGAATCGTAATATCGATCAATCCTCCGTTACTGTTGATGACGCCGCCCTTCGCGCCGTATCCCATCACCCCTTGGCCGCCCGAACTCTCCAACTGACCGTCTGAACCAGTTTGGAAATCCCCGTTGCGGGTATACAACCGGCTGCCCCCGTTATCAAGAACAAAGAAGCCCGTGCCGTCGATCGCGGCATTGGTCGACACACCGGTCGCGGTAACCGAGCCCCCGGTGAAGTCCGTACTGTTCGACGCGACCTGAACACCCGTCCCCTGCTGAATCTCGTCTCCCGATCCATTGGCGCCCACTTGCTGATAAAACAGGTCGCTGAAGTTGGTTGTTTGCGCTTTGAAACCGTCGGTGTTCATGTTGGACAGGTTGTTGGCGATGGTGTTCAGCGCCGTTGAATCGGCGTTGAGGCCGCTCAGTGGAATGTAAAAGCTCGGCATCGTGAATCTCCTCTTTTGCGAGACGCTCGCCTTTCCGGCCAGCGGTTAAACCACCTTCATTGAGAGACTGGAAGCTTTCCCGGGACTCCCCGTGCATGGGAATGTCCGTCCAGAGCATGAGCAACGGTGCGGGCCGCGGGTTTGGCCGCGGGAACGCTGAGATTGCCAGATGCGTGTCCTGCGTCGGCCGACTGGGCGAACCGGTTGATGGCCGCAGCCGTGCTCGACCCGCCGGACGGTGCGCCAGCCAATGCCCCTGTCTTATGCGCCGCCAAAACGCCCGGTGCGGTCGCAATAGTCGAACCGGCATCGGTCGAACTCGACACGGGTGTCGCGCTACCAACGTGTGCGACCTGGCCCGAACTTGAACCGGTACCTGGGGTACTGCCAGAAGTCCCCAGCGCCGTCGTAAGGTTCTGGTTGATGGAAATCAGCTGTTCCAGGCTGTTTACCTGGACGAGTTGATTGATGTACTCATTGGGATCGGTGTTCGCGGTCGGGTCCTGGTTCTGCATCTCGGTCACCAGCAAGCTGAGAAAGTCGTTGGACGAGATGGTGGCCGATGAACTGCCCGAACTGCTTGAGTTCCCTGCCCCACCCGTTTGTGCGGCCATGGGGTTTGCGCCTTGTCCTGTCAGCGCCTGGCCTGCCGTCATCGCATGCCCCGCTGTTATCGCACGATTGAACAGTCCTGCCATTGCCGCCATAATTCCCCTTCCCTCCTACCGCGTTTTGCCCGTGCGATTCGAAGTGCGCACGGCTTCCGCTCGAATCGCCTGACTTCCGGGCCTCCAAACTCAGGCCACTACCGATATGTGCATTCCCGCTCTGCTTTGCGCCGAACCATCGGCCCCGACCGCTGCAACGGATGTCTGCGCGGCGACGGGCCCCTCAGTGTCTGTCATGCGCAGCGCGGGGCTCGAATCCCGATCCGCATAGGTTTGCTGGTGCGCATTGTGATCGCCCGCGCCCTGATGCATTCCTTGGCTCATTCCCTGATTCATCCCTTGCAACATTCCCTCTTCCGTCCCCGGCCGCGCCCCGTAGTTCGTACTCTCGCGCCCGGTTGAATCCGCTGCCCTTTCAACCGGCGCCGCCATGACCAGCGAATCCACTGGCGTGTGCTGTTCGGCGAGGTAAGTATTGAGTCCATCCATGTGCCTGCCGAGATCCTGTGCCGCCTGCGTCGAAGCTGGGACCAGGGAGGCATGAACTCCGCCGCCGCTCAGGTCCGCGCGCACCCCCACCCAGCCCAGCGCTGGGTCCTCAAACCCTGCCTCGGCTTGCCGTGGGCTGGCATGCGTCCATGCTTGCTTCCCCGGCGCGGGTTCGGCGTCGAGCGCGGCAAACGCCTCGCCCGGAGAGAACGGAGCCGGGATCTGCGCGTGCCCATTCGCCGGATTCGGTTGAGCTGGGATCGCTGCCGGATCGTGTACAAGCCCGGACGGCTCACCTGGAACAGCGGCTGGTTGCGCTTGGTTCGAAAGGCCGCGACGCCCGTCCGTGGCCGCCCCGCGCATGGTCCGCTGAGACGCCTGGAATGACCCCGGTCCGCTCCCAATCAATCCTGAACTTTCCGGGCCGGCGACAGTCGTCACGAACGGAGTGTTTGGGGAAACGGTCGCGGGGCCTTGAACCAGGGGTAATTCAGGTCCAAACCCTGCTGCTTGTGTTGGACGTTTTGCTACCGGTTGGACTGCGTTTGGCTGCGTCCCAAGGCGGCTGGCCGGCGCCTCCGCCGGATACCGGTGGTTCGCGATTGATTGAGCCGGACTCCCAGCCGGCGCGGAAATTGTGTCCGTTGCCGTGGCGGGCCAGTCGGGCCGCGAGGTTCCCAGATCGCTGGATATACTTGTCTCCGGCTGGTTGTTCGCGATCCCCTCGGAACCGCCTGTTGAGACAGGCGGAGCGGGCTGGCCTGGCGGTTGCGACGCGTAGGCCGGAAGTGTTGCTGGATTCGAAACATCCCTCGCCCTGGATATCGTCGTCTCGCCACTGGAACGCAGACCTAATGGGTGGAAGGAAAGGACTTCCGGTGCAGGCGACGCCAAGGGAGCGGTTTTTGCAACGCGCGAGTCTCCCCCGGCAACCGCTTCCTGCGCGTCCGCGTGGACCTGAAAGACCGAGCCAGGCGCACTCCTCGCCTGCTTCTCAACAGCTTGGGCCGATGCTCCGGACCTCTCAGGCGCAACTGGAATCTCGGGGTTGGGGACCGGCTCTTGAACTCTAGCTGGGTTATCAATCCCCGCCGATCGGGGTGTGCTTCTTGCCGGCTCTGGAAGGCCTGAAGTGGAAACCCGATCGCTCAATGAACCAGCGCTCGGCTGAGCTCTCCACGGTTGCACGCCTTCAACGCCGACCTCGGTTGCGATACTCCTTCCTGGAGTACTCGGAACCGGGGCGTCGGCTTGCGGCGATGGAGCGCTTGCACGGACCTGCTCTCCCAGTTCAGCAAAATTGCCGGTTCCCGTCCCAGAATAGCCTGAAGCGGAAGCCGCCTCGCCCACCGGGAAACCGTTCGTCGGAGCCCTCCCCGGCTGCGCACTTTCAACGCCTGTCCGCGTTGCGGGAGTCGTCCGAGGAGAATTTGGAGTTTCTGCATCGACTTGCCGCGATTGAGCCCTTGTTCGAACCCGAATCCCCGATGCGGCGGCGCTGTCGATTTCCGTCTCGAGACGGCCTGAATGGGAAGACGCATTCCCCACTGGAGAGGCGCTCGGCTCCACCGCGATCCCCTCCCGCATGTCAAATAGAGGGGACTTTACGGCGGGCATTTGGGGAGCTATTTGCGTTCTGGCATCGACTTCCTGCGATTGAGCAATGCTTCGGACCTGAATCCCAGTTTCTGCGGTGCTCTTCGTCTCCGTAACGGGCCAACCTGAAGCGGAAGATGGTTCTCGGGCCGGAATGAAGCTTGGCTGGAGCCTGTCCTCCTCCCGTCCATCAATCGACGAGACCGGAGCGGAAACAGCCGCCGGGAAATCTGTCTCCGCAAGCTCGACTGCGGGCGATTGAGTTTTAGCTTGGATATGAAGCCCCGCGTCGGTGGCGCTGTCTGTCTGCGGATCGCGGCGATCTGAAGCGGAGGATGCTTCGCTCAATGGAAGGGAAAGGCCGCTCGGTTGCGGCCTGCGCGCTTCCTCGCTGTCGACCCCAGCCCCCGTTCCAGAAACAGTCGCCGGAACATCTCGAACATCGGCATCGCCTGCCCGTGATTGAGCCCCGCCTCGGACCACAGTCGCCCCCGCGGTTCCCTTCCCCGTCTCTTGAGCGAAACTGCCTGTCGCGGCGAGCCTCTCGCTCGATCCATTCGCGGAGACACCGCCTGCCGAAATGGCATAGCCGGGTTCCTGAGAAGACTCCGGCTGCGGGATGGCGGCATTCATGATTGGGATTGGTGCAATGGGGATCGCCGCCTCGAGCGGAAGAATCGTCGAGGTTTCGGAGATTTGTTTCGGTGGTGCTGTGCCCCAGGCCGATCTCCCGAGTTCGCTCGTTCCTCCGGAGTGCTCGGAGAAAACCTCCGGAGATTTGCTGGGCCTGGCTGGTGTTGCCCTCGCCACAGTTCCTTTTTCTGTGCTCTGCTTTGGCGCTCGTACAGTTGTCGAAGGCGCCATTTTCACAGTCCGAGGGACCAGTGGAACCACTGCGTGTCTCGCGACCTGCGAACTTGGTTGCTGCTTACCCGTCTTCGATGGAAGAGCACCGCCAGCCAAAACAGGTGGGACTAGCGCCGGAACACTTGGAGCAGATCCATCAACTGGCGCCTCCGGCACGTCCTCGATTTCGCTCGCGCTCTCGGACTCCGCGTTCAGGCTGTCCATGCCGCCGCACAAAGACGCAAACTGAGCCTGCCAGTTGGATTGAAAGCTCTCGACTGTTCGACCGGCGCTTGAGGATGAACTGCCCTGGGCCGCTCCAGCCCATACGGAGCCAGGAGCTTTCCCCAGCCCCTTCGCCTGAAACAGACCTCGACCGGGTTCCTGATGCCCACCTGCGCCTGTCTCGATTCCTGCGGCCACTGTCATGGTCTGGATTCATGCAGCCGGTATGCCAAGTTGGGGTGGTTTGAGTTAGAGCTTTGTCAGGAATGGGAACAAGAGTTTCAACATGGACTCAAAAAATAACTTCCGTGTGTAATTCTTCTCAAGTTCCATCGTTCGCGGGCGAATCCCGCTCAGAACCGATCTCGCCAATGCCCATCGCGGAATGTACCGGCGGATCTGACCTTGCCTCCGCATCCGCCCTGGGCCGCCGGTTGCGGAACCAATCGTCAAGCGCCTGCTGACTCCGCCGGTCCGCGTCGCGGGCGTCCCGGGTTTCGCCCTCCTCAATCAAGGTCTCAGCCTGGCGCCGCTCCACCCTTCGGGACAGATAGTCTTCGCGCAGGCTGGCCACTTCCTGTTCCGCATCCGCGATCCGGGGACCCAGAACCAGCGCAATACGGTCCGCCGCGCGCGTCTCCTCAAGCCCAGCAAGCCGGTCGCGAAACTCCCCGCTTCTGGCGCTGGCTTGCACCAGGCGCCGGCCACGGCGCTCGCGCTCGACGTTTGCAGAAAGGGCGTGTTGAAGCCGGTGAACATCGCCCAGCGCGGACTCGAGAGCCAGACGGCTCTGCTCCTCCTCCAGTTCCCGAATGCGCAGCAGCCTGCGCAACGCGCGCGAAACGGCCATGAGCTACACTTCCGCCGCCACGGCCGCGAGTCGCCTCACCGAATCGGCAAAACGCACCTGCTCGTGCGACTCCTGGGTCACGAACGCCCGCATTGCCCCGCGAGCCCGCAACGCCCGGTCAAGATCGGGATCGGCGCCTGGCTTGTAAGCCCCAATCCGCACCAGATCCTCGGAACGGGCATAAATCGCCATCAGCCGGCGCAGGAGCGCGGCCTGTTCTCGATGCTCCGGTTGAGTGACGGCAGGCATCAGACGGCTGATCGAGTCCAGCACCTCGATGGGCGGACACCAGCCCTCGGCGGCCAGCGCCCTGGACAGAACGATGTGACCGTCGAGCAGCGACCGGACCGCATCCACCAGCGGGTCCTGCTGATCGTCTCCCTCCATCAGGACGGTGTA
>Ga0302270_10004430_pt1 | contig 13081 bp, 8 predicted proteins | sample III_Bog_E2_3_FD_198773 | JGI IMG/M metagenome (GOLD analysis project Ga0302270, IMG submission 198773) | Peat permafrost microbial communities from Stordalen Mire near Abisko, Sweden - III_Bog_E2_3 | ecosystem: Environmental > Terrestrial > Soil > Wetlands > Peat | place: Sweden: Abisko... | reverse complement strand
TGCGGAATAGCCCAGGGCGCGGGCGCGGGACACCAGTTCGCGGACGGAGGGAACGCCCCGCAGGAGGCTGTGCGTGCTGTGGACGTGGAGAGGAGCCAAGGACATGGATTCAATCTACTCGATAGTGCTCAAAAGAGCAACTGAACTTTTGGACAGGAAGCCCAAGCCCTTGTCAGAGAGGGAATTAAGTCCAATCACTCTCGGAGACCCCCGCCGCCGCCACACCGATCCGAGAGTGATTCGCATTCCTTAGTACATTGGGCGGGAAGGTTCGCCCAGCTTCGCCACCCATTGCGAATGCGCAGAACGGCGGAGTAGGAGTAGAATGGCCTCGATGGTCGATCAAGGAATCGCGCTGGCGGTCCCGTCCGACGAGCGGGCGGCGCCGGGCAAGTTGCCTCGCTTTTGCGAAGACGACGGCTTCGGCCGGGAGTTGCGCCGTCGCGTGGACGCCTATTTCCGGGAGAGCGGAAAACGCGAGCGGGACGTGCCCACCATGCTCTCCAAGAGCGCCTTGGTGCTGGGCTTCACCGCGGCGGTCTACGTCCTTCTGGTGTTCTTCGCCCACGCTTGGTGGCAGACCATCCCCCTGGCGATCCTCATGGGCCTGTCCGCGGCGGCCATCGGGTTCAACATCCAGCACGACGGCGGCCACCGCGCCTATTCCAACCACCACTGGCTGAACGTGGCCAGCGCCGCGACCCTGGACCTCATCGGGGCCAGCTCCTACATGTGGCGTTGGAAGCACGGCCTGTTCCACCACCAGTACGTCAACCTCGCGGGCCACGACGCCGACATCGACCTGGGAATCTTCGGGCGGCTCTCCCCCCAGCACCGTCGGCGCTGGTACCACCGCTGGCAGCACCTGTACCTCTGGCCCCTGTACGGATTCCTCGCGCTCAAGTGGTGGATCTACGACGATCTCAAGGACGTCCTGACGGGCCGGCTCGGGTCCCACAAGGTGCCCCGTCCCTCTGGCTGGGAGCTGGCCGGCTTCGTCCTGGGCAAGACCGTCTTCCTGACCCTGGCCTTGGTCGTGCCCCTGCTCCTGCATCCGGTCTGGCCGGTCCTGTTCCTGTTCTGCCTCGTGAGCCTGGTCCTGGGCACCGCCTTGAGCGTGGTGTTCCAGCTCGCCCACGTGGTGGAGGAGGCCGACTTCCCCTCCATGCCCGCGCAAGGCCCCCTGGATGCCGGGTGGGCCGCCCACCAGGTGCGCACGACGGTGGACTTCTGCCGCGGGAATCCGGTGGTCACATGGCTCGTGGGGGGGCTGAACTTCCAGATCGAGCACCATCTGTTCCCGCGCGTCTGCCACATCCACTATCCGGCCATCTCCAAGGTGGTGGAGCGGACCTGCCGGGACTACGGCGTGGCCTACCGCGAACACCGCACCTTCCTGGCCGGCATGGGCTCCCACTACCGCTGGTTGCGCCGCATGGGAAGGCTCGAAGCCGCCGCGTGAACCGGAAGGCTTCCTCCCCTTTCTAGCTTGGCGTCCCCGCACCGGGCGAGCCTGTTCGGTGCGCAGACACCCATACACGGAGAGACGCCCATGGAACCCCTGAAGCTCACCCTGCCCGACGGATCGGAAAAGCAGGTGACTTCCGGCACCACCGGTTGGGACATCGCGCTCTCCATCTCGCCGCGCCTGGCCGACGCCGCCGTGGCCGTGACACTGGACGGAGTCCAGTTGGACCTGCACCGGGCGCTTCCTTCCGGCGGGCCCTTCAGGATCCTGACCACCCGCGACCCCGAAGCCCTGGACATCGTGCGCCACTCCAGCGCCCACCTCATGGCCCAGGCCATCGTGGAACTGTTCCCGGGCACCAAGCTCGCCATCGGGCCCAACATCGAGAACGGCTTCTACTACGACCTGGAAAGCCCGCACAAGTTCTCGCCCGACGACTTCGAGAAGATCGAAGCCCGCATGAAGGAACTCTCGGGAAAGAAGCTGGAGGTGCGCCGCCACGACATCGACCGGCTGGAAGCCATCGAAAAGTGGGGCGAAAACGAGGAACCCTACAAGGTCGAGATGATGCGGGAGTGGACCGACCCCGTCGTGTCGTACTACACCCAGGGCGAATTCTTCGACCTCTGCCGCGGGCCGCACGTTCCGCACACGGGATTTTTGGGGAACGTCAAGCTGCTCTCGGTGGCCGGGGCCTACTGGAGGGGCGATGAAAAACGTCCCATGCTGCAGCGCATCTACGCCACCGCCTTCCACGACAGGAAGGCCCTGGACGCGCACGTGGCCTCCATCGAGGAGGCCAAGAAGCGCGACCACCGCGTGATCGGGCGCAAGCTGGAGCTGTTCCACCTGCAGGACGACATGCCCGGCATGATCTTCTGGCACCCGCAGGGCTGGACGCTGTACCGCACGCTCCAGAACTACATCCGCGCGAAGATCGAGGCCGAAGGCTACGTGGAGGTCCACACCCCCAGCGTGATGAGCAAGACGCTGTGGGAGAAGTCGGGGCACTGGGACAAGTACCAGGAGAACATGTTCGTGACGGAATCCGAGAAGCGGATCTACGCGATCAAGCCCATGAACTGCCCGGGCCACATCCAGATCTTCAACCAGGGCCTGCGCTCCTACCGCGAGCTTCCGCTGCGCATCGCGGAGTTCGGCTCCTGCATACGCAACGAACCTTCCGGAACGCTGCACGGCATCATGCGGGTGCGCGGCTTCGTGCAGGACGACGCCCACATCTTCTGCACCCCCGAGCAGATCGGGACGGAAGTCGCCAGTTTCTGTCGCCTCCTCAAGGAGGTCTACGCCGACTTCGGGTTCGAGGAGATCGTGGTGAAGTTCAGCACACGCCCGGAAAAGCGGGTGGGCTCGGACGAGAGCTGGGACCGCGTGGAGAAGGCCCTGGCCGAAGCCTGCACCCTGGCGGGCCTGGTCACCGAACTCAATCCGGGCGAAGGCGCCTTCTACGGCCCCAAGCTGGAGTTCACCCTCAAGGACAGCATCGGGCGCCACTGGCAGTGCGGCACCATCCAGGTGGACCCCAATCTTCCCGAGCGCCTGGGCGCCGAGTACGTGGGCGAAGACGGAGCGCGGCATGTCCCCATCATGCTGCACCGCGCCATCCTGGGTTCGCTGGAGCGCTTCTTGGGCATCCTGGTGGAGAACTACGCCGGGGCCTTTCCCGCCTGGCTCTCCCCCACCCAGGCAACCATCCTGCCCGTGTCGGAAAAGTTCCTGGACGCGGCGCGGAACGTGGCCGCCGAACTCAAGGCCGCGGGACTGCGCGTTTCCATCGACGAGCAGAACCAGAAGCTCGGCTACAAGATCCGCGAGGCGGAAGGCAAGCGCACCCCCTTCATCCTGGTGGTGGGCGAGAAGGAAGCCACAACGAATTCCGTCTCCGTGCGCCAACGCGGCGCGGGCGACCTGGGCGCGAAGTCGGTGCCCGAGTTCGTCGCCTTCGCGAAGGCGGAGATCGAGGCGAAGAGGTAGAGTTAACATTTCCATCCACACCTGCCCGGACCCGTTCCGGGCAGTGTCGGGAGGAGAGAGAATGGGCCCGTCGCGCAAATGCATCCAGATCCTGATCGCATTGGGGGGCCTCGCGATCGGCGGCGTCGCCGCACCCGTGGAGGACCACTCCGTCCGCAGGGGCGAAACCGTGAGCTTCATCGCCTTCCAGAGGTACGGTGCCTACGACGACTCCATCGCCGACCTCATCCGGACCGACAATCCCCAGCTCCCCGACCTGGACCACGTGCAGGTCGGGCAGATCCTGCATCTGCGCAAGGACCAGAAGGCTCCCGTGGCCGTGGAGCTGGATCCCCAGCGGCGCATCCAGATGGCCTCGCGCAAGGCGGTGGTGACGCTGGCCCAGGGGTCCGGCGAGATCCGCCGCGCCGCGGGCGGGCGCGAACCCCTTGCCGCCAACCGGTTCCTGGTCTCCGGCGACACCATCGTCACCGGCTCCGACGGCCTGGCCGAGATCATCGTCGACAACCAGAGCGTCCTTCGACTGGCCGCCGAAACGGAGGTGCGGCTCGTCGCCATCCAGGAGCCGCAGAAGCCCAACGACGCCGAAAGACGGGCATTCCTCACCCGTTTCGCCCTGCTGCACGGGAAGACCTGGACCAAGGTCCAGAAATGGGCGGGAGCCCTGGTGGCCTTCCAGGTGCAGATGCCCAACGCCATCGCCGGCGTGCACGGAACCGTCTTCGAGAATTCCGTGGCCGCGGATTCCACCTCTTCGGTCTCCGTCTTCCGCGGGGAAGTCGGCGTCCACGGCGAGGTCCACGGCCCCCGCAGGAGCCTGGCTCCCGCGCAGATTTCCGGCCCCCAGGAGATTTCCGAGTCCAAGTGGATCCAGATCCTCAAGGACGGCCAGCGCATGGAGATCTCCAAATCGGGGGCCGCGGGGCCGGTCGCGAACTTCAAGCCGGACCCGAATTCGGAATGGGTCAAGCTGAACCAGGAGCGCGACAGCCTGTGCGATTGAACCCGCCGGACACGGCCGGGCGTTCCGGCTTCTCCGATCTCCGGAGCCGGACATGACCGGTCGCGGGCGGATTCTGGCATCGCTTTCCATCGCCCTGCTTCTGGCCTGCGCCTGGATGCCCTGGACCTTCGCGAACCGCCCCTGGCAGGACTTCCTGGCCCGCCGCGCACCGTCCCTGACCCCTTCCGGCCAGGTCGTGGTGGTGGCCATCGACGAGGATGTGATCTCCAGGGTGGGTCCCTGGCCGTGGGACCGAGGCCAGACCGGACGGCTCTTCCGGGCCATCGCCTCGCTCCACCCCAAGGTGCTCGGTTTCGACGGCTATTTCCCCCACCGGGAAGCCGCGACCACCGGCGATCTCCAGCTGGACACCAGCCTCCGGAAGATCTCCGACGCCGGCGTCAAGGTGCTCCTCCCCTTCTTCGTCGAGGACGTGGGCGCCTCCGACAGCGCATCCGCCGCCGCCGCGCTCCCCCCCGTCCTCGAGTCCTCCGCCTTCCAGCTCCTGCAGGACAAGCCGGCCCTGGAGCGTTCCGGCATCGGGCGGGGCGACAAGGCGGTCTTCTCGGACACCCTCTACCAGCGGCATTCGGTCCCTTCGGGATTCATCAACAACCCCGCCGACGCCCAGGACGGGATCTGTCGACACATGGTCCAGGCCCTGCGGGTGGGACCGGAATACCTTCCCTCCTTCGCCGTCGCGCTGGTGGCCGCCTACGGGGACGCGACCTTGGCGGACGTCAGCCTGGAACCGGGACTGATCCAGATCCGGGAGACGGTGATCCCGATCGACCCCCGGGGAATGTCCCCCGTGCGCTACCTGGGCCCTTCCGGCACCATCCCCACCGTCCCCGCGGGCGACCTGCTCGACCACCCCCGGAAGTACGCCGACATGGTCCAGGGCAAGATCGTGCTGGTGGGACTCACGGCGCCCGGCGGCGTGAACGCGGAATCCGGAGACTTCATCCGCTCCCCCATTTCCCAGCACTACCCGGGGGTGGAACTCTGGGCCACGGCGACGGAGAACATCCTGCGGAACGAAGTCCCGCGGTCCACGCCGCTCCTGCGGCTCTGGGAGCTCTTCCTGGGTCTCTCGGGGTGCTGCGGCCTGTGGTGGCTCTTCTTCCGCTTCGGACCGGACCGAAGGATCCCGGCCTACGCCGCGGTGGCCCTGGTGCTGGTGCTGGTGGTGCAGGCCATCATCGACCGGCTCCTTTCCGTCCAATCCGCGGTGGACCTCCCGCTGCTCGGGATCGTCTTCGGTTTCGCCGGCGTCCGGGTCTTCCGTCCCGCCCGTCCCGCCCGCCCCGCCCGTCCCGCCCCTTCCGTGGACACCATGGAGGGACCCGCCACCATCGCGGACCAGGTCACCGATCCCGTCCTTCCGATCGCGGGACCGAAGGCGTCCATGGGACCGCCCCAGGCGGGAACCCGGGTGGGGCGCTTCGCGATCCAGGGCGAGCTCGGCCGCGGCGCCATGGGCGTGGTGCTCAAGGGCTTCGACGAATCGCTGGAACGGTACGTGGCGGTCAAGGTCCTTTCGGCCGTCCGGCGCCTGGGCGAAAACCAGGGCGAGAACCTGAGCCGCTTCCAGAGGGAGGCCCGCGCCATCGCCCAGCTCAACCACCCGTCCATCGTGACCGTCTACGAATACGGCGAGTGGGAAGGCTCCTCCTTCATCGCCATGGAACTCCTCGACGGCCCTCCGCTGGACAAGGTCCTGCTGGACCACCGCCTCCCCTGGAAGGCCGTGCGCGCCTGGGGTTCGCAATTGCTGGAAGCCCTGGCCTACGCCCACGACCACGGGGTCGTGCACCGGGACATCAAGCCCGCCAACGTCATGGCCGTGGACCACGGACGGCGCGTGAAGCTCACGGACTTCGGGCTCGCCCGCAGCGCGGACAGCTCGCTCACCCAGGAAGGACAGATCCTGGGCACGCCCTACTACATGGCGCCGGAACTCATCGACGGCAAGAAGGGCGACGCCCTCACCGACGAATACGCGCTGGGCGTGGTCCTCTACGAGATGCTCTCGCGCCAACGCCCCTTCGAGGGCGACGAGGTCCGCCAGATCATGCTGCAGATCCTCATGCACCCCCCGCCCTCCATCGCCGCCGTGGTGGGCCCGGAAGTGCCCCCGGAAGCCCTGGCCTGCATCGACCGCATGCTCTCCAAGCGGCCGGAGGACCGGTACCAGAATCTCCATCACGCGCTGGACGCGTGGAAACGCGTGGGGCACTAAGGTTTTTTCTTGCGCCTTGGCAGGCGCCGGGCCTTCTGGGGCCTGCCCGGCCCCAGTCCCCGGCCCAAGGGACCGCTGGCCCGGCCCCTTGGGAATCCCCAGGCCTCGCGGGAGACTTCCGTCTCCCTGCACCCTAGCACCGGAGCGGTTCACGCGGGGAGGTTGGCGGTACGTCGGAATCTGCGCGCCCGCCTGCACGGCGATGCGCCGTGGCGGCGGGTGCTTTGATACTGTCTGGTCAGGGGAGGCGTCGAGAGGTCAGAGCATAGGTCTTGGCCGCGAAGCTGGGATCTCCTGCGCTAACGACCAATCCGCCTCCTGCGGAATTGTGCGTAGGATGAGAAAGGAGACGGGCGGAAAATTGTCGGGGGCGGCCACGTCATCGGTATGACGTGGAAATTTCTGCAGGTTGACCACCCCGGTCAAACACCCGGATCTTCCATTCATCCGATCCCCCTCGGAGGATACTGCCATTGATGGCTCGCTCTGGACCTTCTTGTTTCCGGGATCCATGTGGCTCGACGGAAATCGGCGGGGCAGGCCTCGAGACCAGGGATGTCGAGAGGGCGCTCGACCAGGCCAAATGACGTCGCACCGCGTGGGTGCCCTGGCCGCCCCCGGAGTCCGGCCACCGGGGGGTCGTTCCATACACGAGCCAGGCGGTGCTAGCTGAGCTTCCATCGGGAAGAATGCTCGCTTCCCAACTCAGGCTCTTTCCCGGAACGGGAATCGAATTGTCGTGCAACAGGCGGGCGAAGTCGTTCCAATGGATCATGTCGGTGGAAAAGGCGATCCAGGTTCCGATCAGGCTCGTGTCGCCCAGGCCCTCCCAGGGATAGACTCCGAAGGCCATCGCGTACTTTCCCAGGTACGGGATCCAGGAGGGGTGTCCTTCCAGCACGATTCCCCGCAGGGGTCCGCCCAAAACGGAATCCGCCAGGAGCACCGAAGTATCGCGGCCCCCAAGACAGCTGCGGGTGAACCCTGACCCGTCCCATTTGGTGCAAAGGTTGGGCTGCGGGATGCCGGCCTGGAGGGGAATCCTGGCCAAACAGATCCTGGTATCGAGGTTGTCGGGGGGAGAATGGTCGGTGTAATCCACGTATAGCCATTTTCCGTCCGGGCTGGCCACCAAGCCGGGCTCTCCCGCGCCCTGGTCCGTCTTGGCGCCGGACACCGTATCCTTGGCGGCGAAGGATTGGATGAGGGGCCCCTTTTTGGTCCAGGACTTTCCGCTGTCTTCGGAAACGGCCAAGGCGACGGTGGCGTAGAAACCCGGGATCTGGGTTCCGGGGATGTCGGGCAATCCCACGTGGTCTTCGGCGTGGTAGACGCCCCAGACGCGTCCCGTGCCGTCGGACCAGGCACCGCTGAATCCGGCGTAGCCGTTGTCGAATTTCGACGCGGAATCGGGCTCCAGGACCTTGGAGACGGCCGTCCACTCCACATTCCCCAAGTTGCCGTTACCTGTCATGAGCCAGCTCGACCCGGTTCCGACCAGGAGACGGATCGTTCCTGCAGGCGAAGCGAGAAGACTGGTTCCTTCGTCGGGGAAGTAGTCCAGTCCACTTCCCAGCAGGTTCGAGGCCGCGAGCTCCTGCTGGGGACCCAGGGCGAGGATCGCCCGGCCGCCCTCGTCACGGACAGTATCCGGGAACGAGTCGATCGATGCGGCGGAAACGGCGCCTGCGAGCAGGAGGGAGGTACGAAATTTGGTCAATGACATGGAAGTTCTCCTGACCGATCCTTCGATCGCGACTTGCGGGTCGTCAGGGACCGATCCAGGGGATCGTCTGGACCGCCCCCGGAATAAATATCGCAATTTCGAACGCGCCGCAGCGAGGCAAAGCCGAGCGTCCGGCGAGCACCGAGTACCGACGCGAAGCGAGCCTAAACCCAACCCGGCAAGGGGTCACGGGGGCCGCGGCAGGCCCCTGTGCAACGCCGCGCCGCTAGGCGCAAACGAAAAGCTACCGTCGGGAGACCCACCCCCGCGCAGCGGTCAAGGCCGCCAGGCCCTGCAACTCCTTGCGCAGCCCCTTGTCCTTCTTCTTCGTTCCTTCCGGAAAGACAGGTTCCGGCAACAGGCCGAAGTTGATGTTCATGGGCTGGAACACCGGCGCATCTGCGGGCCGAGGCGTGGTCAGGAACCGCACCAGCGACCCCAGTGCCGTGGCTTCCGGCAACGGATCATCCCCACCTCCGGACAGTCGCGCGTGCAGTTGGCGGGCGGCGTACCACCCCGTGGCCAGCGCCTCGGTGTAGCCCTCGGCGCCGGTGATCTGCCCCGCCAAGAAGACGCGGGGGGCCGCGCGCAGCGAGAAATCCGGCGAGAGCACCGCAGGGCTCTCCACGAAGGAGTTGCGGTGCATGGATCCCAGGCGGACGAATTCCGCGTTCGCGAGGGCGGGAATCAGGGAGAAGAGCCGCTTCTGCTCGCCCCACTTGAGGCGGGTCTGGCAGCCCACCAGGTTGTAGAGGGTGGCCTCGCGGTTCTCCGCGCGCAACTGGAGCACCGCCCAGGGCCAGCGGCCGGTCTTGGGGTCGTCCAGGCCCACCGGACGCAACGGTCCGTGGCGCAGTGTTTCCGGGCCGCGGCGGGCCATCTCCTCCAGGGGCAGGCAGCCCTCGAACAGCTCCTTGGGCTCGAAGGGCTTGGGCTCCACCGAATCGGCCTCGGCCAGACCCTGCACGAAGGCGTCGTAGGTGGGCCGGTCCAGCGGGCAGTTAACGAAATCCGTCCCATCTCCCTTGCCCCATCGGTTGGCCTTCCAGCAATGCTCCCCGTCCAGACTGTCCGAGGATACGATGGGTGCGATGGCGTCGAAGAACGAGAGCCGCGTCCCGCCCACCAATTCGCGCAAAGCTGCGGAAAGGGCTTCCGAGGCCAACGGTCCAGGCGCGAGCACCGTCCAACGTTCCGGATCGATGGAAACCACCTCTTCTCGCACCAGCCGGATCCGGGGTTCGGCGGCGATCGCCGCCTCCACGGCCCGAGAAAAGGCCTCGCGATCCACGGAAAGGGACTCCCCTGCCGGAACGCGTGCCGAAAACGCCAATGGCAATAGGGCCGACCCGAAGATCCCCAGCTCCTCCTTGGCCAACCCATGCGCCGACCCCAATCCAAGCCCCTTGAGGCTGTTGGAGCAGACGAGTTCCGCCAGATTCCCGGTCTGGTGCGCCGGCGTATTGCGCCCAGGCCGCATCTCGCGCAGCTCCACGTCGTGCCCCAAGCGGGCCAAGGTCAGAGCGGCCTCGCAGCCAGCCAAGCCGCCGCCCACGACAAGGATCGAAGATTCAGGCATGTGGGGCTGGGAGGTAGAAAACGCACCCCCCTACGGCGGAGATGCCTCGCTCAATCCTTCAGACATCTGATCGCGAAGGCGTATGTCTTGTAGGCCGGTTGTTGGTATAGGCGAGGACTGTAGTAGAATGCATCCTCATAGAGAGCAGCCACCGACTCGCCCCCCGGCTGCGGGGAAGCGGACCAGAACTCGGCCTCCTGGCCTGGATAGAATTGGAAAACCCCGGTGTCCGCGTCCCCGTTGGACAGAATTCGGAACCCGTAGGTGTCCTTGTTCAGGATCCAGGAAGACGGGTATTGATGCCACGATTCGGTCGCGCTCAACGCGAGCTTCGAACTGTCGGACCCGACGTGGGCGAACAGGGAATCCCAGTCCGACGTGAGCGGGATGCGCCAGCCGCTCGGGCAGGTGCCTTGGTGCGAACTGCTGTCGGCGCCGGACCAGCGGATCGTATCGTACATCGGATCGAGGCCCATGGCTGCCGCCCATTCGTAAAGTCGCCCATATTTCGCGCAACTGTCGCTCGAATTTTCCAGGCAGAAGGAGCTGTCCACCGCGTAGTCCAGGTTCTCGGCCACCCAGATCTGGCTGGCGATCGCCACGGTCCTGTACACGTGGGCGTCCCGATCGTCCTTGAGGGAGCCGTATGTGATCCTGCCGTTCCAGGGGATTCCTTGATCATCGCTCCAGGCCGTATCGATGCTCAGGACGATCCCCGTCGAATCCGAAGAGGCGATGGGCAGCACAACCAGTTGTTTTCCTTTCCAATACAGCGTCAACGTATCCGTTCCCGCTGCGGCCGTCGCGCGCCCCGCAGGCGTCTGGAGCGATGCGGATTGCACGCTTCCCTCGGGCGATCGATGGCCCGAGGCGTCCACACCGCAGAAGACCAGACGCGGACGACCGTTTTCCACCACCAGGTGCGATGCCACGGAAACAGGCATCGCCTTGCGCTGGACGACGGACAACGTGCGCGCCAAGCTCCAGGTGCCATCTCCCGCCGTGATCGCGGAATCGCCCGCGGTCTTGACGACCGCGCCGACGACAGGCGCACCGGTGAGATCGACCACCGTGCCGCTGAAGGTCCCGGCCAAGGCCAAGACAGGGAAGGCGAGGAAAATGCGGAAGATTCTCACGGGGATGGCCTTTCTGGAAAGCGAATGTTCGCGTGTCTCCACAGAGAACTTGGTTCTGATGATACGATCCGACAGGGAAGAATCGATGTCCAAAGTTCGATCAAGATGTCCGGCCATTCTGTGATGACCGTCACAACACCCGCAATCCACGGACCGATCCAAAGGCTTCACCACTCACCTGACCAGACGGTATCAACCCACCCGCCGCCACGCCGCATCGGCGTGCAGGCGGGTGGGTTGATTACGAGGTACCGCCAACCTCCCCGCGTGAACCGCTCCGGTGGTTGGGGTGTGGGGGACGGCAGTCCACCACGAAGGCGCGGGGTCCAGGGGAGAAGGCCTTAGTTCTCCCCTGGCCGGGGACTGGGGCCGGGCAGGCCCCAGAGAACGCCGGGCGCCTGCCAAGGCGCAAAAAAGACCCAGCGTCAGCCCAACTTGTTCCGAAACTCCTCGTATCCGAATTCCCGATGGACGTCCAAACGGCCATCCTCCGTCCAGGTGGCGATGGAGGGATGGCGTACTCCGTTGAAAAAGGAGGTCTTCACCATCGTGTAGTGGATCATGTCCAGGATCACGATCTTGTCTCCGGGCTGGAGCGGAGCGTCGAAGCTGTAGTCGCCCAGGACGTCGCCCGCCAGGCAGGTGCCGCCGCCCAGGCGGTAGAGATGCGGCTTCTGACCCGCCTCCCCCGCGCCCAGGATGTCCGGGCGGTAGGGCATCTCCAGGCAATCCGGCATGTGGGCGCTCACCGAGACGTCCAGGATGGCCAGATCCATCCCGTTCTTGACCACGTCCAGGACCGTCGCCACAAGCTCCCCGGTGCGCCAGCCCACCGCTTCCCCGGGTTCCAGGACCACCTCCAGGTGCGGATGGCGGGACCGGAAATCGCGCAGGAGTCGCACCAGCCGATCCACATCGTAGTCCTCGCGGGTGATGTGGTGGCCTCCGCCGAAGTTGACCCACTTCATTCGCGACAGGAAACGACCGAACTTGTCCTCGAAGGCCGAAAGCAAACCCTCGAAGGCGTCGGAATTCTGCTCGCACAGGGCGTGGACGTGCAATCCCTCGATGCCCTCCAGCAGATCCTCGCGGAATTCCGGGAGCACGACTCCCAGCCGGGAGAAGGGCGCGCAGGGGTTGTAGAGATCGGTCTCCACCTGGCTGTATTCCGGATTCACCCGAATGCCCGGAGAAGGATGCCGGGGATGCGCCAGGGTCCTGTCCCGGAACCGCCCCCACTGGGCGAAGCTGTTGAAGGAGATGTGGTCGGCCAGGTCCAGGATCGCCCCGATCTCGCCGTCGCCGTAGGCGGGGGCGTACACGTGGAGTTCGCCGCCCATCTCGCGGCTCGCGAGCAAGGTTTCGTTCAGGGAACTCGCCGTGGCCCCGGGCAGGTAGCCCCGGACCTGCGGGAAGGCCCGCCAGAAGGAGAATCCCTTCAGGGCGCAGATGATCTTCGCGCCCGATTCGCGCTGAACCCGCGAGAGGAGTTCCAGGTTCTCGCGCAGCCGCGCCTGGTCCAGCACGTAGCAGGGCGAAGGAACCTGGGAAAAGTCGGTCCGGATCTTGGGGTAGGCCATGGACGGCCCAAGGTAGGATCCGGGAACCTTCCCCGGGCGGAACGACTCCGCGGCGAAACCTGCCGGGTGTCGTCTTTGTACCATTGCCACCCTCATGATCGAACACGTGATCCAAGCGGCCCGCGAGGCGGGCGCCATCCTGCGCGAGGGATTCGGGCGCATCCACCAGATCCAGGAGAAGGGCCGCACCACCGACCTGGTGACGGAAACCGACAAGGCCTCGGAGCGGTTCCTGCGCGAGTGGATCTCGTCGCGATTCCCCGACCACGCGATGATCGGCGAGGAGGAGGAGAACATCGCCCGTCCCGACGCGGAGTGGACCTGGGTCTTCGATCCCCTGGACGGCACCGTG
>Ga0302270_10004422_pt1 | contig 13104 bp, 9 predicted proteins | sample III_Bog_E2_3_FD_198773 | JGI IMG/M metagenome (GOLD analysis project Ga0302270, IMG submission 198773) | Peat permafrost microbial communities from Stordalen Mire near Abisko, Sweden - III_Bog_E2_3 | ecosystem: Environmental > Terrestrial > Soil > Wetlands > Peat | place: Sweden: Abisko... | reverse complement strand
TGGGCATCCAGCCGTCTTGCGCCGTCAGGATTCAGTGCAGAACACAGCTTCTACCTAACGCGCTCAGCACTGAGTGGAACCACGCTGCTCTATGAATGCCAAATCGGCAACCACAATATGATCAGCAACTCGGCTGGATGCGAAGGATCATACACGAATATGGGGCCGGTGGGGTACATAAACAATACTCCGGCGACCGGCCTGGTTGCACTCTATCGCTGCCACATGAGTAGCCCGCTCGATCACTTCATCAGCACCAGCTCCTCCTGTGAGGGGCAAAGTGTCGACTATCTATTGGGGTACGCATCTCAGATTAACTAACCGTTCCTCAGCGTGTCTGTGGTTCTTGTCCCAGGCTGAACGTCGGTGGTCCAAAGGTCTACCGACGTTCGATTATTCTGCCACACAAGTTATTCTATTCATGCTCAAAATGAATTAGTCGGAGGAGTTTTGGAGATCGACGGTGGGAAGACACCCATGAAATCGTAGTCAAACATCTGGCAATGAAATCGAACACATACGGACGATCTCATCGGGTGCTTCTGCCATGATAAGCGTGTCGCTGGATTGAACAAGGACCTTTAAAGCCTGCGTATCTGTGTAAACGAGTATTAACCACAATATGGGCATTGTGTACACAATTGCGAGAAAATGAAGAAGGCGGAATATGGACATAGTGGCCGGATTCATGGAAATTGACCGGATGGAAGACACTCATGAAATCGTAATCAGTCATCCTGCATTTAAACCAGATGCCAACGGGGTGGTACATATTATGCTCTCGCCGCGATATGCGCGTCATATGGCGAACCTTCTCGTAGAGAATGCGACTTATGCCGAGGCTGAGATTGTTGACTCGCTGCCTGGGAATAGGCGTTATAGACGGTTAAATCATCCCAAGAAGTAATACGTGGAATCCGACCGAGGATCGTCGCTCCATCCAGGAGCGCCCCTCGCAGTCGAAGCATAAGGGTGTCATCATCTCATAAAACATACTGCCCCTTTGCCTTGTTTATCTTGTAGCTACAGGACATGCGGATGCTGAGCATCTTCGACCCAACGACTGAGCACTCCAATCGGTATCTATACGTCCAAGCCCGCCTTTTCTTGGATCAGCAGTAGTCTGGAGGGTAATCTTCATTGCTCGCATGCCAAGACGTTCCATCGCGGGGCAGGCGCCTCAAGGAAATACCAAATCTGCCCCGTATCACGCACTTGGACAACTGCCAGAATCAGAATTCGTCCATAGATCCTCTTGAAGAGACGGAAGAGGGAAGTGTGGTTCCGAAATGATTCCATACGTAGTGCTCTGTTGCCCATCATTGAGCGGTTGAGGGCGCAGTATGGCCTTTCTTCACGATGCGGTAGGTAGAATGCGATCCGTCGCAGAGGAGAGTCGTCGCACTGATTACCTTGCAGCCGCTCGGAGGCTGTCCGGTATTCGTGGTGCTGAGCACACCTGGCAGAGTGATTCTCGCGATGATCCCTTTTGGCTTTTCGATCGATAATGTCTGCGACGCAGGATGCCAGTCGACCTTGACCGGCCCTCGCGGCGTGATGGTAGTTCCCGAGACGTAGGGCAGGCCACCGCTCTGTGGGGCGATGTCGAGGCGGCCGCCTCCTGGTTGCGCGATGCGGACACCCAGGAGTGTGTCATGAGCCCACAGCAGCGGTACAGCTCCCCATCCATGCGATCCTGTCTCATCGAGGGGTTGAGCGGTGTCAAGTTGTCCGGGTTGCAGATGTAGATCATCGCGACTGACAAAGTACTCTGGAAGCGGTCCGCCTAGGCTTCCTTGCAATGCAGGTTCAACGCGATTATGTGGATTCCCTGCGAGGTAGGGTGCGTAACGCTCCCTCAGATGCCGCACAGCGAGGGTGGAAAGGCCGGCATCGGAGAGCGCGCGCAAGGCGCGGTACGAATAGGTTGGGTTATTCCAGCGTGTGACGCCGTCATGGGGCGATCCGTCCGGTTCCATAAATGCGTAATCGATATCCGGTTGGAGTTTGTCGATTGGAATAAGACCCGCCAGCATTGCCATCGCCTGCGCTGCCTGGCTATAACCGCGTCTTTCCGGTTTCGATGCGCTACCCGCGACGACATCCGGAACGTGAGCGGGCACGCCATCCTTTGCGGGAACAATATGGAATTTGTAAAAAGCCGCTTCCATTCTCTTTAGAGCTTCTGCCCATTTCTTTTCATCTTCACGGTGGCCTGTGGCACGGGCTAAGCTGATGGACTCCCGAAGACGTGCGATCAACTGCGCGGAGACGATGCTGCTCGATTCCGTGCCGTTCCTGACGTGTTCGCCAACCCGAATGTCGGCAAGCACTCCATCCGCCCGCCAGATTCCGTCGGCATCAACCTTGCTGATTAACAGCCGCCACAGACGAGTCAGTTGAGGCCAGTAGTGGTTGACCAAAGCAGCCTTTCCGCTCCACTGATACTCATCGTAGAGAGTTCCGGCCCACTCCACCGTCCAGTCGTAAGAGCTTTCAGAGCCGATGGGATAGGCTGCTGGAGGAAACGGATGGAAATTGCCGTTACTCTTCTGGCTTTCTGCTACAAGTCGCAGGAGGAGCAATCTCTGATGGTGATCTCCAAACCATCGCGCAGCAAGCTCCGCGCGGGGGCGCGCATCTTCAATCCACATTCCGTCTTCGCGTCCTGGTGTGTCTACATACACGTCCGACATGGTGACGCGCGCGTGGCGCATGGCGAGTTCCATGATGCGGTCGATCTCCGCATCTCCCGATGCGAAGCTCCCTATGGAATGCACTGGGTACGTTGACCGCACAAAGCCAATGCGAGAGAAGGTCAATTCGCCGTCCGTCTGGAAGTGAACTAGCACGCTCAACCATCGAGCTGTGCGCTCCTCCGGCATTTCGATGTGTTGTTCCCCGGCGCGGGTGCGGTACCGATCCGCATAGCCGTGCCCCACCACGCATTCCGGGTCCATCCATCCATCCGAACGTACAAAAGCCTTGCCGGCATACTGCGAGAAGGGAAGCTCGCCATAACCCAGATCGATGATCGTGCCCGCATGAGATGCGTTAAGTGTGAGTTCCGGGAAGCCATGAACCGGCTCATCGAAGTCGACCATGATGTATTTTGACTCCCCACGCTTACCGGTTACGGTCACTTCCCCCCCGGCAATCAGCCGTTCAGCGGCAAGCAAGGCCATTCGGTCTGGAGTGTATGTGGCCTTGCTGAAAGTGCCTGCGATGTCAATTGCGCGTTGCGTCAGGGGACCATGCAAATGGAGCGCTCCAGCTGCGATGATCCGCACGGGTAATTTGCTCGTCTCCTCTTGGGGATCTGTTTCCACATCCTGCAGGGAAGTTGGCCACGGACCATCTTTCACCACAACCACGTTTTGCCAGTTGCTGTCATTGAAAGCATGCGATTCCATATGGCGATCTGCAAGCGCTCCGTCCATGACCTCCGGATAGCGGATACGAGGGTCGCCTGTGGTGCCCAGAATCTGATCGCGGCCCGTTTCGAACTCCGGCGCGGGCAACATCTTCCAAGATGCATCGCTATTGACCCATGAACTGCGTAAGTAGAGCCCGGCATGTGCAGATGCAGATCGTTGAAAGGTAATGATCGGCCCCCAACTATGGTGAAGCACAACAATCGTATTCCAGCCAGGATGCAGGAAAGGCGTCGGATCAAGAACCATGGTGCGGATCGACGTTTCAAAGTAGCGGGTCATCTTTCGTTGCAGAATTTTGCCATTTACCCACAGGTGGGCATTGCTATCGGCGGCAAAGTGGAGAGTAGCGTCTTTAGGGATGCGCTGGAGGAAGACCTCCTTGCGAAAGTATGTAAAAGCATTCTTCGGCGCGACCTCGGTACGGTCACGCCAAATCCATTGGGCCGTTGAAGTGTTCTCTGAAGTCGTCCTACCATCGATCTGTGGATAAAGAGGAATGAGCGATGTCATGAAGAGGAATAAAAGAGCAGAAAACCGCGTTCTCAGCATCTGAATGTCCTTACTGGAAACCTGAAGGTGATGCGTTGACAATGCAGTGTCAGAGTGAGCTACTGCTAAGGCCCCACCAAGAGCAGGTGGAGAGTGCCGGAAACTTCAGAACGGTATGTACCTGCGATTTCTGAATTCAGATCTCATGCATCACCAGCCTGAATGTTGGTTGCCGAAGGCCTACATTCCGTAATTGTTTACAAACTAGTTTAGATAAGTGGTAGATATCGGTGCATGAGCCACAAGGGCCATGCTGCGGTAGCCAAGGTGGACTATGGCGCGAGCTCCAAGATTCTTGCCGTGGTGGTTACGCATGTGCAACCTCCGATTGAGATGGGTTAGTTTCGGCTTGGTATGTGGGAGATCCGGCAAGCGAGCACAGGACGAACTGCTGCCTATGTAGACTCCCCGCCCGACGGGAATGCCGGGCTAGCCCCTGCTGTTGTTGTCGCGGCATTGCCACATTGGTGACCATCCTGGCCAGAGTCGAAGCGGATATGCGCTGCAACGATCTGCGTCGATCCATCCATATCGCATATTGCTCATTGGACCGCAAGGCCAGAGAACGCCTACGAAGAGGTGCGTGTCGGGCGAGTAGGCCGTTGGGCCTATACCACAGTGGGCCATTCGGAGCATGACGATCGCTCGAACAGGCTTTAGAATCCATGTGTCGCGGCACCCTAGCAGTTTACTGAAAGGAATCCATGAAATATCTATTCGCCAGGTTCATTCCGATTTGCTTGATTGCGATCTCCTTTTTCGCAGCCGCACAAGAAACGCCCGATGTGCTCAAGGAGGGTTTTGTCAATCCACCCTCGGATGCGCGTCCACGCGTGTGGTGGCATTGGATGAACGGTAACATCAGCGAAGATGGGATCAAGCTCGACCTTGAGTGGATGCATCGTGTTGGCGTGGGCGGAGTAACAATCTTTGAAGGAGCGATCAATACGCCGCAGGTTGTGCCCCATCGGCTTGTCTACATGACGCAGGAGTGGAAACATGCCGTCAAGTATGCCGTAGAGACGGCACACGGTCTTGGCATGGAAGTGGCAATCGCGAGCGCAGCAGGTTGGAGCGAGACGGGTGGACCATGGGTGACGCCCGCGCAGGGCATCAAAAAGCTGGTCTGGTCGGCCTCGCGCGTTGAGGGCGGTATGCCAGTTCACGTGGTGCTCCCGCATCCGCCGACGGCGACGGGTACGTTTCAGAATCAGACTGCCGCCGCCCATAAACTTTCGGACGGGACAGTCGTGCAGCTGCCGGAGTTCTACGGCGAAACGGCCGTGATCGCTTACCGCATTCCCGCGTCGGACAAATCGCAGGCAGAGCTCGCGCCACGCATTACAACCAGCAACGGCGGGGCAGACGTTCAAGCACTCTCGGACGGAGACGTGAACAGCACGGCTCTGGTGTTGGAGCCAGCGGCCGCCGAGACTGGCTCGTGGGTGCTATTCGATTATGGCAAGCCGCAGGCAATTCAGGCCGTCACTCTGGCATCGCCCGATGATGTGGGCAGCGTCTTCGGCTACGACGATAACGGTACTCAAACGTTGATTCAACGCAGCGGGGACGGTGTGACGTTTACCACCGTTGCTCGGATGCGCCAGAGCAGCGTGATTGAGCGTACCACGGCGTTTGAAGCCGCAGCGGCGCGGTACTGGCGGATAGCTTTTTTGCCGGGTAAGGGCTCAGCGGTACCGCAGAAAGTACACATCGCAGAATTGGTGCTAGCCACTGGAGCACGTGTCAATGAGTTTGAAAAGCGCGCGGGTTTTGCGCATGAAGCAAACTTTTACGCTATCGCCAACCCCAAAGTGATGCCGGGAACGGAGGTAAAGAGAAGCGATGTGGTGGATCTGACGGCAAGAATGAAGGCCGATGGCACACTGGACTGGACGCCTCCTCCTGGCGACTGGATGGTGCTTCGTTTCGGCTACTCCCTTACCGGCCACGAGAATGGTCCTGCACCTGCTGAAGCCACCGGGCTTGAGGTGGACAAGCTCGACCAGAGCTATGTGACCAACTATATGGAAGGCTACTTGAAGATGTATGCCGAAACGGTGGGCCCGGAGCGAATGGGCGCAGGCGGCATCTCCCATCTGCTGACAGACAGCATCGAGGTTGGTCCGCAAAACTGGACGGACAAAATGCTAGACGAATTCAGGGGCCGGCGTGGATACGACGCCAGGCCATGGCTTCCGGCCATGACGGGTGTAGTTGTAGGCAGCTCGGCTGAGACCGACCGTTTCTTGTGGGATTTGCGCCGCACTGTTGCGGAGTTGATGGCGGAGAGCCATTATGGATCGATTGCAAAGGCGCTTCATCTGCACGGAATGAAGTACTACAGCGAAGCTCTGGAATACCACCGTCCATCCATCGGCGACGACATGGAGATGCGCAGCCATGCCGATATTCCGATGGGTGCGATGTGGACCTGGACCAAGGGCGAGGCGCCTTTGTCGACTTATGTCGCCGATTTGAGAGGCGCGGCTTCTGTGGCTCACATCTACGGGCAGAATCTGGTGGGGGCCGAATCGATGACGTCCAACGGCCCGGCGTGGGGTTGGTCGCCGCGCTCGCTGAAGACAATTGCGGATCTAGAATTCTCACTTGGTGTAAACCTGTTTCAAATTCATGAGTCATCCCATCAGCCGGTCGCCGATATGGCCCCAGGAATGACCCTTGGACCCTACGGAGTTTGGTTCAATCGCGGCGATACCTGGGCCGAGCAAGCAGGTCCCTGGGTTAGCTACCTTGCCCGATGCTCCTACCTTTTGCAACAAGGACACTTTGCCGCCGATGTGGCCTACTTCTACGGCGAAGAGGGTCCGCTGACAGCCGTCTACGGTTGGGAAGGGCCGCGGGATCTGCCCTCTGGCTTCGCATTCGACTACGTGAACTCCGATGTTGTTCTGCACAAGCTCTCGGTCAGGGATGGCAGAATTGTTACTGAGTCAGGCAGTAGTTACAAGCTCCTCTATCTTGGCGGGCGCAGCCAAAGGATGACATTGCCGGTGCTTCGGCAACTGCTGACTCTCGTAAAGCAAGGCGCAGTGTTGGTGGGCAAACGGCCCGTCGATTCGCCGAGTCTGGCCGACGATCCGAATCAGGTACAGGCCATTGCCAACCAGATTTGGGGAAAGCCTGGCGCCCAGTCAGGCCTGGAGCGCCCTTTGGGTAAAGGCAAGGTGATTGCAGGTGGAAGCATCAACGATGCGATGAAGCTGCTGGGGGAACAAGAGGACTTCGAACCCGCGCAGGAAGATGCGGAGCTGATGTTTGTCCATCGCAAACTGGCCGGGGGCGACATCTATTTTGTGAACAACCGCAAGCCGTACGCGGAACACGTGAATGCATTCTTTCGCGTTGCCGGCAGAACTCCAGAGTTATGGGATGCGTCGAGCGGAGAGACGCGTTCGGTGAGTTACAAGACGGAAGGCAAGCGAACCGTTGTTCCTCTCGATCTTGATCCGGACGGAACCCTGTTTGTGGTCTTCCGCAAACCTGCTGAAGCCCTCAAGGCAACCATCGTTGAACCCCATCCAAAGCCACTGCCCGCAATGCACAACGCGTTGAACTCCGGCTGGACGGTAGACTTTGAACCCGGGCGAGGAGCGCCAGAGAGAATTCAGTTGGAGCACCTTGCTTCTTGGAGCGAAGATGCGCGTGCAGGTGTGAAGTATTTCTCTGGAACAGCAACTTACTCCAAGGAGATGGATGTTCCTGCTGAGATGTTGAAGCTCAACACGCGGCAGTGGCTGGACCTTGGGGATGTGGCGGAACTGGTCCAGGTCACGGTCAACGGAAAACATCTGGGCACTGTCTGGAAGAAGCCCTACCGGATTGAAGTGACAGGGGCGCTGCAACCTGGCTCCAATCTGATCACGGTGGCTGTTACCAACTTGTGGGTCAACCGGCTCATCGGCGATCAGCAAAGCTGGTCACTGCGAAAGTACACCTTCACAGACTTTGTGCCCTACAAGGCTGACGCCACCCTCACGCTGTCAGGTCTTCTGGGACCGGTGGAGTTACTCGCGTCCGACGACCAGCCGGACAGATAGCGCTTGCGTCGATGCGGAATGGTCAAGCAGGGGTGGTTGGATTCCACCCCTAGAAAATGTCAGAAGAGCTGCGCATTTCGTTCGTAATGAATTCGCAGAGGACGCGGATGCGGGTGAGCCTGCGCAGATCGGCATGGACGCAGAGCCAGAACGTGCGCTTGATCTGTACCTGATCGGGCAGCACGCAGACCAGCTCCGGGTGTTTGACTGCCATGAAGAGGGGCAGCACGCCCACGCCCGCTCCAGCAAGAATTGCTTCCGCCTGGCAGACAATCGTCGAGCTGGTAAAGCAGGGCTGAATGTCCTTGTGAATCTCATCCAGAAAATGCAATTGCGAGATGGGATTCAGGTCCTCAATAAAGGCCACTACACTGTGCGTCAGCAGGTCCGTGGTGCGGCGAATGGGTGGATGCGACTCCACATACTCTCGGCTCGCATAGAGCTGCAGTGTGTAGTCCATGATCTTGGAGGCCACCAGACGTCCCTTGGCCGGTCGCGTGAGCGTGACCGCAATATCGGCTTCGCGTTTGGTCAGGTTGAAGATGCGCGAAATCGCCACCAGTTCGATGGCCAATCCTGGCTGGTGGGCGGCATAGTTGGCCAGCCGCGAGGCGAGGAAGCCCACACCGAGGCCGTCGGGAACTCCGATGCGCACCGTTCCGGTTAACTGCAGATCTTTGCCGATGATGTCGCCGTGGACCTCGGTCATCAGGTTTTCCATCTGTTCTGCTGCGCGGAACAGTCGCTCACCTTCCACTGTCAGCAGAAATCCCTCCTCGCGGCGGTCAAAGAGACGTACGTTGAATGCCTCTTCGAGGGCAGCTACATGGCGGCTTACCGTGGAATGGTCGATCTTCAGTCGCCGTCCTGCAGCGGACAGCCGTTGAGTACGCGCCAGGATCAGCAGGGTCTGCAGGTGGCTCCACTCTGGTTCGTTCATGACACCATGCTAGTCCCCCTGTGTATTTATGCAAGCTGATCGGGGATTATGTCTTCTTTCGCTCGACAAAAACATCAGGTGTAATGAACTCGAAGCTTAATCGGCGCCTGTGCGCTCTGAATCGAGTTCGATGAACAGCGACACAACCAACACGCAGTTACAAACGATTCAAGCGGGTCTGGAATGCTCCGGCATTTCGCGGCGAAAGTTTCTGCGTTTCTGCGCAGGCCTTGCCCTTGCAACGCCTTCCGGGCTTGCTTTGACGCAGACCGCCTCCGCGCAGGCTATTGCCAACAGAATTGGCAATGCGCGGCGTCCCTCTGTAATCTGGCTGGAGTTTGCCGATTGCACCGGATGCACCGAAAGCCTGCTGCATTGCGCGGAACCCGACATTGCAGAGCTGCTCTTCGGCCTCATCTCGCTCGACTATCACGAGACTCTGATGGCCGGAGCGGGCCGTCACGCTGAGGCCGCATTGCAGCAGGCGGTTGCGTCCAATCGCGGCAACTATGTGCTGGTGGTGGAAGGCGCAATTCCCAGTGGCGCCACCGCTGGCTACGCCCGCACCGCCAACCGCAACGCGCTGGAGATTGTGCGCAGCGTCGCTCAGGACGCGGCATTCGTCGTTGCCATCGGCTCCTGCGCATCGTGGGGCGGAGTTGCTGCAGCCGCACCCAATCCCTCTGGCTCCATCGCGGTCAGCGAGGCGCTCCAGAACAAGACGATCATCAACCTGCCAGGATGTCCTCCGCATCCATCCATTCTGCTGGCCGTGCTGCTGGAGCATGCTGCCATGCATCGTTTGCCTGCGCTCGACGCTGCCAACCGTCCGCGCTTTGCCTACGACCGGCTTATCCACGAAGACTGCTCGCGCCGTGGCCACTTCGATGCCGGACATTTTGCGAGCACTTTCGGCGATGAAGCCCACCGCAATGGATGGTGCCTTTACAAGCTCGGATGCAAGGGGCCGCAGACGCATGCCTCCTGCTCCACTCGGCATTTCAACGGCGTGATCAACGCCTGGCCGGTAGGCATTGGTGCACCTTGCATGGGGTGCGCGGAACAAGGTGTGGGCTTCCACATGCCGCTCTTCCAACTGGCCGATATCCACGCCGCCACACCTGCTGAAGCTTTGCCGCCCATCGCCGAGGCCGGCCGCCGAAGCCAGACTGCAGCAGCCGTCGCCATCGGCGCATTAGCCGGAGCCGGGGGTACTGCAGCCGTGTTTGCCGCGCGCCGCCTGCCCGGCGTCAAGGCGCATACGGAAGAGGAAGAGATTGAGGAGCTGGAGGAATTGAGTCAGCTTGAAGCGTCCCAAGCAGACTCCATTGCTACGCACAAGGAGCGGCGATGAGCCTCACACGGCGTCAGCTCCTTTGTGGAGCAGCGGCGGGCGCGGCCACAACGTTCACGCCCATGGCGGCCCGTGCTGAACAAACGGTTGCTCCTGCCGGCGTGCTCGGTCTGCTCTACGATGCGACGGTGTGCATTGGCTGCCAGGCCTGCGTCTCTGCCTGTGTTGATGCCAACAGCAAGCCTCAAGACATGTCTCTTGCAGAGGCACGGTCCAGCGAGCGCGGACTCACCATACAGGCCCGTAGCACCGTCAAGCTCTATATCGCGCCGGACGCGAGCGAGCGTTCCTTCGTCAAGCTGCAGTGCATGCACTGCGTCGATCCAGCCTGCGTGGCTTCGTGCATGTTCGGCGCGCTCCACAAAGACCCCCGTACCGGCATCGTACGTTGGGATGCTAGCCGTTGTGTCGGCTGCCGTTATTGCGAAATTGCCTGTGCCTTTCATGTGCCGCGCTTCGAGTGGCAGGCTTTCAATCCGCGCATCGTCAAGTGCGAACTCTGCGGCCCGCGCCTCGCCGAGGGCAGGGAACCGGCCTGCACCTCAGTCTGCCCCACCCATGCGGTTGTTTTCGGACAGCGCGAATCGCTGTTAACCACGGCCCATCAGAGAATCGCCGCGCATCCCGGCCAGTACAGCGAAGACCGCGTCTACGGTGAGCACGATGCGGGTGGAACCCAGGCCATCTATCTGGCTCACATCGCCTACAACAGGCTCGGGCTGCCGCAACTGGGCACGGAGTCGATTTCGGCCAAGTATCTGAAGTGGCAGAAACGCATCTACGCATATCTTGCGGCGCCTGCCGCGGCATACGTCTTGCTCGTTGGTGTGCTGGGCAAACGCTTGCGCACGCACCAGCTTCATGAAGAGGAAGAAGAAGCCACCGGATTGAAGCCGCAGCTATGATGTTAGCCGCAGCAAGGAAGTGTGAGGAATCAGCCGTGAGTATCGAAGCCGCAACAACGAATCGACAGTGGCAGCGCAGTGTTCCCTTGTTCCGAGTGCCTTTGCTCACGCGCCCCTTTGCCGTGCTCTGCGGGCTCGGGGCCTTGGCTTGTGTGCTTGCCCTCTACCGCGAAGCCGTTGGCCTCGGCCCTGCTTCGGGCATGAACGACAACTATGCGTGGGGCGTGTGGAAGACCTTCAACATCATGGTTCTCACCGGCCTCGGTTCGGGTAGTTTCGCCATTGGCATTGCGGTGTGGATCTTCGGCCAGCGCCAGTTGCACGCGGTCATGCGCACTGCAGTGCTGAGCAGCTTTCTCACCTACGCCTCTGGTTTGGCGCTGCTGGGCGTGGATGTGGGCCGCCCTTGGAACTTCTACTCTATCCTCATGCCGTGGCGCTGGAACGCCCACTCACCCATGCTGGAGATTGCCTTCTGCATGCCGCTCTACACCGCGGTTCCATTGCTGATTGAGAATCTTCCTGCAGCGCTTGAGGCACTGAGCAAGCGGCTGCCTCGATTCGCTTTTGCCTTTGACGCAATCGAGGCAGTTATCCGTCGCATCTTTCCCTTCGTGCTCGCACTCGGTTTCCTGCTGCCGGCCATGCATCAGTCCTCGCTTGGAGCGCTCATGCTGCTGGCCGGTCCGCAAGTGCATCCGCTCTGGCAAATACCGCTGCTACCTCTGCTGTACGTAGGCGCAGCAGGCTTCATGGGATTTGCATTCGTCACCTTCATCCTGCTTGTCGCGCATCTGGTCTGGGAACGGCCGCTCGATCGCGAGGTTTTGCGCTCCATGTGCCGCATCAGCACGGGTATCGTCGCAGTCTGGCTGGCGCTGCGCGCACTCGATCTGCTCCTGCGCGGTTCCCTCCCACTGGCCTTCACGGCAACCGCTCCCGCTCTCCTCTTCTGGATTGAAACTACGCTGCTCATCGCGGCAGCCATCGCCGCATACTCCGCTGCCAGGCAAAGCAATCCACGCCGTGCATTTCTTGCCAGTATGCTGGCTTGTGTCGGAGGTATGCTTTACCGCTTCGATCCCACAACGCTGGTCTATCAGCCCGGACTGGGCGCCAGCTACTTTCCTTCTCTCATCGAGATCGTGATTACCGTAGGCTTTGTTGCTGCGGCTATCGCCGCATTCTGTGTTGTCGTCAAACTCACCGCCATTCTGCCGGCATCGTTGGAGACTTGGTTTGAGGCCGAGCGCGCTGAACAACACCGCCAACTTCACCGCCAACTTCGGCTTGTTCAATCTTCCATCGAATACGTAGCAGAAGCTTAGTCGCAACACCTACCCTTCAGGAGAAAAGCCGTGTCCACGCGCATCACCATCGACCCCATCACCCGCATTGAAGGCCACCTGCGCGTCGATGTAGAGCTCGAAGGCAACACTGTCCGCAGCGCCTGGGTCTCTGCCACCATGTTTCGCGGACTTGAGAACATCCTGCGCGGTCGCGATGCCCGCGAGGCGTGGACCATTGTGCAGCGCATCTGTGGCGTTTGCACCACGGTGCACGCCATTGCCAGCGTGCGCGCCGTGGAAGATGCGCTTCAGCTTCCGATTCCGCCCAACGCGCAGCTCATCCGCAACCTCATGCTCATCCATCACGCACTGCGCGATCACGCCGTGCACTTCTATCAACTCTCTGCGCTCGACTGGATCGATGTTCAGCAGGCTGCTCGTGCGAACCCCTTGCGCGCGGCACAGCTTGCCGAACGCCACTCGGCCTGGATCAACAACTCTGCCGAGCAAATGCGCAATGCGCGCGATCGCATGGCTCGCACCCAGGCCAGCGGGCAGATGGGACTGTT
>Ga0302270_10004410_pt1 | contig 13124 bp, 8 predicted proteins | sample III_Bog_E2_3_FD_198773 | JGI IMG/M metagenome (GOLD analysis project Ga0302270, IMG submission 198773) | Peat permafrost microbial communities from Stordalen Mire near Abisko, Sweden - III_Bog_E2_3 | ecosystem: Environmental > Terrestrial > Soil > Wetlands > Peat | place: Sweden: Abisko... | reverse complement strand
AAGGCGCCCGAGGTGCCGTTGGCGGGCACGCCGTTCGCCTGGGCACCGTGACACGACGCGCAGTTCTCCATGTAGAGCGCCTCACCGAGTGCGTCGAGGTCCGAAGACGGTGCTTTGTAGATGATGTACTTGTTGCCGTACTTGACGACCTTGCCGTCCTTTTTGACCGAGATCGTCGAATTGGGCGTGCCGGCGTTGCGCCGGGTGGTCTGGGTGTAGTTGAGCGCGTTGGCCGGCCCGACGAAGAGCAGCAGTGGCCCGGCCGTGAAGAACCCCACCGCGAGTAGCAGCGGCAGACGCCGAGCGAGGGAGGAGATCACGCTCGCACCTATTTCAACAAGAAGAGGGCCGAGTAGAGCCCGATCCAGACGACGTCGACGAAGTGCCAGTAGTAGCTCACGCCTTGGAACGTCGCGAGCTCACCGGGGTCACCTTCACGACCACGCATACGAAACAAAAGGAAGGACATCGCCACGAGGCCTAAGAACACGTGGATTCCGTGCAGGCCGGTAGTGATGAAAAAGATCGACCCGTAGGAGTTGGTGTACCAACGCGTCGTGAGGTGCGTCCACTCGTACGCCTGGTTCGAGACGAAGAGTGCGCCCATGATGATCGTCGCGATCACCCAGTTACGCGCGGCGCCGCGACGGCGGTGCTCAATGAGCCACACGGCGCGTTGCATGGTGAAGGACGACGCGACGAGGATGATCGTGAAGATGCCCGACTGCAGCACGTCGAGGTGGGTGCCCTTGGGCGGCCACGTCGCGAGGTGCGCGCGAATAGTAAATAATGCGGCGAAGAGTCCCGAGAAGAACATCAGCTCAGAACCGAGCCAAATCATCACGCCGATCGCCAACATCGGCGGTCGATCGTGAACAATCTTCTCTTGCTTCGCCAGGCTATTGGGGGAAACCGCCTGACTCACGCCTACATTTCTAGTAGAAATCGTGACCCCCTCGTGACGCCTCGGGAGATACGTCCTATCGAATTGTGTGAGGGAGTTCGCGACACGCGACGACGGCGAGTCTTCGTGTCGGGCGTGTTAACGCAACGTAGAGAGTGCGCAGTCCGCGAGGCGTCACACTGATCGAGTCCAGTGCCCCCCGATTGGCAATCTGACCAGGTTCGACGACGACGACGGCGTCGAACTCCAACCCGTTCGCACCCTCGGCGGCGAGGACCACTAAGTCGGCTCCGAGACCCTTCGACTCGTGGTCCCGCGGATCGACCGCGTCCAGTCCCCCACCACGCAACGTGGCGACAATTTCATCGACGCGTACGCCCGAAACAATCACCGCGACGCGTCCCGGCGCGACGGCGTCGATCTCTTCGCGCGTGAGTTCGATGAGTGCTGCGTCGAAGTCTTCGATGCTCACTTCTCGAACGATGGGCATCGTGCCGGCCCGACGAACGGGACGAGGTGGCTCGAGGTCCGGGGCCGCCTCGAGCAGCGTGGCCGCCGCGAAATCGAGCACCTCTTCGGGCGTGCGGTAACTCACCGTCAAGTCAACCCGCGAGGGCGTTCGACGCGGCGCGAGCACTTCTAACAGCGCTTCCCACGAGGCCGAACTCGACGCCGTGGTGGCTTGACCCATGTCGCCGACGATGGTCATCGAACCCGTCAGATCGCGGCGCTTGAGGACGCGAAGTTCCATCGGCGAGAGGTCTTGGGCCTCGTCGACGACGATGTGACCATACGTTACGAACTCCGCCTCGTCGAGTTCTTGAGACTGTGCGACGACGAGTCGTTGCGCCTCGCGCAGCGCCGCCGCTTTGTGATTGCCGGCGTAGGCGTCGAGGTCGACGCCGTCCAAGACATTGGTGTCGACGGGCTTGGGCAGTGGGCGCGGGCGACGACGTGGCCCCACCAACACGCGTGCTTCGTCGATCAACGCGGCGTCGGCCTTAGTCCAAGCGATCTCCTCACTCGAGGTGAATCGTGGTCGATAGAGCAACTGAATCTCGTCCTCGCTCAACAAGCCCTTCCCGGCGGCGCGCAGTAGCGCCGGCGCACCGAGGAGGTCGTGCAGCAGCTCTTGTCCCGTGAGGCGCGGCCAGATGCGCTGGAGGGCTTCTTTGAACTGCGGCGTCGCGCGAATCAGTTCAGCGAGTTCCCCCACCGCGCTCACCTCTTCGCTGGCGTCGTGGACGAAGCGGTCGCGGTACTCATTGGCGAGACGGGTCGCGAGTTCTCGCCCGACCGCGGAGCGGCGTTGGTTGTGGTTGCCGGGCCGGCGACGAGCGCGCTCGACGGCTTCTTCGGTGTAGCGGGCGCGCAGGGTAATAATGGCTCGGCCGACGGGGATCTCGACGTCCCTTCGCAGGGCGCGCTCTCGCGTGCGCAACGCGCGTGAGAGAACCCTCACCATGCGGATGTCGCCCTTCAGTTCGTCCACCTCTTCGAAGTCGACGGCGCGAATCTCAACGTTCGTTACGAGCCCCGCGATCGTCGAGAGGGTCACACCGGACTCACCGAGTGATGGCAGGACGTTCTCGATGTAGTTGAGAAAAAGTGGGTTAGGACCGACAACGAGCACGCCCTGTCGTTCGAGCGTGGCGCGGTGGGTGAACAAGAGGTAGGCCGCGCGGTGTAGTGCCACAGCGGTCTTACCGGTGCCCGGGCCACCTTGGACGAGGAGCACGCCGGGCAAGGGACTACGGATGATCTGGTCTTGTTCGCCCTGGATCGTCGCGATGATGTCGCCCATGCGGCCCGTTCTCGCCCGGCCGAGCGCCGCAAGGAGCGCACCCGGTCCGCCGAGGGCGAGGCCCCCTTCAACGAGCCCCTCCTCGGTCGCCGCGCGAACGGCGTCCTCGGGCAGGTCCAAGTTGCCGTCGGCGTCGGCGAAGTACTCGTCCTCGACACCGGTGACTTCGTTGGCGTGAATCGCCACGTGGCGACGACGAGAGAGTCCCAGAGACTCAACACCTGTTGCGCGATAGAACGCTTCGGCGACGGGTGCGCGCCAGTCGATCACTAAGGGGTTGAGCGCGTCGTCCGACACCGCCAGTCGCCCGACGTGGTAGGTGTCGCCGACGCCGTTGTCGTTCGCTTGGTAATCGATGCGCCCAAAGAAGAGTGCCTGGTCACCGATGGCAAGCTGGTCGAGTCGATGGAGCGCCGTACCCATGACGACGTCACGTTCGACAAGGTCGCCGGCGCCACGCATGTTCGCGACGGCCGCGCCGTCACGGAGCGAGCGGGCACCTTGGCGCATGTGATCGAGTGCGTCGAGGGCAAGGTTAAGAAATTCCTGCTCCTCGGCAATCTCGCGCTCGTGCGCCATTCACAGCCCCTTTTGAACTCTCGAAATCGAGAAGTTCAATCTTAATGGGCGGCGGCGATCTTCCGTTTTTTCGTTGCCATCATTGGACTTCGCCTCTCACGCCATCGCGTCATCGGCCCATCCGGCGAGATGACCGCCGCGGAAATTCGCGACGCGCCGGTCTGAAAAACCGCTCTGTGCGCCCTTGGGTTTAGAGACCTAGAGTGCTCGAAACTGGCCCGTCGGGCCGACGAGAACCGAGGTACGCAATGAAGATTAGTGGGGTGATGATCGGCACCGAGGACGCCCAGAAACTCGGGGAGTTCTACACCAAAGTGCTCGGCGAGCCGGGCTTCCGCGACGGCGAATGGTGGGGCTGGGAGAACGGCGGAGGGATCATGATTGGCAACCACAGCGAGGTGCACGGCGCAAGCGCACAGCCCCAACGCATCATGCTCTCCTTCGAGGTCGACGACGTCAAGGCGACCTTCGAGGCGATCACTGGTTTTGGCGCAACGGTGATCGCCGAGCCCTACCAGCCGGACGATGGAATGGACAACTGGTTGGCGACCTTCGCCGATCCCGACGGCAACTACTTCCAACTCATGTCACCGTGGGAGTACTAACGCCCGCAACGCCTCCACACGTCACGACTTACTTCCCGTAGAGGCAATTCGTCGCCCACCGGTAGATTGAGGGCTATCGAAAGCGTCGCAACCGAACCAGTCTTCTTGCGGGCCTGCCGCGGCGAACGGGTGGACCACGTGCCCGTCTGGTTCATGCGGCAAGCGGGACGTTCCCTCCCCGAGTACCGGGCGCTGCGTGGCACGAACTCGATTCTCGAGGCGATTGCTGACCCCGAGCTCGCCTGCGAAGTGACGATGCAGCCCGTTCGTCGCTACGGCGTGGACGCGGCGATCCTCTTCTCGGACATCGTGGTGCCCTATCACGCCATTGGTTTCGGCGTCGAGGTCGTACCTGGTCGAGGACCAGTTATCGACAGGCCGTTTTCTAGCGCCGCCGACCTCGAGCGTTTACCCGACCTCCACGAAGACGACGTTCGCTACGTCACGCGCACGATCGACCTCGTCGTCGAACAACTCGCATCGTCGCGCACGCCGCTGATCGGCTTCGCGGGCGCGCCGTTCACGGTCGCGAGCTATCTCGTCGAGGGTGGTCCCACCCGCGAGTTCGCGGTGATCAAGACCCTGATGCACCTCGAACCCGCGCTCTTTGACCAACTGCTTGATCGATTGATCGACATCACCGTCAGTTTCTTGCGTGCGCAGATCCGTCACGGCGTGCAGGCCGTGCAGCTCTTTGACTCCTGGGCCGGTTCGTTGTCGCGCGCGGAATACCAGCGCTTTGCGTTGCCCGCGACGAAACGCGTCCTCGAGGGGATCGCCGACTTGAACGTGCCGACCATTCTCTTTGGCGTCGGTACCGGTGAGTTGCTGTCGCTGATGAGTAGCGCGAACAGCACCGTCGTCGGCGTCGATTGGCACGTGGACCTCGACGAGGGCCGACGACGCGTCGGTGACAAGCCGGTGCAGGGCAATCTCGACCCCGCTCGCTGTCTCGGTGGCACGGCGCTCGCCCTCGACGCGACCCGCGAAGTGCTCACGAAGGCCGGTACCGAACCCGGTCATATCTTCAACCTTGGCCACGGCGTGCTGCCCCAAACCGATCCCGAGGTGCTCGCGGCGATCGTGCGCGTTGTCCACGATGAGGGAAAGGCGGGCGTGACGTGAAGACCGGCGTCCTGGTTATGGCCTACGGTACGCCGAGTACTCCCGAGGACGTCGAGGCGTACTACACCCGCATCCGACACGGTCGCGCGCCAACACCGGAGCTGTTGGCTGACCTTCAACGCCGGTACAACGCCATCGGTGGCACGTCGCCACTCGCCCAACGTAGCGCCGCGCAGGTCGCCGGTCTCGCCGCCGCCCTCGAGGAACAGGCCCCGGGAGAATTCGACGTGCGCTTCGGCTCGAAGTACGAGCCGCCGCTGCTCGAAGCGGCCGCCGAGTCGTTCCGCGACGACGGCTTCACCCACGTGGTCGGGCTCGTACTCGCGCCACACTCGTCGTCGATGTCAACCGATCAGTACATGGACCGCGCACGTGCCGCCCTCGGCGGAGGCGTGGCGTTCACGCCCATTGGCGAGTGGTACGAGGCGCCGGGGTTCTTAGAGATCATCGCGGAGCGAGTGAACGAAGCGCTCGCGACGATTCCCGATTCGCGCCGTCCCACCACCGAGGTGCTCTTCAGCGCCCATTCGCTACCTCAGAAGATCCTGGAGAACGGTGATAACTACCCCGAACAACTGCGCGCGAGCGCGGAGCAGGCCGCCGCACTCGCGGGGGTGACGACCTTTGACGTGGCGTGGCAGAGCGCCGGTCGCACCGCGGATCCCTGGATTGGCCCCGACATCTTGGTGGTCTTGCGCGACAAGCGCGCCGGCGGTGTCACCGATCTCGTCTCGTGCCCGATTGGTTTTGTCTCTGACCACTTAGAGGTCCTCTTCGACGTCGACATCGAAGCCCAGGGTGTCGCCAAGGAGATCGGTCTCAACCTCGTGCGCACACGGTCACTCAACGATGACCCGGCGTTCATGGGTGTACTCGCCCACGTGGTGCGCGACGCGGCCGCCTAGGTGAGCCGCCCGTCCGTCGTCGTCGTCGGCGGGGGCATCAGCGCACTCGCGGCCGCGTGGGAACTCACCGGCGGGGTCGACGGACCGAACGACACCACGCCACGCGTCGAAGTGATCGAAGCGAGCGGTCGCTGGGGCGGGTCCCTCGCCACCACGACCTTCGCCGGTCGAACCATCGATCTCGGCGCCGACGGCTTCTTGGCCCGTCGACCCGAAGCCGTCACCCTCGTGGACGAACTCGGACTCCACGAAGAGCTCGAGGCGGTCAACGCGAGTGGTGCATCGATCTACCTCCACGGCGCCCTCTACGAACTACCGACCGGACTCGTCTTAGGTGTGCCCACCGACCTGGCGGCGACGCTGCACTTCGCGGGGCTGACGTGGCGCGCGCGCCTCGCCGCGCGGCGCGACGCGTATCTTCCCCGACGGCTCGAGGTCGGCGAGGACGCGACGATTGGCGACATCGTTCGAAGGAAGCTCGGTCGTGAACTGAGCTATCAGCTCATCGAGCCGATGATCGGGGGCATCCAGGCCGGACGCATCGACGAGCTCTCCGCAAAATCGGTGTTCCCGGCACTGCTCGACGCGGCCAAAAAGGGCGGTTCGTTGATGCGCGCCCTTCGCCACAGTGGTCCCGTCAATCCTGGTCCCGCGGGGGAAGTCGTCCCGAGCGCGCCAGCGTTTTACTCGCTGCGCCACGGCGTCGGCTCATTACCCGTCGAACTCGTCGCGCGACTCTCCGCCCGCGGCGTCGTGTTGCGCACTGACGTCAGCGTCACCGCACTGCGTCGTACGCCCGCGGGCGACTACCCCTGGGAAGTGGACACCGTCCACACGACGACCCCCGCCAACGCAATTGTGCTCGCCACCCCCGCACCCGTTGCGGGTGCGCTGCTCGCGAGCTTCGACGCAGCCCTCGATGAGTTGCGTCGCATCCCGAGCGCCTCTACGGCGATTGTCACCTTCGCGCTTGCGCGCGAGGAGATCACCTTGCTCGAAACTGGTACGGGAGTGCTGGTGCCGCTCGGCACGACGTGGTCGGGCGACGGTTCGATGATGGTGACCGCGATCACGCTGCTCGATCGCAAGTGGCCCCGTCACGTGCGCGACGAGGACGTTATCCTGCGCGCCCACGTGGGAAGAAGCGATGACACTCGCGCGAGCGAGATGGACGACGACGAGCTCGTGACGCGCGTACGAGCCGAACTGGCGGTGCTGCTTCCTCGTTTCGGTTCACCGAGCGCCACGCTCGTCCAGCGCTGGCCCCACGGGCTCCCCCAGTACCTCCTCGGTCACGAGGAACGCGTCGCACGCGCCCGCGCGGCGAGTGCGCGTCTCTCGGTCGCGCTCGCGGGCAACGCTTACGACGGCGTGGGAGTGCCGGCGAGCATCGGTTCGGGGCGACGAGCGGCGCGCGAGGTGCTCGCGTCACTCGCGATCTCCCCGCGCGTGACCTGACACCGCGATAGCGACCCCGGGGTGCCGCGGAACACTCGTTGACGGCGGTCGAATGGTATGAGTCTGATTCTGGACTTAATCCAGACTGTGCTACGTTGGCAGCCGTGAGCGCCAGTTCCTTAGACGTACTTCGCCAGCACGGCATTCAAGCCACCGCCCAGCGCGTGGCCGTGCTGCGCGCGGTGTCACTCCAGCCACATCAAAGCGCCGACGAGGTCTGTGAACGCGCGGCACTCGATATCGGTACGATTTCGCGTCAGGCCGTCTACGACGCCCTGGGCGTCTTGGTGGAAAAGGGCGTGATTCGACGAATCCAGCCCGTCGGGTCGCCGGCTCGCTACGAAGACCGTGTGAACGACAACCACCACCACCTCATCTGTCGAATCTGTGCACGAGTCGTCGACGTCGATTGCGCGGTCGGCGCAGCGCCGTGTCTCGAAGCCGCCGACGACTTGGGTTTCGAGATCGACGAAGCCGAGGTCGCCTACTGGGGCCGCTGTCCGCAGTGCCGTGACGCCGGTCGAACGATGACGCGCCTCGATCCTCGAAGCGATCGACGAACTCGTCGTCACCGTCTTGTCGCGCGACGGCCGCAAAGAAATCAGTTCAACGGCGAGTAGAAGTTCCGCCCATCCACTACAGATGAATCAACAAAAGGAGTTGCAATGACCGACGAAAACAAGTGTCCCGTGGTTGGCGGTGCGTACACGCATCTGGGCGGTAGTCAGACCAACGCCGTGTGGTGGCCAAACCAGTTGAACGTCAACATCCTTAACCGCCCGTCCTCCGCGGCGGACCCGATGGACGAGGACTTCGACTACGCCACCGAGTTCAAGACCGTCGACCTCGGTGCTCTGAAGCGCGACATCGAAGCGGCGATGACGACGTCCGAGGAGTGGTGGCCTGCCGACTACGGCCACTACGGGCCACTCTTCATCCGCATGGCGTGGCACTCTGCTGGCACCTACCGCATCCACGACGGTCGCGGCGGCGCCGGTTCGGGCGCGCAGCGCTTCGCGCCCCTTAACAGTTGGCCCGACAACGTGAATCTCGACAAGGCCCGTCGCGTGCTGTGGTCGGTGAAACAGAAGTACGGTCGCCGCGTCTCCTGGGCGGACCTGATGATCTTCGCGGGGAACTGCGCTCTGGAGTCGATGGGCTTTGCGACCTATGGCTTCGCCGGCGGACGCGAGGACGTCTGGGAGCCCGAAGACGATATCCACTGGGGATATGAGACGACGTGGCTCGGGGACGAGCGCTACCAGGGTGAGCGCCAGCTCGACACGCCACTCGGCGCGGTGCAGATGGGTCTCATCTACGTGAACCCCGAGGGCCCCAATGGAGCCCCCGATCCGTTAGCGGCCGCCATCGACATCCGTGAGACCTTTCGCCGAATGGCGATGAACGACGAGGAGACCGTGGCGCTCATCGCGGGCGGTCACACCTTTGGCAAGACCCACGGCGCCGCCGACCCCAACGTCTACGGCGGCCGCGAACCCGAAGCGTCCCGCATCGAAGAGCAGGGGTTCGGCTGGACCAGCAGCTTCGGGACCGGACGTGGTGGCGACACCATCTCCAGTGGCCTCGAAGGCGCGTGGACCACGACACCGATCACCTGGGACAACAGTTTCTTCGAGATCCTCTTTGGCTACGAATGGGAACTGACCAAGAGTCCCGCGGGCGCCCATCAGTGGAAGCCCAAGGACGGAGCCGCGACCGACACCGTGCCCGACGCTCACGACCCGGCGAAGAAGCACGCTCCGACGATGCTCACGACGGACCTCGCACTTCGCTTTGACCCGATCTACGAGCCGATTTCGAAGCGCTTTCGCGAGAACCCGAGCGAGTTCGCTGACGCCTTCGCGAAAGCCTGGTTCAAGCTGACCCACCGCGACATGGGCCCCTACGTCCGCGGCCTCGGGGCCCTCGTCCCCGCGGAACCACAGATCTGGCAGGACCCGGTCCCCGTGAACACCCTTCCATTGATTGACGACGCCGACGTCGCCGAACTCAAGCGAACGATTCTCGCCTCGGACCTTTCTATTGGCCAGTTGGTCACCACCGCCTGGGCGTCCGCCTCGACGTTTCGAGGCACCGACAAGCGCGGTGGTGCGAACGGGGCTCGCATTCGCCTCTCGCCGCAGAAGGACTGGGACGTCAACGCCCCGGCCGATCTCTCGGCGGTGCTCGCGACGTTAGCGACGATCCAGAAGGACTTCAACGACGCGCGGGCGGGCAAAAAAGCCCTCTCACTCGCCGATCTCATTGTGCTCGGCGGGTGCGCCGCCGTCGAAGCCGCCGCCTCGCGCGGCGGGCACGACGTCACGGTCCCCTTCACGCCGGGACGCACCGACGCCTCGCTCGAAGAAACCGACGTCGAATCCTTCGCCGTCTTAGAGCCGACGGCCGACGGATTTCGTAACTATCTCGGACACGATCACCGTCGCGCCGCGGAGGAACTACTGCTCGCCCGCGCGCACCTCTTGACACTGACGTCGCCCGAGATGACGGTCCTCGTCGGTGGCATGCGAGCGCTCGGGACGAACTTTCAACAGTCCGAACTCGGCGTGCTCACCAACCGGTCTGAGACGTTGAGCAACGACTTCTTCGTGAATCTGCTCGACATGGGCACGGAGTGGCACGCGGCCGCTGACGACGAAGGGACCTTCGAGGGTCGCGACCGTACGACGGGCACCGTCAAGTGGCTCGCAAGCCGTGCGGACCTGGTGTTCGGTTCGAACTCCCAGCTACGTGCGATCGCCGAGGTCTACGCCTCGAGCGACGCGCAAGAAAAATTCGTTCGTGACTTCGTCGCGGCGTGGAACAAGGTGATGAACCTCGACCGCTTTGACGTCAGCTGAACTGAGCTCGGTCATCTAAAAGCATCTTCGGCGCGAGCCGGGGTGCAACGCAGCGTCAGAGGTAGTAGCCCGAGTGGATGTAGATGCACGGGACGCCCTCGCTGACGTACATGGCGTGGTTCTTCGGGTCGTCATCGAGCGCCAAACGCACGTCGAAGCCGTGGCTCACCAGGTCGTGCAACGTCTCGCGCTTGAAGCGGTCGACCCCGGAGTAGTCGCCGTACTCGCGCATGATCAAGAGGTCCCAGCGAAGCTTGTATCGCTCGAGCCAGGCCACCGTCGGTGACTGGACGCGACGGGGACGCCCCGTCACGAGCACCACGGCGAGCGACTGATCGAGGAGCTCTAGGAGTCGGTCGATCTCCTCGATGATCGGGTCGTCACCCACGGCGTCGAAGAAACTCTTCCAATCACCCCAATCGAGGTAGTGCTGGCGACCGGCGGCGTCCGCGAGCACGCCGTCGATGTCGAAGATCACCGCAGGCCCCGGAGCGAGCACGTCGCTGCGCCAGTGCCAGTTCTCGCGTGGTCTCTCGGTCGCCATCAGTACTTTTGTGGTCGTGTGCTCATCAAGGTGATGTCTGCGAGACTAGACCCCGTGACTGGGACCGAACGACGTACGATTCCGGTCCCCTACGGTCATCTCGTCTATATCGTGAGCGACCTCGCGCTCTCGCCGACGACGGACCCCTCGAGCCGCCCGGTGCGTGAGCTCCTCGGACTGCTCAGCGATATCGACGACGCGGCGCTCGTCGTGGTGGCGGGCAACCTGTTCCACCCCGACTCGACGGCGGATCTCGCGAAGTTCATCGACGCCACCTGGACGGCCTTGCCGGAGGTTCGCGAACGTCTCCAGTCGTTCTGCGCTGGCGCGCGCCATGACTGCATCGTGCTACCGGGCAGCGACGACCACGAACTCGGTTACGACGTGCGAGCGCAAGTCTCGCTGGAGTCCCTCGGGGTCTCACTGGCCACCGACCTCGTCTTGCAAGTTGCGACCGCGGGCGGCGTGCGCGACCTCGCGGTCGCGGCCGGCAACTACCAACTCGACGTAACCCCGGTCGACCTCGCCGATCGCCCGGACGCGGGCCGACTCGATGACCCGCCGGCCGTCGAACGCTTCGTCGCCTCGCGCGTGCTCTATCGCCGCCTCGCGGGCTGGGTCTGGTTCCCGATCTTTGCCGTCGCGCTCTTCGATCTTTGGGGTGCCCTGACGGCGATGGTGGGCCACCTCACGCACCATCACTACAGCGTGCACGTCCTGCACTCCCATCACTTCTGGGTCAACCTGTTCTTCGACCTCGTGATCATTGCCGTCGTGGAGACCTTCATCGCGGGCCTCGCGGGGATCGTCGTTCGCCGACGATTCACTCGCCACGCTCGCGTCGCGCCCGCGGACGCGCTCAGCGAGCCCCTCGCCCTCACCACGGTCGGCGGCGTCGACGCCCTCGAGGTCGCGCGCCGGATCGTTGAGCGCGGCGGCGCCGGGGCCATCATCGGTGGCGCACCACGCGCCGCGCTGGCGTTCCTCGACGACGGTGTGTGTGCGTCGCCGGGACCCTCCAGGCCCGTCATGGCCGAACGTCGCGGTCGCTTCGGTCTGCCGCCCGTCTTCCGTTCCTTTGACCGCTTGGGCGTCATCGAAGTCGAAGCCGCCAGCACGCTGCAGGTGCGCCTGCTCATGGGTGAGTCGCCGAGTCGTCGCGGCACCCTGCTCGAGCGGCTCGTCGCGGGTACGAGCGTCCAACCCGAGTCGCCACTCGTCACAGAATCGGTGGCGTCGTGGCCGAACGGCGGGCCCTTCCCGGAGAACGCCGAGCGTCTGGTCGAGCAACACCGTCAGCGAAGGGTGCGCCGGTGGGCCAGCGGTCTCGTGTTCCTTGATGGACTGTTGAACGTCGCGGTCACGACGATACGCCCGTTACGCAGTCACCTGCACCTGGTGCTCTCGGTCCTGCCACTCGCCGTGGTCACCTCGGCGGCGGCCGTCACCGCGGTGGCGGGCATCGCCATGATCATGCTCGCGCGCGGGATCCGTCGGGGGCAGCGTCGCTCGTGGTTCCTCGCCGTGACCCTGCTCGCTATCACCGTGGTCGCGCACGCGTTGCGCGGCGGCACGATCGTCTCACTCCTGATCGCGCTGTTCATCCTCGTGCTGCTCGTCGGTCAGCGCCGCTACTTCCAAGCGACGACGGACCGCACCAGCGTCGCGGACGCCCTTCCACGACTCGGGCTCATCGCGCTGGTCGCGACGGTGGCGGCGACGTTGGGCGTGGAAGCCGCCTCGCGCCACCACCACCTCCCCAACGTCGCCATCGTCTTTCTCGCCTGCGTCGAGCGCCTCGCCGGCCAGAGTTTCATCGCGCTGCCCGACAACGTCGCGGACTTTCTCAACCCGACGTTGCTCGCCATTGGCGTCTCGCTCGTGGTCTCGGTGTTGTACCTGCTCACCCGCCCGGTCGTCGACCGTCGACTCTCCTCCTCAGCCAGCGTCACCGAGCGACGACTCGCCGAACTTCGTGCGAGAGAGATCGTCCGTCGTCATGGCCGCGGCACGCTGGACTACTTCGCCCTGCGTGACGACAAGCAGTTCTTCTTCTTTCGCGACTCGCTCGTCGCCTACGCCGTCTACGGCGGCGTGGCGCTCATCTCACCCGACCCCGTCGGACCCTCGAGCGAACGCACCGAGGTCTTCAGCGCCTTTCGCGACTTCGCCGAGTCCAAGGGCTGGACGATTGGCATCATGGCGGCTGGCGAGGAGTGGCTGCCGATCTATCGCGCCGCGGGACTGCACTATCTGTACCTCGGCGACGAGGCGATCGTCGACTGTCAACACTTCTCCTTGGCGGGTTCCAAGATGAAGGGGCTGCGCCAGGCCTGCAC
>Ga0302270_10004403_pt1 | contig 13136 bp, 14 predicted proteins | sample III_Bog_E2_3_FD_198773 | JGI IMG/M metagenome (GOLD analysis project Ga0302270, IMG submission 198773) | Peat permafrost microbial communities from Stordalen Mire near Abisko, Sweden - III_Bog_E2_3 | ecosystem: Environmental > Terrestrial > Soil > Wetlands > Peat | place: Sweden: Abisko... | reverse complement strand
CCTTCCGGCCCACACTGATTCACGCCGCAAAGTGGCAGATGGCCCAGTCAACCGGATCAGCCACTGTGCCCCGTTCATCACAGTCTCATCGTGATGAGCGGGTCTTGGCCACTTGGACGTGCATGCAACTCAATGTCAAGCGACAACTCTCCTACGCCAAAATATCCCCTTTATAATCAAAGATTTACGCCGAAGGCCCGTGCGCGGATTATTTCGCTTGAAAGCGCTATTCTGCTGGCAGGAGTTTTTGAACCATGCAATCCCCCGCTTTACATATCGGCGCTCCATCCCGCCACGCGAAAGGTAAATTCCCTGCTTTCAGTAACCTACATTCTAAGTTATTCAAGAACAAAATACTTACAGGCGGACCCACCCTCCAGAGCATTGAAAACAAGGAACTTGCTCCAAACACCCGGAGGGGAGGGGGGGAGGGTAATTCGCCGCATCTCTTGCCTCTGGGGCATAGACTCAGGAATCCCCCTCCGGCGGAACCTGCTCCAGCAGCCTCTTCCACGTCTTCTGATTCTTCCGAAATCCCTTCTTCATATCCTCCAGAATCCGCTCAAAGTCCGCATTCGTTTTCAGATTGTTCCAAGCCGGATTCTTCTGGAACCATGGATAATTCTCATTCCCTAAATAAATAGCCCTCCGCAGCCAGTGCAGCGCCTCGCTCGAATCACCCTCAACAGCAAAATACGAAGCCAACCGGTAAGCCATCTCGCTGTCCGCTTCAGCCGCAGCCATGGTGTCGTCCTTCAGCAGCGCTGCTGCCCGCTCCCGCTGCCCTGCCTGCACATAGCAAAGCGCCAGCGTCGGCACGGCAATGCGCAGCGAGTCATCATCGCGCACCACGCCTTCCAGAATCTCGATCGCCGCACTCAAATTGCCCAGCCGCATCTGCTGATACCCGGCCGAAGTCCGCAGCAGCGGATGCCGAGGCTCCAGCGCCAGCCCCTTTTCGAGCTCATCCCCCGCCAGCTCAATCTGGTTTTGATAGTGATACACACGCGCACGATGGTTATACAAAATGGCCGCATTCGCCGGATTCAGCTTCAGCGCCCGGCTGAACTGCTGCAGCGCCTCGTCGTACATTCCATCCGCGCGCAGCGCTAGACCGGCAACCATGTGCACGTTCCAGTCGTTAGCAGCACCGGCCAGCAGGTTCGCAATCCCGTGCCGCGCCGACTCCTTCTCACCGCGCGACAGCAGCATATAAATCCGATACAGATTCGCTTCCGTCGAAGCCGGATCCAGCTTCAGCGCCTCATCGAAAGACCGCCGCGCATGCATCACATGAATCTGCCCGCCAAACCCATGCCGCACATACTGCAGCTCAGCAATCCCCAGCCCCGTCCAACCCGCTGCAAACTCCGGGTCCTTGCTCGTCACGCTCGTCAACAGCGCACAAGCCTTGTCCAGGTCCGCGCGCGAACCGGTCCGCACCATGAACGAGCTCAGCAGCGCCCGCGCTTGCAGATAGTCCTCGCTCACTGGTCCCGGCAGTGATCCATGAGTTCCATTAGCCCCGCTCGCCCCGTCGCGTGCTCCCAAACGCCGCGCATCAATCTGATCCCCTGCGCTCAGCCCGTGCAGCGCCGCAAACACCTCGTTTGAAATCTCCGTCTGCACCGCAATCAAATCCAGCGAAGCCACACGGATCGCCCCACCCGAACGCACGCTCTGCGAGCCCACATCCAGCAGTTGCCAGTTCAGATCGAAGCCTTCTTCCGAGCGCAGAAAACTCCCCACCAGCACAAACGACACCAGCAGCTTCTGCCCCACCGAAAGCGGATCCATCTGCGCAATCTTCAGTGGCATCAGCGTGCTCGATGGCCGCACCACCAGCGCCGGAATCCGCGCCAGCCGCGCCGCAATCGCATCCGCCAGCGCAAACCCATAAAGCGGCGCAACCTCCGTCGCGCCGAGGTTGGTAAACGGCAGGACAACAAGCGAGTTTTGCGGCGCCTTGTCCACTGCCGACTCCCGAAACCGCTCCGCAAGCATGGAAAGAAACCCCGTATTCCGCTTCTCCGCCTCAATACCCGTCGTAGGAAGATTCGCCGCCGCATCGCCAGGGATAATCCCGGTCTCAATCTGCAGCGCCTTCATAATCGTCTTCAGCGCCTCGCGCACCTCGGCAGCCGACGTGTATCGCGACCCCGGAATCTTCTCCAGGCACGACGCAATCACGCTCTTCAGTTCCGGCGAAATCCCCTTCACAATAAAGCTCAGGTCCTCCGGCTCCAGAAACTGGATCGCGCGAATCACCTGGAAGTCCTCCGCCTCCGGCCGCGCAAACGGATGCCGCCCTGATGCCAGCTCGTACAGAATCACGCCCAGCGCCCACACGTCCGATTGCACGCTCGATTGCCCGGTCACAAACTGCTCCGGCGCCATGTAGCGGATGGTCCCGCCGCGCGCCGTGTAGGTGGCCGCCATCGACGCGCCTCTGTCCATCGCCGGTTTCGATGGATCGAAGCTCGCATCCTCTGGCCGCAGTCGACGCGCCAGCCCAAAGTCAAGAATCTTCACCAAGCCGCCATCCGTCAGCATTACGTTCTGCGGCTTCAGGTCGCGATGAAAGATGCCCAGCGCATGTGCCGCCTGCAACCCATCCGCAATCTGTATGCCCACTGACAGCACCAGTTGCAAACTCGCCGGCCCGTTCGCAATCAACCGGTCCAGCGACTGCCCCGGCACATACTGCATCACGATGTAGCCTTCGTTGCCGCTCTCGCCCACCTCGTAAATGGCGCAGACGTTCGGATGCTCAATAGCCGAAGCCAGCCGCGCCTCGCGCAGCACAGTCGTCCGCATTTGCTCCGCCGACAGCAATCCCGTGCGCAGAATCTTCAGCACCACCGGGCGCTGCAGCAGCGTGTCGTTGGCCAGATAGACCACTCCGCTGCCGCCAGCGCCCAGCCGGCGAGAAATCTCGTAATGTTCAATCGTTCTGCGCGCCATAACTATCTATAAGTGTACCGGGAGCGAGATGAAGGGCATCCCAATCGAAGAAGAATACAAAGTAAAAGATTCTTGGATTGGGGCATCTCGCCGTAGCCGGCAAAACGGGTTTATCGAAGGACAGTGAAGGAGTGGCGCCGCTTGGGACCAAATCGGTAGACCGCAAAATGGTCATCTAACGAAGCAGCGCGCTCAATGCCCAGACGTTGCATCACCGCGAAACTGGTGCGGTCAACGATGGAAAAATCCTGGTCGCGCCAGGAGAGTCCAATCTGCCACGCTGCCTCAAGGTCGGCCAAAGAAACAGGCTCAATCGCACCCACACCTCTTCGCAAGCCTTCCCAAAAGCGCTCCGCGGCATTCGGCTGGAGCCGGTGGTGAAGCAGCGTCCATGTCTCAATCAACACGTGATCCGTCGTGACCAGTGCCTCTCCTGCCTTGAGGATGGCCTTGGCGCGAGCGTTGTCCATATCGGTGGAATCCGCCGCGGCAAACCAGATAGATGTGTCGACGAACAGACTCATTGGGCAGAGATATTCGAACGCCGAGTTCGGGGGCGCATGGATTCGAAGGCTTCGGCAATCATCGAATCCTTTCTCCTGCCGATGCTAGAACCACCGGAAGATCCGAGATCGAAGACGCAGCCCACATCGGCCTTCGTTTCAGGACGAGCAAGATCCTGCGCCAGCACGCGGCGGACGTATTCAGCCAGGGAGACGCCCATCTGACTGGCGCGCTGACGGGCCAGTCGTTGCAACTCCGTTTCAATCGTGATTTGCGTGCGTACCATCATGATGTCACCATCATACCATCACTTGGGTTAAGACCGAGCCCTTTCCTGTTCCCAGTTCCCTATCCCCTGCTTCTCAATGTCCCCGCCGCACATCCCCATCCACCACCGGCTGCGGTCCCAGCTTCGCCAACTTCTTTTGGCTGCGCCGTCCCAACAGGAACATCGTCAGCCCGAACACCAGCAGCACCAGTCCCCACCACAGATTCGCATTGATTCCCAGGCTCGGCGCGTAGAGCTTCGCGTTGCCATTCGTCGCCAGCCCAAACGCGCTGAGGATGATGCCAACCAGTGTAAACATCAGTCCCATCGGAACGCGCAAATCGAGACTCATCGCTCTCTCCTATCCTGCCGTCGCATCAACCAGGAATTCCACAGTAAAAGAAGTATCCCGCGGGTGCCCCCGGTCCCTCTCACTTGGGGACCGGGGAAAGCATCAACCTACAGGTCCACACTAGTAAAAGAAAATGTTCAACGCAATCGCTCCCACCAAAACCGCCAAAGCCAGCGTCTCTGGCCGCTGCCACCAAAGCTCATTCTCCGGCCGCTTCGGCTTCGGCGTGAGCGAGTGAACCAACCCCACCAGCTCCGCTTCAGGCCGCGCCTTGGTGCAGTAACTCACAATCACCGTCACCACAAAGTTCGCACTGAACGCCCAAATCGCCGTCCAGAAATTCTGCGCCATATCGCTGTGATACGTATGCAGAACCGTAATCCATCCCCCATGAATGCCAGGGTGCGCCAGCATCGGCAGCGTCAGCCCATGATGAATCATCGCCGTCGCCGTGCCCACAATCAGCCCCGTAAACGCCGCGTGCCCAGTCGCCCGCTTCCAGAACATGCCAAGAAGGAAGGTGGCGAACAGCGGCGCATTCACAAAACTGAACACCAGTTGCAGCGTGTCCATGATGTTGTTGAAGTTGATGGCCGCATATGCCGTTCCAATCGACAGCAGTATCCCACCCACCGTTGCCCATCGCCCCACTGCCATGTAATGCCGGTCGCTGCCGTTCTTGTGAATGTAGCTCTGGTACAGGTCATAGGTGAACACGGTATTGAACGCAGTCACGTTCCCCGCCATGCCGCTCATAAAACTCGCCAGCAGAGCCGTCAATCCCAGCCCCAGTATCCCCGTCGGGAAAAAATGCAGCAGCATGTTCGGCGTGGCCATGTCGTAGTCCAGCAGCGGGTCTCCATTCGTGTCCAGCATCGCCTTGCCCGTCACCGGGTTGATCTTCGCCGGAACCAGTCCCCTGCCCTGCTCCACCTGCGGCGAGACCACGTTGATCTCATGAATGATGGCCCCGTTTGCCATCGTCTTGATCACAGTCGTCGTATGCGGCGTCGGCAGCCCGATCGCCAGCAGCCCGGGCAGAATCACCAAAAACGGAAACAGCATCTTGGGAACCGCGGCAATCAGCGGCACCTTCCGCGCCGACTCCATATTCTTTGACGCCATCGCTGTCTGAATCACCAGGAAGTCCGTGCACCAATACCCCGAACCCAGCACAAACCCCAACCCCATTCCCAGCCCGATAATCTCAATGCCCATCGGGTTGGTGCTGGCGTGCGCCACGCCCTTCCACTCATGCATGTACTGCACCGGAACCGAAGCCTTCAGTCCTTCCCATCCGCCAATATTCTTCAGGCCCAGAAACACCAGTGGAAAAAAGCCGGCAATGATCAGGAAGAACTGAAGCACCTCGTTGTAGATCGCGCTTGTGAGCCCGCCCAGAAAAATGTACGCCAGCACAATCACCGCAGACAGCACGATGGAAAAAGTAAAGATCCCCTCCGGCGCCCAGCCCAGCAAGCGGAACAGCCCGTCAAACACATGCAGCGCCTGAATCAGCCGCGCCATCGCATACATCGAGATGCCCGAACTGAACACCGTCATCACCGCAAATGAGCACGCATTCAGCGCCCGCGTCTTCTCGTCGAACCGCATGCGCAAAAACTCCGGCACGCTGCGCGCCTTCGATCCGTAGTAGAACGGCATCATGAAGATGCCCACAAAAATCATCGCCGGTATCGCGCCAATGCCGTAGAAGTGCGCCGTCTCCAGGCCATACTTGGCCCCCGACGCGCCCATGCCGATTACTTCCTGAGCACCCAGGTTCGCGCTGATAAACGCCAGCCCGCAGATCCACGCCGGCAGCGCGCGGCCCGCCTGGAAAAAGTCCTTGCTCGTCTTCATGTAGCGCTTCAGGGCAAACCCAATGCCCAGCACAAACACAAAATACAGCAGCATGATCAGCCAATCGACCGAGGTCAGATTCAACACGAACGGCTCCTTCAGATACAAGCAATAGTACATTGCGCGGAGAGCAACCAACCCACTCTACGCAGCTAGGCGGACCCGAGTCCAGCAGAAAATGAAAAGGTTTTCAAGACAGACCAGGTTGACCCCCAAGCCCCTGTGTAATCGTGCGCACCAATTGGCGCTTGGGGCGCTGTTTTGAAAGGGCACGATTTCAATCGTGCCAATAAAGCTCGAAAGGTGCCTCGGCTTCAGCCGCTGAGGGATGTCTCTCTAAAAACTCGTTCAAATCTCGGGCAGGCCGCAATTCGCTAAAGAAGTGGCTATGATCGAATGAGGGTGAGAAATGGCAAACATCGATTGGTTCGATTGTCCATTAGTTGAGATTATTCCCGGCAAGGTCAGCGGTGCGCCGCTGCTCAAAAACACGCGCCTGCCGGTAGAGGTCATCACCGGAAATTACGACGCTTTCCGCGATGAGGGATTATCGCCGGACGCAGCCATTGCTGAGACGCTCGATTGCTACCCACATGCTGACCTAGACGCGATCAAAGCCATCCTCAAGTATCGGGACGAGCATCAGCTGAAGACCCAGCTTTGAAGGTCTATTCGATGAGGATGCGCCGAGGAAACTCAAATGCACTCTGTTCCGCCGCTTTCCCTACGATCTCGTGTTCATCACTGAAGCCGACAAAACGCCCCCCGGCATTGCCGGTTTTCACCGCAGCCGCGATCCGGCGCATTGGCAAAGGCGGGCTTGAATCGCGGGCCGATATGAGTCCAGCGAATCGCGCGGATGATTTCTTAATGGACGGGGCAATACCGTCATCTTGGGTCGCGGTGTATAGTCAGGACCGATCGGAGTTTGGCAGAATGAAGGCCTATGTGTGCGTCTACAGGCAGTTCGAGCCTCCAAAAGGAGCACGCCGGATCACGGAACAAATTGCGACCAAGAATCCTCTTCTCGGAAAGTTTCTAGAGAGCTATGAAAAGGGGTTTTACGACTGGGGCGACGATCCCTCATTCTTTGCGGCAAAGAATATCCTCGGGAGCCCCAACTCCGCTACCTGGGGCGTGTGCAGGCGAGATGTTCGCAATTCCCTTGACGTGGGAGATGCGGTCGTATTTTTCTGCGCGCGGCAAGGAGGGGGCAAGACCTGGAACTACCATTTTGTGGGTGTAGGTGAGATCGGTGAACTTATCCGAGACAGAAACGAAATATGGAAGAGGCGAGAATACGCTCAATATCGCAAGTTCTTCAACTTGCTAATCGACGCCCATGGGAATCAACACGAAGCATTTCATCCTTCACACAAGAACTGGGAAATCCGGTCAAAAGCGCCATATGTGATCTTCGATTCGGTCAGCAGTGTCTTCAACTTGGATTCCCCACGGCGTGTCGCAACTTGGGACGGAATTGCAGTTAGAGAAGATTGGGACGGAGACCGGAAAAGCAAGAAGATTGAACAATTGATTTTTGAAGATAGAGGAATCAAACGTAGATTGCGAACGTCGCGAACAGGGTTTGCCCATGTGAAACTCAATCTCGCAAAATCAAGCGACAAACGAGGTCGTACGCTGCCGGAACTAATGGGAGAACTCAAGAGGTTGATTTAGGTGCACGGGAGGCCGTGGACGACGATCCGGGGGGCGAGAGCGAGAGCAGCACGGCGACTCAGCATTTACACTAAAGAAGCATGATTCCCACCCTGACCTGGACTCCCGACGGCGTAAGTTTCATTGACCAAACCAAGCTCCCCCTCGAGGAGAGCTATGTCCTCGCCACCACGTACGAGCAAGTCGCCGACATCATCGTCACCATGGTCGTTCGCGGCGCGCCCGCCATCGGTGTCTCCGCCGCTTACGGTGTCGCCCTCGGCGCGCTGCGCACCAAGGCCGCCACGCCCGAGGATTTCGCGCCCGAATTTCAAATCATCTGCGCCCGCCTCGCCTCGACCCGCCCCACCGCCGTCAATCTCTTCTGGGCCATCGACCGCATGAAGCGCCTCTTCGCAAATCTGCAGGCATCCGGCGCAACCCTCGTCGAGATCCAGCAAAGAATCCTCGCCGAAGCCCACGCCATGTACGACGAAGACATCGCCGCCTGCAAAACCATGGGCGCTTTCGGCGGCGCGCTCCTTCCCGAAGAAGGCGGTGTGCTGACTCACTGCAACGCCGGCGCTCTCGCCACCTGTGGTTACGGCACCGCTCTCGGCGTCATCCGCTCCGCAGTCGAGCAGGGCAAGCAGATTCACGTCTTCGCCGACGAAACCCGTCCCTTCCTGCAAGGCGCGCGCCTCACCGCATGGGAGCTCATGGCAGACGGCATCCCCACCACGGTCATTTGCGACAACATGGCCGCCAGCCTCATGCGCGCCGGCCGCATTCAGGCCGTCGTCGTCGGGGCCGACCGCATTGCCGCCAACGGCGACGTAGCCAACAAAATCGGCACCTATAACGTCGCCATTCTCGCGAAAGAGCACGGCATCCCCTTCTACGTTGCCGCCCCCTGGTCCACCATCGACCTCGCCACCAAAACCGGCGAAGCCATCCCCATCGAAGAGCGACCCCAAATCGAAGTCACCCACCACGGCGGCAAGCAGCTCACCCCTCACGGCGTCGGCATTTGCAACCCCGCTTTCGATGTAACTCCGTCTAAATATGTAACCGCCATCGTCACCGAACGCGGCGTCCTGCGCGCCCCATATGTTGACTCGCTCAAGGAGATGGAACTGGCGGCGAAATAAGCGGGATCCCTTGCCAATCCCTTCTACAATCACGACACCGGTGCTTCCCCGCACTCCCATCTTCCGCCTTCGTCAGCGCTCGCTCGTCCGCGGCCTGGCACTCTCGCTGGCAGCCTTCGCCATCAGCCTGCGCCTCGCTGGATTCCCTGACATCCGCAAACTCCACGGCTCCCTCTGGCAACTTCTCGTAGTCTGCATCGCTGCCTGGGGCATGGTCGAAACAGCCCGCTGCCTCCGCCCAAAATGGAGCCTCTACCACGCCGGCGTTCTCATCCTGCTTTACTCCGAACTCATGATCCTCGCCCTGGTCATGTTTCTCTGCATCTATCCCTGATGCTCGCTCCGGCTGTGCCCAAACTGGCAACCATTTTCCCAATGAACCGCTCCCGTGTACCATGGGGCAAACGCGCCAGTTCCCACCCGCGGAACCCTGGTCGAATACGCTTTGATCACAAGCAGTTGGAGGATGAAATGCTGAAAGGTTTCCGAGATTTTGTTCTGCGTGGAAACGTCATCGACCTGGCCGTCGCCGTCATCATCGGCTCAGCCTTTGGTGCCATCACTGCGTCTGTCACCGCCGATGTCATCACCCCCACGATCTCTGCTCTGGTGGGCGCGCCCGACTTCTCTTCCCTGGTCGTCCACGTCCCGGTTCTGCACCCGGTTAAGCCACCGGCGATCATCAAGCCGGATTACATTCCGCCAGGCGAAATTCACATCGGAAAGTTTCTCAACGCGCTCATCAGTTTCGTGCTCAATGCGGGGGCCATCTATTTCGGAATCGTATTGCCTATGCAATACCTGCTTAAGAGATTCTCACCACCAGCTACACCCCCGCCGCCATCCACCCGGCCATGCCCCGAGTGTCTAAGCGACATTCCCCTCGCCGCCAAGCGCTGCGCCCACTGCACCCAACCCGTGGCATAACAAGAACCCACCGGGCTTCTGCCGGCTCGATTCTGTACGATGATGGGTGCCCCGGTCCCTCGCACTTGGGGACCGGGGAAAGCACGAACCTCAATCCCGTCCGCGCGCGCCGCGACCAAAGCTTTGCGAGCCTCCCGCGAGCGTTTACCCCCACCGGAGGTGGCCCCATGATCCCCATCGGCTCCCACCCGGTCTGGCATCCGGTCTTTGAGACCCTCGCCTACGCCGCTGGATACGCCGTCTTCCGCCGCCTCCGCACCAACCAGGGAGACGTAGTCGCCGAACCCCAGCGCTGGACGGTCCTCGCCGCAGCAGCCGTCGGCGCACTCATCGGCGCACGCCTGCTTGGCCTCGCCGAACAGTGGCCCACCGTCCAGCAAGCCTGGCATCAAGGCCAAATCCTCGCCCTGCTCCTTTCCCCCGGCGGCAAAACCATCGTCGGTGGCCTGCTCGGCGGATGGCTCGGCGTTGAACTCATCAAACGCCTCAGCAAAATTCACCGCCGCACCGGCGATCTCTTCGCGCTCCCCCTCTGCGTCGGCATCGCCATCGGCCGCATCGGCTGCCTCATCGCCGGCCTCGCAGACGACACCTACGGCAAACCCACCACCGTGCCCTGGGCCGTCGATCTCGGCGACGGCATCGGCCGCCATCCCGTCCAGATTTACGAGATCCTTTTCCTCATCGCCTTGGGATTCACCGTCAGCACCCGCGCCAAACTCCCCGAAGGCGCCCGCTTCCGCATCTTTCTCAGCGGCTATCTCGCGTGGCGCTTCGCCATCGATTTCATAAAGCCCCAGCCGCTGATGTATGGTCTGAATCTGATCCAATGGGCTTGTCTCGCAGGAATTGCCCTCCTGGCTATTGACTTGCTGAGCATGCGAAAGGAGCAGCATGAAGCTTTTCGGGCATGAAATAGCAGGCTTCGCAAAAGCCCTCGTCATCCTGGTTGCAGTCTTCCTCGTTGCGTCCGGATTATGCGGTCTCGAATGGGTATTCGCCGCCCATTCACAAGGGGACGGCGCCTTTCTGCTCCCCCTCGGCATGATAGAACTCGCAGCAATGGCAATATCTGCAGTTGGAATCGTAGTGGTGCTGGTGCTGTGGACCGGTTCCTCCCTCTACCGTCGCATCGCCCACCCCGAAGACAACGATCCGCAAAAAACTGTTTGACTCCTCGAACGATTCAAAGCCCAACGACCAGAATTAGCCCCCACTTCAGCCAGAAGGGAGCCTCATGAGCAATCCGCAAGCTAATCGCTTTCCCTTCGCCAAAATCGTAGTAATCTTCGCCGTCGCCTTCTTAGTCGGCGTCGGCCTCTGCGGCCTCGACTACTTGCTGGCCGCCAACGGCATTGGCAAAAGCACCGAAGAGTTCGGTGTCGGTATCCTCTACGCCCCGTCGATCATCATCATGGTCCTCTCAGCAGCCGGACTCGGCCTCACCCTCATCGTCTGGATGATCGCAGCCTTCACCTCAAGCATCGGTCCCGCCAACACCGCAAACACCTCCATCAACCCGTCGAATCACATCGAAAAAGTGTCACAATCAGAAATTGATCCTCGCCATCCGGATGATAAAACCAACGACAAGCAGGAATAACGTTCAAAACACACGTCCACAGGGCAACCGAATGAATCCATTTTATTGACCAGACAGCTTCCAATTTCAATCGCGCCGGAGGCGCAACGGTCGTTAGCCCCGCGTTTCAACGTGGGGAAAAAGCAGACCAACAACAGCTCGTCAGCCCCGTCGGGGCGATGCAAACGGCGAATAGCCATCAGAATATCGCTCATGCGATTGCCCTGCATCGTCCACACCCAGCACAGGAGCCCCGTTCAACATGAAAAATTGGTGGAATCGAAGAAGCGGCCCAGTAAAAGTGCTCCTTGTACTAGCGGCACTGCTGGCTCTGCAGGTATGTCTGGTCTTTGCCACGCCGGCTCTTACACCTTCCGCCGGCGAGGGCTGGGGCATATTCGGACTGGTCTTGTGGGAGATGATTTTTTGCCTCGCGAATATAGTGGCAATTTTCATCACCTGCATCTGGTGGCAGATAGCTTCCTTGTTTCGCAAAAGAAAACTCGCGGCGAAAACCCATGACTGAAAAACTCGAATCCTTATGAAATTGTCGGAATGGTGGAAACGAAAAAATGGCCAAGCCAAGACGATCACGCTCTTGGCCGTATTGCTCACTCTTCAAATCGGACTATGCTTCTCCACCGGGACAATTACGAATTCGCTGCACACGCCGATACCGCAAGGCTACGACCATCCCACATGGGGCCTCACCTTGATGGTCTGGCAGTGTTTCTTGTGCTTCGTTACACTCGCGCTGATCGTTGTTATTGCCATCTGGTGGCATCCAGGAATAAGTTCGAGCAGGAAGAAATCGAGGCAAGGAAAAAATGACTGAAAAACTCCGCCCCTACCTCTTCTACGACGTAGCCATCTCCATCTGCTCCATCTGCTACCGCCGCGTCGACGCCAAAATCGTCTTCGAAGACGGCAAAGTCTGGATGCTCAAGCGCTGCCCCCAGCATGGCCACGCCCGCGTCCTCGTCGCAGACGACATCGACTACTACCGCCGTTCTCGCGAAGTCTTCATCAAGACGCCCGAACAGCCCATGGTCTACAACACCCCCATAAAATACGGCTGCCCCTACGACTGCGGCCTCTGCCCCGACCACGAGCAGCACAGTTGCCTCACCCTTGTAGAAATCTGCGATGCCTGCAATCTCACCTGTCCCATCTGCTATGCGGGCAGCGGCCAGCACCGCACCGAATACCGTTCGCTCCCTCAGGTCGCCGCCATGCTTGACTGCGTCGTCCGCAACGAGAAGAACCCCGACGTAGTGCAGATCTCAGGCGGCGAGCCCACCCTCCATCCCGACTTCTTTCGCATCCTTGAAATGTGCAAGGAGCGCCCCATCCGCCACCTCATGGTCAACACCAACGGCATCCGCATCGCGCAGGACGAGGACTTCGCCAAGCGCCTCGCGGACTTCATGCCCCAGTTCGAAATCTATCTCCAATTCGATTCACTTCAGCGCGACCCTCTCATGCAGTTGCGCGGCGCGGACCTCCGCAGCATCCGCGAGAAAGCCCTCGAGCGCCTCAATAAACTCGGCATCTCCACCACCCTCGTCGTCACCGTAGCACGCGGCGTCAACGACTCCGAACTCGGCGCAATCGTGGACTATGCTCTCAAGCAACCTGCCGTCCGGGGCGTAACATTCCAACCCGTCCAGCAGGCCGGCCGCGTCCAGGGTTTCGATTCCGCACAGCACCGTCTCACACTCACTGAAGTGCGCCGCCGCATTCTTGAGCAGACCAGTGTCTTCCGCCCGGAAGACCTCATTCCCGTCCCCTGCCACCCCGACTCGCTCGCCATGGCCTATGCCATCAAGCTTGGCGGAAATACCATTCCCCTCACCGGCATGGTCC
>Ga0302270_10004401_pt1 | contig 13140 bp, 12 predicted proteins | sample III_Bog_E2_3_FD_198773 | JGI IMG/M metagenome (GOLD analysis project Ga0302270, IMG submission 198773) | Peat permafrost microbial communities from Stordalen Mire near Abisko, Sweden - III_Bog_E2_3 | ecosystem: Environmental > Terrestrial > Soil > Wetlands > Peat | place: Sweden: Abisko... | reverse complement strand
CAACTCCATCTCCGAAGGCCTCGCCAACGCGGTCCGTTTCGTGAAGGAAGCCGGCGCCGAAGCCGTCAAGATCGAAGGCCCGCGCGTTGAACTGGTCCGCGCCCTCACCGCAGCCGAAATCCCCGTGGTGGCCCACCTCGGCCTCACCCCGCAAAGCGTTCATCGCATGGGCGGCTACCGCGTCCAGGCCCGCACTGCCAAAACCGTCCTTCAGCTCAAGGCCGACGCGCACGCCCTCGCCGATGCCGGCGCAGGCGCCATCGTCCTCGAAGGGATTCCCCGCGAAGCCGCCGCCTCCATCACCGCCGGGTTGCCCGTGCCCACCATCGGCATCGGCGCCGGTCCCGACTGCGACGGCCAGATCCTCGTCTTCCACGATCTGCTCAATCTGACCTTCGCCCCAGCAGCCAAATTCGTCCGCCGCTACGCCGATGCCGGCTCCCTCATCCGCTCCGCCATCGAGCGCTATCGTGAAGACGTCGAGCACCGCGCCTTCCCCAACGACGAGGAGAGCTATCACCTGTCCGAACCGGTGCGTAAGACCCTGGACGATACGCAGCAGACGGGAGTTCTCCGCAAAGCCTGATGGAAATCCTCCGCACCGTAGTCGAACTCCGCCAATGGTCCCTCGCCCACCGGGTGCCCCCGGTCCCTCGCACTCGGGGACCGGAGAAGGACATCGCCCTCGTCCCCACCATGGGCGCGCTCCATGCCGGCCACGCCTCATTAATTCGAGCGGCCGCGGCCTCCTGCGCACAGGTCGCCGTCAGCATCTTCGTCAATCCCACACAGTTCGGTCCCAATGAGGACTACGCCCGCTATCCCCGCACTTTCTCGGCCGACTGCACCCTCGCCGAGTCCGAAGGCGCCAGTGTTGTCTTCGCTCCATCCGTCGATGAACTCTACCCCTCCGGCGCATCCACATTCGTCGAAGTCGAAGGTCCCAGCAACCGCCTCGACGGCAAGTCCCGCCCCGGCCACTTTCGCGGAGTGGCCACCGTCGTCGCCAAGCTGCTCATCGCCGCCGAGCCCGACCGCGCCTTCTTCGGCCAGAAAGACGCCGCCCAGGTTGCCGTCCTTCGCCGCATGGTCGCGGACCTCCGCTTCGCCACCGAAATCGTAGTCTGCCCCATTGTTCGCGAGCCCGACGGCCTGGCCCTCAGCTCCCGCAACATCTACTTGAGCCCTTCAGAGCGCGCCCAGGCCCTCGTCCTCAGCCGCGCCGTCCGCCGCATCGAATCCCTGGTAGCCAGCGGTGAGCGCCACGCCAACAAGCTCATCGAAGCAACCCTCGATCTCTTCGCCGCCGAGCATGCAGTTCGCATTGACTACATCGCAGTCGTCGACTGGGCCACGCTCTTGCCTGTAGAAACCGCCATCCCCGGCACGCTCTTCGCCGTAGCCGCCTACGTCGGCCCCACACGCCTCATCGACAACACCATCCTCTCGTAGAGAGGCACAACAGCGTCCCCTGTTTTCACTGAGCGCGCCGGGTTGTTCGCGTCAACCCAGGATCATGCCAGAAGAGATTGGCGAACACAGGCCGAGCGAGGACCTATCGGGCCTCAATGAACGTCTTGGCTATTGCGCGCCAGGCCATTTTCACGCCCAGCTGAAACCGCTCCGCTGAAGCGGCAGGGTGCGAATTCTCTTGCCCGTCGCGGCAAATATGGCATTGGTTATCGCCGGTAGAATCGGCGGCAGCGTCGGTTCGCCCAGCCCGGTCGGTGCGTAGTCGGTCTTGCGCCAATAGACTTCGATCTTCGGCGTTTGCCTCATGCGCATCAGAGGGAAATTATGGAAATTTGACTGCTGGATCACGCCATCCGCGAGCGTGATTTCCTGCGCCAGGTGTCCCATACCTTCCATGATTCCGCCCTGCGCCATGCTCTCGGCGGCGTTGGGGTTGATGATCTGGCTGCCCACGTCTCCAGCCGCCCAGACTCGATGCACAGTGACCTTGCTCTGCGCATCAACGCTCACGTCGGCAACCTCGGCAAAGTAGCCCAAATGGCAGAACCAAACGGCAATGCCCATCCCGCGGCCCCGTTCCTTGCCCCGCTTAGCCCAGCCTGACTTTTCCGCGACTAACTCAAGCACGCCCTTGTACCGCTCCGGGATGAGAACGGACTGCCCCGTTGGTTCGTGATCGCCCACCGCGTCGTGCTCACCCGCGGTCCAGGGCGCCTGCTTGTTGCTGAGCAGGTCAAGTTGGAAGTCAAGCGGATCGCGTCCGGCAGCATGAGCCAACTCGTCAAGGAAGGATTGCGCCACCCAGCAGTAGGCGTTGTCGCCGGGGGCGCGCAGCGCTCCGGTGCGCAGCATGAGCGGCTGCATGGAGGTGTAGAGCGCATAAGCTGGCGGAAAACCGGCAGGATAGCTGTCTTGCCCCATGCCGCCGCCGGACGTCGATTGCTTTCCATCGCCAAAGGTCACAAAGTGATGCCGCCAGGCAGTGATCTTGCCCTGCGCATCAAGGCCGCCTTTCAGGCCAACTGTTGCGCCCGGCCGGAAGGGGTCGTGAGCGACATCGTCTTCGCGAGACCAGAGCAACTTGACCGGTGCGTCAATGCGCTTCGCGATCCATGCGGCCTCGACCAGGTAGTCGTTCTGGAGCCGCCGGCCAAAGCTGCCTCCCGAGCGCACCATGTGGGTCGTGATATCGCTCTCCTGGATGCCAAGCGTCTTTGCCACTAGTCCACGCCCATCGGCCGGCAGCGTGCTGGTCGACCACATCTCCAGCTTGCCGTCTTTCCAGTGCGCGGTTGCGCCCTGTGGCTCCAGCGTGACGTGGGCGATAAACGGAAATTGATAGGTGGCCTCGACAACCTTCGCCGAGGCCTTGAGTGCCGCGTCCAGGTCGCCGTACTTGCGCACGGTGGTTCCGGGCGGCGCCTTAAGAAGTTCCTCTGCCCGCTTGTTGAAGCCCTCCGTGCTTTGCGTGGCTGCGGGGCCAAGGTCCCAGTCGACCTTGAGCTGCTTGCGCGCCTGCTGCGCCTGCCACCAGGTGTCGGCCACCACCGCGATGCCCGGTTCCATGCCTGGCTCCCACGGCGTATAGGCTGCGGGGGTGATGCCGCCATCGATGACCAGGACATGGCGCACGCCAGGCAGCGCTTTGATCTGTTCGATGTTTGCGGTCTTCACCTTGCCGGCAAACACAGGAGCCTTTTCAATGGACGCGTACAACATTCCCGGCAGTTCTACATCGATGCCAAAGAGCGGCTTACCGGTAACAATGGCGTGGGTGTCGACGCCGGTTTGCGAGTGGCCGATAATGCGGTAATCCTTGGGATCTTTGAGCTTGACCTTGCTGAGCGCGGGCGCGGGCAGCGCAGCAGCTTTGGCGGCAAGCTCTCCATAGCCCGCGGAGCGTCCTGAGGCAGCGTGAAGCACCCGGCCAGATTGGGTGGTGCATTCAGCCGCCGGCACGCCCCACGTTTGCGCGGCGGCCGTGATCAGCAACTGACGCCCGGCTGCGCCGACGCGCCGCATCGGCTCCCAGCCCATCGGCGTGTTCGCGGAGCCTCCTGAAAACTGTCGGCCGTATATCTTCTCGTTCAGTTCGGCCTGCTCGACGCGAACATCCTTCCAGTCGACATCCAGTTCCTCGGCAATCAGCATGGGCAGCATGTTGCGCATGCCCTGGCCAGACTCTGAGGCGCGCGCCATGATGGTCACCACCCCATCCGGAGCGATGTGGATGAAGGCCTGTGGCGTCAAGTCGTGCGGCGCCTCCGGCTCCTGCGCCGCGGCGAACGGTGTGCGATAAAGATCCAGAGCAAGGCCGCCGCCCGCAAGGGCCGTCAACTGCAGAAACGATCTCCGGTTGATGCGCATAAGAGTGCCCCCTTTACTGGTTGGGGGCTGCGGCGCCCGCTTGTGCTGCTTCATGAATGGCCTGGCGAATGCGCGTATACGTTCCGCAACGGCAGAGATTCCCGCTCATGGCAGTATCGATTTCTGCGTCGGTGGGGTGCGGTGTGCGCTCGAGCAGGGCGGCGGCAGACATGATCTGACCGGCCTGGCAATAGCCGCACTGCGGCACGTCCAGCGCCTCCCAGGCCACCTGCACCGGGTGCAGTCCATCCGGCGAAAGCCCTTCAATGGTAGTGACCGGCTGACCATCGATAGCGCCCACTTTCATCATGCAGGAGCGCACCGCACGACCGCCGACCAGGACGGTGCAAGCGCCGCAAAGCCCCATTCCGCATCCGAACTTGGAGCCTGTAAGGTTCAGTACGTCGCGCAGCACCCACAAGAGGGGCGTATCCGGTAACACGTCCACCGTGGCGGCCACGTTGTTGACATTCAAATTGATGCGCATCTGTTCACTCCACAATCCGGCAGGGGAAGAGGACCAGTCACGACCTCACGCTGCGAGTCTATCAAATTTTCCGCTTTCGAATTCCGCAAAGAAGCGCGCGGAATAATAATTCTCGCGGGTGAGTGGCTCAAATCGCGATTTCCCGGTAGAACCTGGTGCCTGTACCCCACGATCTTCGACCCGGTCACTATTCGTATGAGTACCCCGAACGCCCACGTTACCAGGAATGGGTTCCTGATTCGTGCAAATCGCCTTCTCACTGGTTGAATCCCTCAAGACCATCGTTGCGTCGCGAAGCGTTCGGTTGCAAACTGAAGTAAATGCCGGAACTCCCCGACATCGCCGCCTACATCACCGCCCTCGAAGCCCGCATCCTTGCGCAACCACTGGAGCGCGTCCGCTTAGCCTCTGTCTTTCTCCTCCGCACTGTTGATCCGCCCCTAGCCTCCGTTGAAGGCCGCACGGTGACCGCCCTCCGCCGCATCGGCAAGCGCATCGCCATCGGCGTCGAAGGCGACCTCTGGCTGGTCCTTCACCTCATGATCGCCGGCCGTCTCCACTGGCGTCCGCCGCAAGCCAAACTCGCCGGCCGCAACGCGCTTCTCGCTCTCGACTTCCCCAACGGTTCACTCACCCTCACTGAAGCCGGCAGCAAGCGCCGCGCCTCCCTTTACGTCCTGCGCGGCGAACAGGCCCTCCACGACATCGACCCAGGCGGCGTCGAAATCTTCTCAACCGATCTGGCCGGTTTCCGAGCCGCTCTCACCGCCGAAAACCGCACCCTCAAGCGCGCCCTCACTGACCCCCGTCTCATCAGCGGTGTCGGCAACGCCTACTCCGATGAAATCCTCCACGCCGCCCAGCTCTCGCCCATCACTCTCACCCACAAACTCAAACCCGAGGAATGGGATCGACTCTTCTCCGCCACCCGCTCCACGCTTTCATCATGGACCGCCCGCCTGAGCACCGAAGCCAACAAATCGTTCCCCGAAAAAGTCACCGCCTTCCGCCCCGACTTCGCCGTTCATGGTCGCTTCAACCTGCCCTGCCCGCGCTGCGGAGAGAAGATCCAGCGCATTCGCTACGCCGACAACGAAACCAACTACTGCGCCCGCTGCCAGACCGCAGGCAAAGTCCTCGCCGACCGCAGCCTCTCCCGCCTACTCGGCTCCGACTGGCCACGTACCCTCGACGAATTGGAAGCCCTCAAGCGCCGTTAACTCCATCAATTCACCCCTGCAATTCCGCTTGACACACTGCTCCTCGCTACCGCAAAGTCATCTGCATAACTCCTTTCATGCCGGCCAGCCAGTGATTCCCCAAACTCTCTGTGATCCCGGACCTGCGGAGCTGCACTTCAGCCCATCATGGAGGCTTCTCAATGACACATCTGCAGTTGAACTACGTTGCAATCCTGGTAGCCGCCCTTATCCAATGGATCCTCGGCGCTTTGTGGTACTCCCTCCTCTTCGGTAAACAGTGGAAGGCCCTGGTCGGCCAGAAACCAAATGAGAAGCCCAGCATTGTCGCCATGATCCTGTCGTTCTTTGGTGGCCTCATCACTTCGTTCGCGCTCGCGCACGTTATCCAGTGGTCTTATGCAAGCAATTTTCCCTGGGGTGCCTTCATCGGCTTCGTCTGCTGGCTGGGATTTGTTTTCCCACTGCTCTTCATGCAATCCCTCTATGAAAAGCGCCCGTTCAAGCTCTTCGCGATTAATGTCTTCTACTGGCTCTTCGCTATCATCATCAGCGCCGGCCTGCTCGCCCAGTGGCAATAGTCTGAACGATTGTTCCGGCCCATAAATATGGGACACGAAATACTGAACGTGGGTGCCCCATCCTTGCGATTGTTTCTGTCGCAAGGGTGGGAAGCAGCAATGCTAGTGCGAGCCGCCCGCGAGCGTCTGCCCCACCGCAGGTGGCGTTCGCCATTACAATCAAGCCATGAGCAAAACAGTCATCGCCACCGACCAAGCCCCCGCCGCCATCGGACCCTATTCCCAGGGCGTGCGGGCCGGCAACCTGATCTTCACCGCCGGCCAAATCGCACTCGACCCGGCCACCCAGCAGGTGGTAGCCAGCGGCATCACCGAGCAGACCACCCAGGTCCTTGAGAACCTCAAGGCCATCCTTGAAGCGGGCGGAAGCAGCCTTTCCAAAGCGGTCAAGGCCACCGTATTTCTCAAGGATTTCAGCGACTTCGCGGCCATGAATGCTGTCTATGGCGCGTATCTCGCTCCGCAAGGCGTGACCCCACCCGCCCGCACCACCGTCGAAGTCTCTCGCCTCCCCAAAGACGTTCTGGTTGAAATCGACCTCGTCGCCGAAATCTAGAGCCGGATGCGCCCACGCGAGCCTCCCGCGAACGTCTGCCCCACCACAGGAGTTTGAGACCTGGAAGGCATACATCTCATCCAATAACTAACCATGAGCGACACACCAGAAAAAGTCGAACGCACTGACGCCGAATGGCGCGCCATCCTAACCCCCGAGCGGTACCGTATTCTGCGCCAAAAGGACACCGAGCGCCCCTTCACCGGCGCCCTCACCCAGAACCACGAAACCGGCAACTACCACTGTGCCGGCTGCGGCGCGCTTCTGTTCCTCAGCGGAGCCAAATTCGACTCCGGCTGCGGCTGGCCCAGCTTCATGATTCCCGCCGAATCCAAAGCCATCCACGAGCATGAAGACATCAGCTTTGGCATGCGCCGCGTCGAGGTCACCTGCGCCCGTTGCGGCGGGCACCTCGGCCACGTCTTCCCCGACGGCCCCGCGCCCACTGGCCTCCGCTACTGCATCAACTCCGCCTCGCTGACATTTACCAAAGCAAAAGAAAGCTGACCCGCCCCCGGCTGCTTCTCTGGTTCGGCGCGCTACTCTGAATCCATGAAGCGCGCCACCTTCTCCGTTGTGTTTACGACTCTTCTCGCCGTGACCCTGGCTTCCAGCTCTCTTTCCGGCCAGCAGCCGGTTACCTCGAATGAGGACCAGCCGTTGGACCGCCAGTTGCTCTCCATTGCGCAAGCCCATCACGGCCATGTCGCCCTCTACGCACACAACCTAAAAACCGGCCAGACCGCTTCTCTCGATCCTGACCAGCCTGTCAAAACCGCCTCCGTGATTAAGATGGGCATTCTTCTCGACGCGGCGGAGCAAATTCGCGCCGGCCAGGCGTCCCTCTTTGAAAAGCTCACACTCACCAAATCCAACCAGGTTCCCGGCTCCGGAGTAATCGGCCAGCTCACCGCTCCGCTCACTCTCACCCTCGGCGACACGCTCCATCTGATGGTCGTCCTCAGCGACAACACTGCGACCAACCTCGCCATCGACCGGCTGGGCCTGGACCACATCAACGCAACCCTGCGCGCCGCCGGCCTCCAGCAGACCGTGCTCTATAAAAAGGTCTACAAGCCGGCCGAAGGCCCCATGCCCGCCGACCAGCCCAAATTCGGCCTGGGCAAGACGACCGCGCGGGAGATGGCCTCAATCATGGAGCGACTGGCTGAGTGCCGCCTCAACCTTGACGGCTCGGCTCCGCTCCCTGTCGACGGCCAGATTTGCGGTGCGCTGCTTCACAGCCTCCGTCAGCAACAGGACCGTGACAGCCTGCCGCGTTATCTTGAGGCGCTCGACACCAGCGAGCACGGCTCCGCCATCGCCAACAAAACCGGAGCTCTCGACGCAGTGCGCAACGATGTGGCCCTGATTGCCACCAGGAACGGCCCTGTCGTCATCGCCGCCTTCACCTGGGACAACACCGACCAGCGCTGGACCGGCGACAATGAAGCGGAACAGACACTCGCCAAGCTGGCTCAAGCGATCGTCGCCCGCTGGTCGCCCTCGGGCCTGGATGCCGCAGCGTTCCCTTGGGACAATCCGCTCGCGCCCCTTCCCGCGACAGTCAAGCCCTGATTTTCAGCCACAACAAAACCCCGTCCTGTGCCTGGACGGGGTTCGTGTCGAACTTGAATTGAGGGTTCTGGCCTCGGCTAAATTAGCGAGGATTCAGCTGACCAGCTTTACGCCTTGGCGATCTTGCCGTTCTTGATGCAGCTGGTGCACACCCGAATCCGCTTCGACGCGCCATTAACCAGTGCCTTGACTGCCTGTAGATTCACGTTCCAACGGCGCCGCGAAACGTTGTGCGCGTGGCTGATGTTATTCCCAAACTGCGGGCCTTTCCCGCAAATATCGCATACCTGTGCCATGACTTCACTCCAAGGTTTTCATATTGCCGCCAGGATTTTGCCTACCGAACCCCTCCTATCACGCTCAGGCCCAAGATTGGCCCTGGATTTGGGAACGGTCCGGCTATTCAGGCGCGTCAACCAAGACACACCTCCCCGTCAGCTTGCCGAATCTTCAGTATACCCTGAATCCCGCTCCCAGCCAACTTCACTCTTGTCCAACGCAAGATGAGCCTGAGCGGGGGAGTTGATTCCAACACAAGATGAGCCTGAAGGGTCGGTCATGCTGGGTAGTGAACATCCGCATGGACGACGCAGAGAAGTTGAGTTTGGAATCGATTGGCCGGTTTGTCGCGGCCAGCGAGGAAATCCAGTTTGAATCCGAAGACCGCCATCGACTCTATGGCTGGGTGGAGCAGGTGCTGGTTGGGCGGGAGTACGCGCAGCAGGGCAAGGCGGCGCGGGGCCCGGTGCGGCGCTGCATCGACAAGATGACCAGGCTGAGCCGGGCGCTTTTTGTCATTCGGAAGGAAGCCGACTTCACATTACCGATCCAACGTCAGTGGACAGTGAGCGGTCCTGCCCCAACCCCTGAAAGCTTTTCTTCACAAACCGCCGTCCCCGAATCTCATACTCCCCGCTCGCCACCAGCCCAATCGCCTCGCTGTATGCAACGTGCTCTTCAGCCAATATCCGCTCCGCCAGCCGGTGCGCATCGTCCCCATCCTCCACGGCAATCGCCCGCTGCACCACGATCGCCCCATGATCCAGGTGCTCATCCACAAAGTGCACGGTGCATCCTGCCAGCTTCACCCCGTACTCAAACGCCTGCGCCTGCGCCTCAAGGCCCGGAAACGCCGGCAGCAGCGATGGATGAATATTCAAAATGCGATTCGGAAACGCCGCAATAAACCCCGGCGACAGCAGCCGCATATACCCCGCCAGGCCAACCAGTTCCACCCCATGCGCCCGCAGGCAGGCAATGACGTCGGCGTCATGCTCTTCGCGCCTGCGTCCCTTTGAAACGAAGACCTCGCACGCCAGCCCCAGTTCCCGCGCCGCCTTCAGCCCGCCGGCCTCCGCCACGTTCGAAATCACCACCGCGATCTCGGCGCCCTTCAGCCGTCCCGCGCGAATCGACTCGGCAATCGCCAGAAAGTTCGACCCCCGCCCCGACAACAGAATGCCAAGCTTCAAAGTGGACTGTGCGGACGAGTTAGAGTACATAGCTGTCGGCCTGCTTGAGGAAGTTATCCCAGTTTCCGTTGAGTCCAAGGCTGATCGGTCCATGTTAAGCTGCAATCCGCACGATTCCCTGTTCCCTATTCCCTATTCCCTTCACGTGTAATGCACCCGCCGATCGCCCTTCACAATGCGGCCAATCACGAAGAACTTCTCTTCCGCCCGCACCAGCAGGTTCTTCGCCCGCGTAAACTTCTCCGCTGGAATCACGGCAATCAGCCCCACGCCCATGTTGAAGGTTCGCATCATCTCGTCCTGCGAAACCTGCCCCAGCGCCTGCAAATGCTCAAAAATCGGCAGCACCGGCCACGACCCCAACTCCACGTGCGCCTCTGTATTCTTGGGCAGAATCCGCGGCAGATTCTCCGTAATCCCTCCGCCCGTAATATGCGCCATCCCTGCCGTCAGTCCCGCCGCCACCAGCTTCTGAATCACATGAAGATAGCTCCGGTGCGTCTTCATCAGCGCCGTCCCTGCCTTCTCTTTCATCGCCGTCACGTACTGAGAAGGCTTGTAGCCGGCCACTTCGAAAAACAGTTTTCGCGCCAGCGAATAGCCGTTCGTATGCAGCCCCGTCGACGGCAGCCCGATCAGCACGTCTCCCGGCTTGATCCCCGCGCCCGTCACCAGCTTGTCGCGATCCACCGCTCCCACAATAAACCCCGCCAGGTCGTACTCCCCGTCGGTATAGAATCCCGGCATCTGCGCCGTCTCGCCGCCAATCAGCGCGCACCCGTTCGCCTTGCACCCATCGGCCAGCCCGCTCACCACGGCCTCGGTCACCTCCGGGTCAAGCCGCCCGCTCGCCAGGTAATCCAGAAAAAACAGCGGCGTCGCGCCTTGTACCGCGATGTCGTTCACGCAATGGTTCACCAGGTCCGTGCCCACCGTGTGGTGCAACCCCAGCTCAAAGGCGATCTTCAGCTTGGTCCCCACCCCGTCCGCCGAGCTCACCAGAATCGGATTCTTCCACCGCTGCATGTCCAGCCGGAACAGCGCGCCAAAGCCGCCGATCCCTCCCAGCACATTGCGGTTAAATGTCTTCTGCGCCAGGTACTTGATGCGCTCCTTGGCACGGTCGCCGCTCGAGATGTCCACGCCAGCGTCTGCGTAGGTCACGGATTTTGTCTTTGGTTCTTCTGGCACGATGAGGGTTTCCTGCGGACAAGTTTCTCTTGACGGCGTGTGTGGCCGGAAAGGTCGATTCTAGCAGGATTTCGATGATGCGGGCGCGCTTTCGGGAAACCGCCCCGCTTCCGGCCTGCCAGGCAAGCGCCTGCGCATGCGCTTCCAACTTCGAGTGTTTCAGCGACGCGGCAGTTTACCCCACACTGAGTCGAAGCACCTTCATCCTCTTGAATATCCGCCCCATTCAGCAAATCCCCTCAGAGGTCATGCCGCCGATACACCGGCTGCCATCGGGACCGTAAACAGGTGTCCTTCCGACTTATCCTGGAGCCAATGGTCATCCCCAGTTCTGGCAGCAATGCAGAACCAACAAGCACGGTAAGTTTTCTGAATGACACAATGCAATTCGGAACAGGCCCCATGAACGCCGGTGGAGTGGCCACGTTTTCGACCAGCAGTCTTGCCATCGGAGTGCATAGCATCGCGGCAAGCTATTTCGGGAATGGGAACTACCCGGAGCGAAACCAGGGTTGGTGTGCCCTGTTGAGTTTTGCGCAGGTTCGCTTGTGGGCGTCGTTGAGGACGTGGCTCCGGTTGCGAAGTGAGCTGTTGGTCTTCTCGGTATTGACGAGGATCTGGTTGAGAGCCTGGCGGACGTCGTATACGGCGGTGAGACCGGAGATCTGACCGCGGCAGTCAAAATATACAACAGCGGCTATTCCAGCGACGACTGCACGGGAAGAGATTAAGGCGAACAACTTCGGTCAGGGTCCACCAGCGTACGCGATGCAGGTTCGGCTCGCTCAGATGAGGCGTGAAGCGATCAGGCTCCAGTAAGAACTCTGCGGACGATAAAAGGGTTCGTTGTGCGCGAGTCCCGCAACAACGATGAGTTCCGAAGGCGCGACGCACGCGGCTTTGAGCTCTTCTGCCATGCGAACTGGGAAGAGACGGTCCTTGCTGCCGTGAACGATGAGGACTGGAGTTGCGAAGGTGCGCAAGGCATTTTCCGAGTCCCAGATATCGGGAACGAGAAAGCCAAGAGATTTGGGAAGCGCGATGCTGACCGCACCTTTTCTGAGCGATGTGAAGGCGGCGCAAAGCACAAGGCGATGGGCGGGTATCCGCGGAAGAATCGCGGCGGCGATGCCGCTCCCGAGAGACATACCGAGAATTGAGGTGGGCAGGGGCGTGGCGATTTCACGCAGGTAATGAAAAGCGGAGATTGCATCCTGCTCGGCCTGGCGCGCGGTGAAGAGCCCAGTGCTGCGGCCGTAGCCTGAGTAATTGAACATGAGCGTGGCGACGCCGCACGATGCCAGCAGTTGCTGCACGATGAACCAGTGCTCGACGGTTTCTCCAATGCCGTGGCAGAGGAGCAAATTCGCTTTCAGGTTCTTTGCATCGGGCGTGACGAACACGGCGTCGATGCGATTGCGGCCGCTTGGAATGGTGTGGCGGGAGATGCTGATGGCCGCATCCATGGGCAGGGGGCTCGCAACTCTGCCGAGCAGGCGGTCCCGCAGCATGAGAACGCGGCTGATGAGCGTGATTCCGAAGTTGAGTACCTGATGTTGCGCGTCCATCACAACGATATCCCTCTGGAGCGCGAATCAAATCGTGGATCTGCGATTGAGTACGCGGGCAAACGCACTCCGGTTCTTACTCCGCGGCCTCGGTGGCGGAGACTTCGACGGGCTGTGCCATCGTTGCAGCGAGTTGCTTGACGCCGCGCAGATCGATCTTTCCGGTGCCTAGCATGGGCAGCGCGTCGACGCGGAAGAACTGATTCGATCGCGGCTTCCAGAGCGCGGGAAGATCGCACTGCGGCAGCTTTTCCAGGACTGGCGCGAGCTTCTCCGCGGAGAGAGTAGTGATGACCACGATGCGTTCGCCCTTCTTTTCATCGGGGAGAGCGGAAACAGCAAAGACTTGCTCGGTGATACCGGCAAGCTCGTGCAATTTGTCTTCAATCTTGATATGCGGGACCATCTCACCGCCGATCTTGCTGAAGCGCGAGAGGCGGTCGGTGATGGTGAGGAAGCCATCCCCTTCCATGAGCGCGACATCGCCGGTGGTGTACCAGCCATCGTGAAGCACTTCCGCGGTTTTTTCCGGCTTGCCGAGATAACCCTTCATCACGTTGGGTCCCTTGACCAGCAGCATGCCCGCGGTTCCAGGCGCGACTGGCTCGCCTGTGTCCAGATCGACGACCCGAACAGAGACGCCGGGAAGCGGATGGCCGATCTTGCCG
>Ga0302270_10004400_pt1 | contig 13143 bp, 9 predicted proteins | sample III_Bog_E2_3_FD_198773 | JGI IMG/M metagenome (GOLD analysis project Ga0302270, IMG submission 198773) | Peat permafrost microbial communities from Stordalen Mire near Abisko, Sweden - III_Bog_E2_3 | ecosystem: Environmental > Terrestrial > Soil > Wetlands > Peat | place: Sweden: Abisko... | reverse complement strand
GAAACCGCGATCCAAAAACAACGTCTGCCTTGCCTGCAAGGATCGGCAGCAGCAGCTTGTGATACTCGGCAGGATCGTATTCGAGGTCCGCATCCTGGATCACAACAATGTCCGCCGTCGCATGCTCAATCCCGGTGCGCAGTGCCGCGCCTTTGCCCTGGTTCACCTCGTGCCTGAAGATCGTGATGCGGGCATCCGTCTGGGCAAGTTCGAGAAGATTGTCCCAGGTCCCGTCTGCCGAGCAGTCATCCACAATCACCAGTTGCAGGACGGGCCGCTGCGCCAGAACCAGGCTTACGATCTCCGCCACGGTCGGCGCCTCGTTATAGACCGGCATCACCACGGTGAGGCAATGGAGTCGTTTGAGGGATGGGCGCAGGAGGAGGATTTTGCATAAGATCCGGTAAGGAATCGCGCCCCTTTCGGTCTGGCTCTACACGTGGCGAGTATTCATTCGTGATTATCTAACGTTCATCTAGCCGGGGATCACTTTAATTGACAGGCCCATTTGGTCTTTTGGTTCAACGCGTCCTTCCCTGAGCGCTCTTCTCTGCCCGGCAGCCAAGCGCCCCGCTGTGGGCTCAGGGATTCAGGCCTGCGTCGGCCAGTCTACAACTTATATCTTCAGCTCCGATGCCGATATACAAGACAAGTGCCCAAAAGTGGTAATGGGCCCATATGACCCGGAGGGGTACACTCAAGGGGAGAATACCGATTCCCCATGGCATCCACGAGGCAGACTACCGAGCCGCTCGGCACGGAACCGCTAGGCATCGCAGTCATCAGTCCCGATGACTATCGCCGAAGTCTGGCCATCCGCGCACTGGACGGGTTTCCCCATGGGCGAATCCGCGAGTTCATCTCCTATCCTCCCGATGTTGATTCCGTAACACGAGTGCTGAAAGAGAGCTTCGATGTCGTCATCATCGACCTCGACAGCGACCCGGAATACACCCTCAATCTGGTTGAGAAGATCTGCGCGGACGGCGCAACCAACATCATCGTGTATTCAGAGAGGGTCGACTCCGGCCTTATGCTGCGCTGCCTGCGCGCGGGCGCCCGGGAGTTTCTCCACACGCCCATCACGCCGGTCGCCATGACAGACGCCCTGGCCCGCGCCTGGGCACGGCGGGCGGAACCTCAACACCAGGCCGTGATTGAAGAAGAAATTGTGGAGGAGCAAACAGACGGCAGGCTGTTTGTCTTCCTCAGCGCCAAGGGCGGTTCCGGGGTCACGACCCTGGCCTGCAGCTATGCTCTGGCGCTGGCTGAGCAGTCCAACAAGCGCACCCTGCTCATCGATCTCAACTTTCCGCTTGGGGACGCGGGCCTCAATCTCGGCGTCAAGAGCGTTTACTCCACGGTCAACGCACTTGAGAACGCCACCCGGCTCGATCCCCATTTTCTTTCCACGCTGCTCGTGCAGCACAGCCCCAGCCTGTGGGTCCTGTGCGCACCCACTGAGATGACCTCCTTCCATCCCAGCGATGAAGCCATCAAGATTCTGCTCAACGTAGCCCTTCAGGACTTCGAGTACGTTGTCATCGATGCGGGATCCAGGTCCGATCTTCCCACCACCCAGCACTTCGATCCGTCCGTGACCATCTACCTGGTCACGCAGGTTGGCATTCCTGAGCTGCGCAATGCAAATCGCTTCATCAAGCGGTTGCCGACCGAGAAAGGCCCTGAGCTTGAAGTCGTCGTCAATCGATACGACTCCAGTGTCCAGGGCATCGACGAGGAGCAGGTGGCCAAGGCTCTTACCCGCCCCATCCGCTGGAAAATCCCCAATGACTACGCAGCAGTGCGCCAGATGCAGAACTCTGCCATCCCGCTCACCAAGGAAGATACGCCGATCGCCCGTGCCATCCTTGAGATAACCGCGTCTGTCTGTGGCGTTGCCTCCGCCCCCGTGAAAAAGAAGAAGAGTTCCAGCTTTTTCTCCTTCTGATCAAGGCCCCGCGCCGGGAAGAAGGCCCTGCCTGGCCCTCTGCCTACAACTTTTTGGTCGAAAACGGCCTCGAAGCCGGCTTCAGGCAGTCAAAACCCCGCTGAAAAGCGCCCCTTGCGATATCATTGCGTCTATAAGGGTATGCGGCCTTTTTCCCCTCGAGGCCTGCCCCGGTGGTGTGTGTGACCCGAATCTTTCAGCGTTCAGTCTTTGTGCTTTCCGTGGCCATCTTCGCCGCTCTCGGCTTGGGTTTTGCCCTGGGCGAATTCGGTATCTTCGGCGTTCATGCCGGCAGCGATCAGGATGGCGCCTACCACCAAATGCGCGTCTATGCTGAGGTCCTGCAGAAGATTCAGTCCGACTACGTGACCGAACCCAATATGGGCGATGTGACCACCGGCGCCCTGCATGGCCTGCTTGAGTCGCTCGATGCTGACTCCAGCTACCTGAGCCCCACCGAGTACAAAATCTACAAGGATCAGCCCACCAACGGCACGGCACAGGTCGGCATTACAGTCTCAAAGCGCTACGGGTACGCAACCGTGGTCAACGTGCTGCCCGGCTCGCCCGCTGATTCGCACCTGACTGACGGCGACGTAATCGAATCCATCGGCAGCCAGTCTACCCGCGAGCTTTCGCTGGCCGTCATCCGCCTCATGCTGCAGGGCAAGCCGGGTACCACGGTGGTCCTTTCCGTGGTGCGCCCCGCCAAGCCTGACCCAGACCACCTCACGCTCACCCGTACGGTCGCTGCCGCGCCGGCTCTCGGCACACAGCTCTATGACAACTCCACCATCGTTTACCTGAAGCCCGGCGTGCTCACCAGTGAACGCGTGGATGAGATTGCGGCCAGAATCAAGGCCATGCCCAGAGGCGGCAAAATCCTGCTCGATCTGCGCGATACCGCCGGCGATGCCCCTCAGGGAATCCGGCTGGCCAACTTCTTCATCAAGCAGGGAACCCTGGCCACATTGCAGGGCCAGCAGTTTGCCACCCAGACTTTCAGCGCCGATCCGGCTAACTTCCTCACTTCCGCGCCCATTGCGGTTCTCGTGAATCGCGGCACCTACGGCGGCCCCGAACTCGCGGCAGCCGCTATCGGAGACCTCAAGCGTGGCGATGTGGTGGGCGAGCGTACCTTTGGCGAGGGCTCGTTCCAAAAGTCCATTGAAATGCCCGACGGCGCCGACCTGCTGCTGACCGTTGCCAAGTTCCAGAGCCCCTCCGGAAACAAGGTCCAGGACAATGCCGTCACCCCCAACGTGGTGGTGGCCTCGCCCAACGACGAACTCGACACCGGCGCTCCGGCTCCCAAGGACGACGACATGCTCAACAAGGCGCTCGATCTGCTCAAAGCCAAGAGCGCCTGAACCGCAAAATCGTGTGGCTTCAAGGGCGGCGCGGCTGATCGCCGCGCCGCTTTCCTTTTTGGTTCCAGTTTCCCTCTCATACATCTCGTGGTACTAAGGTGTCATCCGCCCCCTCCCGCCATGCGCAACAATGCTAGCCTTGATCTGTGGCACTTTTTCTCCTGCACCTTGGAGAAATGCACACGAGGCCCGAATCGCTTGGCTACTACTCCCCAACCGCCTGTAAAGCCGCGCGCTCTGGGCCGGAGCCGCCAGCTTGCAGGCCCCCCGGTGTCGCTGCAGCGCCGCCGTAAACTTGCCGGCCGCTCCGCGCTTGCCGTTCTGCTGGTGCTGGCCGTGATTACCGGCTCCCTGGCCGGACTCACTCTCGTCTACTCCGTTGACCTGCCCCAGATCGACGAACTCGAGCATTTCCGTCCCTCCACCACCACCGACCTCTACGACCGCAAGGGCCGCGTCATTGGCTCCTTTGCTCTCGAGCGCCGCGAGGTGGTCGACTACGACGGCCTCGCGCCGGTCCTTCGTTCTGCCGTAATTTCCATAGAGGACAAAAGCTTCGAGTCCCATTGGGGCGTCAACGTCCTGCGCATTGCCGGCGCGTTGCTGCACGACCTGCATACGCACGGCCGCTACCAGGGTGCTTCAACCCTCACCATGCAGTTGGCGCGCAACCTCTTTCTCTCCTCTGACCGCAACATGACGCGCAAACTCCAGGAGGCCTACCTCGCCATCCAGATTGAACGGAGCTTTACCAAGCAGCAAATCTTCACTCTCTACGCAAACCAGATCTATCTGGGCAGCGGCATGTATGGCTTTGAGGCCGCCAGCCAGTTCTACTTCTCCAAGCACGCCAGGGATCTCACCCTGACTGAGGCAGCCCTGCTTGCCGGCCTGCCCAAGGGCCCGGCTGCCTACTCGCCCGTGCTTAATCCTGACAAGGCTCTGCGGCGCCGCAACCTGGTGCTCTCTGAAATGGAGTCGGACGGTGTCATCACGCACGCCCAGGCCGAACAGGCGCGCCGCTCCCCGCTTGGTCTTCGCGTTTCAGAGCCGCAGACCGCCGTGGCGCCCTGGTTTCAGGATGAAGTCCGGCAGGAACTCGACAAGCGATTTGGCGCTGAACAGGTCCACGAAGACGGTTTGCGCATCGACACCACACTCGACCTCGACCTGCAGCAAACCGCAAACCATGCCGTGGCCGACGGCGTTGCTACGTACGAGCGCCGCCACGGATGGAAGGCCCATCTTGACAACGTGCTCGACGCAGGAGAAACCCTCAAGGACTATCGGCATCCTGACTGGGCTTTCGTCTCCTCGCCAGGCGACTACGTGCATGCTCTCGTCACCAGCGTCCTTCCCAATCAGATCATTGCCCGCGCTGGTGCTCCCGGACAACAAAACGCTGACGTGATTCTGCTTCCACCAGACTGGCAATGGACCGGACAGCACTCAGCCGACTCTCTCGTCAAACCCGGGGATATCGTCTACGTGCATCTCGCCGATGCCATGGAGGGTTCAGCTCGCCGCGCCTCGCTCGAAGAGGACACTGGAGCCCAGGGCTCGCTGATGGCCATCGACAACACCAGCGGCGACGTGCTCGCCATGGTCGGCGGCCGGGACTTTGCGCTTTCGCAATTCAACCGGGCCACACAGGCAGAGCGCCAAACAGGTTCCAGTTTCAAGCCCTACGTTTACACCACCGCGGTTGAAGACGGCGTCAAGCCGACCGACATCATCGTCGACTCGCCTGTGAATTTTGGCGGATACGCTCCACACAATTACGAGAACGATTACAAAGGCGCCATGACCATCCAGAATGCCTTTGCCGAATCGCGCAACGTGCCGGCCGTCAAGCTGGCCGCCCGCGTCGGCATCCACAAGGTCATCGACATGGCCCACCGTTTCGGCGTCACCTCCAATATTCCTCCCTACCTGCCCACTGCGCTCGGCGCGGCTGAAATCACGCTCGAGGAGCAGGTCGCCTCCTACTCCGTCTTTCCCAATGACGGCCTTCGCGTAACCCCGCACCTGCTCCGCAAGGTCACCAACGCCGACGGCATCACCCTCTGGGAAGATCGCCCCACCGTGAACCAGGTCATCGATCAGCAAACTGCGCGCACCATGATGATTCTTCTGCGCACCGTCACCCGCTCCGGCACCGGCGCCGCGGCCGCACAGCTCAATCATCCGGTGGGCGGCAAGACCGGCACCACCAGCGACTATACCGACGCCTGGTTTCTTGGCTTTTCACCCTCCATTACCTGTGGAGTGTGGATCGGCTTCGATAGCCGTCAATCCCTCGGCGAAAAAGAAACCGGCGCAAAAGCGGCGTTGCCTATCTGGATGACGTTTATGCGCGCGGCCATCGCTGATAAACCCGACGAACAGTTCGCCGGCGATGACCAAACTGGCCAGCCGTTGCTCGATGCCAAAGCACAGCCGCCGAGTTCCGGACCTCAGAAAGCCGTCCTCGGATCGCCGGCCCGGCAACCACGGACCACTGTCGCCACTCAGGCCGCGCCTCATCCGCAGGCAACAGCGCCCGGCGCAACGTCGCAGGCCGCCGGCCCGCAAAAACCCCCGCTGAGAGTGGCCACAACTGCTCCTGCATCCACCCCGCAAGTCAGGCCGGCGCTGCAACTGCAAAACACGTCTGGCCGGGCCCCGACCACGGTCAAACCGGCGCTCGCGTTTCCGCAGCGCTGACCAATCCCTAAAGCTTCAAGAAATCCGCGACTTCATTTGCGCTTCTTTTTCGCGGCCTTCTCTGCTTTTTGTTTCTTGTCGCCTTTGTCTTCGTGCATGGTGGGAATCGGAGCCATATCGGGCCCCGTGCGCTGCACGCGCGTATCGATCATCTCGTAGTGGATGGTCCGCGAACTGACCGGCCGCATGATGCCCGTCGCCGGATCGGTGGTCAGATTCGGGCCGTTCGCAATCTCAAAGCTGAAGGCCGGAGCCTGGCCTTTAGGCGTGGCCTGCGTCCCAAGGCGCACCGGCAGAAAACCCTGAATGGGATGCAGCATGAAGGCCGTCTCGTAGCGTTGATGGCGAATGCTCCACGTAAAAACGCGCACTTCGTCAAAGTCGAAGGGCAATCCCGACTTGAGCGGAGACGTCACCGTCAAGTACTCGGGAACCTGTTTCCCCGTGGTGCTGTCGGTGATATGTGTCAGCACCCACGAGCCCACAAACCGCTGCCCTTCGCCATATTGGGCAATGTCCATCGGCACATCCACGTCGATGTGCCGTCCGCTCAGCAGCCAGCCGGTGTGGCCCTGGCTGTCGCGCGCCAGCCACCAGTCTTCCATGTCGGGTGGTGGTGGAGCTTCCGGCTGCGCCGCACCCTGCGCTGCCGCCTGCCCCGCGACGTGCCCCTTCCGTGTCGGGGTCGTCGGCGTCCTCGGGGCTTGTCCCTTCCCCGTCTGGGTCGCCGCCACTGGAGCCGGCTTCGATCCCTGTACCGCAACCTTGGGAACCGATGCGCGCACCAGCAGCTGGATCTTGGAATTGCCCGGGAGCAGGTAAAAATGCTCGGTTTCGCGGCCCGGCAGCACGTGCATGTAGAGGTCGTCGTCCAGGGTCGCCGTCGCTGCCACCGGGTCGTCCTTATGCGCCGCCGACAGTTGCGTAAAGGCCTCGTAGGTCTTCTGGTCGATCACCGCACGCTCTTCGACCCAGCCGACCTCATTCTTCTCCGTCTTGACCTTCAAGAATCGCTTGCTGCGTTCGAGCACTTGCAGCGGCTGCCCGTTCACCACCTCGGCCACGCGCGATGAAACCGCGGCCACGCGGTCGTGCAGATATACCTGCCGCGCTGAAACGTAGACCGTGTCGAATTGTTGCTTTTGGAAGCGGCCGCACCCTGAAGCCAGTCCCAGGAGGCACACCGCCGCCACGGTGGGAAGCAGGCTCAGAATGGCCGCTGGAGCTCGAAAGCGCATTTGAAATGAATCGAAGAGACTTGGAATTCGCGTGAACACAACCTGTGGTGTCGCTCTTGAGGATAGCAGGAAGCAAGAGGACAAGGGAACGGGAAGACAGCCTCCCGCCCTCACCAGGTTCATCCTTTCGTCACTCCCGAATCCCTGCTCTTACTGCAGCGGCGCCGCAACGATGGCGATCGGACTGGACAGAGAAGAACTGGTGAGCGAGGAGGTCAGCTGCCCCGAACTGAGTGTGTAGGCATCGAACGTGGTCCCGCTATTGCTCACCGCAAGCACATAGCTATCCGTGTTGTCCTCCGTCATGGAGTATGGCTCGGTTCCGGTAGCGGCGGTCGTACTGAGCGCCGTCAGCGCAGAGGTGGTCACCGAATAACCCGTGATCACGCCGGCAGCGCTCGGTTGCCAACTGGCCACGTACACGTAACTGCCCGTACTTGTGGGCAGAATGGCGTGGGGACTTGTTCCCGCAGGTGCATACGGCGTCGAGTAAGAAAACTCGGTGAGAGAATTCGAACCGACGGTGAAGACGCGTAAAGCCCCGGAATTCGTGTTGGAATTGAAGGCTGCGGTCTCGCCGACGTAGAGCAGCCGATTTTGGGGGTCAAATGCGACCGCAATTGAGGCGCCGGATCCGCCATAGGGCTTGGTCGTCGGGCTATAGGCAGCACCGATGGGCGCGGAGTTGCTGGCGTTGAAGGGAAACACCTGGGTTCCGGTATTGCCCAGGGCCACGGCCACCAGCGCTCCATTCGGAGAGATAGCCATCCCGCCCTGCTCAACTGTGTTGCTGGCCAGGTAGGTCGTTGTCTGAATCGAGCGGCTGCTGTCCTCTGTGCCTGAGGAAGTGATTGGATAAGCAAAGAGTTGCCCTGCGGCTGAGGCATCCAGCAGCCACTTCCCAGACGGGTCCACCTGGATCGCCTCGGCAAGTTGGTCGCCGAATGCGGTCCCCTGGGTCAGCGCGCCGGTGCTGGTGTTGATGGTGAACGGGATGAAGCCGCTGGTCGTAGCCACGAAGAGGAAGTTTCCGTTCGGGCCGATGGCGACTGAGGAAGCGCTGGCGCCACTCAAGGTGTAAGAACCGCCGGAGATTGCGTTCAGCGCGCCGGAGCTCACGGAATAACCCGCAATTGAGTTGCTGCTCAGGATATAAAAGCTGCCGCTGGCGCCGGCCGCGGCGCTGCAAGTGCCTGACGATGTGCTTACGTCGGCGCAAACGGAAGTGGTTTCCGAAACACTGCCTGAAGAGCCGGTGACCGTAATGTCGTAAGCTCCGGCCGTCGTCGAGGAGGTGGTAGCCACCGTCAGTGTCGCTGTTTGCGCCGCAGTGCTGCTGATCGCGACCGATGTCGGCGAAAGGCTGCATGTCGCCGGACTCGTGGCGCTCGAAGGCGTGGTGGTGACCGCGCAGGCAAGACTCACAGTACCGGTAAATGAGTTTGCCGGTGTCACTGTGATGGTTGCTGTATTGCCGCTGGTCGCGCCAGGAACAAAGCTAATGTTGCCGCTGTTGGCCAGCGAAAAACTTGTGCTGCCGCCGCCGGGCGCCTGCCAGAAGTCGCCGCACCCGGCCAGCAGCAGGGCAGCCGCCGGAAGCAATCGCACCCAGTTTGGAATCCTCATGCCGCCCTCTTTCGTCGCCCGGTTTCTCATCATCTTCAAGGGTATCGCTTCAGCGCGTATCTTGTCCCGTTGGATGCAGAATGCGAGCCCACAGAAGTCTCCTCGACCCCTGCCCGGCCCCCCGAGCTTCGCCCCTACCTCCCCAGGACGCAACGCATTCACAAACCGCTCGTCTTTTTTGATGGTTCTCTATGTTCGCTCGCGAGAAAAAAGCGGCCGGAGATGTGCGTGCATCCCCGGCCGAATCGGTTCAACAGTCTTCTGGGCCGCCTTAAAGCCCCATCGTGTGGGCGGCCTCAATCAACATCAGGCGCCGCCGGTCGGGCTTCCCTGCGCATCCTGCTCCGGACCGATCGCCAGTGACAGCCCGCTGCCCTTTGGCAGCTTCACTTGTGCCTTGCCGGACGACACAAATGAGCCTGAATCGTTGCTCGCCGTGTCACTGTGCAAGTCCACGCCTGCATTCACATTCAATTGTTCTGCGGCCCCGGCCTTCTGCGTCCAGGCATTCGACAGCCGGTCTGCTTCACTACCTGCCGCATACACGCCCACAATGGTTACCTTCACCGGAACCGTCTTGCCGTCCTTCAGCTGTGCCGCCGTAAAGCGAACCACAAGCTTCGATCCGCCGCTCGGACTCTGTTCGTTGGCAGCCACCGTGCCTACCAGCACTGTACCCTTCGGAAGTTCAGGGCCGTTCTTGAGCTGAACCTTCTCGCCGAGCGCGGCATGAAACTGCTGGCCCGCCTGCAGTTTCTTTTGATCGAGAGGCTCCACAAGCGTTGCTTCCGCAGGCACCATCAACGCAACTGATGCCTCTTGTCTGGTTGAGACGACGTCTTCCGTCGCCGGTAAATTCTTTTTGTCTTTCGCCTGGGCATCGTTCGCCAGGAAAGAGGCAAGAGCGAGTGTTGCAACAGACAGGGATATCGTGACTCCACTTTTCATGTGAAGAATCTCCAATCTTCGTTGAAGGTTGCTTGCGCCTCTGCATGCGATCGAAGCAGAGGGGGGAACTGCCGGGTTAGACCCGGCTGCGCAGCGAACCGTTAGCCCTTAATACGCGCGAGTTCATGCATTGGTTCATCTTTTTTTGCGAGTGTTCATATTCGAACAAGCAATTTGCGAGTGTGCGAATTTGAACAAATGGATTCGTACGCATGCACGCATTTTGGAATGCGCAACTTGCAATCGTTTCCGCATGCACACACCATTCGATTGCTGCGAATCCGTGTTCAATTTCGAACACGGCGTGAATTGTGAATGTCGCGTGTGAAGTGTGAATACTGCGTGACTCGCTCGATTCAGATCTCAATTTAGATCCCAATTTGGATCCCAATGTAGATCCTCGACGCATTGCATCTGCCACGCGAAGCATCGACCCGGCTTTCAAAATCTTGTTTTCTATTTTGACTCTGAAGCTCTCGACTGCCACACCAGCGTGGCTGCCGTCAGATCTTCAATCGCCATGCCAACTGACTTGAAGACGATCCGCCTGTTGATCGGCGCTGCGGTTGATCCTGCAGCAATCGTGCCCACCTCCGCATCGACCTTGCTGCCGGACATGCGCACATCACCCGATTCGCGCTCGGCCGCGGCTTTGCACTCGGCAACAATAAAGCTCGTTCTCATCACTTCGTCGTCCAGCTCGCGCACGGTCGCGCCGGTAGCGCCGACGGCAATCACAAGTGCATGCTTGGCGAGCCAGCGTCCTTGTAGAATCGGCGTTGCGGCCGAGGTCACCGTCAGCACCACATCGGCCGACGCTGCTTCCTCGATCGTTACAGCGCGCGCGCCGGTTTCAGCAGCCAGCCGTTTTGCATTGTCGGCCGTGCGGCTCCAAATGCGAATGTCCTTGAGCCCCGGCCGCACCATACCGAACGCCCGCAAATGAGATCGCGCCTGCACACCGCTGCCCAGAATCCCGACGCTGCGCACATCCATACCACCCAGCACGTCGAGCGCCACGGCAGACACAGCCGCGGTCCGCATCTCCGTGATCAGCCGACCGTCCATCAACGCCAGCGGTTCCCCCGTTGAGCGCCGCAACAACTCCACGATCGCCATGTGCGTATGCAGGCCGAGCTCGTCATTCCCCGGATAAAACGTAACGGTCTTCACCGCCATCACGTCGCCCGCAATCACCGGCATCACCGCAAACCATCCGTTGTTGTGCCCCTCGGCATTGCCCGCTCTCAGCATCATGCGCGCCGGCTGCTCCACCAGGCCCGCCGAGTAATCCATCAGCGCCTGGCGAATCGCGGGGATCAGTGCCTCATACGTCAGTACGGCACGCACGTCGGCTTCGGTCAGAAACATGAATCCTCGTTCTTGGTTCGTATGCTTTCAGTTCTTGATTTCGGATTTTCTCTGTCCAGGCCGAAAGAGAATCAGCCAGGGTGCTAGTCGGACTCAGTTCGGCTTGTTGCCAGATGCGGACCGGCGCCGAAAACGTTCGTCCACCGGTTGCCGTCCCTTGAATCCCGCCTCAACCGTGTGCCAATGCTCAATCGACGTCTCGCCCATCCGCCAGCACAGCAACACAACCTGGTCGTCGAGCCGGCACGGGAAATCGAGCAGTCCGGCTTCGAGATCTTTCACCTGCACGCCGATGGCATCGATCTCAGCCACGCTCTCGCGCGCCAGCTTGAGATGTTCTTCCAGCTCCGCGCGCTGCTTGCCCACGCTCACGGTATCCACCTTCATACCGCCCGAAAGGTAAATCCGCCGCGCCAGTTCGCTCAGCCCGGCTTCAACCTGCTCCGCCGCCTGCTTGGCTTCAATCGCCCGCTTCAGCAGCGATTCAAGAACAGGAAGCAGGGATTGCGCTTCGTCGATGGTAAAGGTCTTCATGACTCAGATGCCTGTATATAGGATACGACGAAATCGAATCACCGGATGATTTCGTCTGGGTGTGGCAGTCTCGGCCCGCACCACGCTTGCAATGTGCACAATCTTGCACACTTGCCAGTGAGTGAATGTCGGCTGCGGAAATGCACGAGCTGGAAGCTAGGAGCTAGAAGCTAGTAGCTGCTTTACCCCACTTCCAGCATCCGGTCGAGCGCCACGCGCGCCCAATGCTTCACTCCGTCCCGCACCTGGATGCGGTTCACCACGCGGCCCTCCACAAGATTCTCAAGCGCCCACGCCAGATGCTGCGGACTGATGCGGTACATCGTGGTGCACAGGCAGCCGGTGTCATCGAGTGTGATGATCTTCTTGCCTTCCGGGCCGAAGCGGCGGGCCAGCCGGTTGACCAGGTGAATCTCGGTCCCCACGGCAAACATGGAACCCGTCGGCGCCTGTTCCACCAGGGCAATCAGCCGTTCCGTCGAACCCAGCGCATCGGCCTTCTGACAAACTTCCCAGCGGCACTCGGGATGCACAATCACCTGGATGCCGGGATACTTGGCGCGCACCGTGTCCACGTGGCCAGGCAGGAAGCGCTGATGCACGGCGCAATGGCCCTTCCACAGAATCACCCGCGCCTTGGCCAGATTTTCCTTCGTCTGCCCGCCATAATTTGTTCCCAGTTGCACGGCCCACGGATCCCACACGGCCATCTCGTCCAAAGGTATCTGCATGGAATAGCCGGTATTGCGGCCCAGGTGCTGGTCCGGCAGAAACAAGATGCGCTTGCCCCGCGCAAAGGCCCATTCGAACGCGCCTCGCGCATTCGACGACGTGCACACCAGCCCTCCGCGCTCGCCGCAAAAAGCCTTGATCGCCGCAGTCGAATTCATATACGTCAGCGGGATCGTCTCGCCGGCCAGGCCCAGCCGCTCAAGCGCATCCCAGCAATCTTCCACCTGCGAGATTTCGGCCATATCGGCCATTGAACAGCCCGCATTCAGGTCAGGCAATATCACCTGCTGACCGTCCCTGCCCAGCACATCGGCACTTTCGGCCATAAAGTGCACGCCACAGAAAAGGATGTACCGCGCATCGGTCTCTGCCCCGATCTTCGACAACTTGTAGCTGTCGCCGGTCGCGTCCGCAAAGCGGATCACTTCGTCGCGCTGGTAGTGGTGGCCCAGAACGATGGCGGTTGAGCCGAGCTTCGCGCGCGCTCGGCTGATGCGTTCATCCATCGAGTGGTCTGGCAGCGCCAGGTAGTTTTCAAGGCCGCAAACGTCCGCAACCTGCGGCGAGGCCGCCGTCTCTGCGTCAAGGATCAGGGTCACTCTATTCCGCCTTCAGCCCGGCTCATCCCTCGTGGGACAGCGGGCGGGGTTGTTGAAAGCACACAGGC
>Ga0302270_10004396_pt1 | contig 13149 bp, 11 predicted proteins | sample III_Bog_E2_3_FD_198773 | JGI IMG/M metagenome (GOLD analysis project Ga0302270, IMG submission 198773) | Peat permafrost microbial communities from Stordalen Mire near Abisko, Sweden - III_Bog_E2_3 | ecosystem: Environmental > Terrestrial > Soil > Wetlands > Peat | place: Sweden: Abisko... | reverse complement strand
TTGGAAACGATAAGCTGCATAGGGTGGGAACGCCTTCTACTTTGGAGTTGGTCTTGGTAACCCTATTCTAAAGTTGGCGATCCCCCGCCGATAAATCACCCCAAATTGTGAATTTTGCAAAAGGCTCATGATAATGTGCATTTTGGGAGCGCCCACCGTTTTGATTAGGGCAGCGAACCATGGCGGATAATCGAACACCCGAAAGCCGAAGCGCGTTGATGTCGCGGATCGGCGGTAAAGACACGGCGCCTGAACTTGCGGTACGCCGGCTTCTACACGCACTTGGCTATCGTTTCCGCTTGCACCGGAGAGGATTGCCGGGAACTCCGGATATCGTTTTCCCTGCGCGACGCAAGATTGTGTTTGTGAACGGTTGTTTCTGGCATACGCATGGTTGTCGAATTGGCAAGCTGACCTTGCCCCCGCAAAACGTATCCCTAGGCTCGCTGGTTTAATAGCGAAAGGGACACGAAAATGATGACGGCCAAGCGCGGACGTTACACACTGGAGTTCAAGCAAGAGGCGGTTCGGCTAGTGGAGTCGGGCCAGACGATGGCGGCAGCAGCGCGCAGCCTGGGCGTGGTCGAGCAGACCCTGGGCAACTGGATCAAGTTGCATCGGGCAGGAAGGTTAAAGGGGGCCAGCGGCAAGCAGCAGGTGAGTGCCGAGCAGATGGAGATCAGCCGTCTGCGTGCAGAACTGGCGCGGGTCACGATGGAGCGCGACATCCTGGGAAAAGCGACGGCATTCTTCGCAAAAGGCCAGAAGTGAAGTATGCCTTTATTCAACGCCACAGACGGATCTGGCCGATCCGGGTGCAGTGCCGTGTTCTCGGCGTCAGCGTCTCCGGTTACCACCAACATCTGGCGCGGCGCCGTGAGATGGCGCAACGCCGCCATCTCAGCGACGAAGCGCTGCTGGTTCACATCCGTGCAGCCTATGCGGAGAACCGTGGAGCCTACGGCTGGCCGCGTATCTGGCGGCAACTGCGGGCGCAAGGGGTTCGCGTGGGCAAGCAGCGTGTGCAGCGGCTGATGCAGCAGCACGGCATTCAGGCCCGAGGCAAGCGGCGTTTCCGCGTTACCACGACCGACAGTCGGCATGATCTGCCCATTGCGCCGAACCTTCTGAATCGCAACTTCACCGTGGCCGCGCCCAACCGGGCGTGGGTAGGTGACTTCACGTATATCGCGACCGACGGGGGCTGGCTATTTCTGGCCGTTGTGATCGACCTGTTCAGCCGCAGAGTCATTGGCTGGTCGATGCGGCCCGACATGCAGCGCGACCTGGTGATCGATGCTCTGGAGATGGCTTGGTTCAGGCGCAATCCAGGCAAGCAGGCCGAACTGCTCTTCCACAGCGATCGGGGCAGCCAATATGCCAGCGCCGACTTCAGTGAGGTACTCAAAGAGCATGGCATTACGCCGTCGATGAGCCGCAAGGGGGACTGCTGGGACAACGCCTGCTCGGAGACGTTGTTTGGCTCGTTGAAGGTGGAGCGATTGCATGGCCAGCGCTTTGGAACCATCCGCGAGGCCAAGGATGAAACCATCGCGTGGCTGCTCTGGTATAACCGAACACGAATGCACTCGACCCTGAACTACGTCAGCCCGGTGCAATTCGAGCAAGACTGGACGGATGCAACGGCGAAGATCGCCGCCTGAGAGTTCGGGCGGATAGAGGCCGGCCGTGGAAATGACGGTCTGCGGAAAGCATGGAAAAACGGAAAAACTGTTTTTCCACCCTTCCCTCAGCCCTTGGAAATCGCTGCGGCGATTCCCACATTCCCACCGCCACGACTACGACGAGAATGATGAATATCCTCAAAACCCGGCCCGCTAAGGGATACGCATTCTGAGGGCAAGGTTAAGCTGCCCAAATCGAATAGGGATTTTTGGGTTCCAAAGTTGGAGAGAAATTGCAGCAACGACCGGCGCAATAAAAGCGCTTTGCGGAATTTAGGCTGGCAGGTTCTGACAGTGTGGCAGTGTCAGGTGAAGCAACTGGAACGGCTCGAATCGAAGCTCGTCTCTTTCCTCGGGCCTGCTGGAAAGAATCCGATCGACAGGCCAGATAAAAAACGGTAATCTGATATTTAAAGAGAGGACACGCCCTGTGCCACGGCCCATCGGAATCGATCTATTCGCAGGTGCAGGTGGGCTCAGCCTCGGTTTCGAGCAGGCAGGATTCGACGTAGTCGCGGCAGTCGAGATCGACCCCATCCACTGTGCCGTACACGAGTTCAACTTCCCGCATTGCACCACAATTTCACGCTCGGTTGCAGAGCTGACCGGGGATGAAATTCGAGACCTTGCCAATATTGGCCGTAAGCACATCGATGTTGTTTTTGGTGGACCGCCGTGTCAAGGGTTTTCGCTGATAGGCCATCGTGCCCTCGACGACCCACGCAATAGCCTCGTCAGACATTTTGTGCGTCTCGTACGGGAGCTGAAGCCATCGTATTTCGTCTTCGAGAACGTAAAAGGTCTAACCGTCGGCGACCATCGCAAGTTCCTCGAAGAATTGATCGAAGAGTTCAAAGCTGAGGGGTATAACACGCAATCGCCGTGGCGCGTTCTCGATGCTGCCCGATATGGCGTGCCGCAGCACAGGGAACGCCTGATTCTGCTCGGAGCACGCAGGGGATGCAGACTTCCCGAGTATCCAACTGCTTCCTGCAGACCTGCAGATCGAGCCGAAGCGGGATTGTTGCGCAAGGGACCGACCTGCCGGGATGCCCTCAACGACCTGCCCAACGCTGAAGATTTCGACGAACTGCTGCATCGTGACGAAGTACTTCTTCACCGGCTTAAAAAGCCAAGTCTGTATGCCCTGTCGATGCGCTGTACCGATTCGGCGGGATGGCACTTCGGCTATCGGCGGGATTGGAACCCGCTACTGTTGACTTCCAGCCTGCGAACCGATCATACGCCGATCTCACGGCGGCGTTTCGAGGAAACACGCCCAGGCCAAGTCGAACCGATTTCGCGCTTCTTTAGGCTCTCCGCAGAAGGGCTCAGCAATACCCTTCGAGCCGGAACCGACGCAGCGCGTGGAGCCTTCACAAGTCCTCGCCCGATTCACTATGCTTTCCCGCGCTGCATCACTGTGCGTGAAATGGGCCGACTGCACGGTTTTCCCGATTGGTTCCGGTTCCATGAAACCAAATGGCACGGTGCGCGGCAAATCGGTAATGCTGTTCCACCTCCGCTGGCCCGCGCTGTTGCCTCGGAGATCGTGCGAGCAATGGAATATGCACCGGCGCGCGCAAAGGAAATTCTACCCGCTGGAGATACACGCCTTCTGCGCCTCGATATGTCGGCTGCTGCGGACTATTTTCGCGTTGCGGTTCCTATTGGCAAACGTGACCGAAAGAGTGGGGCGCGGAAGCGTAGTCAATTGGAGATCGAAGTGCTGCGAAATTTGCGTCGTCCCTCCCGGACACCAGCGGGTCTTGATGGGCTGCTCTCCCCAAGTTGAAATGCAGGGCACCCGGACCGCACGCCTGACAAGATCGAATAGCAAGCAGAACGGCCACCCCTGCGGGTGGCCGTTCTTGTCTTGCTCCGCGCGGGATAAGCTGCGCGTCGAGGCTGGATTGCGCCGCAGGCGCTGCTGCCTGGACGATTAGTCCCCAGCGACCAGGTCCTTGTCTTCAGACTTCTTGGGGGCGGGGGCGATGGAGTTGAGTGAGACCATGCCTTCCACTGGCTTTTCGCCGAGGATGTGCTCGCGGTAGAGCTTGGCCATGCGGGCATTTTCCCCATCCTGCTTGAGATCGCGGGCGCGGATCTTTTCCTCGCGGGCGTTCTTGGCAATGCCCAGTTCGTCGAGCGTGTGGTTGGCTTCGGAGTTGACGTGGTCCATGTTGAGCGCCAGCTTGTGGCCCACAAAGCCCATGCCCACCTCTTTGCCACCGGCAAAGATCTCGTGGCGGCCGTGCTCTTCGTACCACTTGGTCAGCGTGGCCGTCATGTGCATCTTTTCGATGATGTTCCGCCAGCCGATGCCCGTGTTGTAGGCGCAGAAGCTGATTTCGCCTTCCTGGGTGGCGTAGGGAATGATGCACTGCTCGGTGCGGCGGAAGTCGTAGTTGAACAGATCCTGGAACCACATGCCGGCGATGAACAGGAAGTTCCAGCGGTCGGCGCGGCGCTTGTTGATGTCGTCCATGGTGCGGTCGCCCTTCACGGAACCGTAGTCTTTACCGGTGGCGTTGAAGGTCTTGTCCATCTTCTTCAGCATGTCGGTGATGCGGAAGTGGGTGGGCGACTGGAAGGGGTCGTAGTTGCGCAGCAGAGCCAGCGTAAAGCCGATGACGGAGAGCAGCTTGCCGCGGCCCGCGTCGTTGACCTTGGCCAGATCCCTGGCAACCTGATCCATCTTGAGGAAGGCCGTAACGGGAGCTGCTTCCTTGGTCTCCTTGTCGATCATCAGTGCCATACCGATGCCGCAGTCAGGGTGGCAACCGCAGGAGAGCTGGCCCCACTCGGCGTTCGGTCCATGGATGAGATCGGCCCAGTCAGAGAAGGTGCTCATGAAGCTGATGGGGAACCAGTCACGCTCGGGGATGCCGAAGCCCATCTGGTTCTTGATGTCGTGCGCCATGTGCGAGAGGGTGTAGCGCTGGGCAATGCGGCGCTCGTCGGTGATTTCCTCGTCGCGGCCGGTGAAGCTGACTGGCTGGAAGCTGAGGAAGCTGATGGTCTTGGGGTTATCGAGTGCGAACTCGATGATGCGGCCGACCTGCTCGTTGTTGATGCCGTTGATGATGGTCGTCACCGGGACGATGTCAACGCCGGCTTCATGCAGGTTGTTGATGGCCTGGAGCTTGACGTCAAACAGGTTGCCGACCTTGCGGTGGGAGTTGGCGGCGTTGCCGATGCCATCGAACTGGAGGTAGACGTAGCGCAGGCCAGCCTCAGCAGCAGCCTTGCAGAGCTCCTTGCTCTTGGCGAACTCGATGCCGTTGGAGGCGGCCTGAACCGAGTTGTAACCGACCTTGCGGGAGTAGGCTATGGCGTCAAGGAAGTAGGGCGAGAGAGTGGGCTCGCCACCGGAGAACTGCACGCTCATCTGCCGCCGGGGCTTGATGGTGGCGGAGTTATCGAGCATGGTCTTGATCTCGTCCCAGGTGAGCTCGTGGACGAAGCCAACCTGATTGGCGTCCATGAAGCAGGGGTCGCACATCATGTTGCAGCGGTTGGTTAGATCGATGGTCAGCACCGAACCGCGGCCGTGGGTAACGGTGGAAGTGCCGTGGTGGTGCAGGTTCTTGTCGCCGTCGCCGTGGGCGCGGATGTCGCGGCCGGGGAAGTTGTCCTGGAGGTGCTGCGAGAAGACCGGATCGATGGACATGAGGTCCTCGAAGTGGCCGTGCTTGGGGCAATCCTTGACCATCCAGATCTTGCCGTCACGCTCGATGATCTGGGCCTTGATTTCGCCAACTTTTTCATTCAGAAGGACTTCATGCGGAAGCTTGCCGTCCAGAATCTGCTTGCGAATCTCTGGGACGCACTTGGGACAGAGGGAGTCAGTGGTGCGGGGCCAGCCCAGCGGCGGCTTTTCCTTCTCCCAGCTCTTCAGCAAGGGCTTGTCGCTCCACTTGGGGGTAAACGCAGGGTTGGGGCTAATGCGATTGAAGCGCTCAAATACCGCCCAAGCTCCCTTGGCCGCGTAAACCACTGCTTTCTCAGCATATTTCACAGTCTTCGACATAATTTTTTGCAGTCTCCTCGGTGGAATGACCGGCCCGGCGGTTAGCCTTCCTGGTCCTGCCCGGATTCGCGAGGGAAATCCAGGGTCTAAAAGTTCAGGATTAGGGTACTTGGGTAAAGGGGTCAACCCAAGCACAGAACAGCGAATGGAGAATACGGGGGGTAAACGGTTGCGGAAAGACTGCGAATGGGAATCGCAGGAGCCGCTTCGATTCCTATTGAGAGGCTGTGTCGGGTTTGGCAACCTGGTTGATGATGCGGCGAACGAGAACCGCATGGACGTGGATGCGGCGGGCGAGGTCGGGCAGGAATTCGGTAATCACATTCTCTTCAGGGGCCAGAGCCAGCGCGATGCCGTAACGGGATGAGCTGGAGCGTAGATTTGTGGCCCGATCTGGCAGATAGAGGTTGCCAATGGCGTCGTCAATGGCATAGCCGGCGAGGTTGGCGTAGTTGACCATGCCGCGGCCGTTATCGCCCTGCGTCCAGACCACCTGCAGCAGCGTGTGCCCAATGCGGCGGGGAACGCTGGCTTTGGGCATGCGGTGATAGTGCGGGTCCTGGTGGGTGAGGGACGGAATCAGAAAGGTGCCGAAGAATTCGCCGGTCATGTCCTGCGTGTAGCTGGTTCCCACGTCCTTGCCGAAGCCTTTCATGCCGGGGCCGTAGGGTCCGTGCGCGTCAGAGCCGACGGAAATCGCCGAGATACCAAGAATGGTGAGCGCATTGAAAGGCTCCAGCACGTTGCGGGCTGCCAGATGCGCCTTCTCCGACACGCTCATCGGCTTCACTTCAGGGCCGTTGAGAAAGCGGGAGTACCAATAGATCAGCGGCGTCAGCGATGTACAGGGTGCCGGCTGGAACTCGGACTTGTCCGGAATATGAGCGGGATCAGCCGCAGCGGCCGCCGCAGCCTCCAAGTGCGCCGTCGCCTCATGGCGCAACTGGCAGGGCGAAACCGCATTGCTGCGCGGCTGTTGCAGTGCGCCTGCGGTCTGCTGCCCCCAACACGGCGCCTCCGCGCAGCCAGTCAGCAGCAAACAGAACAAAACAAGGCCGGCTCCACAACACGGCAATTGGGTGGCAATCAAGTAACCATCCTTCAAGTCTTGAGACACGTTGGCGCTAAAGAAGATATACCACCTCTACGGTAACCATACGGTCTGCCGTACAAATTGGACCATTTCAGGCTGAAAATAGTCTTCGGCTGCAGCTCTTTCAATGCTTGTTTTGCCGATTCAGAGGCTGAAAGACGCTGATTTGTTGTGTTTCAAGAAAGCTTGTCCCATTTTTGCACTCAATGTTGATTCTTTGGATTCCTCTTGCGACGAGTATCACTGACGGCTAAGGAAAGCTGGTGGAGACTGGGATCAAGTTACCGATCAATGGTTACTTAAAATAGGTTACCTTTGATGAACAAACCGCCGTCTCCGAAGCCCGGCGAAACAGGTTCCGGATGGCGTATGGACGAAACTGTAGCGCGGCTCGAGTGGGAGTTGCGGCAGGCTATCACATATATGAACGATGCGGTGATCCCACAGGTTCGAGCTGAATCCATCTCTGCGATGCGGCGGGTGGCGGACACCTTGCAGAGCCTGGCGGACCGGATAGAGAAGCACCAGGGAGGACCGAGTAGACGATGAATGTCTGCCTGCATCCACGGAATCGAGCGAAGGCTGCCGTGATGGCCAGCTTGGCGTTGATGCTCGTTGCCCTGACCGGATGCGGACATCGCCAGCCCAAGCCGGTGGACAACGCAGAAGAAATGGCGCCTCCACCACAGACTTACTACCGTCCGCAACCTCAACCGCAGCCATATTCGCCGCCTTCTACCTACTCCAGCGCATCGCGCACCAGCGGCTCGCGAATTCCTGTGACGCCGGTGCCACCCGGCGGAGTGAGCACCGCTGATCTAAAGTATATTTCCGCGCACGAGCCCATTCTGAGCGAGACGGGATTTGCGACTTGGTACACCGCGCCCTATAAGGGCCGGAAGGCGGCCAATGGGCAGGTTTTTGACGATCACGCGTTGACGGCTGCCCACCGCACACTTCCCATGGGTTCGCTGGTGGTGGTCACCAATGTGAAGACCGGCCAGGCCAGTGCCATGCGCATCACCGATCGCGGTCCGTTTGTGGAAGGGCGTGTCGTGGATCTGACTATTGCCTCGGCCAAGGCTACAGGCGTCTATCACGTAGGGCTGGCCAAGGTGCGCATTGATGTTTACCAGACGCCAAAACCGATCGACATTGGCGGGCGCTGGTGCGTGCAGATCGGCGCATTCCGCTCAGAGGATGAGGCTATGCGCCTCAAGCAGCAACTGCTGCACCGCTATCACAGTGCCAGCGTGATCGAGTTCCCCGGCGAGAACAGCTATTGGGTTCGCATCCGCCCCGAGGGCGACGACCGCGAGATGGCTGAGTACATCGCCAAGCACCTGCGGCCGGTCCAAGGCGAAGCGTTCCTGACGCGGCTGGATTGAACGAAGCGAGTTAGCAGGTTAGCAAGTCAGCGTGCTTATTGACCGGTCCTCAGATACAAGCACCGTGCCCCATCTATTTCGCAGGTTTTGTTGCGAAATGGGTGGAAGCCTACACACTATTCATGGGCCGGACCAATAAGTTGTTTTTTGCACGTGCGGTGTACCGGCTAATACTCGATAAAGATAGTGAAGGGGCGCGGCAATTGCCGCGCCCCTTCGTATTTGTGGCTGTGCGTGTGCAGCGTTAGTCGGTGGGACCGTTGGGGGCGCGGAGCAGAGCAGAGGCGGCCCACAGCATGGGCGCCTGACCGTGGAAGTCGCCGGTGCGGCGGCGGCGATCATAGTAGTACTGCATATCGTTCTTCTTGTTGGTGCCTTCGCAGACCTGCGTGGTATCGCCATTCTGGTCAATGTAGCCGGTCGCGGCTATCCAGGCCTTGCGCGCTGCCGGGCCGTAGGTGGCCGCATCCAGCCAACCATTTTTCACGCCGGTAATCATGGCAAAGGTGAACATGGCGGTCGAGGAAGTCTCAGGCCAGGCATCGTCCTTGTCGATGAGCTGGTGCCACATACCGTCCTTGCCCTGATACTTGAGCAGAGAGGCCATCATCAGCTTGTAGCCCTGCAGGATGCGGGCGCGCTGGGGATGATTGGCCGGCAGCGTACGCAGCATCTCAGCCATGCCGGCAGAGATCCATCCATCGCCGCGTCCCCAGAAATAGGGCACATCGGTGGAGTGGAAGAAGAGGCCGTTGGGCTGCTGCAGTTTGTCGAGGTAGCTGACCATCTCCTTGGCATCACGGTCCAGATACTTCTGGTCGCCAGTGGCGCGGTAAGCCTCCAGTTGCAGGATGGTCAACATGTACATGTCGTCGATCCAGTAGCGGGTCTCGGCGGAGAGGCCGTCGGGCTGCGGGTTCTCCCACTGGCGGTCTGCCCAGGCCTGGCCGATGGCGAGCTGCTTGGCGTCCTTGGTCTGGATGGCGATTTCCAGCGAGATGGTGCCGAAGATGGAGTCGTCCACGTGATGGCGAACTGGGATGCGGTTCGCCTCAGCACCGCCGGGCATCAGCGGCTCGTACTTCTTGATGAGTTCGGCGCGGAGGGCGTCGTCGTGGGTGAGCTGCGCAAAGGTCAGGCCGCCGTACCAGGTGGCAACTTCGCCGTAGAAGATGGTTCCCTTACCTTGATGGGGCGTGGGAATGAAGTGCTCGGCGAGCAACTTACCCACTTCCTTGGGGTCGCTGCCGGCCGGCCAGTTGGAGAAGTAGTCCTGCTGCGCGGCGGCTGTCACAGCGCCCACGGAGCAGACCAGCGCCAAGGCCATCAGTTTGATCAAGCGATTCATATACGTCACCTCAAATGGAGTGCAAAAACAACGAAGCCATTCTATACGGGGAACGGCAGGGCTGTATTGCGGTAATGAAACTATTTCTGAATGGCGATCTTCAGCTGCATCGCCGTCCCGTTCGGATAGATAACATCATAAGTTTCCGGGAAGGCTTCGCGGTAGACGTTGAAGGCGCGATCGGCGGTTTCGACAGCAAACGGCCCCTTGGCATCGCTGGATACGGCCACCCGCAGACCGGGCAGATCCCAAAGCGCGGCGGTCAGCTTTTCCGGTGCAAGCTCGGTGGCATGAATTCGCAGACGCAGTGTCCCAGTAGCAGAGATGGTCACACCGTCCGGGCTAGCAGTGGCGTCAACCATGGGTGCAGAGATGAGGTCAATCCAGCCGATGCCGCCGGCGGGTAGCCGCCACTGCACGGTGACGGGATGGAACTGGGCATCTTTGCCGACAGCGCGCGTCTTCTGCGTGGATTCTGCGCCGATCAGCAGGGTTTTGCCAACCCAGGCGGTGGCCACGCGGTCCTCGGTAATCTGGCGGCGGAAGCTGTGATCGCCAGAGAAAGTCTGCAGCCGGGCAAGATCTTCGGCGGGAATCCGCACGCCGAGAATGGCGATCTGAGGCATAAATGAAAGTGAGGCGCCGTTGAGCCGCTCAACCGGCGGAAGAGGCGAGTGGGCTGCGTCGAGGGCGGTGGCCATCCAGAGCGCAACCAGATCAGCGTGTGCCTCCATGTCCATGCCGTAGGAGCGGTCGTAGGGTCCGCAGAGGTTGTGCAACTCGGGTTGGTAGAGGGCAGCCACGTCGTGCCACATCTCAGTTTCCATGCGGCTACCCAGATTGCGGATAAGCTCGGAACTGCCGTAGTCGCGCCAGAGCGAGGTACCTTGCAAATCAACGCCGTAGTAGGTGGGAGAGTTGTACTCGGCGTAGGCTCCGTATTTTGCGAAGAGACTGTAGACGTTTTCGATCCAGTCGGCGGATTGCTTTTGCCAATCGGTACGGTGAGAATGCGCGGCGGCAAAGTCCCACAACGCACCGTACATCAGCGCCGGATTGGTGTAGCTGGGGGTGAGGCGTTTTTCGTCCATCTCGCCTTGCACTGCCAGGTCAATGGAGTGATAAAGGCGCTGGACAAGATCGGCGGGCAAGCGGTCAGCGTATTCTACCAGAATGATCTCCAGCGTGACGCCGACAAACTCGCGCCAGTTGGGGTCGTAGTCGCGCCACATGACCACGCCGGTGGAGGGCACGTACTCTTCCGGCGTGCGCTTGAAGGTGCCAAACCAGGCCACCCCCGGCTGTGTGTACTGTTGCTTGAGCACATCGTTGAGGGCGTCGGCCGCGGTTGCACGGTCGCCGGGCGCATCGCGCACCAGCAGGCCCAGTGCGTAGGAGGAGGTTTCGCGCACACGTGAGCAGCACTTCTCCCAGTAGTGCGTATCGGTCAGATGCACGTCTGGCATGGTGCGGCCGGGCACATATTCAGGCGAGCGAATGAGATGCACACTAGGATCCCATAGGTGCGCGTTCAGCTCCATCGACTTGAGAAAGAGCTCGCGCGCACGCGGCGTCATCGAAGCCAGCGAAACGTGATGAGGCAACTGCGCAACAGCACAGGGCGGAAGAGAAAGCAGGAGCAGGACAAGGCAACTGAGAAATCGTTTCATGAACAGCACTCCACAGACTGGACAAAGATCCGCATTCAGTTGAAATGAGGGTGCAAATCTTGTCAAAAGCAGAATGGCTGCACACGGGAAACGAATTCGAGCAGAGCCCAACGGGCGTACCGCTCCCGAACCATTCTCTCAGTCGAGCGCGCGCCGGCGCCGGAACTCTGCGCTCATGGTGTGAAGCAGATCTTTGCCAAACAGAGCGGCTGCACGCGGAAAAACAATGCCCTCTTCGACGGCGATGTGTGTGCTGTAGATGCGGGCGAGCTCACCGGTTGCAGCCTCAAGGGCGGCGGCGTCCTTTGTGCTGAGGAGACCTGCCGAGATCCAGCGCGTGTAGATGCGGTCTGCCTCTTCGTGCAGCACGGCGGCGGCGCGATGGTCGCTCTCCAGCCGCTCCACCTGCTGAAGCACATCCGTGGCGCCCAGCGCGCGCAGGCGCGAAAACAGAGACTGCTCTTCGTCCTCGCTATGCTGCAAGCCCGAGGTGCGGAAGTAGTGAAGAGCGGTTTCGACGGCCTGCACCTCTTCGGCGGTAAGCGCACGTCTGCGGGCCTTGCGTACAACTCTATGGAGAATGTCGAGGAACCGCTCAATGCGACGGTGACAATCCTGCATCATGCCGATAGGATCGTCGAACCCGCTGGCGGGCTTTGCACCAATCTGCACTGCCATCTGTGAACTCCTTCAGGTGCCTTGCAGAACATGGAGTGCAAATGATCGACTCGTGTTCTCAGCGGATTGTACATAGTCGTACGGCAAGATGGGAACAGACATTCTTCACGCTGGGAAATTGACATGCAGCATTCTTCTCGACGCAAAGAGCAGAATCGGAAACGCTGTCGCCGCGCTGATAGAATCAGCCGGTGACGATGGAACGCACCGATCTTGCTGCCGTCCTTGGCCAGAGCACGCTGCTGGGCTCGCTATCCCAGACAGAACTCAGCTTGCTGGCCGCGCGTACCGTGCGTAAGCACTTCAACACGGGCGTACTGCTTTTCTCGGAAGGCGAGTCCTGCAATGGGCTGCATATTGTGGCGCTCGGGCGTGTGCGCATCTTCAAGACGTCCATGAGCGGGCGCGAGCAGGTGTTGTCGGTAGAGGGTCAGGGCGGAACAGTGGCCGAGCTGCCAGTCTTCGACGGTGGCGCGTACCCGGCCTCGGTCATCGCGCTGGAAGACACAGAGATTGCCTTCATCTCGCGCCGCGATTTTCAGGCTTTCTGCATGGAGCATCCCGAGGTGGCGCTGAAGATGCTGGCCGTGGTGGGCGCGCGGCTGCGCAGGCTGGTGGGCATCATTGAAGAGTTGTCGTTCACGACGATTCGCCAGCGGCTGGCCTCGATGCTGGTGAAGCTGGCGCAGACCGAAGGCAAAAAGACGCCGCGTGGCATCGAGTTCCGCCTGCCTTCGAGCCACCAGGAGATTGCCAATCAATTGGGGACGGTCCGCGAACTAATCTCGCGCAACCTCACGCGGCTACAGGCCGAAGGGCTGCTGGAAGTGGACGCGCGCGAAGTGGTGGTGAAAGACATGCCGGGACTGACCGCGCTGCTGGAGTCCGGCAGCAATTGACCCGGCCCTCAAATAGAAGCATCGGGCCCCATCCATTTCGCAGGCTTTATCGCGAAATGGGTGGGATGCCAACACACTATCCAAGGGCCGGGTCAATAAGCTTCACTGCAAAACAGGAAACACCCAGCTAGCGAAGCCGTCGCTGAGCGAACGGGCCCCCAGGCGTTTTCTTCAGCCTGGGGGTGGTGAGCTCAAGATGACGGTGGCATTCCTTATGCGAACCTTGGAGACAGCTCACCAGCGCATTTTCGATTTAAGTGTTTACATATCCGCATGAGGAGAAGGAGTTCGAGCACTCGCCTGGCGTTACGGCATTGAGCAGATCGCCGATTTCCTCCCATAGGTCGTCGATGGA
>Ga0302270_10004386_pt1 | contig 13162 bp, 14 predicted proteins | sample III_Bog_E2_3_FD_198773 | JGI IMG/M metagenome (GOLD analysis project Ga0302270, IMG submission 198773) | Peat permafrost microbial communities from Stordalen Mire near Abisko, Sweden - III_Bog_E2_3 | ecosystem: Environmental > Terrestrial > Soil > Wetlands > Peat | place: Sweden: Abisko... | reverse complement strand
CGCAATGAGAAAATGCGCCGTCATCATCGAAAAAGCACCCGACAGCAATTTCTGCGCGTATGTTCGGGGTCTTCCCGGCTGCGTGTCGACCGGCGACACCTGCGAAGAGGTTGAACGCAACATCCATGGTCGACGCCCTCACCGCTGCGGTCACTTTCTTCAAGCGCGACCGCGCCGAAGAGATTCTCCTCGCCCGATACAGCGATATCAAGGGTTTACCGTACCAGGCGCCGTCCGCGCCCACCGCAAATGGGTCGGTTTTTTCGAATAACGAAATCTTCGCCGCCACCAACCGCCTCAGTACCCTGCAGGTGGCCAAATCCGCACTCTGGAAGGAACCATTGAAGGTGCAGTACGCCCGCGCATCCGCCTCCAGTCCGGCTTTTTCCACCGATTTTCCGCATAGAACCGGCCCCGGCACAGCGGCATCCTCCTTGTCAACCATCCCCGAAAGTGGCGCAAGCCCCTCATTTCTGTCAAGATAGAAGATTCAAGACATGTTCAGGTTCGAAACGGCGGGCGAGTCCCACGGCGAATGCCTGGTGGCAACCCTCACAGGTCTCCCTGCCGGCATACCCATCGCGGTTGACGCAATACAACACGAGCTCTGGCGCAGGCAGCAGGGATTTGGCCGCGGTGGTCGCATGAAAATTGAGACCGATAAGGCCCACCTCGTCTCCGGCGTGCGCCACGGCCAAACCATCGGCTCGCCGTTGGCCATGATCATTGCCAACGCCGACTGGAAGAACTGGACCGAGTCCCTTCCCATCGCAGCCGGCAACCCCACCGCGCACCGGCCCGTCGATAAACCGCGCCCCGGCCACGCCGATCTCGCCGGCGCCATCAAATACGATTTCCCCGACTCCCGCTACATCCTCGAACGCGCCAGTGCGCGGGAAACCGCCGCCCGCGTCGCCGTTGGTGCGCTGGCCAAACAGTTGCTCGCCTGCTTCGATATCGAAGTGCTCAGCCATGTCATCGCCGTCGGCTCCGAGCGCCTCACGCGCGACGTCACCTGGGACGAAATCGTCGAACTCAGCGGTAAACCCGAAGTCATGCTGGGCTGCGTCGATCCCGAAGCCGAAAAGCTGATGAAGGTTCAGGTGGATGAGGCTTACCGGACTGGCGACACCATCGGCGGCATCTTCGAAGTGGTCGCGCGCGGCGTGCCCATCGGTCTCGGCTCTCACGCGACATGGGATTCCCGTCTCGATGGCAAACTCGCCCAGGCCATCGTCTCCATGCAGGCCGTCAAAGGCGTCGAAGTCGGCTTTGCCGGAGAAGGCGCGCAAAGCTTCGGCTCCAAAGTCCAGGACACCATTCATTACGATAAAGCGGATCGCCGTTTCTTTCGCGGCAACAATCGCGCCGGTGGCATCGAAGGCGGCATGACCAACGGCCAGGAAGTGCGCGTCCGTGGTTTCCTCAAGCCCATCTCCACCCTCCGCCGCCCGCTCGAATCGGTGGATCTGCCCACCCGCGACCCGGCCAAAGCGGCCTACGAACGCTCCGACGTTTGCGTGGTGCCGGCCGCCGGTGTGATCGGCGAAGCCATGGTCGCCATCGTGCTGGCCGGAGCCATGATCGAAAAATTCGGCGGCGATTCGCTGCGCGAAATGAAGCGTAATTTCGATGGCTACATCCAACAGGTGAGGGACTTCTAATGACTCATAAAGTCGTCAGATACCTGAATAATCCGAACCTCGAACGCCCGGCCGCTCCCATCACCGAATTCGATACCCCGGAACTGCACCAGCTGATCGAGGACATGTTTGAAACCATGTACGCCTCGCACGGCCTCGGGCTCGCCGCCCCGCAGATCGACGTTCACAAGCGCCTGACCGTTATCGATACTTCGGGCGGCGAAGCGGATGTGGAACCGAACAAGGTGATCCTCATCAACCCGGAGATCGTCGTCAAAGAAGGCAAGCAAACCGGCGAAGAAGGCTGCCTCAGCATCCCAGGTTTCCGCGAAGAAGTGAAGCGGCACAAACGAGTGACCGTGCGCGCCCACAACGTGAAGGGCGAAATCGTCGAAGTGAGCGGCGAAGATCTCATGGCGCGCGCCATGCAGCACGAAATCGACCATCTGAACGGCATTCTCTTCCTGTCGCACCTGAGCCCGCTCAAGCGCGAAGTGATCAAACGCAAGATCAAAAAAATGATCCAGGCAGGCGATTGGGAATGAGACTGGTTTTCCTCGGTACGCCCGAATTCGCCGTGCCGACTCTCGAAGCCCTGGTATCGGCGGGTCACAATGTTGTCGAAGTCGTCACGCAACCCGACCGCCCCAAAGGCCGCCACCAGACCCTCACCGAATCGCCCGTGAAAGCGGCGGCGTTGCGTCACGATCTGAAAGTCTTCCAGCCCGAACGCATACGCCACGCCGATTCCGTGGCCCATCTGCGCGCTCTTGCGCCGGACGCCATGGTGATCGTCGGCTACGGCCAGATCATCCCGCAAAACATCATCGATATCGCCCCGCTGGGTATTATTAACGTCCACGCTTCGCTGCTTCCCGAACTTCGCGGCGCGGCGCCGATCCAGTGGTCGATTGCCCGAGGTTACGAAAAAACGGGCGTCACCACCATGCGAATCGATGCCGGGCTCGATACCGGCGATATCGCCATGAAATGGGAAACGCCGGTCGATCCCGACGAAACGGCTCCGGAGCTTTCGCCGCGCCTGGCCTCCGCAGGTGCGGATTTATTGCTCCAAACGCTCAATGGCCTGGCCAATGGGACGCTGAAACCCGTGCCGCAGGATAGTACTTTTGCCACTTTGGCGCCTATTCTCAAAAAGGAAGACGGCCGCATCGACTGGACACTGCCTGCCAAAACCATTCATAATTTAATCAGGGGGTTGCAACCATGGCCCGGAGCGTTCACAATGTTCCGAGGACAATCCCTGCACCTTTGGCGCTCGCGCCTTGTCGCCACAAAATGGAATCTGGCGCCTGGGGCTCTTGTCCAGGACGAAGGTGTATTCGCCGGTGCCGGAGACGGCTCGGCTTTGCAATTACTGGAACTACAACTCGAAGGCCGTAAACGCATGCCGGCGGAAGTTTTCGCCAACGGCCACCGATTAAGCAACGGAATAACGACTACAGAACAGCTGGGAAAATGAGACCTTTCGACTTACCACTTGGATTTAAATACGCCACGACGTACGCTGGCATTCGCAAACAGGAAAAAGACGACCTTGCACTGATCGTTTCCGGGGTGCCCGCCGCCGCTGCAGCCGTGTTCACGACGAACAAAGTACAGGCTGCGCCCGTCAAACTAGCCCGCGCCAGTATGCGCGCTTCGAAAGGAGTCTGCGGAGCCATCCTGGTCAACTCGGGCAACGCCAATTGCGCCACAAAAAGCGGCGACCGCGTCGCCCTGAATACCACCAAGACTCTGGCCAAACTGCTGAAGCTCCAGGCCAACCAGGTTCTTCCCGCTTCCACCGGCGTTATCGGCGTGGAACTCGATGAGAACCTGATCCTCGATAAACTGCAGACCCTGGTCGACAACCTCAGCGATACCGCGCTGCCAGATGTGGCGCGCGCCATCCTGACCACCGATCTGCAGCCCAAGGGCGCTTCCCGCGAAGTGACCCTGCGTCGCGGAGCGGTCCGCATCGCCGGCGTCACCAAAGGTTCCGGCATGATCCACCCGCGCATGGCGACCACGCTCGGCTTCGTCATGACCGACGCGCTGGTGCCGCAGACGCTGTTGCGCCGCATGCTGGTCCGCGCCACCGAGCTCAGCTACAACCGTATCTCGGTGGATGGCGATACTTCCACCAACGACACCCTGATCGTGATGGCCAACGGCGCTTCCGGCGTTCGCCCGGACCCGAAAGAGATGAGCATCTTCGAAGAGGCACTGGCGGAAACGCTGCAATCGATGGCGCGGCAAATCGTACGCGATGGCGAAGGCGCCCGTAAACTGATCTCGGTCGAAGTACACGGAGCCATCACCGATTCCTCCGCCGCCGCTATTGCCCGCTCGATATCGATTTCGCCGCTGGTCAAAACCGCGATCGCGGGATCGGACCCGAACTGGGGCCGCATTCTCTCCGCCGCCGGCAACTCCGGCGTCAACTTCGATCCCTCGCTGGTGGAAATCACGCTGCAGGACGTCAAGGTTTGCCGCAACGGGCTGGCCTCGCCGTTCGACGAAGGCGACATGAAACTCCGGCTTGACGACACCGATGTCTCCGTGGTGTTCCGGATTGTAGGCAAAGGGAAGGGCAGCGCGACGTTCTGGACGTGCGACCTCACCGAAGACTACATCCACATCAATGCGAACTATCGCACTTAGTTTTTTGCTTCTGTTCAGCGGCGGCACCGGCAGTGCCGCCCCAGCGGACACTCCGTACACGCGGATGGCGAAACTCGCCACGTATATCAGCGGCGGCGATACCGTCGGTGCTCTCGAAGCCTTCGACAAGAGCCTGACGAATTACGGCAGGATCTCGGAAGATCTTGCCGCGCTGGCCACGCAGAGCGAAGTGCTCTGCTCGATCGAAGTGGTGACGGATAAGGAAGCGGACGACGCCAAAGCCGACGTTCATCACCTGGACCTCGACTGGTACATGACGCTGACGTCGCGGGCGGACCCGGGGCTGACCGAATCGCGGCGCGTGCGGGTCGCGGTGACGATCGCGCGTTTCAATGCGAAATGGCGCATCACTGCGCTGACGCCAGATTCGATCCTCGCTCCGATCACGATAAAGTAATGTTGTAACGAAGTGCCGGATCATACAAAATACGTCCTCGTGCTGACGATCGTCTGTGTTCTTCCGGTTTGGGCCGGTCTGGATGACGACTGGCGAAACCTCTACAGCCTGGCTTCCAACGCGGTCGCCTTAAAAGACTACCCGAAAGCGGATGCCCTGTACAGCAAGGCGCTGCAGGACGCCGAGCTCTTCGGCAAGGCCGATCTGCGGGTGGCTACCACTCTGCAGGGGCAGGCGAGCCTGCAGCATTCGGAGAAGCGCCTGACCGAAGCGGAAGATACGGCGCGCCGGGCTCTGGGCATCCTGATCACGAATCCCGGCCAGGACAGCATTGAATACGGCCAGGGCCAGTTCACCCTGGCGGGCATTCTCCTCGACGAAGGAAAGTACCAGCCGGCGCTGGACGCGATACGGAAAGCCTTGCCGCTGATCGAGGCGAATGTGGGACCGGATGACGTCGAAACCGCGGATGCGATCTGCATGCAGGGCGACGCCTTCCGGCTGCTGAAGATGTATGCCAGCGCCGAGGCCCCGCTGAAGCGCTGCGCGGATCTGCGGGTGGATAACAACGGGGTGGGCACCGCGGAGTTCGGAGAAGCGGCCAACAGTCTGGCGCTGGTTTATCAGCACCTCGGCCAATACAAGGAAGCGGATCGCTATTTCACTTACGCGGCGAAGATCCGCGAGATCGCTTTGGGCATCATGAGTCCGGCGCTGGCCGATACGCTGGAGGCTCATGCTCTGCTGCTGCACCAGCTGGGGCGGGATGCCGAGGCGAAACAGAAGGAGCGTATGGCGTCGGCTATTCGTGCCCGTACCGGGAAGAAATAGGGCCGTTCGCTATCCTGAATTCCGAGTGTCGATTCGCACCTGTATATTCCGCGGCGGTCTGCTGGCGCTGGCGGCTGCCGCAGTTCTGGCCGAGGCTCCGAAAGCCACCGATCCGCAGATATTGTGGCAGACGCTGCTGACTGGCGGTGTGCGTGCGGTCGCTGCGCGGAATTATCCGGGCGCGGAAGAGTTTCTCCTGAAGGCTCTCCATCTGACGGAGCAGTTTCCGGCCGGAGATCCGCGCACCGGCACAACCCTGAATACGCTCGGCCTGGTTTACCGGGAGGAGAGAAAGTTCGGCGACGCGGAGAAGGCTTTCGAGAAGGCGATGGATATTTTCGAAAAGGCTTACGGTCCGGACAGTCTCGATGTTGGCAACATCAGCTACAACGTCGCCTCGGTGCTGATGGCCGAGGGGCGTTACGACAATGCGCTTCCCTATATTCAGAAGAGCCAGCCGATCTACGTCAGGATACTGGGGCCGCAGAGCCTGAAAGCGGCGGGGACTCTTTGCATGGCCGGGGAAGTTTACCGGTACCAGAAGAAATTTCAGGCCGCCGAAGTTCCGCTCAAGCAATGCGCCGACGTTCGCGAAGAGGCCGAAGGGATCGAGAGCGCCGACCTGGGAGACGCGCTTTACAGCCTCGGCCTGGTGTATACGCAGCTGGGCAGGTTCGCGCTGGCCGATTCCACGCTGAAACTGACGGAAAAGATCAGAGAGCTCACGTCGGGCGTCACAAGCCCGGAGTTCGCCGACGCGCTGGAGGCCCATGCGGCGGTGCTGAAGTCGATGAACCGGGAGCCCGAGGCCGCGCGGGAGGACACCATGGCGGCAGCCATACGGCGTCTGGGGAAGAGAACCAAATAGTAACTGTTTGCTAACGCAGCATGCCTGGGTGATAATTGAATCAGCCAGGAAGGAGAACCGATTGAAGCGCACTGGATCCGACGACACACTTCGCTGTTCATTCTGTCACAAGAGCCAGGACGTGGTTGGCAAGCTGATTTCCTCTCCGAGCGAGTATCCGCGTGCCTACATCTGCGACGAGTGTATCGCCGTATGCAACTCGATCCTCGACGACGATAAGCCGGAACCCTCCACCACAAGCCCGAACAAGATTCCGCGGCCGCTTGAGATCAAGGATTTTCTCGACCAGTACGTGATTGGGCAGGAAGCTCCCAAGCGCAAACTGGCGGTCGCCGTCTACAACCATTCCAAGCGCATCCACATGAACCGGATGCGGAATTCGGAAATCGAACTGGCGAAATCGAATATTCTGCTGATCGGGCCCACCGGAACCGGTAAGACCCTGATGGCGCAGACGCTGGCGAAGATTCTGGATGTTCCGTTCGCCATTGTGGACGCCACCACGCTGACCGAAGCCGGCTATGTGGGCGAAGACGTCGAAAACATCATTCTCAAGCTGTTGCAGGCCGCCGACGGCGACGTTCAGCGCTGCCAGCAGGGGATCATCTACATCGACGAAATCGATAAAATCTGCCGGAAGGACGAAAATCCGTCTATCACGCGCGACGTTTCCGGTGAAGGTGTGCAGCAGGCGCTGCTCAAAATCCTCGAAGGCACCGTGGCCAACGTGCCGCCGCAGGGCGGGCGCAAGCATCCGCACCAGGAATTTACGCCGATCGACACCACCAATATCCTGTTTATTTGCGGCGGGGCGTTTGTGGGGCTGGAAAAGATCATTGCGCGGCGCACCGGCAAGAAGTCGATGGGCTTTTTGCAGGAAGAGGCCGGGCAGCGCGAGCAGACCAAGACGGTTGGGATCAGCGAACGCCGCGACGTGGATCTGCTGCGCAGCCTGCAGCCCCAGGATCTGATTCGCTACGGATTTATTCCCGAGTTCATCGGACGGCTGCCGGTGGTGGCGACGCTGGAAGATCTGGATAAGGCCGCACTGGTCCAGATTCTGTCGAAGCCGAAGAACGCCATCATCAAGCAGTACCAGCGGCTGTTTGAATACGAAAACGTACGGCTGCGTTTCAGCGACGACGCGCTGGACGCTATTGCCGCCTTAGCGCTCGAACGTAAAGTGGGAGCGCGCGGCCTGCGCATGATCATCGAGGACATGATGCTGGACCTGATGTATTTCCTGCCTTCGTACAAGAAAGTCAAGGAATTCCAGGTGACCCGCGAGATGGTGGTTTCGCAGAAAATCAGCCTGACGCTGCTCGAAAAGGCCGGCTAGACGGGTACGGGCTGGCTTGCGCCAGCCTGCGGACGGATTGGCGGCCCCTTCCTTCTTCGCCTTCGCGGGACAGGGCGCTGCCTGTATGCACAGCGTCCTGTTGCACCCCGTGGCAGGCTTTTTTATTTCAATTGATGAAACGGCAGGAAAGATTTGGAGCGCACCGCTTAGCCGCCTCAGCCCGTTTTTTGACCCCCTTTGGTAAAGGGTGGGAATCAACCGGACGTCATCAGGGGCCATCCACCGGTAAACCGGCAGGGACCAGCGCACAAACGCCCATAGGCCAACTCCCTCATTCTTGAGTGTTGGATCAAAAATGATGGGCCTCCGCCTGCTTCGCAGGAACGCTCCAAATAAGATACTAGCGCACGGTGTAGATTAGCAGGGAGATGTCCGAGAAACTGTCCGAAATTGCCGATGTCCTGATAGCCGCCGTTTTGTCCGGGGCGCGCGAGATTCTGGCCGTCCGAGTGGCCGGGAAAGTGGTGGCGCACTACAAGGACGCGAAGGAACTGGTCACTACGGCGGATCAGAAATCGGACGACGCGATACTGGCCACCTTTCGTAAGAGGCTGCCGGCGATTGATGCGGAGATCTCGTTTCACCTGGAAGAATCCGGCGTCACTGGAACGGTTGGTACGAAGGTCGCGGGGGCGGATCCGCTGGATGGCACCAATCACTTCGCGGCAGGCGGCACATCGTATTCGGTGATGGCGCATTACGTAGAAGATGGCATTCCAAAGGTGGGCGTTGTGTTTCAGCCGGAGGTGTTTCTGCCGCTGACCGAGACGGAGAAGTGCGTAGGACGGATGGTGTTCGCGGTTTCGGGTCAGGGCGCTGTTGTGCAGAAGAGCGAGTTCACGGGCAAAGGGTTTTCGCTTTCGCAGCCACGTCGTGTTGTGAAACGGCCGTCTCCGCAGACGCGCGCATACGTGGCGTGCGTGCCTTACGGCAGCAAGATGGATGACGAAGGCCGTGAGCGCGCGATGCGGGTGTATGCGAGCGGGCTGATCGCGGCGACGACCGGCGTGGGCGGAGCGGGGGGCAACGTGATGCTCTCGATCTTCGGCGGCCAGGATGTCTATGCCAACTTCGGCGCGGGGGAGGATCTGGATCTGATTCCGCCGCAGGTAATCGCGCATGAAGCGGGCCTCACCGTGTGGGGTCTTGACCGCAAAGTGCCGGTATGGAAGGTGCGGAAGCAGCCGTTCATCGTGGCTCCCAACGATGAGATTGCGGAGCGGTTTCTGCAGGCGGCGGGCATCTAATCCCCGCCACTGCATGGCGTCCGGTAAAATGGCCTTCGGATGAATATAGCCATCGCAGCGGATCATGCAGGGTTCCCGTTGAAGGAAAGCATGATCGTGATCGCCCGGAATCTGGGCCATGAAGTCGCGGATCTGGGCACGTGCTCGACGGCGGCAGTCGACTATCCGGACATTGCAAGACTGGTGGCCGAAGCGCTGCAGAGCGGACGTGCCGAGAGGGCGATCCTGATCTGCGGGAGCGGAGTGGGCGCGTGCGTGGCGGCGAACAAGTTCCACGGCGTCAGAGGCGGCACGTGTCACGATACGTTCTCCGCGCACCAATCGGTGGAGGACGATGATTCGAACGTGATTTGCCTGGGGGCGCGGATTGTGGGTCCGTCGCTGGCGGGTGAACTGGTGAGGGCGTTTCTCAATGCGAAGTTTTCCGGCGCCGAAAGGCACGTGCGCCGTTTGAAGAAGATCGAGGAGATCGAGGCCGAATGGAACTGAAGAACAAGCGTATCGCGATGCTGGTGGAACAGCAGTATCAGGAGATGGAGATCTGGTATCCGCTTTACAGGCTGCGCGAGGCCGGGGCGCAGGTGGTGACGGTGGGTCCTGTGGCCGGGGCGGTTTATCCGAGTAAGGTAGGGTATCCGTGCAAGGCGGAGATGAGCTGGGACGAGGCGAAGGCGGCGGACTTCGATGGCGTGATTGCGCCTGGCGGATTCGCGCCCGATTTCATCCGGCGGAGTGTGAACGCGATCCACTTCGTGAAGGACTTCGAGAAGCAGGGCAAGCTGGTGGCGGCGATTTGCCACGGTCCGTGGGTGCTGTGCTCGGCGGACGTGTTGCGCGGGAAGAAGGCGACTTCGTTCTTCGCGATCAAGGACGATGTGGTGAATGCCGGAGCGATCTGGGAAGATTCCGAAGTGGTACGCGACGGGAATCTGGTGACTTCGCGAAAACCGGATGATTTGCCGGCGTTTTCGGTGGCTTGTATCGAAGTGCTGAAGGCGCAGACGGCCAGATAAGTGAATTCCGGGGCGACTGGAGGACTTTTGGGGGTCGCCCCGGAAGGAGCGTACTAACTGCTCATTAGTGCATTCAGTGAGCATTTGTCTCACTTATTTTGCTGGCTCCTGTGCTGGAATGCACGGGATCATGCGGGGGTCGATTTGGTACGTTTTTCGATACCTGGCGCGTATCTCCTGGTGAATGCGCGTGCCATTTCGGGAGGTACGAGGAGCCTGGCAGTGTGATGGCGGTCTCGACGATTCAGTGAGCATTTGTCTCACTTAGTTTGCTGGCTCCGTGTGCTGGAATGCAGGGGATCACGCGGGGGTCGATTTGGTACATCGTTTGATACCTGGCGCGTATCTCCTGGGTGAATGCGGGTACCAATTCGGGAGCTACGAGGTTGACAGTGCAACCGCCGAAACCGCCGCCGGTCATTCTGGCTCCGTAGCAGCCGGGGATGTTCATCGCGGTATCGACCAAGAAGTCGATTTCTTCGCAGGAGATCTCGTAATCGTCCCGCATGCTGGCATGGGATTCGAGGAAGAGCCTTCCCATTTGCAGCAGATCGTTCGCGGCTGAGGCTGCTACGAAGTCGAGTACGCGCTGGTTTTCGGTTACTATGTGGCGGGCTCGCTTGTAAGGCTGTGCCTGTTCGAGGGTGGCATCGCGGAGTGAGGCTACACCGATGTTGCGGCAGGCTTCCTGGCACTCGGCTACGCGCGTTCTGTAGGCTGATTGGCCGAGCTCGTGTTTCACCATGGAGTTTACGGCCAGGATGGCTACGTTGTCAGGCAATGGGACTGGTTCCGACTCCAGGGTGCGGCAGTCGATTTTGAGGGCTGCGTGGGCTTGTCCGAAGAGGGAGACGTATTGGTCCATGATGCCGCAGGGCATGCCTACGAACTCGGACTCGGCTCGCTGACAGAGCTTAGCTATTTCCAGGCGGTCGAGTTCGCGGTCTTCGAGGAGCGCCAGGGCTGTTGCTACTTCTAATGCTGCGGAGGAGCTTAGGCCTGCTCCTTCGGGTACTGTGCTTTCGATATAGAGCGACACGGGACGAGTTGCTATGGCGCGGGCTACTCCGACGACGTAATCAATCCAGTGATGTTTCGCAGGTTGGTCTAAGCGGAAGGCTACGGTTTCGTTGCGCTGCGCTGAGTGGGCTGTGAACTGCGATGAACCCCCGGTAGTGATTGTGGTTTCGAGTTGGATTGCTATGGGGAGTACGAAGCCCTGGTTGTAGTCTGTGTGTTCGCCGATCAGGTTGACGCGTCCGGGGGCGCGGACCTTCATGCTTTACGGCCTCGGCGGGCGAGCAGCAGGAGGATGAGGCCGAAGGCTGTCATCAGGGCACCGACGTAGAGGTTGACGTTGGCGGAGGTCATGGGGGCGCGCGAGGGATCGGCGATGCCGTAGACCATCAGGAGGATGCCTGTGATGGCGAAGAAGAGTCCGGAGGGTAGTCGTAGGTCTAGCATGGATTGGCTCTCGTCTTATAGGAACAGCAGGTTCAGGACGATCAGGGCTGCGCAGACTACTAACGCCAGGGGCACCGGTCTTTGGTACCAGTTTATTCCCGTTTCGTGCGGCTTGTCGGTGAGGCCGTAGACTAAGCCTCTGAGTTCATTGTCGGGTCGCGGATTCGTTGCCAGGCTGACTACGATCGTTACCAGAAAGCAGGTCGACCAGGCGAAGATGGCGATCCAGAAATTCTGGGCCATGGTGGAGGGGAAGCTGTGGAGGTTGGCGATCCAGCCGCCTTTGTCTTCGGCGAGTGTGAGGCCGTAGGTTGCCGCCGCTGCGCCGGTTCCGAGGAGCAGGCCGGTGAAGGCTCCATGGCCGGTGGTGCGTTTCCAGAACATGCCCAGCAGGAACGTCGCAAACAGCGGGGCGTTCACGAAGCCGAAGACCAGTTGCAGGAAATCCATGATGTTGTTGAAGTGCGTGGCGAGGTAGGCGGTGGCGATGGAGAGGGCGATGCCGACGACCGTGGTGATGCGGCCTACGGTGAGGTAGTGCGCGTCGGTGGCTTTGGGGCGGATGTAGCCCTGATAGATGTCGTAAGTGAAGACGGTGTTGAAGGCGGTGACGTTGCCCGCCATGCCGGACATGAAGCTGGCCATGAGGGCGGTGAGTCCGACGCCGAGCATGCCTGAGGGGTAGAACTGCGCCATAAGGGTGGTGAGGGACTGATCGTAATCGTACACGCCGGGCGATTTCATGGGGAGTGAGTAGCCGCTGCCGGCTTTGCTGAGGGCGAGGGCGGCGATGCCGGGGACGATGACGATGAAGGGCATGATCATTTTGGGGAAGGCGGCGAGGAGCGGGGTGCGGCGGGCGTCGGACATGTTTTCGGCGGCCATGGCGCGCTGGATGACGAGGAAGTCGGTGCACCAGTAGCCGAAGGAGAGGACGAAGCCGAGGCCGGCGAAGAGGCCGAAGGCTTCGACGCCCATGGGGTTTTCGCTGGCGTGGCCGAGGTATTTCCAGGTGTGGGTCATGACGTCGGGCAGCTTTTGTTGCATGCCGGCCCAGCCGCCGGCGCGCTGGACGGCGAGGATGGAGAGCGGGGAGAAGCCGATGACGATGAGGAAGAATTGCAGGACCTCGTTGTAGATGGCGCTGCGGAGGCCGCCGAGGTAGGTGTAGACGAGGACGATGACGGCGGAGAGGAGCACGGAGGCGTCGAAGCTCCAGCCGAGGATGAGCTGGAACATGCGGCCGAGGGCATACATGGAGATGCCGGAGGAGAACAGCGTCATGATGGCGAAGGCGATGGCGTTGAGGCCGCGGGTTTTCTCGTCGAAGCGGAGTTTCAGATATTCGGGGACGGAGCGGGCGCGGGAGCCGTAGTAGAAGGGCATCATGAAGACGCCGACGAAGAGCATGGCGGGGACGGCGCCGATCCAGTAGAAGTGGGCGGTCATGATGCCGTATTTGGCTCCGGAGGCGCACATGCCGACGACTTCCTGGGCGCCGAGATTGGCGGCGAGGAAGGCGAGGCTGGTGATCCAAAGGGGGACTTTGTGGCCGGCGGTAAGGAAGTCGCCGGCGGTGGTGACGGATCTGCGGAGACGCCAGCCGATGCCGATGACGAAGGAGAAATAGAGGATGAGGATGGCGTAGTCG
>Ga0302270_10004354_pt1 | contig 13226 bp, 12 predicted proteins | sample III_Bog_E2_3_FD_198773 | JGI IMG/M metagenome (GOLD analysis project Ga0302270, IMG submission 198773) | Peat permafrost microbial communities from Stordalen Mire near Abisko, Sweden - III_Bog_E2_3 | ecosystem: Environmental > Terrestrial > Soil > Wetlands > Peat | place: Sweden: Abisko... | reverse complement strand
CGGTGACGGCGCTCCTCCGCAACGCCCACGGCATCGCGGAATGGAAACTGTTCCTCAATGAATGAAACAACGGGAGGGCGAGTGTCAAAGCTCGCTCTCCTCAAAATAAGTAAGTATAAAAAAGCCGCGCATGAATCGTGATGAAAAATGAACGATCTTCAATTTAAGCAACTGGTGAGCATTGAAAATTTGACGCTCGCGTGGCAACGCGTGACTACTGCGTCAAATTTTGGCTACAAACGTTTCTTCCGGCAGTTGTTTTACAACTACGAATTCGCCGCCGAAGCGAATCTTCGTGATCTTCACAACCGCTTAATCGGCGAAAGCTATAAACCTGCTGCTCCCGCACGCATCTACACGCCAAAGGCATCCGGCCTTCAGCGAGCAATCACAATGCTGACGGTGGAAGATCAAATTGTTTTCCAAGCTTTGGCGAACGTGTTTGCCCAAAAAGTTCGAACCCAACGCCAGAAAGTCGTAGCCAAATCCGTTTTTAGTAATCAGCCAGATGACGACCCAAACAATATTTTCTTTCTTCAAGACTGGCGAATTGGATACCGGGGCTACCTAGATCGAATTGAAAAATGGTTCAATGATGGTTTTCGATGGGTTGCGTATTTCGATCTTGCCGCTTTTTATGACACCATCTCGCATGAGTTGCTTTTCAGAACTGCCTTTCCAAAACTCAAAACGACCAGTGGCAAAGCGTCAATTTGTGAATGGCTTCAAAAGTGGAGCACTCCGCGTGTGGCTTGGCCACTTCAACATGGGATTCCACAAGGGCCGATTGCATCTGATTTTTTAGCCGAAGTGTTTTTGTTGCCGTTGGATGAGCGCATGGGGCGCAAGCATTGTTACGTTCGTTATGTTGATGACATTCGTCTTTTTGGAAAAACGGAATTTGAAGTTCAAGCAGCCGTCAGAGATTTGGAAATGTTGTGTCGAGACCGGGGCTTGATTCCGCAAGGTAAGAAATTCGCCATTACCCAAGTCGCATCAGCGCGCGAGGCGTTAGGTTCGCTTCCCAGCATTCCACCAGCAGACGGGCAATCGGGAGGTTCAGCAGAACTTTCAGCCAGCCGAGCAGAACAACTTTTCGAAAGTGCGATTAGCGGAAGACCGAAACGAATCACGGACAAAAGTCGGGCTCGATTTGTAATGTTCAGAGCGCCGCCATCACGCCCGCTTCGATCCAAGGTGCTCAAGTTGATGCCAAGACACCCGGAGCATATAGACGCGATTGCGCATTATTTGAAGCAGTGCAAACGATCACCGTTGCTCGTCAATGCGTGCATTGATTATCTCAAGGCCACACCATATCGGTATGTCCGAGGAGAATTATTTCAATTGCTTGCCCCGCTAGTAACAAAATCTGAATGCAGAAAATTGCTTGATGCTGCACTTACAATTGCAAAAGACCCGGATGCGGGAGTTACAGCGAAATGGGGTGCGATAGTTTTTCTGTGCCGCGCCGAAAATCTCGGAATCGGAAAGTATTCACGATTCATCTTTGGTCAGTCAGGTTTTGTTCAAGCGCTCGCAATGTCGTCTGCGCCCCAAGCCACACTCTTTTCCATAAAAGGCGTGAAGACTTTTCTTGAGCGAAAAGCCGTTGAGCCCGGATTGGCATTTTGCGACCAACTTGTGAGACATAAACAAACTCTTGCTTCGCTTGGCGTTGCACAAAATGAAGTTCCAACACAAGTCCGCAACGTGCTTTTTGAATTGGGAATTATTCCTGGAAAGCCAGGCGGCGTTGATCCGATGGCCGAAATTCTATGCAGAAGATATAACATTTCCAACGAACCAGTTTGGCGCGCGTTGGTTGGCGGTGAATATCTACATGCACTTCAGCAACTGACACAGGCTGAAAAACTTTTCGATATGGGCCGCTCGCAATGGCTAAACTATCAGAATTCGTTCAACCACGCCGTCTTTCTTGCTCTGCAAGGTCATTTGAATCGGCTTGGATTGTCTGGTGCTTGCAAGACCATTAACAAAAATGGCGAGCTTATCAAATATGGTGTGTTGGTGGGCGCTGGACAACCGTTTGCAACCGCTCACCCATTGATAGCTGGAGCATTTCGCACATCGAATGAGCGGCGTAACAAATTGCCTAGTTCGCATCCTTACGACGAAAAGACTGGCACTCGAAATCGCACGTTGAAACGTCAGGAGCAGGGTGGCTTGGTTGTTCATCTAGCTGCGGCGTATTCTGAAATTGTGAAACTGTGTGTGGCAAACGGAGTGAAGTAAAAATGAACACCAAAGATTTTCTCCGTCTCGGCGTGCCCTTGGGACAGGCGACCCGCCGCGCGACGGATTTTATTTCCAAATTCATCCTCGGCGGCGGCGACAAGTCGCGGTTGCACGAGGAAGTCGCGGCCATTGTCACCAATCCATCGGCGTTCATGGACGACCCGTTGCGCGGCGAGTTCGCGAAGGCGTTGCTCAACGCGCCGCCACCGCCGCGCATCGTGCCGGTGAAATATCGGCAGTGGGGCGAAGGTCTCGAACACGACGCGGTGATGCAGATGGAGAAGGCGTGTCTGTTGCCGGTGTCGGTCGCGGGCGCGCTGATGCCGGACGCGCACGTCGGCTACGGCCTGCCGATCGGCGGCGTGCTGGCCACGGACAACGCGGTGATTCCCTATGCCGTCGGCGTGGACATCGCCTGCCGCATGAAGATGACGGTGCTGGACATTCCGGTGCGCGACCTGGAGCAAAAACAGGATCGTCTCACGCGTGCCATCGAATCAGAAACGCGCTTCGGTGTGGGCGCAAATTTCAAAGAGCGTCGCGCGCACGACGTGCTGGACGCGGATTGGTCGGTCAGCCCGGTCACGAAACAGAACAAGGACAAGGCGTGGTCGCAACTCGGCACGAGCGGCAGCGGAAATCATTTCGTAGAGTTCGGAATTTTCACCGCACATGGCAAAATTCTAAATCTTGAGCCGGGCAATTACATTGCGTTGCTTTCACACAGCGGCAGTCGTGGCACAGGCGCGGCGGTGTGCGATCATTACAGCAAGATTGCGTTCAGCCAGTTTCCCGATTTGCCAACCGAATTGAAGCGGCTTGCATGGCTGTCATTGGATTCGCAGGAGGGACAGGAATACTGGAACGCGATGGAGCTGATGGGCCAATACGCGGCGGCGAACCATGCGTGCATTCATCGGCACATCGCAGAACATCTCGGCGCGCAGGTGCTTCTGGATTTGGAGAACCACCACAACTTCGCGTGGAAAGAAAAACACGTTATCGGCGGCGTTGAACGCGAAGTGATCGTGCATCGCAAAGGCGCAACACCCGCAGGCGCTGGTGTGCTGGGAATTATTCCCGGCTCGATGGCAACACCGGGATTTGTCGTAAGCGGCAAGGGCAACGCGGAGTCGCTGAACTCCGCATCGCACGGCGCCGGTCGCACGATGAGTCGCAAAGCCGCGAACGAGAAGTTCAACTGGAAAGACGTGAACCGTTTTCTGAAGCAGCAAGGCGTGACGCTGATTTCCGCCGGTCTCGATGAAGTTCCGATGGCCTACAAAAACATCCGAGAAGTCATGGCGGCGCAAAACGATTTGGTCACGGTGCTCGGCCAGTTTGATCCCAAGTTGGTGAAAATGGCTCCGAGCGGCGAGCGACCGGAGGATTGAATAAATGAATCAATTACAAAAGGTATGCCTCGAAATGCAAATATCATCGGACGAAATGTTGCCAAATTTCGGTATCAAGCAGGCTGGACGCAGGAATTTCTTGCTGCCAGGATGCAATTGCTTGGGTGTTACATAAGCCGTGACGTCATTGCCAACATTGAAACACGCCGCTCCACTGTGACTGACAAACGCATCGCATTTTTCGCCATGGTTTTTAGAGTCCCGTTGCATTGCCTTTTCCCGGCGGGTCTGACTTTGAATTGGCCGGTGGATCAGTAGAAAAAATATTCAAATCAAAATTCTCGTCATCAGCGATTACAGTATTGCCGTTAAAATGAAAAAGATTTCAGTCAGTCAGATGAAAAAGCAGGAGGCGAAAAACCGGATGGCGGCGATTCGCAGGGCACGTCGCAGTCCAGCCGCAGCCGCAGCCGAACAAAGACGGGCTTCACTGATCGGCAATGGAGCCAAATGGCGCATCACTAATCTCAATGAAGTCGCCCGCGCAATGGCCAAACATTGGGGCTGACCAGGAAAGACCGCAGATCATCACCTGATTTTGCCGGTCAAATAGCCTATGCGCTTGGCAGGAGAGAACCGTTCGATGGCGTAGCGCAGCATGGTGCGCGGCATGGCGTCATGATGCTGCCGGAGAAAATCCTCTAGCACCGACTGATTCCGTTTGCCGACCTCCCGCAACATCCAACCGCACGCCTTGTGCATCAAATCGTGTTCATCGCCCAAAAGCTGTTTCGTCAGTTTCAGGGTATCTGTAAAATCATCAGCCCGGATGAATGTCAACGTGGCGAGAATGCCAATTCGCCGATCCCAGAGTGAACGAGATTGTGCCAGTTCATAAAGCAATGACCGGTCTCCCTGGAGCAAATGTGCCCCGACGATGTAGGAAGCCGAACCGTCCACCAGATTCCAATTGTTCACCCGGTGGCGGTTGTTCAAATAAATTTGATACACCTTGTTTTTTACGCCGACATCCCCCTTCCGATACTGCTCGACCAGAATCAGCAAAGCCAATAGCCGCTCGTCATTGTAGGCAGATTGCAGGAGTCGTTCACAATCAGTCAGGTCAAGCTGCCGAAATTGCCGGGAAAGTTGTCGAATGGCGGGAACCGTTATGCCTAGGAAACGATCTCCCTCGGCGTATTGAGCTTTCCCAGTTTTGAAAAAGCCAGCCAGGAACTCAGCCTTGTTCGGATTTGCCAGCTCCAGCAAAGCCGCGTGAGCCTGACGATGATTCACCGCCGATTCACCTGACGAACGATCCACTTGTCTCGGTGTTTTGATAATTTTACGCGCCATAAATCAGAACGCGAACACAACAATGCGGTAATTTAATTTGTTTAAACGTATGTGCCAGCAAACACATCCGACCAGCCCAATATTCGACTAAAAAAAGTCGGCTTAATGTCTCCGAGTCGTGCGCCCGCAGTGGTCTGCCTTTTTACAAATGTATCGTAACCGCGCTCACTGATGGCAAATAAGCGGATTGGTCGAAGCTGCCCCAAATCGCGACAATAGGCATAATGCGGGTTTCGCCGTAAAGCGGAATCCAATGATTCAGCGAGTTCATTTGGCGGCTTGCCTTCAAAGTAAAGTGTGTAATGACAACCTGCCGTGTCTTTGTCGGGTGCTAGGAGCACGAAGGTTGGTGAAGTGTCTAATGCGACGAGTGCTTGTTGAATTTGTTCGGTGACGAACGCTTCGGAAAGTTTTTCGCCGAACAGATCAGACACGTTGCCGCTCCGCCCGAGAAATCGCAGGGACGGCGTCCGGCCGATGAAGCTCGTGACTTGAACGCGGTCGCGCAGCCGGTAACGCCAGAGTCCGCCCGCCGTCGTGACAACGATTTCATAGGTTTGCCCCACGCGTAATTCGTAAACGCGGTGAACCGCGCCAGCATCGTCAACAAACTCAAAGAAGTGGGATCGCACCGCAACGGGCTGCAACCCGGCAAAGGGAATCGTCACAAACGCTTCCGTGGCGAGCAAACCTTTGGGCTGTAGCATCACGTTTGGGAAATATTTTTTAAGACCGGCAGCGGCAAATCCAGCCGAGCCGTCGCCCCAGCAACTGATCAATTTCAAGAGCGGCCAAAGTGTTTCCGGTTTTTGCGGATCGGCGCAATGTAACTCATCAGCCCGCTGCGGAAGCGAGCGCAGTTTCAACGCGGTGAGGACAACGGGCGGAAGTTTGCTCGCGTGTTTGCATTGGCCATTGCGAATGTCCGCCAGGAGTTCCTGCCAATTCGTGGAAAGCGCATCAAGCAACAGTGTCAAGAATGACGGATGCCAAACAGAAATGAGTCGTAAATCATGCTGTCGGATCAGGCAGAGCAATGCCACATAACGAAAAACTTCCATGTCTTTGACCAAGCGCAATTCATCCGGCACAGCCATGACGGTGCTCGCGAGTCGTTGGCGCGTGCCGCCGAGATATGCCGTGTCGGCATCAAAACCAATCGGCACCGCCGAATTTTCCGGGCAAGCGTTGCTCATGACCGGTGTGACCGACCAATAAGCCGGGCCGCCGCCAATTCCCGGCGACTGGCGCAATAAATTAATCAGCCACGGCCCAATCGCAGCGTTGAACTCGCGCTGCAAACCAGCCGTGAATGGAATCAGCTTGCGCGCCCCGGTCGAGCCGCTGGTGGGAATGAGGTGAGTCACCGGCTCGCGGGTCAATACGTTGGCTTCACCGCGACGAATCTGCTCAATCCACGGCTCAAGGTCTTCGTAATCCATCAGCGGCACTCGCTTCTTAAAATCTTCGTAGCTGCGAATTGAATCGAAACCGTGCGCCTGGCCGAAAGCCGTCTGCGCGTTTTGATCAAGATAAGTTTGCAAAAGCTTATGCTGCGCGTTTTCCGGCTGCTGCAACGCGCGACGGAACTGGAAATACGACGGCAGATTCGTCGCGCTCCAGAGCGAATTTGCGATGGTCGCTTTAAGATTCACAAAGTTGCGGAGCCGTCATGCGACGACCGGCAGCGGTCAGGTTTTCGGGATAGAGTTCCGTCAAACAAACAAGCTCATCGCCTTGCGCATGGCCGGGGTTATGCGTGACGAAAAATGCAACGTGCGGATCGGCAATTCGCTCGGTGGGAATTATTTTTAATTCACCACTAAGCCGCTGCGGATGGCGAAATCGCACGATACCGGAAAGTAAATCGAATTGTTCGCCGAAGCGTTCCGTCGCCAGTTCGTCGCGCAACCGCTTCATTCCGGCTGGTGTCGGTGCGTCGTAACGCGGGAAAAACTCACGCCAGAAGACCGGTAGAAAGCGGTAGGTGCGAAAACCCGATGTCAGCAGCAGCCAATAATACTTCCCGCGAGGATAACGCTCGCGCAATTTATTTACCGCCGTGATCCAGCCGCGTGCCAACGCCGTCGTGCCCCACGCTTCCCGCGCGACGATTGTGTCACCAGAATACACGACGCTTACCGGCTCACCGTCGAATGACGACTCGTAAACCAGCAACGTCGAGAAACCGACGAGCCGTGTGTCGCGCCGGATGAGCACTATCCAATTCTTCTCGGCGAGGTCACGCGTGAACTGCGCCCGCGTTACGCCGTCGAAATGCACCGCGAGCAGTTGAAACATTTCGTCCGTCTGCGCCGGAGTCAGTTCTTCGCGCGGCACAATTGCAAACGCGTTGTTAGCGATTGTCTTCAAAGCAGAGCCACCTCCGGGCCGAGACAACGCCCGTCCAATTCGCGGGCTGAACTGCCAAGTCCGGGCCAACGAACAACGTAAATCCGGCTGCGATATTCGCGACAATTGAACTTGCGGCGAAGCAAAGTGAGGTGCGGGTCATTGGCTGCAAATCCCAGCGTGAGAAATTCGATCCTCCGCCCCGCAGCACACATCCGCAACTTGGAAACCAAGCCAATGAGTGCGTCTGTATTTTCCGGCTCAACCGCGAGATGCGAAACAAATGCGTGCGCCAGCGTTGAACCGACAGCAGGCAAACGCGGCGTGCCGAGGATGCGCGCGGCGAAATTCACCGCCGGTCGCGCCAGCGCCAGCCTCGGCGTGTAGCCGCGAATCACTGTTTGTTTGAAGGCGCGCTGATCCCAGAGCGCAGCGCAGGCGTTGATGCGACCGCCATCTCGCATGACCTGAAAGTCATCAGCTTTCAAATTGAGTGATAGAAGTGCGGACAATTCGGCCACTGACCAACGCGGTGCGAATTGATAATCGCGGCCATGCTTGTCTAAGCAATCGAGTAGTTTGTAGAAATCCAGAGCGTCGGCCTCCGGCTCAGTGTGATTTGAAGCCCGACTTTCTATTGGTAGCAACACTGTCACGAATTCGCCGATAAATTCGTAAGCGGGCATTCCGGGCAATCCCCGTTCCAAAAATTTTCGTGCTGTGGCATTGTCAGCGGCGATGCTGGTGAAATAAAAATCGGCCGGCCTGTCAGCTTGAAGTTCTCGAAAGAATTCGTAACCACGCCGCAAAATGTCAAAGCGACCGGCTGTCCGCGCATCCAGCCGCAATCCGCCGAGATAACCCACGCGGTGCGGCTGGCCGTTCACGAACCGTTCACGAATCGAACAATTTCCCGTGCAGACCACGCGACCGCCTTCATTGGCGATGATGGTTTGTTTTTCCGTTCCCGGCAAACCGGCGTCCACAAAATAATCCGGCTCGCGTTCGAGCGTGAGCGTGATTTGGCCGGGCATCGGATTTTCGCGCAGCAGACGCCGGACGTCCACGTCATCGGCTGGCGTGGCGAGTGCAAACGGGACGCGAGCGGTTCTTGCAGGCGTCAGTTGGCGGTCAAGAGTTGTCCCTGCCATGATTCGTCTCCGAGTGGATAGTGATCCCGCAGGCTCACGTCGTTTCGATGAAGCCCGTTTATCAAATAAAAGTTTCGCCACATAAACCAATTGCTTCGGTTCACTTTCGCAAAACCGCGTTGGGCGATGCTGGGCCATGAATAAAACTCTCGGCGCGCGGCGAGGCAGTTTTGTTGGAGCAGTTCCGGCGTCATGCCACGCGGTTGAAATGGAATCCGGTTATAGCTATAACGCTCGTCCAGCCACCAATTCTCGTAAAGCAACCGGCCTTCATCTTGCAACCGCTTGTAAAGCGGCGTTCCCGGGAACGGCGTGAGATGATTGAACGCCGCAATGTAGAGCGAATGTTCCCGGGCAAATGCGACGGTTTCGGCAAAACTCTCCAGCGTGTCGCGATCGTATCCGAAAATAAAAGTGCCATAGACGCGGACACGATGCTTGCGCAGGTTCGCAAGTGCTTTTTCAAAACCACCACGCATCGTATTAAACGCCTTGTTCATGTCCTTGAGATTCGCCGGATTCAAACTCTCGAAACCGATGAGCACGCCCTGACAGCCGCTGCGCACGAGCAGTTCCAAAAATTCTTCGTCGTGTGCGGCATTGATGCTCGACTGGCTCACCCAACGAATCTTCAATGGAATCAATGCCCGGAAAAATTCTTTCGCCTGTTCGATGTTCGACGTGATGTTGTCGTCCACGAAAAAGAAAAGTTTTCGCTCACGCTTCACCTGTTCGATTTCGGCAATGATGTCATCAACGGGACGGCGTGTTTGCGTGGAATTAAAAACCGTTTGCACTGCGCAAAAGTCACATTTGAAATGGCAGCCACGTCCGGCCTCAACCAAGCCGATGGGCAGATAACGCTTGCCGCGAAAGATGGAACGGTCGGGCTTCAATCCCTTGAGCGAAGGACGATCAGATTGGCGGTAAAACTTTTCGAGCCGCCCGTGTCGCGCGTCGTCAATCACGCGCGGCCAGAGTTGTTCCGCTTCGCCGCATACGACGGCTTCGGCGTAACGCGCCACTTCGTCAGGGCAAAGTGTTGCATGAAATCCGCCCATGACGACTGGCACACGGCGTTTACGATATTCCGAAGCGATTTGATACGCACGTTTTGCCGTGTAGGTCTCGACACTGATGGCCACAAGGTCGGTTGCCTCGTCGAAGGGAATTTTCTCCATGCGGTCGTCATAAAAACGCACTTCAACATCCTTGGGCGTCAACCCGGCGAGGGTGGCGGCGGGCAATGATTCCATCTGCCAGGTGCGGATGTATTTTTGTCCCGGCTTCCGCCCGATGCACGGATGGATGATGGTCAGTCTCATCGCTCACTCAAAGAGGTGGTTAATTCCGGCGAAACATCTGTTTGAATTTTTGGCTGGGACGAAGCGCGTCCAATGATCCAATCACAATTGTAGAACCGGCTCAAATTATGAGCATAAAATCGATAGCCAAGATTTGTTCCGAGTTTTACCGGCCACGGTGCGGGCGAATGTCGAATACGCCGCGCTATGGAACGAAAACTGTAAGTATGCTTCCACGCCACTTCCGTTCCTGTTTGAAGCTCTTCGACGCTCATTTTGGCGGGACGAAAAACGACGTGCTGCCCGTCATAAAGTTCCCAATTGCGCGTTAAGATCCGATTTTCGGCCACGAGTCGTTTGTAGAGTGCCGTATTGGGAAACGGTGTAACGATGGCATAACGCGGCAGGTCTATGTGCGCTTGCACCGCGAACTCGGCCGTTTTGAGAAACACATCCGATTCGTCGTGGTCGAGGCCGAATACAAAGCAGCCTTGAAGCGCAATACCGTGTTCATGGAGTCGCTGCACGACGCGTGCAAATTTATCAGGCGAGTTGAAACCTTTGTGATTCTGCCGAAGATTTTGAGGTGAAATGGATTCGAGTCCCATCAATAAACCTTTGCAGCCGCTCCGCTCCGCGAGTTTCAATAATGCCGCATCATCGGCCAGCAGCACCGTCGCCAGTCCATACCACTGTAGCTTCAAGGGAATCAGCGCGGTGAAAAGCAGCACCGCGTAATCACGGTCGGCAATGATATTCAGGTCCACGAATATAAGTTTTCGCGCCCCATGCTGACGGATGTCCGCGATGACTTGATCCACCGGTTTCAGGTAAGGTTTGCGACCCCACGCGGTCGGCACGACGCAGAACTCGCAGCTATGAATACAGCCGCGCGTCGCCTCAAAAACATTGTTGGTCAGATACCGCTTGCCCGGCAGCAAATCGCGCCGGGCAAAAGGACGATCCGCGAGGCTAAGGCCGGGTGCCTGATCGTAGCGTGGTTGTAACTGGCCGCAGGCAAAATCGCGGAGCAGTTGTGGCCACGAATCCTCAGCGTAGCCGGAAACAATGGCGTCCGCGTGGGGTGCGGCATCTTCGGGTATGAGCGTCACATGCGGTCCGCCAAGCACCACCGTAATGCCACGCCTGCGAAAATGATCCGCGAGTTCATAGGCGCGCATCGCCGTGCCGGTGATGACAGTCAGCCCAACAAGGTCAGCATCCAAATCCAAGGGCACGTCGGAAATGCCTTCGTCGAACAATTGTAAATCAACGGGAAGCTCCGGCGGTATCAGCGCCGCCAGCGTGGTCAACGTCAGCGGCTGGTAGCGCAGCGACTTTTTCCAAATGCCGCCGCGATGCCGGTAAAGCGGGCCTTTCGGCGACACGAGCGCGATTTTTAGTTTGCGATGTGGCAACGGCTGCATTTATGAAACAAGGTTTATGGCGTATGTCAGAGCGCTTCAAGTCGAATCAACAATGTGGTGCGTTGATAATTTCGATGTTACACCCGTCCCACTCAATGTTGCTACCGGCGCATAATTTTTACAACCGCCAACGCAAGTAAGAATCCGGTCACAGCATCCACGACATGATGCTGATGCGTGAACACAGTTGAGGCGGCGATGAGCACGCCCCATGTGCGCAATAGAATTTTACCGCCAAGATTTGCATGGGGCACAAACAACTCAACACAGACAACGCTTAAAGCGACATGAAGTGATGGCACCAGGTTGTAATCGAGATTCAAACGGTCGGCCAAGCGAAACATCCCACGCCAGATTCCCAATTCAGAGTCGGTCGCGACCGGAAAGGCAAGTTTGGCGGGTATCAACAAGAAGCCGATACCGGCGACTGTAATTGTGATTGTTTGCGCCACAGCAAGATTCGTAATTTCGCGTCCGGTCCGCAGCACGAAAGGGGCAACCAGAAAAAGCCCGTAGATGCTCATGTAGATGAGCGTGAATGATGGAATGAGAGGGATTTGTAGTTCGGCGTCAAAATGAACACGGACTCGCGTCACTCGTTGGGCAGTCACCCAGTTTGCGCCGCCAAAAACGAAGGCGAACCACGCGGATACCAGCACCGTTTGCAGCCAGGCGATTCGCAGGTGCGCCCAACCCGGCCACGCAAAGAACGGTTCTCGCTGCGCAGAAATCATTGATGCGCAGCAGCGGAGTTGCTCGCGGTCGGTTTAGATTCAGAAACTGGACGCGGCCCCAGCCATTGCCGCCAGTATTGTTTGATGTAATTCGGTTGTGATGGATCTTTCGGTGCCAACCGGGGCAGGTAATACCAGGAAATTTCCGGGTGCCGATGGTGGCTGAGATCGTATTCACCGTGCAACAGCAACGCGCTCATCCAGCGGTTATGCCGCAGATTCCAAGCACCATCAATCAGGTCACGATTGCTAAACGCATGGCCAATATACTGCCGCGTTGACCAATTGAAGGCGAAACAGGCGTAAAGCACGAGCGTGTTTTGCCAATGCAAGTCCAGCAGCCAGAACAGCAACGTAAATAACGCGATGATGAAAAGCGTTTCCGCCCGAACAAGCCAGACGGCGGCGTTTTGCACTCCGTTCAACAGATAACCCGTCGGCTTGTGTCGCCCAAATACCTGTTCGCGGATGGCTCGCGGGGCGAGCGAAAAGATCACCGCACCCACCGGCACAATCGGCCAAAAGAATCCACAGAGGATCCCATACCACCGGATGTATTTTACGACGCGATTGTCGTCGGGATAGTAAAGGTCAAACATCTCCACATCGGTGCGATTATGGTAGTGATGGCCTTGATGCGTGCTGCGCATCAACGTGAACGGCATTGGGAAAAGAAACCCGGCAATCACGCCCAGCAAGTAGTTTCGGCGCGACGAACTCTGCAAATTTCCGTGGCTGGCTTCATGCAGTAGCGCGTAATTCGTCAGCAACAAATAAGAAAACAGCACGCCAATACCAACCACCAACCACCAGTTCCCAACGTGAGACGCGAGCCAAAGCAATCCCAGCGCGATGCTGAATACCAGGATGACGAGGAAACAATTTAGCCGGTCTGGAATCGGCATATCCGACGGTGCGGTGGCGAAAATCGGCTTTTTCCCATCCTGAGATGTTGCGGCCTCGACATTCATCAAGTCAGTTTAGGTCTCCTAAATCTGAAAGCAAGCCGGACACGACTTCAATTTCTGCTGGCTGCCCACACCGGTCGGAGCAATACTTCAGAACTTTAATGAACACGCGCGGAAATGGTCAGGAACAGAACGGCCACAGTGAAGTGCCCGCCGCTCCATCCGCATCCAGTTTCCCGGCGCATCCAGCGTCGTGGTATTTTTTTTGTCACACTGATGATTTGCGCCGAGGGCCGCTGTCAAAGAAGATTTTGGGACGTGATCTTGTGGCGTTCCGCACTGCGAGCGGAAAATTTGCCGTGCTGGATGCACGCTGTTCG
>Ga0302270_10004353_pt1 | contig 13228 bp, 8 predicted proteins | sample III_Bog_E2_3_FD_198773 | JGI IMG/M metagenome (GOLD analysis project Ga0302270, IMG submission 198773) | Peat permafrost microbial communities from Stordalen Mire near Abisko, Sweden - III_Bog_E2_3 | ecosystem: Environmental > Terrestrial > Soil > Wetlands > Peat | place: Sweden: Abisko... | reverse complement strand
CACCGCCGTCGTGCGGCGGGAGACGAACAGTTGGAAATGGCCGCTGTTTCAAATCGCCTACATGACCGGCCTCGCCTATGTCGCGGCGCTGATCGTGTATCAGGTGCTGCGGCATTTCGGGCACGCGTGAGTTACCGCCGGCGTCGCGGCCAACGGGGCATTCTATAACGGTAAAGCTTCTTTAACCCTTGGAAAAGCCGTTTTAACCGATGGAAATGCCGCATTGCGTGCTGGCAATGCGTCAACCGCAGCACGCATCGTGACGTTGGCAACACGCAACGTGACAACCGCAGTGCGCAACGTGACAACCGCAACACGCATTGCGACAACGGCAACACGCATTGTGACAAACGCAACGCGCAATGCGACAAACACAACACGCATTGCAACAAATGCAATACGCATCGTGACAACCGCAATACGCATTGCGACGACGCAGCACGCAGTGTGACGCCGCAGCGCGCATTGTGACGACCGCAGCGCGCATTGTGACGACCGCAACGCGCATTACGACAAACGCATCACGCTTTGTGACGAATGCAACGCGCTTTGTGACGAATGCAACGCGCTTTGTGACGTTGCCAGTTGGAATTGCGACGTTGCCAGTTGCCAATGTGGCAAACCTGACCGTTGCTGGCAGGTTGGCCACGCGCGGCGCAAACTATTTTTCGGTGCCCGAAGGCTCGGTAACTGGCAAAACACGGTTTTTCGATGGTTTCAGCCTGTAAACATCGGGGTTGTAATGGCCGCTAATTGTTTTTCTTACTTGGGCAAATACCATTCAAGACCCCATTCCCATCATCAGCGGAAATGCTATGCTCGCCCTGACCAATGATGTTGATTGCGGGAAGCTCAGGGTTGAGGACGCGACGATTTCAAAGGCAAACATAGTCGCACCAATACATATTATGAAACAACAACACATACTCAGAGATAGTGCAAGAATGGCCGAAACGGATCTCGGGCCATTCCTTGAGGCCGTGGGCAACAACCTCGAAACCCTGGCCTTCTTCGTCACGCTGGTCTCGCTCGGCACCATGCTGAAAGCCAAGGCGGCCGAGTTCATCGCCGCCGAGGTCGCCTGTGTCGGCGGCAGCAGCACCGACACGGCGCACAAGAAAACCGTGAAAGCGGCTTTGCTCGCCCTGGCCGACACCGCCGCCGATGCGGTGGAAAACTTGGCGGCGGGCAATGTGGAAATCATGACAGCGTCCGGTTTCCATCTCACCAGTCCCGGCGGCGTGAGTCCCTTGCCCGTGGGCACCGTGGCCATCGCGTCGTTTGCGAACGAAGTCACCACGAAGATTCGCCTGAACGTGACCACCACCGGCGCCGTGTGGGCCGTCATTGTGGAACGCCTGAATGCGGACGGCACCTGGACGAAGGTGGGCATGTTCACCGACCTGAACGACATCGTGATTGATAAGCTCGTGCCCGGCTCGTCGAACACCTTCCGTGTTTGCGCGATGGCGGCTGGCAACCAGACCAGTGAATACAGCGTGCCCATGACCGGCTTCTGCACCTGAACCGAAAGCAAAATCACGAACGGCGCAGACGAAAGTTTGCGCCGTTTTTGTTTTGGGGCAGGGAATTTCCGGCAAATTCCAACCATCAAAAGTTTCAAACGGTTGCTGGCCGCGAATGCCCAATCCCAAAGGGATTGAATCATTCAGCCCGGTGTTGGCCGATGAAATCGGCCTACGCCGGGTGATCGGAAAACGGGAAACAACCCTGAAAGGGTTGGGTCAATCCCACAGATTACGCTCGCCGAATTCAAGACCGCCGGGTGATTCAACCCTTTCAGGGTTGATGATGGTTTGGGCACTGAACCCAGCGTAGCCGCTCCTCGCCTGTCCGGCTCGGACCGTCAACGCTGGGCTGTATGATTCAATCCCTTTGGGATTGCCGAAAACGGCCACCGGGACGGGCGCGCTCCCCAGCAAAGTCCCAGCCGTGCGGCCAATGGCAGTTTGGGGTGGACGAACGGGGCAAATAAGGTTTGAATTGCATGTCGGCCAATTGAGCGATGTCGTGAGACGCACCGGTGCGTGGGTTGAAATCATTTGTAAATTACAAGAACTTTTATGGCATTCATGCTTTTTAAGAAGGAACGCAATGACACTGGTGTGTATTATTCGAACGCTCACCAAGGTTACAAACTTGCGGGCTATAACCTGCTCTTTAAATTGTGGAATAAGAGGAATAAGCCGGTCGAGTGCGGCTGGTCGGTTACTGCTGCTGATTTGCTGAAGGAGCATGGTGAAGAATTCAGCAGTGATGATTACGCACTGGTGATCGATGCCATTCCGAGTGCCATAAATCTAATCTTTCTTGTAGAAATCGAGACGATCCACGTTTACACCTATGGGGACGATAGTGGCGCATCCTATTCGACCATGATGTTAGAATTAAGAGAGGTGTATTATTATGATGAATTTAATGATCCACTAACACAAAACAAGAAACGGGATATTCTCGAACGATTTGAGTTGCCCACCCGCAAGAAAATAATAGAGTTCTTGTATCTCAAAGGTGAAGAGGGGGGATGGAATTGGGGGAGCAACGGTAAAACGAACGCGGCCTTCATCCACGACGACGCCCGAAAATACTTCCAGCATATTTTCAATATCATGGATCAACCACGTTAAATTGCAACAATTACAGAACTTCCTTATGCAAAAAAAAGATGCTGATGAACTACGGAAAAGATGGATGGGCGACCCTTGTAAGTATAGTTTTGCCCTATCAGGTATCCGACTCCGACAAGCCTGATTTAACGAGCATGAAAGTCAAAAACTATTTTATTTGGATTTGCCTACTGTGTGTGGTGGTGTTTCAATCGGCCACAAGCGGAGCACAAACCTTCACAAGCCTGTATAGTTTTACTAACGCCACCAATGGGGTTAATCCGAATGGACTTACGGTGGGAGCAGACGGTAATTTCTACGGCACGACATACAGTGGTGGCATTACTAATTACCACGCCATAACATCGGTTGGTAACTTTACCAATGTTATCTATCCATCTGGCATGGGAACGGTGTTTAAAGTCACAACCAATGGCATATTGACCACGTTGGCATATTTCGATGGAGACAACGGGGTTCATCCGAATGCGCTTACGTTGGGCGCTGACGGTAATTTTTACGGCACGACTTATTATGCCTACAATCCATATACTGGAATTCCCGTTGGATATCCTTCAGGTGCTGGGTCGGTGTTCAAAGTCACGACCAATGGCGTATTGACAACTTTGGCTTATTTCAACGGAACCAACGGGGCGTTTCCAGCAGCGGGTTTGACCCTTGGTAACGACGGTAATTTTTATGGCACGACTGTTTCTGGAAGTGGCGTCGCCGCGTATGGGACGATATTCAAAGTGACGCCCAATGGCACGTTGACCACACTGGTTTCTTCTTTCAGCAGCACAACCGGTATTCAACCCAGAGCACCCTTGACGCTTGGCAATGACGGCAATTTCTATGGCACGACAACACTGGGCGGCGTAGGAGGAGTTGGGGGGACAGTAATCGCAATGACAACGAATAGTGTGCTTCTGGTAATTTGGTCTTTCTATACCTTACCGAACTACTATGGGGAGTTTCCCAGCGCGCTGAAGCTTGGTAATGACGGCCTTATCTATGGGACGGCTGGTGGTGGAGGCAGCAGCAATGATGGAACGATGTTCAAAATAATGACAAATGGCATGTTGACTCCATTTTATTCATTTACCGGTGGCGTGGATGGTTTGGCTCCCCTATCTTTGACGCTTGGCAACGATGGTAATTTTTATGGCACAACTGAAGGAGGAGGCTTTGGGACGGTGTTCAAAGTCACAACCAATGGCACATTGACCACGCTGGTTTCTTTCAACGGAACCAATGGAGCTAGCCCTTACAGCGCTATGACACTTGGCAAAGATGGGAATTTCTACGGCACGACTTATTATGGCGGTCAATCCAACAATGGAACGATGTTCCGTCTTTTGCTGAACACGCCGTTGATTGTCAATACGAACGGAAGTGGGATGGTCAGCCCAAACTACAACGGCACATCACTGTATGTCGGCTCGACATATTCGATGACAGCCACGGCGGGAACTGGGTTTGCCTTCACCAACTGGACAGGCGGCATTTCATCGCCATCGGCGGTGCTGACGAACGGAGCAACCTTGCAGTTTGTGATGCAAAGCAATCTGGTGTTGCAGGCAAATTTTGTGGACGTCCAGAATCCAACCAACAGCATCACCTCGCCGACGCCGGGGCAATCGTGGAGCAACGGCGTATTCGCGGTGACTGGCACGGCCAGCGACAATGTGGCGGTGTCGAATGTGTTCTATTCGTTGAACAATGCGGCTTGGACAAGTGCGACGACGGCCAACAACTGGAGCAATTGGACGGCGACGGTGAATCTGATTGCGGGAACCAATACCGTCCAAGCCTATGCAGTAGATACCAGCGGCAACGTCTCGACCACCAACAGCGTGAGTTTCAATGCTGTCTTGAGCACGGCACTGACGGTCAGCACCAATGGGCTTGGCTCCATCACGACAAACTACAACGGGCAATTGCTGATAATCGGAAAGTCCTACAGCATGACGGCCAAAGCCGCCACCAGCTTTGTGTTCACAAATTGGACGGGAGGAATCGGCTCACCGCAAAACATTTTAACGAACGGCCTGACCGTAAATTTTCTGATGCAATCCAATTTGTGGCTTCAGGCCAATTTTCAAGAGACATCCAAGCCGACGCTGACGGTTTCATCTCCCACAAATAACAAGAAGCTGACGAATGCGCTGGCAAACTTAATCGGCACCACGTCCGACAATTGGAAAGTGGACGGCGTTTGGAACCAGTTGAACGACGGGGCATGGAATCTGGCAAGCACCACCAACAGTTTTACCAACTGGACGGCCACGCTGACCCTGATTGCCGGCACGAACACGATCAAGTCCTTTGCTCAAAATTGGGGTGGCCTCTTTTCAACGACGAATAATTTAAGCGTAATTTCGAGCAACACCTTCAAGCTGCAACTCACCTTCACAAACACGCTGCCGCTGAAAACGAACGGGCTGGTCTTCACCCTGCAATTGTCAACCGGTCTGGTTGGGCATATCCAAGTTTCATCAAACCTGACAAGCTGGGTTGCACTGACGAACTTCACCGGCACCAATGGCACTCTCAACTTCCTCGACCCGGCAGCGGCCAGTTCCAGCCTGCGGTTTTATCGGGCGGTGATTCCGTAATTCTTCCAGCAGGTCAGCCCTACCGTTTTATTGACGAACCCCTCACATCCGTTGTTCCCCGCGCGCTGGTGTCAGCCCATGTTCAGCGCGTTTCCAACCCGGTTAATTTGCCGAATCTGCGTCCCGCCGTGGTTAAAAATGTTCGCCTCTGGAAAAAAATTAAGTTGCGCAACCGGCGGTTCACGGCTTAAAGATTGGCGCAACACATGGGTAAAGCACTCATCATCGCGGAAAAACCGTCCGTCGCCAGCGACATCAGCAAGGCGCTCGGCAAGTTTGAAAAACATGACGACCACTTCGAGAACGACCAATATGTCGTGACGTCGGCGGTCGGCCATCTGCTCACCATCGTCCCGCCGGAAGGCGTCGAGGCGGTGCGCGGCAAGTGGACGTTCAAATGCCTGCCGGTCATCCCGCCGCACTTTGATCTCACGCCGATTGAGAAGACCGCGCCGCGCCTGCGAGCCGTCGCGAAACTCATCAAGCGCAAGGATGTCACCTCGCTCATCAATGCCTGCGACGCCGGGCGCGAGGGCGAATTGATTTTCCGCAACATCGTCCGCTACACCAAGGCGCAGCAGCCCATCCAGCGGCTGTGGCTGCAATCCATGACGCCCGCCGCGATCCGCGAAGGCTTTGCGTCGCTCAAGTCGGATGAATCAATGCAGCCGCTGTCCGACGCGGCGATGAGTCGCAGCGAAGCCGACTGGCTTGTGGGCATCAATGGCACGCGCGCCATGACGGCGTTCAATTCCAAGCTCGGCGGTTTTTTCAAGACGACCGTTGGCCGCGTGCAAACGCCGACGCTCGCGATTCTCGTGGAGCGCGAGGCGAAGATTCGCGGGTTCAAGCCGCGCGATTTCTGGGAAGTCCTCGGCACGTTTGATTGCGCCGCCGGAAATTACACCGGCCGATGGTTTGATGAAAAATTTTCCAAGTCCGACGACGACGAGCAGCTAAAAGCCGAACGCGTTTGGGACAAGGCGAAGGCAGATGAGATTCGCACGAAATGTCTCGGCAAGCTGGGCATCGTCACGGAGGAAAGCAAGCCCACGACTTCGATGTCGCCGCTGCTTTACGATTTGACGAGCTTGCAGCGCGACGCGAACTCGCGCTTCGGGTTCAGTGCCAAAAATACGCTCGGACTGGCGCAGGCGCTTTATGAAAGGCACAAGGTGCTGACGTATCCGAGAACGGATTCGCGCGCGTTGCCGGAAGATTACATCGGCACGGTGAAAGCCACGATGGCGATGCTCGAAGGCGTCACGGGCTACTCGGCCTTTGCCGATCAGATTTTGAAAAGCGGCTGGGTGCATCCGAACAAGCGCATTTTCAACAACGCGAAAGTGTCGGATCACTTCGCGATCATCCCGACGCAGCTTGCGCCGAAATCGTTGAGCGAGCCGGAGCAGAAACTTTACGACCTCGTCACGAAACGCTTCCTCGCGATTTTCTATCCGGCGGCGGAATTTTTGGAAACGAACCGCATCACGCGCGTTGAAGGCGAGCCGTTCAAGAGCTCGGGTAAAGTTTTGGTTTCGCCGGGCTGGCTCACAGTTTACGGCAAGCAATCAGACTCCGACGAAACGCCGAGCCTCGCGCCGGTGAAAGCCGGCGAGACGGTCAAGACCAGCAACGTCGAAGTGAAGGACAACATCACCAAGCCGCCGGCGCGGTATTCGGAAGCGACGCTGCTTTCGGCGATGGAAGGCGCGGGCAAACTGATTGACGACGACGAACTGCGTGAGGCGATGAGCGAGAAAGGTCTCGGCACGCCCGCGACGCGCGCGGCGACGATTGAAGGTTTGATTTACGAGGATTACGTCCACCGCAACGGCCGCGAGTTGCAGGCCACGGCAAAGGCGTTTTCGCTGATGGAGCTGCTGAACGGTCTGGGCATTCCTGAATTGACCAAGCCAGAGTTGACCGGCGACTGGGAATTTCAGTTGAAGGAAATGCAGCGAAAAAAAGTCAGTCGTGAGCAGTTCATGTCCGGTATAGCCGACATGACGCGGCGCATCGTGGATAGTGCCAAGAAATTTGAATACGACACGATCCCCGGCGACTTTGGCGTGCTGACCGTGCCGTGTCCGAAATGCGGCGGCGAGATTCACGAGCGTTACAAACAATATCAATGCGTGAAGTGTGACTTTGCTTTTTGGAAAACGCTGTGCAGCCGGATGTTCGAGCCGGAGGAGGTTGAAAAAATCATCACGGATAAAGTTATCGGCCCGCTGCAGGGTTTTCGCAGCAAGCAGGGATTTCCGTTCGCGGCGGTGCTCAAGATGACCGCCGAGCACAAGGTCGAATTTGATTTTGGTAACGGCGGCAAGGACGGCGCGGGCGCGGCGCCGATTGATTTCACCGGCAAAGAACCGCTCGGCAAATGTCCCGCGTGCGGCGCGAATGTCTATGACGGCGGGATGAACTACGTCTGCGAGAAGCAGGCGGGCGCGGAGCAGACGTGCAAGTTCCGCACGGGCAAAATCATTTTGCAGCAGGAGATATCGCCGGAGCAGGTGAAGAAGCTGCTCGCGGAAGGCAAAACCGATTTGCTGAAAGGCTTTGTCTCGAACAAGACGCAACGCAAGTTCGAGGCGTTCCTCATCGTGAAGGACGGCAAGACGGCGTTCGAGTTCAAGCCGCGCGAGAAAAAGGGCAAGGGCGCGCCGAAAGAACCGCCGCCGAAGATTGATTTTACCGGCAAGGCCGTCGTCGGCAAATGCCCGAAGTGCGGCGGCCAGGTGTTCGACACCGAGGCCGGATATATTTGCGAGAACTCGCAGCGCGAGGAGAAGCGCTGCACCTTCAAGCCCATCGGCAAGGTGATTTTGGAGCAGCCAATTGACGCGGTGCAGGCGGCGAAAATTCTCAAGGACAAGAAGAGCGATGTGATGGAAAAATTCATCTCCAAATCCGGCAAGCCGTTCCCGGCGTTCCTCGTCATGGACAAAAAGGGAAAGATCACCTTCGAGTTCCCGACGCGCGACGAGGAATAAATTGGTAGGGACGAGCTGCTGCTCGTCCGGCAGCGCGGCAGCGCTGCCCTACCTTCGAGTAATGCAGCTTCACTTCAAACAACTCGGCCACGGCGAACCGCTCGTGCTGCTGCATGGGTTGTTCGGCTCGGCGGACAACTGGTTTGGCGTCGCGCCGAGGCTCGCAGAAAAATTCCACGTCCTCATTCCTGACCTGCGCAACCATGGCCATTCGCCGCATCACCCGGAGATGGATTATCCGCTCATGGCCGCCGACGTGGAGAAATTTTTTGTGGCGCAGAAAATCGAACGCGCGCACGTCATCGGCCACTCGATGGGCGGCAAGGTGGCGATGCAGTTCGCGCTGGATTTTCCAGCGCGCGTGAAAAAACTGGTCGTGGTGGACATGGCACCGCGCGCCTACGCGCCCGCGCACGACCATATTTTTGATGCGTTGCTGGCGCTGAATTTGAATTCGTTTCAGACGCGGGGAGAAATTGAGGACGCGCTGGCGCCGGAAATCCCGTCGCTGAACCTGCGGCGCTTTCTGCTGAAAAACCTTGGCCGCGACGCGCACGGAAAATTTTTCTGGAAGATGAATCTGCGCGGCCTGGCGGAAAATTATTCGCGGCTCGGCGAAGTTTTGAGTCCGCATAACCAGTTTGAAAAGCCGGCGCTGTTCCTGCGCGGCGGCAAGTCGGATTACATCAACGCGGCGGACGAATTGGAAATCAAGCGGCGGTTTCCGGCGGCGGAAATCCAGATCATCGCGGCGGCAAACCACTGGGTTCACGCCGATGCGCCGGAGGAATTTCTCCGCCTGCTGCTGGATTTCTTGAGAGCGGGGATAACATCGGACTGGAATTTTTGAAAAATTGGTGCATTGGTATTGGCAGAATGCTGGCAACTCCTGAAATCATGCGTGAGGCTGCACAGCCAGCGCGGGTGGAAGAATTTCTTCCGCGCTGGCGCGAGTTGCCGCTTTATGCGGTCGCGCCGGGCAATGATTTCTCCCGCCTGCCGCTCATCGGCAAACGCGAGTTGCGGGAAAATTTTCCGCATAATTTTCTGCGTGCCGGGCAGAGCTTGGACGCGCTGCTCGAAAACAAATTGGTGGAGTTGGAGCACACGTCTGGCAGTTCCGAGGAGCGGACGGCGGTGCTGTTCGGGCGCGGATGGTGGAACGAGCAGGAGGCTCGCGTGCTCCGGCTGAACCGTTTTATTGCGCAAGTGCTGGATGCGCATCCGTGCGCCCGCCGCGCGACGCTCGTGCCGCCGGTCTGCAACGGGCTGGTGTGTTTTTCCAATTTCACCTCCAAGTCCGCGCGCACGGTGGACACGACCTTGTTTGTAAACCAGGCGCGCATTCCGTTTTTATTGACGGACGCGGAGTTTGCACGGATGGCGGATGAAATTTTGGAATGGTCGCCGGTGTTTCTGGATTTAGATCCGGTGCATGGCGCGTGGTTCGCCCTTTATTGCGAGCGGCAGGGGATAAAATTTCCATCGGTGAAATTCATCTTGTGCAGCTACGAATTTGTCAGCGTCGTCCACCGGAAAATCCTGCGGCGCGTTTTCGGCGTCCCGGTTTTTAATTTTTACGGCTCGACGGAAACCGGCCATTTGCTCATGGAAAATGAAAGCGGCGCAATGAAAGCCAGCCCCGAAAATGTTTTTTACGAGATTATTGACCCGGATGAACGCGGCGTCGGCGACTTTGTGGTAACAACTTTGACGAACGAGGTCATGCCGCTCGTGCGCTACCGCGTCGGCGATCTGGTTGAACGCTGCGAGCGGCCTTACGCGACGGATTATTTTGTCCACGGTCGCGTCCGCGACGCGTTGCGCCGCCGCGATGGCCAGCGCGTGACGACGCTGGAAATTGACCGGTGCTTCGCCGGAGTGAACGGCATCGCGCATTACCAGCTCCGGCAAAACGAAGCCGGTGACTGTGATTTGCAATTCATCCCTGACCGTGAGGTTCCCGGCGCGGGCGAATTGAAAGGCGTGACCGGCCAGCTCGAAAACCTGCTCCGGCTGGAAAACAAGATCGTCGTCAGCACGGTGGAAAAACTGCCGCCGCTGACTTCGGGAAAATTCCGGCTCACCTGCCGCGCTGGAATTTGAACGCGGAACCCGCCAGCGATAAAGCGGAAGTCCGCGACAAGTGGATTGCGAAATTTCTTGCGCACCTGGCGACGGATCGTGGCGCGTCGGTTTACACGCAGCGGAATTACCGGCAGGCGCTGACGGAATTTGCCCGCTGGCATTTGGAAGAACGCAAATCGCCCGCCGCATGGGAAAAACTTTCGCGCGATGACTTCCGCGCCTTCGTGAGGTTTCTCGGCAGAAATAATTTGAGCCGTGCGGCCACGCAGCTCCGGTTTTCGGCGCTGCGGACGTTTTACAAATTTCTGATGCGGCACGGCGTCGTGGAAAACATGCCGATTAAAAACCTTTCGCTGCCAAAGCTGGAAAAGCGACTGCCGAAATTTCTGACGAAGCAGCAGATGGAAGCGCTGCTCGTCGCGCCGTTCGAGCTTTTGAAAATTCAGAAGGGAAAAAAAGCCGGCCGGCCGGTTTCTCAAATTGCCGCCTTGCGCGACGTGGCGGTGCTGGAAACGATTTATTCCTGCGGTCTGCGTGTGAGCGAGGTGTGCGGTTTGCGCGTGGACGACATTGACTGGAGCGAACAAATCATGCGGGTGCGCGGCAAGGGCAAAAAGGAACGACTCGTGCCGATTGGCAAGCCGGCGCTGATGGCGATCCAGGATTATTGGAACACGTTCAAGCAGCCGCCGGGCGGGGCATCGCCGATTTTTTTTGCGGAAACAAAAAAACGCGCGCCGTTATCGCCGCTGCAACTGTCGCGGCGGCTGAAAAAATATCTGTCCATTGCCGGGCTGGATCCGGGACTCACGCCGCACAAGCTGCGGCACAGCTACGCGACGCATCTGCTCGACGCGGGCGCGGACTTGCGCAGCGTGCAGGAGCTGCTCGGACATGCCCACCTCATCACGACGCAGGTTTACACGCACGTCACGACCGAGCGGCTGAAGAAGGCCTACGACGCGGCGCATCCGCGTGCCTGAAGGCGGCGTTTTCGGAGAAAAATTGCCAATTTCTGCAAAGCAAATTCGTTTGTGTTTCCGCGTGACGGGCGCAGAATGAAACTCAAGGAATTTTTTTCCGCACCCAAAAATGAAAATTGATTTTCCGTTTCGCCCGAAGCTGTTGGACACGCTGAAAAATTATTCGGCGCAGGATTTTGTCGCCGATCTTACCGCCGGCATCATTGTCGGCATCGTCGCGCTGCCGCTGTCGCTGGCGCTGGCCATCGCGTCGGGCTTGAAGCCGGAGGTCGGTCTGTTCACGGCCATCGTGGGTGGTTTTCTGGTTTCGCTGCTGGGCGGTTCGCGGGTGCAGATCGGCGGGCCGGCGGGCGCGTTTGTGCCGCTGCTCGCGCCGATCGTGGTGATGATGGGACCGGAGGGGCGCGCGTTCGGACCGGAAGGACTGGTGGTCTGCGCCATGATGGCGGGCGTGATCCTGTTTGTGCTGGGCGCGAGCCGGCTCGGCACGATGATCAAATACATTCCGTTTCCGGTGGTGACGGGCTTTACCAGCGGCATCGCGATCATCATCATGAGCACGCAAATCCGTGATTTCTTCGGATTGCAGCAGAAACTGCCGCCGGATTTCATCGGCAAGCTGCACTCGCTGGCGGGGAATTTTGAGCCGAACTGGCCGACGGTTTTGCTGGCAACAATTTCCACGCTGGCCATCTGGTTCTGGCCGAAGAAAATTGGAAATCGTCTGCCGGGTTCCATCGTCGTCATTCTGCTCGCGTCGGTAATTTCGGTTTATTTTGAGTTCAATAAAAATTTCGGCATCCAGACGCTCGGCACCGCATTTGGCGAAATGCCGCGCGGCTTGCCGATGCCGCACTGGCCGTCGCTGACTTTCCATGAATGGCGCGCCCTGATGCCGGCGGCGATGACGGTGGCGGTGCTGGGCGCGATTGAGTCGCTGCTGTCGGCGGTGGTGGCGGACGGCATGATTGACGACCGGCATGATTCGAATCAGGAATTGATGGGGCAGGGCGTGGCCAATTTTGTTGCGGGAATATTCGGCGGTATGCCGACGACGGGCGTGATTGCGCGCACGGCGACGAACGTGCGCAGTGGCGGGCGCACGCCAGTGGCGGGAATAATCCATGCGCTGACGGTGTTGGTGATTTTGCTGGTGGCGGCGCCGTTTGCCAAAAACATTCCGCTGGCGGCGTTGAGCGCCGTGCTGGTGGTGGTTTCGTTGCGCATGGGCGAATGGCACCAGTTTGTGCGGCTGAATCGCTGGCCAAAAAGCGATGTGATGATTTTTCTTTGCGCGTTCACGCTGACGGTGGTGTTGGATTTGCCCACGGCGGTGGGCGCGTCATTGATTCTGGCGTCGGCGCTGATGGTGAAGCGGTTGGCGGAGACGGCGCATGTGGAGCCGGACGCGGAAGTGACACAGGGCGACGCGCCGGGACAGCAGACGGCGGGTAAAAAAATTCCTGATGGCGTGCTGGTGTTCCGCGTGTTCGGCGCGTTCTTTTTTGGCGCGGCGGACAAGCTGGAGTCGTCACTACGCCGCGCGGGCGGGCTGCCGGAGGTATTGATTTTGCGGATGCGCGACGTGCTGGCGCTGGACGCCACCGGGTTGGACGCGCTGGATGATTTGCTGGAAAAACAGCGGCTCAAGAAAAAGGATCTGATTCTGTGCGGGCCGCATTCGCAGCCTTTGTTCGCGCTGACGCGGGCGGGCTTCATGGAGCGGCTGGGCGAGCAGAATGTCTGCGGCGACATGGAAAGTTCGCTGGCGCGGGCGCGGCAACTGCTCGACCAAAAGAAAAATAAAAAAATTATTGACAGTCCGTCCGCAGTTACCTAACTTGCGTCCGTCAGAGCCGTAAAATTCAATTAACCGAAGCCCTCTCTATTTCGGAAGAAAGTTGAGAGGGTTG
>Ga0302270_10004337_pt1 | contig 13248 bp, 9 predicted proteins | sample III_Bog_E2_3_FD_198773 | JGI IMG/M metagenome (GOLD analysis project Ga0302270, IMG submission 198773) | Peat permafrost microbial communities from Stordalen Mire near Abisko, Sweden - III_Bog_E2_3 | ecosystem: Environmental > Terrestrial > Soil > Wetlands > Peat | place: Sweden: Abisko... | reverse complement strand
ACCGTTGACGTCGTGGTCGTTGACGTTGATGGAACCGTGGTCGTCGTGGTCGATGACCGAACCGTGGTGGTCGTGGTTGGCGAGCGAACCGTGGTCGTCGTGGTTGGCGACCGAACCGTCGTGGTCGTAGACGGGACCGTTGACGTCGTGGTCGTAGACGGGACCGTTGACGTCGTGGTCGTAGACGGGACCGTTGACGTCGTGGTCGTTGACCGAACCGTGGTGGTTGTGGTCGTTGACCGAACCGTGGTGGTTGTGGTCGGCGAACAGCAGCGAACTGTCGTCGTCGTCTTCCAGGTGGTTGTGGTCACCGGTCGAGTCGTCGTCGTCCACAAATTCCACGTAGTTGTCGTCACACCGCCATGGCGGGGATGAAGAACCACGTGCGATTTTACCGTCGTGATCTTCGAACAACTGACCGAACTGTTGCTGTTGAGGTTCGTCGAAGCGTTCGATGTTAGAGCCGGAAGCGCAATGAGACTGAGTGTCACCACGGCCACAACGGCCAATGCTGATCGCAAACTCTTGAGCAACCGGGTAGTAGTTGCACGCCACATTCCGACAAACTGTCGCAAGGTGAACGTCTGGCCGTCGCCGCGAATGATGCGGACGTTCTTTTTCATATTGCTTTACCCAATCCGCCCCTGCGAGAGTCAAAAGTAGTCGATTGCCACCTTTTTTGTCAAGGGGTAGTGATTGCATTGCGCTCACGTTGCGTCCGATTCGAACCTTAAGGGCGTTTTTGGTTAGAAATTCCTTATATCTAAAGGGTTGTGATGGTGTGATGCCATTTTGAGGGGCACGGGAACGCAGTTTTTAAGGAGTTGTTATTCCTGGATTTCGTTGAAATCGCTTCAGGTTCGGAAAAACCCAGTGTCGTGAGATTTCATGAGATCGAGATGATGAAAATGACGTATCTCCGTTGCGATCGCCTATCTGTGCTCCGTGGGTGATGTCGGTGTGACTTGGTGGGCGATGGGACATGCGATTGAATTCGGTTCCAGGGCCATGGACGGTTTTCATACGGGCGTCACGAGAAAGTGTCGTTCATCCAAATTTTTAGTCCGCCGAGTATCCTCAGCACCTAAGAACTAGTGAACGCGCCTACTTTTCTTGGGCCCAAAAAGAAGCGACGTGCAATGCCCGATAAATCTGAATCCTCCCGAGAGTCAGCCGAGGGAGTCGATTTCGCCAGAGAACTGGAAAGGGCTCTGGAGGACGAGCAGTTTTTCTTGGTGTACCAACCAGAGATTGACCTGCACTCAAATGCGTTCGTTGGTGTGGAGGCACTTATTCGTTGGCGCCATCCAAGGCGCGGCGTCCTCAGTCCCGACGCATTCGTACCCGAGCTCGAATCCAGTGGACTGATATTGGCGGTCGGACGTTGGGCCCTGGCGACGGCGTGTGCCCAGGGCGCCGAGTGGCACGACAAAGGATTTCGTTTCACTGTGTCGGTCAACATCTCGGCCCTCCAGTTCGCGTGGAGCGGTTTCGTCAAGGAGGTCGAAGAGGTCATTGCGACGAGTCGTTTCCCTGCCGGGCTTCTGGTCTTGGAATTCTCGCAGGGCACCTTGTCGGGTGACGTGTCGGATCGTCTCGTAGGGCTCACGCAGTTGGGCGTGCGTTTGGCGATCGATGACTTCGAGCCGGGCCAGTCACTCCTGAGCGATGTGGAGAATTTGCCCATCAGGGTTCTGAAGCTGGACCGACATTTCGTCGCGACCCTCTCCGACTCGCCCGAAGGAACCGAGCTCGTGCACTCTCTCGTGGACCTCGCCAAGAAGAGCAAGTTCCAAATCGTGGCGTCCGGGATCGAAGACGCCGAGCAGCGACATCGTCTTCAGTTGGAAGAGGTCGGGGTTGGTCAGGGCTTCCTATTTTCCAAGCCTCATGAGGCAGCGGAAATTGATCGGTACTTAGAAGACTTCTCGATCTTCTCGGGGAAGCCTCTTTGAGCCGAATCTCCATTCGCCGCTTCGCTGCACATCGATGTTGCCTCATTGATGTCTTCGTCGGGGAGTTTGGCGCACCTCGAACACTTCCAGTATCCCTCCATCGGCGAAGCGAAAGTCAGCCGTGAGTCCGCGAAAGCCGCCGCTGAGCGGTGAGTTAGACGCGCCAAGTTCCGCTCAGACGAAGGAGACGTCAACGACGCGCGACGCGGTGCGCCATTCGCAACGCATCGCAATACAGCTCCACCAATTGATCGCCGCGTCAATTACGGTCACGTCGCTTCGAAGTGAAGAGGAGATATTGAAAAGTCTCGCTGGGAGCACTCGTGCCGTTTTTGACGCGGAGGAGTCCGTCGTGTCACTCGACACCGGTGCCCTCGCACCGCTTCGAGGTGTTTCGCGTCGTGGGAAGAAGGCAATCTGCGAAGTGCCCTCGGACGAGCATTCTTCCGAGTACCCCACGAACTGGGAGTTTGGAAGCGAAACCCGTCTCATTAACGATTGGCTCGTAGCACCAATCCTGGAGCGGCGCGCGCACGCTCGCGGCGTCGTCGCGGTTCGTCGGGGTGTCACGTTTGAAGATGAGGACAAGGAGGTACTCATACTCCTCGCTCAGATGGCGGCGAGCGCACTCGACGCTATTGAACTCGGTCGAAACGTTCAATCGAGTGAGGCCCGACTTCGCATATTGATCGAGACCGCCCCGGTCGGCATCGTCGAGGCGGATGTCGACGGGCGGGTGCGATGGTGGAACCGTGCCGCCAGCCGTGTATTCGCGTGGCCGGAGTTCAGCGAAGGGCGAGCGCAACACGAGTCAGTGTTTCCGGAATCGACCTTGCCCGATCTAAGAGAACTTTGGTCCGACGTAGTGCGTGGCGACTCGGCCGACGGGCGCGACTTTGTCGACGTCGAGATTGCTGGGAAGCTACGTGTCTTGAGCGCGTCGGCGGCACTCTTGCCACCCACGGGGACTGAGACACCCGGGATACTGACGTTGATAGATGACGTGACGAATCACCGCGAGCTCAAGGCCGAATTGCGTCACGCGTACACGATGGAGATCCGAGGTCAGGTCGCGAGTCGAATCGCGCACGACTTCAACAACCTCCTCACGCTGATTTCGGGTTACGCGGAAATCCTCTCGAACGACCTGGACGACAACGAACGCGCCGTGCAGATGGTGAGGGAGATCCAGTCGACGGCGTCTCGCGCTTCTATGTTGACGACGCAGCTGCAAGCAATCGGGCGAACGCGCGAACCGGAGCTCGTGGTATTCAATCCCGTGGCGGTCGTGCAGTCCAACGCCGAAGTACTCGAACGAATTCTCGGCGGGAACATAGAAGTGCATTTCGATCTCGACGGAAAAGCTGGCAACGTACGCGTGGACGCGGATCAATTCGAGCAAATGATTCTCAATCTTGCGATCAACGCGCGCGACGCCATGCCGCTCGGCGGAACATTGACGATCGCCGTCTCGTCACTCAACCTGGACCACGCCGCCGCCGCTTCGCTCGGTCTCGTCGAAGGCGAACACGTCAGCGTGACATTCATTGACACCGGCGTTGGGATGGACGAGGAGACCCGAGAACACTGTTTCGATCCGCTCTTCACAACAAAAGGGCCCTTCAAGGGGACCGGGATGGGACTCGCGGCGGCGAGAAGACTCGCCGAAGAAAGTCACGGGGCCATCGTGTGCCGCTCCGAACTAGGTCGGGGGACCTCCTTCGAGATCACCTTTCCCACGGTGGCCGAAGAAGTTGACGAACGATCGCAACTTCCTGTACCCGAACGGCCGCGCGGCTCCGCCACGATTTTGATCGTGGACGACGACGAGGAAGTGCGTCGATTCATGAGTCGCATCCTCGAGAGGAATGGCTACCGGATTGCCGAAGCCGCTTCTGGCGAACAAGCGTTGCGGGTGGTCGAGGAGTTCGAAGGGACATTTGATTTGCTCGTGAGTGACGTGGTGATGGGCGAGATGTCGGGACGCGATCTCGCGACGGCATTGCAGTCGAAACGCCCCGACCTGCCCGTGCTGCTCGTGTCGGGCACCGCGAACCGAAGCATCCTCGCGGAATTGAATCCGGACGGCTGTGATTTCCTGGCGAAGCCCTTCAAACCGAGTGACCTCGTTGACCGAGTTCACGACCTGCTCGCCCATCGCTCCTGAGAGCGACCGTTAAGTCGCGGTCGATTCCGGCTCGAAGCGATACCCGACGCCGCGGACCGTCGTAATCCAACGAGGGTGATCGGGGTCGACTTCGAGCTTCGCGCGAAGTCGACGAATGTGCTCGGTCACGGTGGCCTCGTTCTGCCACTCGCTGGAGGACTCCCACACGTGTTCGAGCAGTTGTTCGCGCGAGAACACCTGTCGAGGTGATCGTGCGAGGAACGCGAGGAGTGCGAACTCCTTGGAGGTGAGTTCGAGCAGCGCGCCGCGAAGATGGACTTCATGCGTGTTCTCGTTGATGAGCAGGTCACCAAAGTGCAACGTCGGAGCGTCGATGTGCAACTGTGCCAAGTTGGCGCCAGAACGTCGCAGAACCGATTCAATGCGGGCCGATACTTCGCCCAAAGAAAACGGCTTCACGATGTAGTCGTCGGCACCGAGTTTCAACCCGGCAATCCGCTCCGACTCAAGTCCCCGTCCAGTTAGGAAGATCACCGGTACGTCGCTGATGAGTCGCAGTTCGCGAAGGACGTCACGTCCGTCCTCGGTGCCCAGGACAATGTCCAAGAGGACCAAGTCCGGTTCCATCGAGGAAGTGGCCCGAACGGCTGTGCCGCCATCGGCGGCCACTAGGACTTCATGACCTTCTCCGGTCAAGAACGTGTCGAGGAGCTTGGTCATCTCAGAGTCGTCATCTACGACCAGAATCTTGGTCATTCTCTCCATCCGTGTTCGTGGCCAATGTTGTGACAAAACCATGACAATGAGAACTTCGTACTTCGGTATTGCCCTGGTGAAAACATACTTCTAGACGACTGATAGTCGACATGTTGTCCATTCTATGGACGCGGCGTGTGAATTCTAGTTGTACCGAAAGGAAATCTGAGGACCACTGAGGTTGCGTGGCGCGAACTCGCGGCTACGACCTTTCGCGTTTTTCGACTTTCGACTGAACAAAGTTGGGACTTTTCGGTCCACCATATTCAAGGGACGATTCACTATAGTTTCAAGGGAAATGGCGGCAAATTGACGGCTGTCGGCCTTCGCACGCGGATTGGAAAAGGTGGTCAGTGGGTAACTCAATCGGTCGTCGGTATCGGTACGGCTCGAGTTTCGTAGACCAAGAATCAGGAGTACGTTTCGAAGGCCACCATCCTTTGGAGCGACCCGATCTCTGGAAGGTTTACCTCAACGAGGCCGAGGGCATCTTCCGCAGTCGAGGATTTGAGGGAACGTTGCGACGCCTCGAACTCGAAGAGGGCAACGGTGTGCCGCTGTTCATTCTGGGATTTGATGCCGACGGTTCCGCGGTCGCTGGCGTGCGTTTCCACGGCCCGCTGGAGGGCAGTCACCAAGCCGCGATCATCGAAGAGATGTCGTCGTCGCCGGAAATCGGCATCATTCACGATCTGATCGAACAAGAGATTCGACTCGGCGCGCTGGAAATTAAGGGCGCGTGGTCTAAGGGCGCCTCAGTGGTCGGCGCGCGACTCCTGGCCGCCATCTCGCGTTCGGTCACGCACGGCATGAACTGGTTGGGCGCGGAGTTCGCCATCGCTGCGGTGTCGGACGCGTTGATGCCAGTCGGTGACGTAACGGGGGCGCTACAGGTTGGAACACATTGGGTGCCATTCCCCGACGAGCGTTATCGCACCGTGGCGGTCGCGTGGCAACGTGGGCGCACCTATGAACTCGCGACGTCGGTGAATCAACAGGCCTATCGACGCGAGGCCGAGCAACTCCTTCGAGGTCCTTCTCGCTCGGGGGAGGGTCCAATTGAGCCGGCCTCGACCCGCAATCGGGCCAGTCGCCCGCTCATCTTGGACGTCGGTGAACGAGCACAACGAGAGGTTCTGCGCATTCTTCGAGAGGACTCGGCGCTGCAAATCATCGACCGTCTCGCCGAGCAACATGAACAACTCGGCGAGATCATTCCTCCAGTCTCCAAGCCACTGCTCAATGAAGGCTCGCGATGGATCTATTACCCGTGGCGTCGCGCCGTCGTTCGACTCCTCGCGCCGAAGTCCTTCTCGACGCTTCGACTTGACCGCAACCGCAACAAACTGACTCGCGCCGAGCAGGCTCGACAGCGCACGCTTCGCATCGGCGTGGTGGGACTGAGCGCCGGTCATACGATCGCCCACGTCATCGCGATGGAGGGACTGGCGGGTGAGATTCGCCTGGCCGACTTTGACACGTTGGAACTGTCGAACTTGAATCGGATACCCGCGAGCGTGCTCGACCTAGGCGTCAATAAAGCGGTGGTCGCCGCACGACGAATCGCTGAGATCGACCCCTACTTGCGAGTGGTCGTCGAACCGACCGGGATTCGTCCGGAGAACCTGGGTGAGTTTCTTGATGGACTCGACCTCGTCATTGAAGAGTGCGACTCGCTGGACATGAAGTTCCTCGTGCGCGAGGCGGCGCGCGATCGTCAGATACCGGTGATCATGGAGACGAGTGACCGGGGCGTGCTCGACGTTGAGCGCTTCGACCTCGAACCGGATCGTCCGATCTTCCACGGACTGTTGGGCGACATGGACTCGTCAAAGTTGGCCAATCTGACGACGGCGCAAAAGGGTCCGTACGTGATTCGATTGATTGGAGCTCGCGAGGCGTCCTCGCGCGGTGCGGCCTCGCTCTTAGAAGTCGGCCAGACCATTACGGGCTGGCCCCAACTCGGGAGCGAAATTACGCTCGGTGCAGCGACGGTCGCGGCGGCGGTGCGGCGAATCGGCCTCGGCGGTGAGCTGCCGTCGGGACGGGTGCGCTTCGACGTCGAAGAGATTCTCGAGAGTCTCGGACCGGTTGAGGTCAACCTCGAAGCCGAAGCCGACCTCTTCACGCCACCGCCGCAAGACCCACCGCTTGAAAGTGATGACCCAATCGAGATGATCGTTGACGCCGCGCGGCGCGCGCCGTCGGGCGGCAATGTGCAGCCGTGGCGCTTCGAGGCGAGCGACGACGAGATCCGGTTCTTCATGATCCCCGAGCGCACGTCCACCATGGACGTGGCCTATCGCGCGACGTACGTGGGCATCGGTGCGGCCCTCTTCAATGCCCGAGTCCAAGCGGCCTCGCTCAAGAAGCTCGGGCCGGTGAAACTCTTTCCCCAGGGTCGACCTTCGCACCACGTCGCCTCATTGCAACTCGGATCCTCAGATGACGTGGCGATCACACCTTTACGCGAATATCTCCAGAGTCGATCGTCCAATCGCCGAATCGGCAAGCCGTCCCCAATCGAAGCGGAGACGGTCGCAACGTTGACGCGTGGTGTCGAACGCGAGGGGGCGCAACTTCATTTCGCCACCGAGCGGGGTCGCATCAATGCCGGGGCGGAATTGCTCGCGGCGTCCGATCGCCTGCGGTTCTTGTTGCCGACCGTGCACCAAGAGATGCTGTCGGAGATCCGTTGGCCCGGTCGCGACGTCCTGGATGAAGGCCTTGACGTCCGCACGCTCGAGCTCGATCCGGGTGGTTACGCGGCACTCGATATTCTCGGACGCGCTGACGTGATGGGTCATCTCTCGGACTGGCGAGCGGGATCGGCCCTCGGGATGAGGATGCAGGCTTCGGTGATGACCAGTTCGGCCTTGGCCATGATCACCGTCCCGCGCGCCGACCCGATGTGGTACGTGCGTGGGGGCTCGGCCATGGAGAGGTTCTGGTTGACGGCCGAGATGCACGGACTGTCCGTGCAACCGACCTCACCAGTTTTTCTCTACGCCGTTGACGAATCTGACATGCTCGTCATGGCTGGCGAGCGCTACCTCGATGAGATGCACATGCAGTCCGAGCGCTTCCATCATTTCTGGGGGCTCAGCGACGGCGAGACGGCCGTCATGGTCTTTCGGGTCTTCCAGGCGCCCCCGCCCTCGGTGCACAGCGTGCGACTTCCACTGAGTCACGTCCTGAGCCGCGACACCGAAACGATCTCTCCAATTGAGCCTTACTCCGTCGAAAAAAGATGAAAAGTGGTGAGAATGTTGGGGTTTACTTCTTAGACGGCCTGTGTAATAATCTTTCTCAGGTAACAAAACTGCATAACGGGGGTCGAACCGCAAGGTTCAACCCCTGATCCAGGCCTTTATCTGTCGGCGAAGGTAGATCCCCCATGAGAAGTCTCAGTCACTCGTATCTGGACCGCGCGGGCGAAGAGACGCGTCTCGTCGTCGAAACTCTCCTCCAGGTCGTTCCCGGTACACAAATCGTCGCGGTAGTGACGAATCTCACGAAGCCGATCCCGGGCTTCGAGCTAGAACCACTCGTCGGCACGGACGCCGAGCGTGCGTTTGACAGCATCAGTGAGCGGGTGCGGCTTCAGTTGACCGGCGAGATTCCCTTCGGTGGATTCTCGTGCGTGGTCCTCGGCGTTGAATGGGGCGTCCTCGTCGATTCGATCGTGGTGCAAGACGGTGACGTCGTCGGCGCCCTGGTCGTTGCGCGACATGGACGCACTTGGTCCGGTCGCGAACGTTCCCTCACCAAGGCCTTCGGCAGTCTGTTGAGCCACGTAGCGACGCTCGCGACTCGCGAAGGGCTGTTGCTGCATCAGCGTCGCCTTGACGAATTAGTCGCTCAAGTTGCCGAAAAGCTCATGCCGGCATCGGCGACGAATCGACAAGAAGTCCTCGACTGGGTCTGCCAGGTTCTTGCTGAATTCCTCAACGCGGACGTCGCATTCATTCGACGTCATGACCTCGTTCGAGGCCTCACCATTCTCGAGTCGGAATGGCCGCCGCGAGATGAAATACCCGACCCGGACCCACTGGGCGAGATCTCCTTTGACGCGGACCCGATTTTTATGGCGCTGCGCGATCTGCGCTCACCGTATCTGACCGGTACCGAGGACATCACCGACGACTATCGCGACCGAATGATCGACGGAGCGGGCATCACCCCCGCCGCCGGCGTCGCCGTACCGCTCCTGCTCGGCGATTCAACGTGGGGGGTGCTCGGCTTCCTTCACTTCAACCTGCACAATTGGAACACGCCTGAGATCAATGCTCTCCAGGCGGTCGCCTCCATGCTCGTGCAACTCCAGGGCCGAATCGACGCCGAGGAGCGCACGCGCTTCAACGCGAACCACGATGAACTGACGGGCCTGCCCAACCGCCGAGCGCTGATCCACGAGCTGAAGTCTCGACTCAACGCGAAGCGACAGACCGCCGTGATGGTGATCGACCTCGACCGTTTCAAGATCATGAACGACTACTTGGGGCACGGCAGTGGTGACCGCCTCCTCGTCACGATCGCGGATCGAATCCGTACCAGTATTCGCACCAACGACTTCGCCGCTCGTCTCGGGGGCGACGAGTTCGTCTTCATCGTCGATAAGGCCAAGAGCGAGATGGAGATTCTCGCCACGGCCTATCGCATTCTCGACGTGATCGCCCAACCGGTGGCTATCGCCGGCCAGGAGGTCACCCATACCGCGAGCATCGGCATCGCCATGGCCGAACCGGGCGAACAGAGTGAACTGGACCTGCTCGGATGGGCCGACGTCGCCATGTACGCCGCCAAGGCCCGTGGTCGCAACCAGGCCGTCGTTTTCGACCGTGATCTTCGTGAAGAGGTCAATGACCGCTCCCGCACGGAGTTGATGCTGCGCGAAGCCATAGATATGGGTGGTCTGCGTCTGCACTTCCAGCCCGAGGTGAATCTTCGTACCGGCGCGGTGCTCGCCGCCGAGGCCCTCGTCCGTTGGGAGCACCCGACGCGCGGACTCCTGGCGGCCTCAGAATTCATTACGGTGGCCGAGGAGACGGGATTGGTCACCGAACTGGGCCGCTGGGTCTTCGCCGAAGCCTGTCGCCAGTTGGCGATCTGGCAGATTGAGTACCCGGAGCTGCCCTTTATCGTGCGCATCAACATGTCGCCGGCCGACTTCAAGATGGGCGACTTGGTTGAGTTCGTTGAACGCTGTCTGCGCGAGAACAACGTCCCCGGCAACCGCCTGTGCATTGAGATCACCGAATACGCCGTCCTGGATGAGCCGGAGCGGATCGCCAAGATTCTGAAGAGTTTCCAGGCGCTCGGCGTCGAGATCGCCCTGGATGACTTCGGCACGGGCTTCGCGTCGATGACCGGCCTGAAGAACCTCCCGGTGGACCTCCTGAAGCTCGATATGAGTTTCGTGCGCGGGATCACGACTGACGCCTACGACCGGGCCATTGTGGAGTCGATCATCCGACTGGGCGCGGCGCTGAACCTGGGCGTCATCGCCGAGGGCATCGAGTCCGACACGATCATCCAAAAGCTGCTCGAACTCGGTTGTTACCGCGGCCAGGGCTATCTCATTTCGCGACCCGTTCCCGCTGCGGAACTCTCCGAAATGCTCCGAGAAGGAGCCGTCGCTGCTTCGATCCTGAGGTCCGTCGAACCGACCCCGGTCGAACTGGCAGACTTGCAACTGTGAGCTCCAAGAACGGTTCGATGGCCGAGTCCATGCGCGATGAGAGCGACGATGATTCCGGGTCGGCTGCGAAGCTGATCTCGATTCACGCGGTCGATCCGGGCACCGGTTTTGGGGGCGAAGATTACGAGCCGTGGTTGTTCCAGACGATGCTGAACGAACTATCCGAACGCGAACTCGGCGTCGGATTCATCTATTCGATACTCGAGTTGTTCGCGACCCGACACTCACTCACTGACGTGGCCGTCGTTCTCGTCAACGAATCGTTCGGCACGCAGATGTTCCGACTCGGTGGCGAAGCCGTGACACCCGAAATGGCGGCGCACCTCAACGCGTCGCCGGGTGTCTACTGCGAACCCGACACCGTGCCCTCGGCCGAATGTGACGCCGTGCGCACTGCGTGCCAGTTGGCGATGTCCCTGCACCTCGCGCGCTTCAGTGCCGCTCACGACCCGCTCACCAACATTGCGAATCGCCGCAGCTTCGATGAGGCCCTCGAAGTTTCGGCCGCGCGCAGCGCTCGCTACGGCTGGGCGTTCACGCTGGTCCTAGTGGATCTGAATAACTTCAAGGCCGTGAACGACAAGTCCGGCCACGAGTTCGGCAACCATTTGTTACGTCAATTCGGGTTCGCGTTGCGCCAGGCCGTTCGCCAGGGCGACACCGCAGCGCGCATCGGCGGGGACGAGTTCGCGGTGATCTTGAGTAACGCAGAGGGACACGAGTCCTCGGGCTTCACCGAACGGCTGAAGGGTCACCTCGTGGCGCTCGGCAATCCCGTAGAGTTCACAATCGGGACCGCGACTTCTCCGCGTGACTCGACCGATCCGGGCGAGCTACTGCGGATGGCCGACGGACGTCTCTACGAGAAGAAGGGCATTCGCATCTCATGATGTCAAGAACGGAAGAAGACTTCGAACTCGAGCTGCGTTCGTTGCCCGGGGTTCTCAATGTCGGTATCACCAAGCACGCCAACGGCGACGTCAACGTCGTCACGCTGATTGCGAACTCCAAGGATCCGTTGGCGACGCGCAGCGCGGCCAATCAGATCGCCAGTCTCTACTATCCCGAAGCGGCCGTCGTCGTTGAAGACGCGAATCGTGCGCTGGTTGACATCCAACGCGGCGAAGGTCCTCGAGTCGCGCTGATCCGTGCCGACTACGACACCTCCGATGGTTTCTGTGAGGTGCAACTATCGGTCGACGGTCGTACCGGGATCGGACGCGCCGGCAGTGGCCCTCTGATCGGCGGCGCCGAAGCAACGCTCGCGGCGTTGCGTGACCTCGGCTACGACGTACCGTATTCGCTCATGACGGTGACCAACGTCACGAACGGTCGAGACTGGCCGGTCATCGTGACGCTTCGTTCGCTGGCGAACGAAGCCGATCGTTTTGGTATCGCGCGTTCCGAAGACGATCTCATCTCGGCGGTGAAGGCGACCCTCGACTCGTTGAATCGTTTCCTCTCGACCCTCGAAAGTCGCGCCTAGCCCATCGCGTGCTCGACGCGCCTACTGCGAGGGGGTGACGGCGTCGTACGTGCGACCTCGCAGTTCGGCCAGTCCCGCGGTGCGCAGCGATCCACCGAGCGTCGCGGCGATTCCCACGCCGGCGACGGCCCCGTCGCGCGGCAACACCACCAACGCGTTATGCGTTCCTCGAGCGATGACGGTTCCCTGCACGCGCGCTTTGCGCGCCGCGTCGTCGACCGACTGGACGTCGACGTCGGTCTCGAGTTCGACGACGGGATTCTCGTACTTTCGATGCTTGAGGGAACGAAGGTCGCGGATCATTTGGATCGAGTCGCGTCCCACGTGGACGGTGGAGCCCGCGATGTCGTCCCACGTGACGGGGATGGGTTGGATCATGATGCCTAACTGGTCGGCGAGATAGAGCATCTCCGCGTCGTACACGAAGCGGTCGTAGAAGCCAAGGAGCCCCAGGATTCTCGCTGGTCCCAACTGGAATCCCTTGCACCCGCACTGGGTGTCGCGCAGTGTCGTGCCGGTGTAATGGCGAACGAGGAGATTGAAGACTCGTCCGGCCAGCGTACGTACGAACGCGTCGTAGCCGTCGTTGGTGTCTTGTTCGCGCGAACCCGGCACGAGGGGGGTGTCGTGCAGGGCGACCACGAAATCGGGCAAGTGGACCGGTCGGATCGACAAGTCGGCGTCGGTCGCGATCACGAACGGCGCGCGAGCGACCGAGATGCCGAGCCGCACGGCGGCCCCCTTTCCTCGGTTCTCGGGTTGCTGGACGAACAGCACGTGGGGTAGATGACCGTACACGCTGTTGGCGACCTGCAAGGTGTCGTCACTCGAACCGTCGTCCACGACGATCACTTCGACCTCTTCGGGGTTCATCTCTTCGAGGACCGGTCGCAGTCGTTCAAAACCCGCCGCGAGTCGTAGCGACTCGTTGTAGGCCGGTATGACTAAGGAAGTAGTGAGTGTCACGGTGCTCTATCTCGTCGCGATCGTCGTTCGTGGTGGATTCGTACGCGCGAAATAAACCGTAGTACGACCTCGTACGTGGTCGTGACTCATCGCGGCAACGTAGAAGGTTGGTGATGACGCGGTAACGTCGCAACCGGTTTTGATTACCCAATTGTTCGATGCAGCGATATTTCGGCATTTCCGATTGTCATACGTGGTGCGAAATAACTGCGATGTCGTCTGCGTCGAGGACATCCACTGGAATCGAGTGAAGGAC
>Ga0302270_10004336_pt1 | contig 13251 bp, 11 predicted proteins | sample III_Bog_E2_3_FD_198773 | JGI IMG/M metagenome (GOLD analysis project Ga0302270, IMG submission 198773) | Peat permafrost microbial communities from Stordalen Mire near Abisko, Sweden - III_Bog_E2_3 | ecosystem: Environmental > Terrestrial > Soil > Wetlands > Peat | place: Sweden: Abisko... | reverse complement strand
ACCTGCCGATGCAATTCATGCGGCAACCGCGATCGTGGCCCAGGTTAGCTTGTTCGTCACAAATGACCAGGAAATCCGAAAGCAGAAAATTCCAGGCATCCCCTTCATTGCGGGATTGGACGGAAAAATATTCTAGCCGGCAGGCAGCTACCGCCGTAACGAGTCTCGATAATTAAATCTGCATCATCCCAGAAGATTGCACCGCGACGCTTTGCCGTGACCGATCTGAAATCGGCCGCATTCCGGCAATTCGGTGGGCATAGAATCTACCGCAGCAGTCCCCGCTGCCAACGAAAGGTAGGTCTTCCATGCGCACTTCATATCCTCGTGTTTCGCCGCTCTCCCTGGTAATTGGGTTTGCCGTCGCCTGCCTCTTGCCGCGCGTCCTTGCGCAACAGCGGCTCAGCGCGCCCAGGGCTGATGGAGCCCAGACTCCGCTGCTGGTCTATCCCGCGGAGGGCGTTGGCACTGGTTGCGCTCCACTTGCGGTCATCTCGCATGGCGCCGGCGGGTCAGAGGAAGGATACGCGTACCTGGCGCAGGCCATGGCGAAGCTGGGGTACACGACCGTGGCGATGGGCCACCGTGAGAGCGGATTCGCCGCGTTGGCTGCCGATGTGCGGGAGTATGGCGTGCTGCCCGGCGTAACACGGCTGGTGGCGGACGAACATGCGGAGCAGGCGCGGCTGCTGGATCTGGACGCAGCGCTGCAGTGGGCCGATGGGCAGTGCCGCGCGCCGTTTCGCGTACTGCTGGGCCACTCCATGGGCGCCGAGACGGTGATGCTGGAGGCGGGCGCGAAGAACACCATCGGCGTGCCTTCGCCACCGGCCGCACAAGACCGCTTTGACGCGTATGTGGCTCTGTCGCCCGAGGGGCCGGGCGTGGTGTTTGCGAACGACTCCTGGAGCGGGATCAGGAAACCCGTCCTGGTGCTGACCGGAACGCGCGACGAGTCACTCAAGGGCGGCCCGGGGGCGCGGCTGACGCCGTGGAAGAATATGCGGGGACTGCCGTCGCACTGCCAATGGATGGGCGTGATTGACGGAGCCACGCATTTGAATTTTGCCGGGAGCGGATTGGGATACGAATCCGTGGAAGCCTTGGTAACCAAGACGGTTGGCGAGTTTCTTGAAGGGGTGCGCGCGGAGAGCTGCGCTTTGCCTGCCGTCGCCGGCGGCATGAAACTCCAGGCCAAATAGCAGGCCGGCGCGGGCACTTGACCGGCAAAACATGCTCGAGGCCCGCGGCGTTATACTGTCCCGTCTTTTGATTCGCGATACGAATCGCAAGCTAGCACATTTTCAAGCAAGAACTGCGCGCCGGATTGACTGATCGAACGCCGGCGGCAGGATTCAGGGAGGAACAAATGAAAGCCTTTACACGCCGCAACCTGTTGAAGACCGGCCTGCTGGCTCCAGCCGTGGCCGCAGCTCATGGAATGAACCCTCTTGAGGCCGGCCTCTCCGCCACCAGCGAAACGGCCGGGCCGCTTTCGACCACGAATGCCGCCGCGCCGACAGAACTCGCCGGTGGCCAGCGCGAGCGCATGTTGCTCGATTTCGGCTGGCGTTTCCACCTCGGCAATGCCAACGATCCCGAGAAGGATTTCGGCTTTGGCAGCGGGCGGGCGGGCAACTTCCAGAAGACCGGGAACTTTTTGCCGGCCGGCAGCATGGGCTTTGACGACAGCGACTGGAAACCGGTGGATCTGCCCCACGACTGGGCGATTGAGCTCGAGTTCAAGAACGACCCAGCGCTCATGAGCAAGGGATACTATCCGCTCGGCCGGAATTATCCAGAGACGAGCGTCGGGTGGTACCGGCGCGCATTTGAGCTGGACGCGGCCGACGACGGCAAGCGCATCACGCTCGAGTTTGACGGCGCATACCGCGAGACGCTGGTGGTGTTCAACGGCTTTTACATCGGACGGCACAGCGGCGGGTACGATCCCTTCAGTTTTGACGTGTCGGACTTTGCCAATCCCGGTGGCCGCAACGTGCTGCTGGTGCGCGTTGACGCCACTTCAAGCGACGGATGGTTTTACGAGGGCGCGGGCCTCTATCGCCACGTGTGGCTGGTCAAGACCCACCCGGTGCACGTAAAGAAGTGGGGAACGTTTGTAAAATCAGAGCTCAAGCCGGGCACTGCGGCTCTTGCCATCCAGACCGAACTCGCGAATTCGAGCCCCGTGGCTGCGAGCGCGCGCGTGGTGTCCACTGTGCTCGATCCCGACGGCAAGGCAGTAGGCAAGGCGGTCACGGCAACCGTCGAAATGTCCCCGGTGGGCGAGGCCGCGTGCCAGCAACAGATACCGGTAAGCAGTCCGCGGTTGTGGTCGCTTGAAGAACGGAACCTATACACGCTGGTCAGCGAGGTGCGCGTGGGCGGCGAGGTTGTCGATCGCTACCAGACGCGCTTCGGCATCCGCTCCATCAAGATGGATCCCTCGCAGGGGCTGCTGCTCAACGGCAAGCCGGTCAAGGTGAGAGGAACCTGCAACCACCAGGATCACGCGGGCGTAGGCGCGGCGCTGCCTGACGCAGTGCAGTACTACCGCGTGCGCAAGCTGCAGGAAATGGGCTGTAACAGCCTGCGCACGTCGCACAATCCGCCAACGCCAGAGTTGTTGAACGCCTGCGATGAACTCGGCATGCTGGTCTTCGACGAGACGCGCATGATGTCGTCCAATCCGGAGGGACTCAGCCAGTTTGAAGATCTTGTGCGCCGCGACCGCAATCACCCCAGCGTCTTCATGTGGTCGATGGGCAACGAAGAAGGCACCGCGAATATCGACAAGGGCAAAAAGATTCTCACCGCGATGAAGGCCGTGGCCACGCTGCACGACGGCTCGCGGCCCGTATCAATTGCGCCCACGGGCGCCATCGGCACCGGCGGCCTTGAGGTGTGCGACGTGGTGGGCTACAACTACATGGATCCCGGCGCGGAAGACTTCCACAAGGCGCATCCTGACCGTCCCGTCATCGGCACTGAGACGGTGAGCGCCGTGTGCACGCGCGGCATCTACATCACCGATCCGGATAAGGGCTATGTCAGCTCGTACGACCCGTACACAACCACGGGCCGTGCTTCGGCAGAGGGCTGGTGGCGCTTCTGCGATGCGCGGCCCTGGCTGGCCGGCGGATTCATATGGACCGGCTTCGACTACCGTGGCGAGCCCTCGCCCAACCCCTGGCCCAACATCGGTTCGCAGTACGGCGTGATCGACATGTGCGGGTTCCCCAAGGACACGTTCTTCTACTACCGTTCGTGGTGGACCGCGCAACCGGTGCTGCACCTGTTTCCCCACTGGAATTGGCCGGGGATGGAAGGCAAGCTGATCGCGGTCTGGGTGCACTCGAACATGGACAAGGTGGAGTTGCTGGTCAACGGCCAGAGCCTGGGCACCAAGGAGATGAAGAAAGACCAGCACCTGGCATGGAACGTGCCTTATGCGCCGGGCGTGATTGAGGCGCGCGGCTACAAGGACGGAAAACTCGCGCAGACCGTACGGCGCGAGACCACCGGCTCCGCGGCTGCGCTGGCCGCGGCCGTAGACCGTGCTGAAATTGCGGCCGACGGCGAAGACGTGGCCATGGTTGCCGTGGAGGTGCGCGACGCGCAGAACCGGCTGCTGCCCAATACCGATAACACCGTCACCTTCAGAGTGACAGGGGCGGGCAAGCTCATCGGCGTGGGCAATGGCGACCCCACCGATCACGCGCCGGATAAAGGCTCAAGTCGCAAGGCCTTCAGCGGCCTCTGCATGGCGCTCATCCAGTCCACCAAAGAAGGCGGCAGCATCACGGTGGAAGCCTCGTCACCGGGGTTGACGCCAGCCAGCGTGACGATTGCGGCAAGGACGGTCAAGCTGCGGCCACAGGTGGCGCCGTGGGAGCGCAAACCGCCGGCGGGCGGGGGGATCAGCGGCTTGTGGCGGCCACAGGAGGGCGCAGCAACGCAGATCTTCACTCTTGTCGAGGACGGCGGCAAGCTGAGTGGAACGGCGGAAGGCGTGTCCGGCGGATGGGCCGGTGGCGCAGATCCCGCGATTCCGCTGACGGATGCGACGATCGACGGCAACCAGGTGAGCTTCAAGGTCGCGAATATGGCTTTCACCGGCAAGGTCAACGGCGATCGCATCGAACTTGCGCGGACGTTCAACTTCCCGCCGCGGAAATCATTTCCGATTCCACCTTCCGACGAACCGAAGCCTGCCATTGGCCCGGCGCCCGATGGATCGGATCCATCGTTCACGCCGGGAAGGCGGCCCATGGCTCCTGTGGCCGTGGTGCTGCTGCGCGCGCAGCGATAAGCGCGCGAGCCTGAGCGTTCAAAGGATTCCGGCGGGTACGCCTATACCCGCCGGAATTTTTTTGCCAACAGCAGCCAACTTTTCCGTTGCGATTTGAGATGAATGGCAGTACCTTTGCTGCGAGATTCCATCCCACCTCGGAGCGTTTCAAATGCTGAACGTCGCGCTGATCTTGCAGAACACCCCCGATCCAGCACAGATTCAACACATCGTGATGGCCATGATGGCGATCCTGCCGGTCATCATCCTGTTCGGTCTCGCCATCGTTATCATTCCCTTCTGGTTCATCTGCAAGAAAGCCGGCTTCTCGCCCTGGCTTTCGCTGCTGTACCTCATTCCGCTGGGCAATCTGGTGCTCTATTATTTGCTCGCCTTCGCTGACTGGAAGGTGATCCCGGCGCCGCAGGCCTATTGGCAGCCGCAACCGCCTTATCCGCCGCAGCCGCCAACGTTTCCACCGCAGAGCTGAAAAGGCTTTTGCAGATTCGTATTCGGTTCGTTTCTTGCCGAGTCCTTGAACCGGCCGGCAAAGAGCCGTGCTGACATTTCAGGCTGGGCAGCGGCATACCTGTGCTGGGATGGCCCCACAATCATTCTCAAATCTGGAGCTACTTATGGGCGATTTGCTTCAGCCGTGGCATCTGATCGTGGTTGCTCTTATTTTTGTGATCCCGGCCGTCGTCATCGGCTTTATTCCGTTCTGGTTCATCTGCAAGAAGGCGGGATTCTCTCCGTTTCTTGCATTTTTGAACTTCGTTCCCTTTGGTTTGGGCACATTGGTTCTGCTTTACCTGCTGGCCTTTGCCGAATGGAAGGCGAAGCCGGCGCAGATTGGGTGAGACGAAGGCACGGCCGAATGGGATAGCATCGTGACAGGAAAATAGTTTTCACGATGCCCGATTCAACTCAATCGAAAGCTCTTCGCGTCCGTTTTGCGCCCTCGCCCACCGGCTTCCTGCACGTCGGCAGCGCCCGCACCTTTATCTTGAATTGGCTCTTTGCGCGCCACAACGGCGGCACCTTGGTGCTGCGTCTTGACGACACCGATGTGGAGCGCAACACCGACGCCAGCGTGCAGTCCATCTTCGAAGGGTTGGCGTGGCTGGGCCTGGGCTGGGACGAAGAATACAAACAATCCGAGCGCATCGAGCTGCATCGCGAGAAGGCCGAAGCCATCTTTCAAAAAGGACTGGCCTATCGCGACTTTACGCCCGCGCACGCAAGCGACGAGAAAACTTCCTCGGCGCAGGGCGCCTGGCTTTTCAATCCGGGCATGCGCGAAATGTCGCGCGAAGAGAGCGACCGCCGCGCCGCCGCCGGCGAGCCGTTTGCGTTGCGCTATCGTGTGCCGCGCAGTGAAGGCCGTACGCTGCACTTTAACGACGCCGTCTATGGCGCCCAATCAAAACTCGCCGACGAGGTGGAAGACTTCGCGCTGCTGCGTTCCGATGGAATGCCAACGTACCACCTTGCCTCCTGCGCGGACGACGCCGATCTCCGCATCAGCCACATCATCCGAGGCCAGGACCATCTGACCAACACCTTCAAGCACCTGCTTATCTTCGAGGCGCTGGGTCCCGAATTCTCCAGCATTGCCCCGCCGCAGTTCGCGCATCTCCCCTTGCTGGTGGCCCCCGATGGCACCAAACTCTCCAAGCGCAAGCACGGCCCGGTCGTCAGCGTCACCACCTATCGCGATGCCGGCTTCCTCGCCTCGGCCTTCGTCAACTTCCTCTGCCTGCTGGGCTGGTCGCCGAAAAACGATCTCGAGTTCCTCACCCTCGACGAGTTGACAGCACTGTTTACTCTCGAAGGTGTCAACCGCGCCAATGCCGTGGTCAATTTCAGTGATGCCGATCCTTTCGACCCCAAGGCCGTCTGGCTCAACGCCGAACATATTCGCGCGCTCCCAGTGGAGCAGCTCAGCGAATGCCTCGCGCCTTTCTTCAAGCGGGCAGGCTTCAACGCAACGCCCGAAAAAACTCTTGCGGTCGCGCCGCTCATCCGCGAGCGCATCAAGCTGCTGCGCGATGCCCCCGCTGCCGCCGACTTCTTCTTTCTGCCGGAGCTCGCGCCCTACGATCCCGCCGAGCTGATTCCGCAGAAAGGTGACGCCGCTCTAGCCATGCGCGTCCTCAAGCTGGCGCAGGAGGTACTTGCAGCTACGGTCTTCGACCACGATTCGCTCGACGCGGCACTCCGCGCTGCTGCTGCACAACTTGGCGTAAAGGCCGGCCCCATGTTCCAGCCCATCCGGGTCGCCGTGTGCGGACGCAAGAACGCGCCGCCGCTTTTTGAAACCGTGGTCGTCCTCGGCCGCGATGTTTGTCTCGACCGCATCCGCAAAGCCGAAGCCAATCTGCAATCGCTGCTGTAAAACAGGCTCTAGAATTAGATAAGGATCGCCGTTATGACCGAAGCCAATACAGAACCGCAGGATGTACCGACACCCACCAACTTCCTAAGCGAGATCATCGCCGAAGATGTGCGCACCAAAAAGTTCGGCGATGCCAAGGTGCAGACCCGCTTTCCCCCGGAGCCCAACGGCTATCTCCACATCGGCCACGCCAAGGCTATCTGCATTGACTTCGGCCTCGCCGACCTGTACGGCGGCAAGACCAACCTGCGCTTCGACGACACCAACCCTGAAAAAGAAGAGCAGGAGTACGTCGATTCCATCCAGGCCGACGTCCGCTGGCTTGGCTTTGAGTGGGACCGCGTCTGCTACGCCTCCGACTACTTCGGCCAGCTCTACCAATGGGCTCTCGAACTCATCAAAGCCGGCAACGCCTACGTCGATGACCTCACCGCCGACGAGATTCGCCAGCATCGCGGCACGCTCACCGAGCCCGGACAGGACAGCCCATACCGCAATCGCACCGTCGAAGAAAATCTCGACTTGTTTGTCCGCATGAAGAACGGCGAATTCCCTGACGGCACCCGCGTGCTGCGCGCCAAAATCGACATGGCTTCGCCGAACCTGAACATGCGCGATCCCGTCATGTACCGCATTCTTCATGCGGAGCATCACCGCACCGGCGACGAGTGGTGCATCTATCCCATGTACGACTACGCGCACGGCCAGTCGGATTCCATCGAGCGCGTCACGCACTCCATGTGCACGCTTGAGTTTACCGACCACCAGCCGCTTTACCGCTGGTATATCGAGCAACTTGGCATCTTCCCATCGCAGCAGATTGAATTCGACCGCCTCAACATTACCTACACCTTGCTCAGCAAGCGCAAGCTGCTGCAATTTGTGCAGGAGAAGGTTGTCCGCGGCTGGGACGATCCGCGCATGCCCACGCTCTCTGGCTTCCGCCGCCGCGGCTTTACGCCTGAAGCGATCCGCGCCTTCTGCGCCGCCATTGGCGCTTCGCGCACCAACGGCACCACCGACATTGAAATGCTGGAGCACTTTCAGCGCGACGACCTCAACCGCCGCTCCTCGCGCGCCATGGCCGTCCTGCATCCGCTCAAGCTGGTCCTCGACAACTACCCCGAGGGCACTGAAGAGATGATGGAAGTGGCCAACAACCCTGAGGATCCAACGGCAGGCACGCGCCAGGTTCCCTTCTCGCGCGAGCTCTACATTGAGCAGGATGATTTTCGCGAAGTGCCTCCGCCCAAGTACTACCGTCTGTCGCCGGGCAAGGAAGTGCGCCTGCGCAACGGCTACTTCATCACCGCCAGGAGCGTGGTGAAAGACGCGTCGGGCAACGTGGTTGAGGTGCACTGCACGTACGATCCCGCCAGCCGCGGCGGCAACTCTCCCGATGGTCGCAAAGTCAAGTCAACCATCCACTGGGTCTCGACTGCGCACGCCATCTCCGCCGAGATCCGCGTGTACGACAAGCTCTTCACCAAGGCAGATCCGGGTGATTTTGTTGAAGGCGGCAGCGTACTCGACAATCTCAATCCCAACTCGCTTGAGATTCTCACCGACGCAAAGCTTGAGCCTTCGCTCGCGAGCGCGACGTGCGAAGACCGCTTCCAGTTTGAGCGCGTCGGTTACTTCACGGTCGATCCTGACTCAGCGCCGGGCAACCTGGTATTCAATCGCACGTTGCCGTTGAAGGATTCGTGGGCAAAGATCGAAAAGAAGGCGGGAGCGTAAATCTGATTTGAAAAGGCGGAGCACAGACTTATGCGCTCCACTACCTTGCAGCGAGCCTTACGCAACAAGGGGGAAACGGAACGATGCGTGTTCGCCGGTTCATTTCGTTCGCATTTTGCACGGTATTAATCCTGCCAACCGCGCGCATTTCCCGCGCTCAAGACGCAGCCTCTGCGAAGTCTTTCATTCAATCGATCTTCATGCTCTACGGGAATCACGGGAACGGTACCACATACAGTTCGCGCTATTTTCACTCTTCGCTTCTTTCCCTGATTCGTGCGGACCTCAAGGCCGAAAACGCCGCTTCGGAGGTCGCGGAGGCACTCGACGCCGACATTGTTTGTAGTTGCCAGGATTGGGGGGGAGGAATCCGGGTCCGTACGATGGACGTAAGACTTATGAAGACTGGACGCGCTCTTGCGGTTGTAACCTTCCTCATTGGACCGCCCGGGAACCGGTCAGAAAGCAATTTGTACAGGATGCAATACACACTGGTGGCGGAGCGTGGCCAGTGGCGCATCTACGATATTGAGGACCTGTCCACCACGTTTGATCCCGATCAACCGAGGTCACTTCGCAAACAGATCCAAAAAGATCTTGAAGATTTCGCTCATCCGCCGGAGCCTTAGGAGCACTTGCACGCGGCCGCCCGGCCTAGGTCTCGATTTTCAGATCTGAGCTTTTCGCGAAACTCGCCTACGGAATCAGAAACGTTCCCGGAATCCCCTCATCCAGCGTGACCAGAACCGCTGCATTGGCAACCGCCAGTTGTACGAGGTGCCCATCCGTGGTCTGCTTTGGAGATTTTGCCCACTTGGGCAGGGCTGAGATGTCATTCCCGTCGTTGATAAATTCGAGAGGCAGTCCTTTCCACGCCTTCAGTTCCTGCAACAGGGATTTCGCGTGCGCAACGTCCATCCCATAGGTTCGAACATTCCCAAGCACACGGACAAATCCAAGCTCAGTGATCGAACACGTCAGAAACCGATCACCCTTTCGAGATCGAATCCACGCTCCAACCCGATCATGGAAACCATGCCGCCTGAACCCGTAGGCGATGAGCACGTTGACGTCGAGGAGGTATTTCATGGGAAGTCAACGAGCAGTTCACGGACCATTTCGCTTGTAAGAACCGGTGCATCGGGTCCCGCGTCAATGACCGGGAAGCCGGTGATCGGGTCTTTGATGATTCGAGCCTTGAAGTGCTTCCGCTTTGGCGATGTCAGCACAATCCGATCGTTCTCGACGGCAATGTCGAGCGAATCGCCTGCGCGAATGCCAAGCTTGCGGCGAAGCGGTCCGGGAAGAACGATTTGGCCTTTCGTCGAAACCTTGGTCTGCATGGTAAGACAATCTTACCGCAAAATGGCTTTCTTGTTAATGGGTTCGACTTTTCCCTGTTCCCTGTTCCTTTGCTACTTGCCAATCACATCAATGGCGACAGGAATCGTTTTCGGCGGAAGGCACTGGGTCTCATTGCAGGCCTGGTAGTGCAGCTTCGCTTCAACCAGATGATTGCCGGGAGTGGAGACGATGCGCGCCTGCACTGAGAAGTCGCCGGAGTACACGCTCAGCTTCGTCTTCGGGTCCGCGGGTAACGTGATCAAGATACCCGCCGGATACTCGGCCTTGTCGAGGCGCACGCCCGCGCCATCTGGAATGGAGAAGGTGGTCGGGATCAGGTAGTCTTCGCTGGGCGTGTGCGAGTTGATGTGCAAGCCCGAAGCGATGCGGAAGTGGAGCGTAACCGGGCTCGGCTTGCCTGCGGCCACCGTGACCTGCTCAGGGAAGAGATATGCGACAGCGTCCGCTTTGAGCAGCGAGCGGTTCTGGCCGTAGCCGTGAAGCGAACCCAGGACAAGGAGCCCAAAAGCGATGAGTGCCGCGCTTTTCATTGCCGTCATCGAAACTCCTATCCGCCCGGGGGAGCGCGCTGTACGACGCAAATCCCTCAGAGTTCAGGTTAAAGATTCAAGTCGCCGTTGTCCATTGCCGCACCTGGCGCGTCGCACGGGTCCGCAATGCCGGAAATCGGCCAGGCGGTCACCTTTTTACGCCGCTTTAACAGGAATGTTGCCTACGCCATTTAAGAGTGATGGGACGGGAACTTCGGAAGGACGCCAGAGCCTGCCTGTGCGAAGGCACCTCAAACGCGATAGACTTTCCATCACGGCGCCCGGACGGGAATATGGCTGGAACCACCAGGAAACCAAAGCTCTTCAACGGCCGCGACCACTCATGGATGCAGTTCAACCGGCGTGTCCTTGAAGAGGCTGAAGACGGCTCCAATCCGCTGCTGGAGCGGGTGAAGTTTCTCGCAATTACCGGCTCAAATCTCGACGAATATGTTGAGATCCGCCAGGCCGGGCTCATGCAGCGCATTGAAGACGGCTATCGCCAGACCGGCTTCGACGGCCTCAGGCCCGACGAGTCGCTGGCCACGCTGACAGCCGACATTCACTCCTTTGTGGCCGCCCAGTACCACTGCTGGGACCAGCAACTGCTGCCGGAATTGCGCAAGCATGGCATCCGTCTGCTCGACTGGGTCGAGCTCGACGCTGAAGCCCGCACCTTTGCGAAAGATTATTTTCAGCGCGAAGTGGACCCACTGCTGACGCCGATCTCGATTGATCCCGCGCATCCGTTTCCGCGCGTGCTCAACAAGGCGCTGTGCCTGGCGCTGCTGCTGCGCGCCAAACGGCGCAGCTCCGGTCCGCAGGTGTTGGGAGTGGTCACCGTGCCGCGCGCTCTGCCGCGCTTTGTCCGCCTGCCCTCCGCCGAGGGCTCTTACGATTACCTGCTGCTGCAGGATCTGATCGCGCAACACCTGGCCGGCATGTATCGCGGTTACGAGGTGCTGGCGCATGCATCGTTCCGCGTAACACGCAACTCCAACCTCTACTTCGAAGAGGAAGAAGCCCGCTCGCTGCTTGAGACCATCCGCGTTGAACTGCACAACCGCCGCAAGGGCGATGCCGTCCGCCTCGAGATTGAATCCGGCGCGCATCCTGAAATCATTGAGCGCTTGCGCGTCAACTTTGAGCTCGATGAGGACCAGGTGTTTCGCGGTGAGGACCCGGTGAACCTTTCCCGCCTCATGTACCTTTATGAGGATGTAAAGCGGGCCGACCTCAAGTTCCCGCCCTTTACGCCGCGCCCTTTTGTATTTAGCCGCAAGTCCACCAATATTTTTGACGAGCTGCGCCAGCACGACGTGCTCCTGCACCATCCGTACGATGCCTACGATCCGGTGGTCGAATTCATCGAGCAGGGCGCAAAAGATCCCCTCGTGCTGTCGATGAAGCAGACGCTCTATCGCACCAGCCACGATTCGCCGGTCTTCGGCGCGCTGATTGAGGCCGCGGCCAGCAAGGAGACCACGCTGGTGGTGGAATTGATGGCGCGCTTCGACGAAGCCTCGAACATTCGCTGGGCGCGCAGCATGGAAGACGCGGGCGTGCAGGTGTTCCACGGTGTTGTGGGCCTCAAGACGCACTGCAAGCTGGCTTTGCTGGTGCGCCGCGATGAAGATGGACAAACCCGCCGCTATTGCCACCTGGGAACGGGAAACTACAACCCAGTGACGGCGCGCTTCTACACTGACCTGAGCCTGCTCACCTGCGACCCGCAGATAACCGACCGCGTCCACATGGTATTCAACTACCTCACCGCGCATGCCGAGGTGGACGACTACAGTCCGCTGCTCGTTGCGCCGCTCACCATGGCCGAAAGTTTTCTGCGCCTCATCCGCCGCGAGCAGGAACATGCGCAGGCCGGCCGGCCCGCACACATCGTGGCCAAGATGAATGCGCTGCTCGAACCATCGGTGATTGAGGCGCTCTACCAGGCTTCGCAGGCGGGCGTCGAAATCGACCTGATCATTCGCGGCCTTTCCATTCTTCGTCCGGGCGTAAAGGGACTGTCAGACAGAATCCGCGTGCGTTCGATTGTGGGACGTTTTCTTGAGCACTCGCGCATCTATCATTTTGCCAACGGCGGCAACGACGAAATCTATCTTGGCTCGGCAGACTGGATGCCGCGCAATTTGTTCGAGCGCTGCGAGGTCGTATTCCCGGTGCGCGATCCGGCGGCACGCGCGCGCATTCATGACGAGATTTTGCCAGCGTACCTTGCCGACACCGTCAAGGCGCGGCTGCAGCAGCCGGAAGGCAACTACATTCGCGCATCCAAGTTGCTCAAGGACGCGCCTGCGTTTTCAAGCCAGGATTTCCTGATGAAGCTTGCCGAGGGCAAGGTGGATCTGGACGCGATTCCCGCCGCTGTTCCCGCGCGGCCACCGGCGAAGGGCGCGCCCCGCAAGGCGAAAGCTGCCGACTGACGAATACCCGTCGTCGTTGGGCAGCCTGCCGCTCTCATTCCATGCTCGCTGCCGTTAGTTCGCCCCCGGCGCCGCCGGAACCATCAGAACTTTTTGCGGCGCGTCAATTTCCGTTCCCGGTGCGTGCAACTTCAGCTGGAATTGCTGAACGCCGGGCTTGATGTCGGACGGCACGGTAAATCCGAGCTCGTACTGATTCTTCAGGCGGCGGGAGAGATCGTCGAGATACGGCTGGAACGAAACAGTATTCCCCATTCCCTGCCAGAAGCTCCTGCCCCCCGTGGCCTCCGTAACCTGGGTGAGCAGGTTCTGTCCGGCGTTGTTGGCCCCCGCGGTGCTGTCGGCGAACCCCGCGTTCGTCCAGTAGATGGCGTACAACACCAGGTGCGCGCGGGTTGCATCCGTGATGGCCGCCTCTACATACGGGTCCTCCGCATCGAACCGCCGATCGTAGGGGTCCACGCCGTCGGTCACCATCAC
>Ga0302270_10004330_pt1 | contig 13270 bp, 7 predicted proteins | sample III_Bog_E2_3_FD_198773 | JGI IMG/M metagenome (GOLD analysis project Ga0302270, IMG submission 198773) | Peat permafrost microbial communities from Stordalen Mire near Abisko, Sweden - III_Bog_E2_3 | ecosystem: Environmental > Terrestrial > Soil > Wetlands > Peat | place: Sweden: Abisko... | reverse complement strand
TCATCGGATAATGCAATCGCCGCCGCCACACGCATATCGAGGTCCCCCCATTTTATGAGATGACATTCGATATATAACAGACTCTGTTTATGGCGGACTACACTAGTTCGCAAGGGCGTGGCCGTACATATCAACGACCAGATAGAATTGAAGAACATAGCGCTCACTGTTGCCGGAGTCTCGGTTGGGCTAAGCGATGTGTTTCTTTCCATTCGCTACCAGGGAGACGAGGCACGCCTGCTGGTCAGCGACGACCTCTTCACCGACAACTTATTCAATGGACCGACATGGCAGATCGGTTTGAAGCGGTTTCTCTCGAGATCCTCCCTCGCATATTCAGGTTGCAGTTGCTCCTGCCCGGCAATAAGACGTCAGTTTTTCTTTGAACTGGGGTCGGCTCCCAAGCCAAGAATTGCATTGAGATCCCAGTTAGCAGCAACTAAACCCTGCGATCGTTCCTGAACAGGAACCAGGCCGATTTTACTTTCGCATGGATTGGAATGGACTTGCCGGTATCGGAAAGCTATGGCAAAACCAGAGTCGATGTGTCCCGGAGCCTCAAATCTCAAGTCGGCGCGTCCAGCAGGAAGCGCCGACTTGCTCTGAAATCACCAGGACAAACCAACTCTGGTTTTGTGTTATGCCAAATTCAGCGAGTTTATGGAACGTCGATTGTTGTGACGCTATACGCGGGCAAAGTCAGCGTCAGTGACGAGCCACTGACCGCCATTGTCCCAATGGACACGGGCGTTACTGGGCTTTGTCCCGCAGCTGTCGTCGCCGTCATTTGATACAAGTTGGCCGTGCCCGACAGGCTGAGCCCGGTGATCGCTGCCACCTGACTTGTGTTAGCGCGATTAATGGCCACTAACACAACCCGGCCGGGTGTTGTGCTGTCCGTGCTTACGTAGACCATCACACTCCCGGGGTTGCTGGAGATCGTTGACACCGAAGTATCTCCAAAGTTCGAACCGGCGCCATCGAAGTTGCGATAGGCGCGGAAGCCCGCGAGTTCGTAGTCGTAGGTTCCGCTCGGCGGCCAGAGCATGGCTGCGAAGAGACCGTTGCTGGCATAAACGCCCAGCTGATCTGCCTGTGCAACTGTGCCGGCAATGTTGTTGAATCCACCTGTCTCGTACTCGCTGATGGAGAGTTTGATTGAGGGGAATTCCGCATTGATCTTCGCTTGTAGCCTGGGTAGGAACTCGATGGGCGCGCCTCCCAGCACGGAGTTGACCCACGGATTGCTATTGCCGGGATCGGTAAACGTCGGATCCCATAGGTTGCGCGGAGCCTGCACGATCAGTTGCATATCCGCATCCGACAAAGTCGCGGCGGTCAGGCTGGTCACTCGGGTGCTGCCCGCGTCGTAGTCTTCCGGATACCAGTGGAAGTCATAAACATCCACAAGCGGCTTTCCGAAAGTTGCCGAAGCGGTACTCAGCGCCTGGAAGTACTCGTCAGGGAACCAGTTCTCGCCAGTTGGGGTGGTGCCGGTGACTCCGCCTTGGAAGTTGTAGACGCCAAGGAAACCGTAATGCGACGGTCCAAAGATAATCATGTTTGGGAACTGAGTCTTCAGAGCCTCGGTCATCGTCAGAGTCTTGGCAATATAGGCGGCCGGCGTAATTTCCGTCGGTCCCTGCACTTCCAGATGCGTCGAGTTCCAAAGGTCCGGTTCGTTGTCGAGATCCACAAAAGCCGGTGTGGAGGTGGTGCCGCTGAAGATTTCCTTTGTGGTGGAAAGCTGATTCATTGCCCACACGAACTCGTCCGAGTAGACATTGCCAGTGTCCTCGCCACTGACCACAACAACCGGTGGCGTAGTCGTAAAGGGAGCGGAACTGACTGTGCTCTTCTGATCGACGATCGTCTGGAACCTTGCTAGATCCGGCGCATTGGCTGTGGGGACGTCGCCGGACTCATCTGCGGATACCAGCCCTTGCATTGGGACCGTGAAGAGGGTGGCTTGTCCGGCGGCAATGTTGGCATTGATCGACGGGTACACTGCAAATCCTGGAATCGTGCTGGAGGTCAGGAAGTTGTCGCTCTCGTAGTTAAAGTCGCTGCCTGCGTTGGAGGCATTCGTTGTCCAGTTATAGGCTGTCCAGCGATTGCCGCCCATGCGGAAGACGGTGACATCAGGAACGTTGGGAATCGATGCATTGGTGTTCCCGTCGATTCCGTAGATATACGGGGAAATCTTCTGGGTTTCGGAGGGATTGACGATGATCGTAACATTGGGAGGCGTTGCGCCGGGTTCATCGAATACCTGATTTGAATTGGCGCTGGCGCCGGCCGTGTTCACCGCCGCGACCACGTAGTAATAAATCGTGCCGTTGGTCAAGCCGGTATTGGTGAAGCTGGTTGTGGCCGATGTGCCGACCGTTGTGTACGGTCCGCCATTCGTGGTCGACCGCAGCACGTTGTAACTGGTGGCAGTCAAACTCGCCGTCCATGAAAGCGCGATCTGCGCATTGCCGGATGTGGCTGTCAACCCGGTCGGCGCCAGCGGAGGATCGCCGCTCAGTGGAGCGCAAAGGTTGCCATTCACCGCAAATGCCGTCGGAGCCGGATTGCTGGTAGCGATGTTGCCATTGAAGCCTATGTTGGTCACACTTCCACCCGCGGCGACGGAGCCGTTGAAGCTCTCATTGGTCACCGTCACCAACGCGCCGGTCTGCGTTTCAACGCCGTTCCAAAGAGAGGAGATCGTCTGTCCGTTGGCGAAGATCCACTGTAGCGTCCAACTGGTCCAGGCCGTCGTTCCAGTGTTATCGAGGGCGATGGTCGCGCCGAAAGCGCTCGAGCTCTGTGGCGTGATCGTGTAGACGACGGAGCACGCAAAGCCAGTGCCGGTTCCGGAAGAGACGGTGATGCCCACTGCGCTCGAAGTGCTGGTCGCGAAGGTGGTCGATCCGGCGTAGACAGCCGTCAGTGAGTCGGTTCCGGCTGTGGCGAATGAGGTCGTGAGTGTGGCTACGCCCGAGCTCAACGTGCCGGTCCCGAGCGAGGTTGTGCCTGAAAAGAAGGTAACTGTGCCGGTGGCCGTTGACGGCGAAACTGTGGCAGTCAGTGTGACGCTGGCGCCCACCGTTGGCGTGGTGGTGGATGCAACGAGGGCAGTGGTCGTAGCCGTCTTGGTGGAAGTGACGGTGATGCTTACGGCACTCGATGTGCTGGTCGCGAAGGTGGTTGATCCAGCATAAACCGCTGTCAGGGAGTCCGTGCCCGCTGTCGCGAACGAGGTCGTGAGTGTTGCCACTCCCGAGCTCAACGTGCCGGTGCCGAGTGAGGTTGTTCCCGACATGAAGGTGACCGTGCCGGTCGCTGTTGAAGGTGCAACCGTAGCAGTCAGCGTAACGCTGGCGCCAACCGCCGGTGTCGTGGTGGATACGGCGAGGGCAGTGGTCGTGGCCGTCTTGGTGGAAGTGACGGTGATGCTTACGGCACTCGATGTGCTGGTCGCGAAGGTGGTTGATCCAGCATAAACCGCTGTCAGGGAGTCCGTGCCCGCTGTCGCGAACGAGGTCGTGAGTGTTGCTACTCCCGAGCTCAAGGTGCCGGTGCCGAGCGAGGTTGTGCCCGACATGAAGGTGACCGTGCCGGTCGATGTAGACGGCGCAACCGTGGCAGTCAACGTGACGCTGGCGCCAACCGCTGGTGTAGTGGTGGATGCGGCGAGGACAGTGGTGGTGGCCGTCTTGGTGGAAGTGACGGTAATGCTTACCGCGCTCGATGTGCTGGTCGCGAAGGTGGTTGATCCAGCGTAGACCGCCGTCAGTGAGTCGGTTCCGGCTGTCGCGAAGGAGGTCGTAAGCGTTGCTACACCCGAGCTCAACGTTCCAGTTCCGAGCGAGGTCGTGCCCGACATGAAGGTCACTGTGCCGGTAGCCGCAGACGGCGCAACCGTGGCAGTCAGTGTGACGCTGGCGCCAACCGCCGGCGTCGTGGTGGATACGGCGAGGGCAGTGGTCGTAGCCGTCTTGGTGGACGTGACGGCAATGCTTACGGCACTCGATGTGCTGGTCGCATAGGTGGACGATCCACCATAGACAGCGGTAATCGAATGTGTACCGGCCGTACTGAATGAGGTGGACAAAGTCGCGGTTCCAGAACTCAGCGTTCCGGTTCCCAGTGCGGTTGTCCCATCAAAAAACGTAACGGTCCCGGTGGCCGCTGTGGGCGCAACCGAGGCGGTCAGGGTAATGCTGGTGCCTGTGGTGGTGGTTGTGGAAGAGGCCGCAAGCGCGGTGGTTGTGGATGTCAACGATGTATTGCAAGCCGTTCCATTGACCGCGAACGACGTGGGAACAGCATTGGTTACGTTGTTCCAGGTTCCGTTGAATCCAACGCCGGTTAAGGTTGCGCCGGCAGGAATGCTGCCGTTGTAACTCAAGTTTTTCACCGTCACGTTGGCGCCGCTCTGGGTTTCCGTGCCGTTCCAGAGCTGCGAGACCGTCTGGCCATTGGCAAAGGCCCAGGTCAGGGTCCAACTGCTGAGCGCGGTGGTTCCCGTGTTTTGGATGGAAAGGGCCGCTCCAAAACCGCCCGACCACTGGCTGGAAATCGTGTAGACGACTTTGCATTGAGCGGAGGCGCTGGGCGCTACAAGGGTTAGCAATAGAAATGCGAGTACTGCAACGTACCCGCTCAGACGGCGAACGCAACCGCGTCCGCAGGGGAGGGTGAACTGCTGAGACATGGTTTCTCCTTTACATCAAATACACCAAATTGCCCACTCGTATCCGCATGGATCAGTGCGCCTTGAATGAATGATGCCGTTATTGAAAGCGCATTCTGCAGCCAAATACCATCAAAACCTGAGCCGCAGCCGGAGCGCGAAGTGGTGGTTGAATAGTAAGAGCAAGGAGGACGAAGAAAATGGATTCCTCTTGCATGGAGAGACAATCTTAGACTCTTAGTAGGCCAGGCAAACTGATGCATTCTGTCTTGGAATGCAATCAAAAGCGCACCACTTCCAGAGATGACACATCCATGACACGACAATCGCAACTGATCTAATAACCGCCATCAAAGCAACACTTGCGTTTATAACGTCATGTCCCGCCAGATTCGCACTCCTGAATCTGCGCAGCCGATACTAAAACGTTTGAGCATAGAGAAGTCAAATTACTAAAGTAATACTGGTAACCTATCCATCCGGAGCCGCTTTGGGCACAATAGTGAGGGATTCGACCCCGCGCAAAAATGTTCGCTTGTCGAGCGTCCGGGCGACCAGCCGCGTCATGCAGCCGTCCAAGCCTTTCGCGCTCAAACCGCTGCAATATTGAAGCGCACACCTTGATTGTCCGTGGGATACTCAACTCTCTTGAGAAGTGTCAAACGGAGTTCAAGGTAATGTAAGAGTTGCTGCGCCATTCCCCATTGCGATCAACTCTTGATGTCTACACCCAGGCAATTTCGCCGTCGAAGCATGCCATCCAGGCGGTCGTAATGTCACTCGTCTTGTCGGCAAGTTGAAACTCGATTTCACCGCCAAACGGCAGCGTCAAATTCCGGGCGGAGCTCGCCTGTAAAAAGGACACAAAACTGTGTCCTTTTGCACACCTGCTTGGTTTCCTCCTATTCCGCTTAACTCATTTTTAATGTGTGGCTAGTACGACGTGTCTCGAACCCGCCACCTCTGCCGTACAAGCTTCCTTCCGGCGATCTCCACCAGCTTCTCGACAACCGGCGATGCCGGAGGCCGCAGATCCTTTCGATAAGCGAAAGGATCGGGTCTTGGAAGCGATGCTGGTGACAGGGCAGGCCTGCTACAGAGTCTCTTAGATCGTGTCGCACAATCACCGATCAATCCCATGTTCATAGCCCACCTGGCCCTCCATACTTCCCCGTTTGGTCGCAACATCGGCTTCTCAGGTAAGATCGAAGAACAAATGAGCGACGACCACAGCGATAAGCCAGGGGTTTCCCCCCAGGAAGCCGCGCATGATGATGAGCGGCTCGTCCGGTCCATCGCGGAGGGAGATCGCGAAGCGGAGCGTGAGTTTGCGCTCCGCTACCTGCGTCCCGTCCGAGCGATGCTGTTGGCTCGTTCGCGCAACCCGGATCTTGCCTCGGATCTCCAGCAGGAAGTCATGATCCAGGCCATCTGTGAGCTGCGCCGTGGACACTTGCGCGAGCCAGCAAAGCTAACAGCGTTTGTCATCGGAATTGCCCGCAACTTATTGAACAGTCACTATCGCGCCGCAGCCCGTCAGCCGCAATCGCTCGATCTCCCCAACGATCTCCCCGACCTTTCGTCCGTTTCGGATCAGGCAGAAGAGGTGGAGAGAGAAAAGCAGGCGATGCATGCGATCTCCAGCCTTGGCTCACTCGACAAGACAATCTTGCAGATGACTCTGCTCGATGGGCTCAAGCCGGGCATCATTGCCGAGCGGCTGCGTTTGAAACCCGAGGTGGTGCGTCAGCGGAAACTTCGGGCAACCCGCCAGGTCATAGATTTTGTCAGGTGTCAGTCACAAACGGGTTCCACAATCCACTTAATTAGCGGACATGAACAATGACCAACTGCACAGGATCACCGGCTGAACAGTGGCTTGAGTCTTACCTGCAAGGCACGTTGCCTGAGGCTGAGGCTAGTAAGTTCGAGGAGCACTATTTTGACTGCCCCGTGTGCCTTGCTCAGGTGGAGGCCCTTCAGGCCGTCACACTCAAGCTGGCCAGTCAACCCCGGACCACACACAAAACGTTGATTTCATGGCCAATCCGCGCGGGTGCATTGGGGGCTATTGCAGCGTTGTTGGTGCTCGGCTTTTTCGGGTACCAGGCCAGGCAGAAGGCTCTGAGGACGACTGTCGCCGCTGGCCCGGTGGTCGCTGCCCCGCCGTCTTCCCCCTCTTTGCACACCGCGCCACCGTCTTTGGCGTCCACGACCGCTTCGAAGTTGGCCGACCTGACGCTGCCCGCGTTTATCGCGCCCAACCTGCGCGGAGAGAGCCAGGATGCCAGCTTTGAAGCGGGAATGAAGGACTATGCCGGCGGCAACTGCCGCGGTGCAATCACTAGCCTGGAGCAGGTTCCGGCCGAGAGTGCCGCAGCGCGCGCCGCCGAGTTCTACTCTGGCGCCTGCCAGATGCATATGGGCAATTTAGCTGAAGCAGCCGCGCTGCTGCGCAAGGTTGCCGATGCCGGGGATTCGCCACAGCAGGAGGCTGCACTTTATGAGCTGGCGCAGATCGCGCTTGCCGATAACGACCTGGCCACGGCCCACAAGTATCTTCTCCACGCGACTTCTCTTCGAGGGGACCTGGAACAGAAAGCGCGGGAGCAAGACCGCCGGATCACAGTGCTGATCGGCCAGGACAGTCAGGCAACGAGGAAGAATCAGCAAGCGAAGTAGAAACGCAACGATTCCATGCTTGACCTGCAAAACGAGCGATCTCCTCTTCAGAGCCCTGTCTTCAGCCGAGGCGCTTGCTTACAATCTATTCAAGACGAATACTGAATCAACGCATGCGTTGTGTGAGGAAAGAGGTTCCTTAGTGTACTATCTTGAGCACTGGCGATTCGGACTAATTCCCTTAACTGGACACAAACATGCGATACATTTCAGCGGTGGCGATCTCCGCAATGGTTTTGACAATGGGTTTGCCCCGAGCAGCGGAGTCGCAAGCTCAGGCGCCGAGTGCTAAATCGGATGTGGGAGACAGAGCCGCAATTGAGAAGGCACGCGAGAAACTGAAGCTGGCTGAGGCTGCGCATCCCGAGGGCAGTCTTGAAGTCTCTAAGACGATTAATGAGCTGGTCTATGCAATGAGGATGAACGAGCAGGTGAGTGCAGAGAGCTTTGCACTGGTTGAGAGGGAATTAATGCTGGCGCAAAAGTTTGACGGGCCGGAGGGCTTGAATGTTGCAGATGCCTGGATACAGAAATCGGATTTATTGAGCTATAGCAACAAAAATGCAGAGGCCCGGCCAATTGTTGAAAATGCATTGGAGATTATCAGGAAGAAATTTTCCGATCGAACCGAATTGCCACTGGCTTCTACATTGTTGCTGCACATTTGCTTGAGATTGGGTGATTTCCAGTGCGGACTTCGCGCAGCTGACGAGTCGATTGATGCGATACGAAAGGGGGCCGGCGACGCATCTTGGCTGTCTCTGACGCTCTCGCAACGAGCTGAGCTCAAGTTCTTTCTCAAAGATATGGACGGAGCGGTCTCTGATATTGAGGAAGCTCTGGCGATTGCCTACAAGACCAATACAAGTGATTTCGCTCTGGGCGTGCTTGAACGCAATTTGGCAGACATGTATATCCGGGCGCAGAAGTTTGATCAGGCGATGCCGCATCTAGTTCGCGCAAGGGAGTTGATTACGAAGGCGCAGGGTGCGGAGAGCCCGGAACTGAAGACGATTGATGGATTAGAGGCGAATTTGTTCACGCGTACCGGACAATTTGAGAAAGCGTGGAATAGTTATCAGAGTGCTTTAGGGAACAAGAACGATAGTCCAGACAATTTGACTGCGTATCGGGCGGCTTTGGCTCGATCCTATGCTGCTGGCGGAAAATTGAGCGAGGCGGTTGAGCAGGGGTTGCAGGTTGAAAAGACCGTGCGTGAGACATTTGTTCTTGAGGCTCGCAGCCTGCCTGAGCGACAGGCTCTGGCCTATGACCAGCATCATCCGTCGGGCTTGAACATTATGCTCTCCGTGCTGGCGAAGCACCCTGACCAGAGACCCAACGAAGTTTACCAGGAGGTGGTGCGTTCGCGAGCGCTTGTTGCCGACGAGATGGCGCGACGCGAAAAGAATCTGAATACTTCGGATGATCCCGTAGTATCGAAAGAACTCGAAGATCTAAACAAGGCACGACTTGATTTGCTCAATGCCGATAAAGCTGCAAATGGAAGCGATTCGATCGCGCAAGCCACCGTACGCATGGAAAAAATCGAGCGTGCATTGGCGGAGAAGAGCGCGAGCATTCGCAATGATGAACATCTCTCAGCGGTTCAACTCGATGATCTGCGTCGGAGTCTTCCGCCGCACTCTGCGCTGATCTCCTATGTGGCCTACAAGAGCGTTGCAGTAGAAAAAGTGGACCCGACGTTCAGTTCGACACCTTCCTACATTGCCTTTGTCCTGCGCACTGACTCCGATCGCGTCCGCGTCTTCGATCTGGGCAATGCGGCATCGCTGGATGCATTGGTTCTGAAAGCGCGCGCGGCTGCCGATGCCGAAGCGCATAGCGGCGGGCTGGGTTCCACGCGCAACGAGCGTGCTTACCGCGAGGCTGGCTTGGCGATTCGCCAGCGTATATGGGATCCGCTCAAAAAAGAGATCGGTGACGCCAAACTGGCGCTGGTGGTGGCGGATGGAACCCTGAATCTGATTCCCTTTGCCGGTTTGCCCGATGGTGCGGGCTATCTTGTTGAGCATGGGCCGGTGATCCACATGCTTTCCAGCGAGCGCGATTTGCTGCCCACCAATCAAGGGCAAAAGAAGAGTGGCTTGCTGGCCATCGGCAGCCCATCCTTCGAGCTTGCCGAAAACCGGCTTCCGCCGTCGCCCTTGCGCGGTGCCACGCCCAACTGCGAGGAGTTCGGCAAGATCGAGTTCCAGCCGTTGCCGGGAACTGCGCTGGAGGTTTCGGACGTTGGTTCCACCTGGCGGCGGTGGAACGGGGCAGAGCGCTCGCAACTGGTCACCGGGGACGATGCGACGCTCACCCGGTTCATCGAGGACGCTCCAAAGAGCCGCGTTTTGCATGTGGCCACGCACGCATTCCTGCTGGACAAAAGCTGCGGGAACGGCAATCCTCTGCTGCACTCGGGGCTGGTCTTTGCGGGCGGCAGCCACGGCGGCGCGCAGTCGATTCTCACCGCGCAACAGATTGCTTCGCTCGACCTGAGCGGCGTAGACTGGGCCGTCCTCTCCGCCTGCAACACCGGCAATGGCGAACTGCGCGACGGCGAAGGAGTGCTGGGCTTGCAGAGGGCCTTTCGCGTGGCGGGAGCGCACAGCATCATCATGACGCTGTGGCCGGTGGACGACGATGTCACCCGTCAGTTCATGCACAAGTTATACGCCGAACGGCTGGGCCTGCACGCCTCCACAGCCGATGCCGTGTGGACTTCAGCGCGGAAGCTGCTGCTCGAACGCCGCGCCGCCGGCAAGAGCACCCATCCCTGGTACTGGGCGGGGTTTGTGGGCTCAGGCGGGTGGGAGTAGTAACCGAACCTGCGGACTACGCGTTGAAGGCCGCTCCGGCCCGTGCCTTGCGGAAGAGCAAAGTTGCCATACCAAGTAGCCCCGTTCCGAGCAACATCATGGACGAAGGCTGAGGAGTTGGCGTGGGGCCGGGCCCTCCACCACCTACGGGCGGCGTGACGGTAGCAGAGTAGAGGTCAACGCCGTCCGGCGTAATCAACTGAAATAGGCCTTCAGGGGTGGTGCCAATAAGAGGATTACCCCCATAGGAAGCGACCCCAGATAACTCCGCAGTGTTATCAGCCAAACTCACGCCGCTCAGCGAAGAGCTAGTTATATCCATTATGTCCGCGGAAGTATCCACAAGTCCGATGGTGCTGCTGGCTGGATCGTCGATGACGGTTATCAGATCCGTGATGGTGCTGAAAAAGGATCCGGTCACGAGGATTTCGGCAGTAGTGGCGGCGATTTCAGAAGCCCCCAACAAGGACGGGTCGGGCGTGATATTGGCGGTGTCCCCGGTCACTTGGAAAGTGATTAGCTCGGAGGAGTTGTTAGTATGCGAACCTCCCAGGAAGGAGTAAGAGCTAAACACCGAAAAGTCGTAGGTAACTGGATCGGCATAGGCGGAGGTTGCACTCATTGCTGCAACCAGCACGGGGATGATGGCAAGGTATCGGCGCATATTGACTCCATTTTTGATGCGGTTGGAAGATCGCTCATGTCGCAGTCTTCGTCCTCGGGGATGGACAAACACGGCATCTTCGTTTCGTGAATCGTTCTTGTGCTGTGCTGCTGAACAAACTGCGTCGTCTGTTCTATGTGGAGGATCAGAAGATTTTGTGACACGGCTCCCGGAGAAACAATTCCACTGGAAGATGCAGGGCACTTGGTCCCGGTTGTGAGTGAAGTAGTCGTCACACGATGCTGGAGAGAAGGCCAGCGTCTTGAGCACCTACTTTGCGGCGGCTACAACCTTCTTTTTTTGCCCCGGTTTGGCAGGCAGCGGCTTGCGGTCTTGCGGCTTCACCTTGGTCTGGTCCACTGGGGAGGCGTCGGCCACGTCGGCGGCAAAATCTGCCCCTGAGGGCACAAGGTAGCTCTCCGCAGTCTGGCGATCCGCTGTGCCGGTGCGAACGCTGATCCGGCCTGCGTCGATGCCCTTCTCTGTTACCAGGTAGGCCTTGGTATTGACGGCGCGCTGCGCGGCCAGATCATCGAGCTCGGCTTGCGTGCTCTTCTTCGGAGCTTTCTCCGCGACGGTTGCCTCGCCCACCACCACAGCCGTTGCATCTGGCTGCTCCTGCACGCTCAGGGCTACGCCGTCCAGGATCGCCTTGGCTTCATTGTCCACCCGTGCCGGACGCTTCTTGTCCCGTTCAAAGCTGATCGAAGCCAAGGCCTGGGTGTGCGGAAGCGGAGGAATCGGCGGCGCCAAGATGGTCAGAAGCGCGGTTGAGGTTGCGGTCTGGTCTTTGTCGTCGGTGACGGTGCAGGTGATAGTCACCGGGCCGGTGGGCGCTCCAGCCGAAGCGTAAGTCGCTGCCGAGCCAATGCCGCTTACCGTGCCGCTAGAGGCCGAGAGGCCGTACTTGAGCGGACGGTTCTGCGGACTCAGCCCGGTTACGGAAATTGTGCTGGTTTCACCTGTCTTGATGGTGCCGGGGTTGGCCGAGCAGGCGACGGTTGGCGGCTCGAACGGCTTGACCGTGAAACTGGCCGAGGCCTCAGCAGACTCCCAGGGTTTGAGGCCCTCCTTGCCGTTCTTGCCTTCCTTGACCTGCACCGTCACCGTATAGGGCCCCGGCGTCAGTGAAGCGGTGGCCACAGCGGCTGTGGTTCCATTGCCGGTTACGCCGTTGCCCGCCCAGGTGTATACCGCATTCAGACTGGAGTCCAGGTTGCCGGCGGACGCAGTTACCGTGACGGGATCGCCGGGGAAGACCGTTGCCGGGCTGGCATCGGCCGAAAGAGTCACAGGGACAGGCTGCGCGTGATGGCCGAGACGGTAGGTAATCCCGAAAGCCAGGCGGAGGTCGTCTTGCACATTGGACGTGCCGTTGGGCAGCGCAGTTCTTACATAGTCGGCCTCAATCACGCGCAAGCCGAAGTTTCTTGTGAGAAATATGTTGATGCCGCCTCCAGCTTCGATTGCAAAGGAGCTGGCAGTAGGCGTGGTTCCGGTGCTGGTGGGATAGACTCCGTCGAAGGCATGCGCACCGCCGAAGAGCCCTTGCCCAAAGACTTGCAGGCGGGGCCTATACGGATCGCCCACATAGGATGTCCAACTGTAGCGCGGGCCGGCGAGGAACGCGATCTTCGCGATATTCACGCCAGGCGCTGCGTCTGAGTCACGGTCACCGGTGAGGCTGGCGGCGATGCCGAAGCCCTTCCAGAAGGTCACCGCCGCATCCGCGCCGCATCCCTTGAACCAGAAGCAGCATTGTCCGGGCACGAAATCGGAGCGCTCTGTGGCAAATGTTACGGCCAGATCGGTAGAAATCTGCGCCGGCTTTGCCTGACTCTGGGTTTGCTGCGCCAAGGCTGCAGCGCCGGTCAATATGCATGCGCCCGCAAGGAGCACCATTCCGCGAAATGAAATACGCATCGTAAGTTCTCCTTGTTACTTGACGTTCAGCGTGACGGCGGTGGAGTGCGACAGTGTTCCCATCGTTCCGGTCACTGTCACCGTGTAAGCCTGCGGCGCCTGGCCTAAGAAACCGCTTGTAGAATTGCAGCCGCTCAGTCCGGCTACTGCGGCTGCTCCCGCTCCCAGCAACAAGAGCAGGGTGAGCATACGGCCAAACCGCTTTCGTTGGCGGCGCAGTGTGCCTGCAAAGGGCAGCAGGAGGAGCGCCAACGCGTACGGCGCAAGCCTGCTTGCCGCCCCGCCGCGTGGACTGCCAGCCGGTTGCGACCTTGCTGTGGTCTGCGGCGTCTGGATGGTCAATATGAGCGACGAGGTTCCTGCACCAGATGCAATGCTGGACGGAGAGAAGATCGCCGTCGCTCCGGTGGGCAGGCCGCTGGTTGTCAGCGTCACCGTGGCGGGGAAGGTGGAAGTGTTGACTGGAGTCCCCGTGATGTTAAAGGTCGT
>Ga0302270_10004317_pt1 | contig 13293 bp, 18 predicted proteins | sample III_Bog_E2_3_FD_198773 | JGI IMG/M metagenome (GOLD analysis project Ga0302270, IMG submission 198773) | Peat permafrost microbial communities from Stordalen Mire near Abisko, Sweden - III_Bog_E2_3 | ecosystem: Environmental > Terrestrial > Soil > Wetlands > Peat | place: Sweden: Abisko... | reverse complement strand
AGTTCACGAATCGAAATCCCCAGCGACTTTGCCTGATTCATCAGGGTTCGGTAAAAAACAGGATGCGCGCTTTCCTGAAAAACGATCCAGGAGTCTTTCTCGAAGTCATTGAGTGACACGCTTGCCTTGTCCGCCGCCGGATGATGGTCAGGCATGACGGCGTGAAGTGGGGACTTGGACAGGAACGAGTAGAGAACCGTTTCCATCTCTGTGGGGCAGGCGACAAACGCAAGATTGATTGCACCATCCAGCAGCTTCTGGACCAATACCGGCGCGAAGTTTGTATCCGTCTCTACGCGGAATTTAGGGAACTGCGGCAGACGAATCTCAAATAGCAGCGATAGTAGATGCGGATCGATATAGGGAGAGTGCCCGATCAGCAGGATGTGCTCTTTGCCTTCATGAGCTATTTGGCCGCGATGAACTCCCAGCTTGATATGCTGCGCGGCGCGGCGAAATGCATCGACAAGTTCCTGCCCGGCCTCCGTAAAGATTACGTGGCGGCTGCTGCGGTCGCAGATGGGGAATCCGACAATCCCTTCAAGCTGCTCGATCTGTCGGCTGAGGCTGGATTGCCCCAGATTTAGTCTTGTCGCGGCCCGCGTGAAGCTAAGCTCCTCGGCCAGGGCCAGGATTGCCTGAATGTGGCGCGTCTCGATAGGGGCAGGCATAGCGCACTCCTGGTTGGGGGATGAACCAAGACTGGCGAACTGCATGGACTACAAGTCAGTTTGCGATCTTCAGCAGAACGATCAATACCTCCGCAGACACGACCGCAACGTTACCTTTCTATCGATAGATGCACTCAGAATGCCAAACTCGTTCGCGCCAGTTACTGGAATGATTTTCTTGTAGTTGCATGAAATTGCGAAGGCATTTGCAGGATCGTGTGGGCGGGAAATATTTACACTGTTCTGCAAAACTTACCTAGCCATTTTTGATCTATGCGCGCCGGGAATACCTGCATTCCTGATAAGCATTGGACTTGAAACTCTCTTGGACATACGTTTACGCCAAGAGCAGCAATTACGAATCAGCTGCTCTCCTTTCGAGAGCGGCTTTGCTTTGAGCCCAATTTCTGACGTCAACCACTCTGGGTCCGATGAAATCCAGAACCGACCATTCGATGAAGGAGACTCACCATGGAATTGTCTCTGCGACATCAGCCATCCGCCGAAAAGAAGCCTCCCATTCGCGCCGAAGAAAGACTGCTATTAAGCCGGACGGACGCCGCGCAGTTACTCTCCATCAGCCAGCGCGCATTGGATTATCTTGTAGCTACTCGACGCCTGCCGACCAGGAGAATTGGTAAACGAGTTTTGATTCCGTTGGCCGATCTTCGGAAATACGCTCGTGGTGACCACCCGGAGGCACTTGCGGGATGATTGCTGATCCTTACGTGGGCGGCAAGATGAGCGCTATTTCAGGGTTCTCTATCGGTTTCGTCAAGACTAAGGTTGTGTACCAAAACCAATATAGTTATTTACATCTATATTGGTTATGGTACACTTCGGGCATGGAGACGCACATGGAGCGCCTACTGGATTTCGTTGGCCAGCAGTCCGTCGTACGGCCGCGTGATCTGGATAGGCTGGACATACCACGCAATTACCTGGGACGGATGGTCCGGGCGGGGATGCTCGAACGGGTTGGCAGGGGTCTCTACTCATCGAGCGAGCACCCGCCCACGGAGAATCGGACGCTGGTGGAGGTCTGTCGCAAGGTGCCGTCGGCCGTGGTTTGCCTCTCGTCCGCCCTGCGCTTCCATGAACTGACGACCGAGAATCCATTCGAGGTTTGGATCGCCCTCAAGCAGGGTGCCTGGACGCCCAGTTTTGAGTATCCTCCGATTCGCGTGGTGCGCTACTCCGGTCCGTCCCTCACTTTTGGAGCAGCGCAGCATATGATCGAGGGCGTTCCGATCAAGGTCTACAGTCCGGCAAAAACCGTCGCCGACTGTTTCAAGTTTCGTTCGAAGGTGGGAACGGAACTCGCCATTCAAGCTCTTCGCGAGTGCTTCCGTGAGAAGAAGGCGTCGATGGACGAACTCTGGGAAGCAGCGAAAATTTGCCGGGTCGCCAACGTCATGCGGCCTTATATGGAGTCTCTGAGTTGACCAAGAATGTCACCAATCTCGCGGCATCTGTCCGGCAGCGCCTTGCAACTCTGGCGCGGCAACGGAAGGAGGATTTTGGGCTGCTTCTGACGAAATACGCTCTGGAGCGACTTCTCTTCCGCATTAGCCAGTCGGAATATCGGAGGATTTTCGTTCTTAAGGGCGCGCTGCTTTTTGAACTCTGGACAGAGCAAGCCCACCGGCCCACTCGGGACGCCGATTTTCTCTCCAGCGACGACAATGAGCCGAGCCGCTATGAAACCATCTTCAGAGAGATCTGTACGCTCGCCGTTGAGGATGACGGTCTTCGGTTTGCCCCGGAGAGCGTCAAGGCGCAACGCATCAAGGAGGATGCGGACTATGAAGGGGTTCGTGTGACCTTCCTGGCCTACTTGGAGCGTGCGCGAATCCACATGCAAATCGATATTGGCTTCGGAGACGCCATTACGCCTCCGCCTGTCGAGACCTCATTTCCGACAATCCTCAACGGTCCGGCAGCGCTGCTGCTGGCCTACCCCAAGGAGACCGTGGTCGCTGAGAAGTTTGAGGCGATAGTGAAACTTGGCATGGCAAACAGCCGCATGAAGGATTTCCACGACCTGCGTGCCCTCTCGCTGCTGTTTCCATTCGATGGAGAGGTTCTTGCCGAGGCAATCCAACGGACATTTGATCGGCGGAAGACTGCAATTCCCACAGCCGCTGCACCGCCGCTTGCGCTCACGGCGGAGTTCTTTGATGATGAATCGAAGCAGCGTCAGTGGGCCGCGTTCAACACCAAGAACCGGCTCTACATCGAAGCTGTTCCGTTGCAGCGCGTCGTTGGCGACATCGAGCGGTTTCTCATACCGCTCGTGGCCGGAATGTCGGACAATGTACGCGGAAAGAAATTGTGGCCAGCGGGGGGGCCTTGGGAAGATTGACCATCTCGACCATCGTCACGTCTGTCGTCCTTCTGAGAATCGCTGCCGCCCTCAATGCGTGAACCGATGTAGCGCAGACATAGAGAATCGGGCCAAAAGCTCAAAAGACTTCGATTTCATCCGGCGCTATTCCGTAAGCCGCGCAGAAATGCCTGTCTGCGAACTGCTTGAACTCTGCTGGGGGAGCAGATGGCTTGAGCCAGTCATACTTATACTCGAATGGACCAGGCTTTGCGATCAACTGATCTGTCAGTTCGTAAATGACTGTCGCAGCATAGAAATCATCGAACATTCTCTGAATAGCGCTTTCGTCGTAGCCCTTCCGCCTACGCGGGTATATGCCAGAATCCGTTTCGCGATCAACAAACATTGCGCCATGGCGCTCAAAAACATCAGCAACTCTTTGCGAGACATTGTCGCCTGACATCCATGCGCCCGGCCAACAAAAGATTTCTGGTGTTGCCAATTTGTCCTGATTGAATGCCAGAAAATGTGACAGCAGGACTCGGACGGCATGATTTATCGGCTTATAGTCGTAAGTTCTGTACTCTTCCATTAGGTCGGACATGGATCCGTTTGCCCATTTCGCGCATCGAGCAGAAATCTGCAACGGTGAAGGAACCCACATCGCTGCGCTGATTTGTTCTGAAACGGCTTCGTATTCTGCGCGGGAGTATCTAGTGATTGCGCTCAAAAGATGCGGAGAATCTTGGCGAATCTTTCGAGACATGACCGTGAAACGAATACCTGGAAGAGTGTCGTTGATTATGTTTTGGAATCTAGGGAACGCATCGAATGGGAAACCTGCGCCTGGGTTTATAGCCATGTCGCAGACGAGCATAAACAATGCGACAGCCGGATGATTAATCGACGTTGGCCAATCAATCTCCGTCTGCGACAGAAACTCTTTAAACGCGGACTCGTAAACTCCATGCAGCATCCCAATATCACGGAATGTATCCCATTCGAACTTGCCCCCGGAGGCGAAATGGAGATATTGCATTTGAGAGAAACAGGATTGACCTTCCAATATCTCGTGTGTGCCAATCGGCCAAATGCCTACGCGTGAACCATAGTAGAAGCCTTCTATCTTTTCTTCCCTCAGCTTTCGAAAGGCTTCGTCCCAAGTACGTGGGTCTGGCAACAATGCGCAATCACGATCTATGACTGTAGCCATCGTAAGCAGGTTGAGGCTAATCGTCATACGGATCGCGTGCCCTAGGCTTTCGAACATATTGCTGGACGCGCTAGCCTTCGCGAATTTCTGGTTGTAAGCGAAGCGACTGAACACATTTAGATCGAAGTGGTTGTTAACGATAATATTCGCTAACCCACTTACGGTTTCAGGGGTGCTTTGGGACTCTGTAGCCATTGAGGCCATCTGAAGCACCGATTTCTTTAGGGCACTAAACGAAATTAGCTTTTTGATGGAGCCATGGTTCGCATGGGCTCGGGTCGGATAGCTAAGGCTACTCATTAACCCATACGTTGATCCGATGTGCTGCCACCAATGCACTGTTTCATGCAGGTATGTCGAAAAAGCTTGCGCGCAATCAAAGCCGATTTCGCTGGAGCTGTAGATTCCATCTTGTGGTGATGATGATAAAGCTCGATGCACAACAGGGGAGAGACGCAATACATAGGTAAGCGGCATGTACTCGCCACGCGCTCGATAGGTCGCTGAAAAGCCAATATCTTCTCGACCGAGTGGATCAACAGACAGTAGCCGTGGATTAAGTCGATTTTCCATGTGTCCTCAGTTCACCAGAAGCGGACTAGACTAAAGGGTAGCCAACGCATCGTTCCTCGCAGCTTAGTTTACTCAGAAGTCTGGGGCTACGCTATCAGCTCTGCCAGTTCACGAAGCATTCGAAGAGCATGAACAACTGGGGCGTTGCGCGTTCATGCAGCGGAGAATGTCCGCTCTGTTGCCTCTTGGCGTTTCGCCTTCTCCTGTTTCTGCCGATATTCGGCAAGCCTGTCAACCGCCGCCAGTTTATGCGCAGGCGCAAGGTGCGCATAGCGAACGGTCATCTTGATGTCCTTGTGACCGGCAAGCTCCTGCACGGTTCTCAAATCGACTCCGGCCATCACGAGGCGCGAGATGTACGTGTGCCGGAAGATGTGCCAGGTAACGTCCAGCAGGGAACTGTTCTTCGTCACGGCTTCCTGCATGACCAGCTCAAACCAGGCGCGAGGGGAGACCATCGGCTCGCCGTAGCGGGTAAGGCACACATGGGGCGAAGTAGGATTGCGCCGTGCACGCAACTCTTTGAGTGCGCTCACTGCCGCCTCGGTGAGAATCACCACGCGGGCAGAGCCGTTCTTGGTCTTAAGAAGGTGCAACTGCCTGCGCTCCAGATCGACACGGTCCCATTCCAGCGAGTACAGCTCACTCCGCCGCATTCCGGTTTCGAGAGCCAAAGTCAGCTCGGGCTCATGGATCGGGCACCGCTCGCGGATGATGGCGCGAATGATGGCCTCTTCGTCGTAGGTGACAAACCGGACTCTGCTGTTGTCTTCCTTGTGAAGGCGCACCAGCCGTGCAGGGTTGAACTTTGCTTTGCCGTTGCGAATCGCTTCCTGGAAGATCATCGAAATGGTTCCGCGATAGCGGTTGATGGTTGTTTTGGTCAGATCGTCTCGCGTGCCGAAGTAGGCTTTGATTGTCTGCGGCGTGATCTCGTCGAGGGGCATCTTGCCGAAGACAGGCAGGAGCTTTTTGACCGTTGAGCGGTCTCCGGGGTACGAGGCTTTGTGCTCCTTCGAGTAGGCCAGAGCATCCTCGACAATCTCTTCAAAGAGAATGGCTCGACGAGGGCGGACCTCTGGCATCTTGATTCCCATCCGCGCGTCGGTCTTCCAGCGTTGGTAAAGTGTGATGGCATCGGAGCGGCGGCCGACCTTCTCCCGGTGCCGCTTGCCTTCGACGTAATAGAGAATCCACCAGACACCGCTGCCAGCCGGATGTTCGTATACGCCTTTGACCGTTTTTGGCTGCTTGACCTGCGCGTTTGCCATCGTTTTTGCCCCTCAAATTCTAGAAAATATTATGACACCGAAGGTGGGTAGTGGTGGCTGTTTTGATGGCTGTTCGGATTGAAAATAGGGGCATATTGGTGCAACTCGGTGCAATTTAGAAATCATGTAAGATGTTTATTATGAACGACTATGCAGCGCAGTGCGATTTGGTGCAAATTGTCAAAATTCGGCTGTTAACCGAAGGGTTGTAGGTTCGAGTCCTACCTGAGGAGCCAATTATTTTCATAGACTTACGAGCTTTCCGAACCCCTTGACAACCCCTTGAAATTCCCGATTGTGGGGACTTTTGTGGGTACTCCACATCAAAATGCTGCGCATTTGTGGGTACTTCCGAGCAATGCTCCTGGGCATCGCCGACTGCCGGAGCATTTCCATCCTTTGCCTCCGCCCGCTCCTTGCTTGTCCCATTGCCCCCGTTCTGCAGTCCATGTGGGGACTTTTGTGGGTACCCCACAGTTTGCCCTTCCTTCGCCTCCGCGGTTGGCCTTTCGTTCCCGTTCTGCTCTTCGGCCGGAGCCCGGTTCTCAAGGATCGATTCGAGCGCCCGGCGCTTGGCCTCCATGCGGATGTGGCTATAGTGGCGGAGCATTCGCTTCGAGACGTGGCCGGCGATGTCCATGATGGTCTCGTCACCCGCGCCCGCTTCGGCAAGATCGGTAACCAGGGTGTGCCGGTTGTCGTGGAAGCGCCCGGTCACCTTGGCGTTCTTGCGGATGTTGTTCCAGGCGGTTTTGAAGGTTGTGACCGGCCGCGTCGGATCGTTGGGCGTCGGCTTGCCGAAGGGAAACACATACCACTCCGGCTTGGCCGCGCCGAACCGTTCCTTGTACCAGACAAGATATTCTCGCAGCACAGGAAAGAGAGCCGAGTTCAGAGGGATCGTGCGGCCCTCTCCGGCCTCGGTCTTGCTGCGGCCGACCGCCAGGTACTTCTTGTCGAAGTGAATCTGCGCCCAGGTAATATTCCTGATCTCGGCGTCGCGCATTCCCGCGTTCAGGGCCATGGTCAGCGCCAGGAAGATATGAGGGGAACGCGCCTTCGCGGCTTCGGCCAACATCCGCTCCCGCTCTTCAATGGAAAATGCCTTGCCGACCTCGTTGCGGACCTTCAGTTTGAGCTTCCTTTTCTTCCTCAACCGCACGCGCAACAGGTCGCCGGGGTCACCCATGATGCGCAGCAGGAAACCGACCTCGTCGTTCACCGTCTTGGGAGAGGCGCCTTCGGTCAGCCGGTCGTTCTGATAGCGGATGACCGCCGTGTCGTTCATGTCCACGAGCATCTTGTCGCCGACGAGCCGCTTGATGTGGCGGATGGCGTAATCGGCAAAGGTCGACGATTGCGGAAGCCGCAGCTTGTATTCCTCAAAGAACTCATCCGCGATGTCGCTCATGGTGCGGACACGCTCTTTGCGGGTGTCGGTGAAGTTGTTGTAGCCCTCTTCGAGTTCACGCCGCCGCTTCTGCTCCGCGTTCCGCGCCAGCGTCTTCGACTCGGATTTGCTGGACTCGCGAATGCGCCGCCCTGCAAACCAGAACTCGTACCACCAGATGTTTTCACGCCGGAACAGACTCATGCGGCCTCCTTTTTCATCGCTTGAATCAAAGCCAGCGTCGGTTCAGCCGGGGGCGCGGAGAGTAGTCTTGCCAGAGATACAAGTTCCTGATCCGTCCATGGAATCTCCGTTCGCGGAATCTCGCCCAGGTTGTCGAGTGCGCGATTGGGAAGTTTCCCGGCATTTGTTGGCTCTGTCATCTGATTCTCCGTGCTGTTTGGCATTCGGCGGGAATGCCAAACAGCCATAATGTCAAAAGGCTGTCATCCTTGCGGCAACGGGTATTGGCGGCATTCGATCTCGTCGTCCCTGTATCCAACCTCAATCACGGTGTTAACCAAATCTCCTTCGTCGATCAAGCGAAGCGCCGCCTCGAAGAGTTCCCGTTGAAGAGCCGGCTTGACGTTCGGAACAATGATTACAAGTCCGGCGTGCAACGGAGTTCGACGGTAAAGGGCCAGAAAATCTACCCGGTTGTTGGTAACAAACGTGTAATCCCGCTCCACAACGAGTTTCATGAGGTCCCAGTCTTTGGTGCTGCCGAGGCCCAGATAGGTGACATGATCGGCAGCGTGCCCCGCCGCATGTGCAAGTTCGAGCAGGGATACGTGCAAGCATTCGTCAATGAGCAGTTTTGCCACTATGCCTTTGTTGTTCTCGGATACCGCGTGACACGAATAGGTTTTTGCTTTGTCCAGGGGTGGTGAACTGGCCGGCCACGGCGCGGGAAAGCCGCTGCATAGAGCGGAGCCAATTCCACTTGCTCCTGATTCAACGCCGGATAACCTTCTAGTATTTCCTCTGTCGAAGCCCCCTGTGCAAGCATCGCAGCCACCATATCGACTGGAATCCGCGTGCCGCGATACACCGGTGCGCCACTCATAATCTCGGGATCGGAGACAGCCATGCGTTGTGCCTTGTGAAGCCGCTTCAGTTCCCGCGCTACCTCTTTTCGCGCGTGTTCGACTTTTACAACCAACGCTGAGCCGCCCGCAACACTCAACGTAACTGCCTTCGGCGAGGACTCAATGGCTCGCGCCACTTCGCGTCGTGTCGCCACAGGCAAAAGCCGGACCCCTTCCGCTTCGAGCCGCAGGTATACCAAGTGCTCCGCGGACAGAAGCCGCTGGACCTGATTCCCTTGGCGTGATCGGTGAGTCCGGATGAGACAGGAGTCGATCACTTTATGCACCGCTTTCAGGGGCAGCTTGACAACAGCCGATGCTTCCGCAGGCGTGTAGAATTTCTCTGTCATGCAGTAATTCTACCCCATGCGGAGAACGATTACTACTCAATCAGCCGATAAGCCTCTTCATCGGCGATATGGATGCGCCGGCCGGCAGGTCGGATCAACGGTGGATCGAGGCTGAGGCGCTGCCGGGGCCGCGCCATTTCGGTTTTCTTGACGACGCACTCGATTCCAGCAAGGATCAACTCTCCTAAGGTACAGCCCCTCTGGGCGGCGGCCTCATGGAGACGCCGGTGAAGGTCACGAGGCAGGTTGACGACAATGCGAACAGCATCGGACTTCATACCGCGATTATGGTTGATACGTTGAGAGAAATCCAATGAAGAAACTGAATTTCATCCAAGGGTTCTTCTTGTCCTTATCCGGATTTGCGCAGCAAGGGCCGGACCGCTACCGAAGCCGGCTGGATTCGGGGCGGCCTGTCCCCTCCGCTGGGCTGTGCGTTCATCCATTCGTTGAGGTCGTCCTCGTCATATCGGACCAGCGAGCCGAACTTCCGGTAGCGCGGACCACGATCCTCCAAGCGCCACCGGCGCAACGTCGCAAGACTGATTTTGGTCTTTTGCGAGACTTCGAGTTCGGTCAGGTATACCTCGTTCATTGATGCACCTCCGAATGGAGCTGGGCATGGGCATTCGGGCAAGCGGACTTGCGCTTGCGTTCTACCATGAGTCAAATCACCCTCGGAGTCGAATGCAAATTTCGACAGATACTATGCGAATTGTGAATACTGAGCCGTAATATCGCATCTTCTTTTCAATGCCCTCTATAGTTATGAGCAACTTATCGAAAGGCGCAGGCACGCGCAGGTACATACTATATGCAAATTGAATAGTAGATCGACGAATTGATATTGGACTTCAAAAATCATTGGCGCTAGGTTCGCAGCAGAACGGAAACACACACTGCCGTTCGCCGAGGTGCCTATGATTCGTCTCCCACATTCTCACGGTGCTATCGCGCTAGCTGACAGAACAGTTCAGCGCAAGCGCAAAGTGAGTCGATTCCGCCGTCTCTTCCGATTCGATCCCCGTCGCAATCGGCTGCCCATCCCGTTTGCCAATCGGCAGACGGAGCACACCCTCAAAACTTCGCTTCTCCCGGCAATCCGCGCGATCGCTCCCACCCTTCTTGCGCTCTCGCTCACGAGCGTTGCCCACGCCCAGGGGACGATGGACTTCTCCGGGGCAACCACCCTGATGACAACCTTCAAAACCTTCGCCATTTACGCGGGCGCTGTCATCTGTTTCGGCGGGTTGATCTTCGCCGGAATCCGGATGATGAGCGGTCGCTTTGCGGACGCGATTCCGGGTCTCTTCGGCGCGCTCTTTGGCGCCGGAGTGCTGGGCTGGGGAGCCGGCTGGATTGGGACTCCTCGCAGATAGGTAAACCTGTCGTCCCGCCAGATTTGCTGGAGCCCGAGTTCCTTGGCCTTCTTCTCGTCCCACACGTAATCGAAGTGCAACGAACCTGGGTACTCACTGTGGTACTGCTCCGCTCTGGTCTGCTCGGCCTTGAGTTCCGCGGCCTGAGCGGCCTTCGCGGTAGCAGCTTCCTGTTTCGCCTTATCCAGTTCTGCCGCAGGCACGAATACAGGAAGCTGCGCCAGACGGTCTTTGGCGGCCTGGTCGCCGGGATTGATGAAGACCTTGGAATCGAAATGCGAATCGGGATCATTCGATACCTCGCGCAACTGAAGCGTGTACTCGTTGCCGTGGTCGGAGACGATGTGAATGTCGGTCGAAGCATTCGCAGTTCGCGGCTTTACGCTGATGAAGCGGCTGGCGACATGGCCGCCATCTAAAACCCAATCGACGGTATCGCCGGCAAAGACATTGGCGACCTTCTCTTCGGCGGGCAGGACAATCAATGTCGATTGGAGCAAGCCCGTACGCACCTGCGGTGGCGTCTCTGCTTCGGTGACCATGACCGTGCGCGGCGCGCTGGGTTGAAGTGGATGCGGATCGGTCGCGGCGTGAAGTTGGCCGGTGGCCAGCATCAGTCCGAGGCCGATGGAGACAGGAATGGGAGGTCTCATGGCGTTTGTGTCCTTTCTGCGGTGAGTTCTTGGTTACACGGTTTCGCCCTGGGCAAAGCGTGCGATGCCCTCGGTGAGTCCGTACTTGGAGATCAGCTTCGACCGCCGCACGCAGTCTTTCGGCTTGGTCGAAAAGATTGCGTAGCTGCGACTGTCGAGACTGAGCTTGATGACTTTGGTCAGTCCGTCGCGGCGCATGTACAAACCTTCGCGGTCCTGCAAGCTCTCGAAAAGCGCGAGTTGTTGCTCATTCATCTTGAAGAGTTCCGCATAGCGTTTGCGGTTGAACGTGGCGTCTTTCAGAAACAGAAACGACGTGCAGGAATTCACGATGCTGTCGGCGTTCGCGCCCAGGTCCTCGGCGGACTGGCCGATCATGGTCACCCCGCCGAGGTTCTTGCGCACGGTTTTGATGGAAGCAAGCGCGCCTTCGAGCAATTGCCGGTTCTTCATCGAAGAGAAGATTTCCTCGATGAGGATGTGTTTCGGCACTCCAAGATTGGCGGGGTTGTAGAGAACATCATTGATGCGACGCAGAAGCCAGACCATCACTGGCTCGATCAGGTCGGCGTATTGCTCGTTGTTCACACCCTGGAATGCACCGCAACACACCTCCAATGTCTCCGAGGCACAGGCCGAGGTCAAGCAAAAGGCGCTGGCGCGGGAAAAGCTGAAGCAGGACGCCATCAACAGCGGAACTGTGGCGCTTGACTTCGAGCGCTCTAACAGCGGGCCTCCCGCACCCGCCGCTGTGGCCCAGCCAACGACGGAAACGCCACAGCATGCGGCCACGGCTGACGTGGCCGGCGGCGCGGAGTCTGGCCAGCCCACCACAGCGCGGACAAAAGCAACCGCCAAGACCGATCCGATGGGTCCGTATGACTTCGATCAGTATCAGGGCCGGCTCTATCGAATCTTCGAGGGAACAGTCTTTGAGAGCGTCGTCACGAACCACATTGACGGCGGCTTCAGCGGACCGATCCTCGTCATGCTGACAACCGACTATTACTCGCACGATCACCAACAGTTGCTCATGCCGCAGGGAACACGGCTGATCGGCACGGTGCAGAGCGTGGGTAATGCCCAGCAACGCAAGATGTTCGTTACCTTCCATCGCGCCGTCTGTCCCGATGGCTTTTCGCTCGACTTCGACAAATACATCGGCCTCGACCCGTTGGGCACAACCGGCCTCGCCACCAAAGTCGATCACGGCTATCTGATGGCCTTCGGCGCGGCGGCGGCCATTGGCGGCCTCGGCGGCTTGGCGCAGATCGGCAACAACAGCAGTGTCCTCGATCCCTCGACACAGATTCGCAACGGTATCTCCGAACAGACTGCGGCGGAGGGCGAGCAGGTATTGAATCACTTCCTCAACCGTCTGCCCATCATCACGCTCAAAGAAGGCTCGCGCGCCCGCGTATACGTGGGCCGCGACATCCTCATTCCGTCCTATGCGGAACATCGTATGGACCCTACGCTGTGAAGAGAGAAACAGGGCGATGAGCATATCAAATGATCGATACAACCACCTGCTCAATAAGGCGAGAGGAGCGAAGCGCGGCGGCCATAGTGCCTGGGCCGTGCAGTCCACCGGCGAGAAGGTCGCCGTCGCGCTTGTGCTCAACCGTGCCGACTGGATTGAGGAGTTTGACTACACCCTCGCGGAAGCCATCGAGCGCACCGGCCAGGAATGGGTTGCCATCATTCCGCAGATTGCACGCCAACTCACCGAGGAGGAAGCATGACGCACCGCGCTATGAATCGCCGCAGGCTTTTCGTCAATGCCGCGTTGGTCGCGTTGGCGCTTCTCGTCCTCGCAATGCCTGCCACGCAGAACGTCCTCGCGTGCGCATTAAATGAATTCGCTGAGATCACCGAAAGAGCATTGCATTTTCCACGCACTCTTTTGGACCACGGCAAATGTTTCACCCTGGACAGGTTGGACCCGACCTGCCCGCAATGCATGTAAACCCTCGACCGAAACGAAGGAGATCGTCTTATGCAGTTCACACGCAAGAAGCACCGCAAATGGCTTATCGCCGGGACGGCCCTGCTCCTGACCGCAACGCCCGGTTTCGCGCTGTTCGGACTCGGAGATATTGTCTTCGACCGTGCGTCCAGTTAAGGCTGGTATGTCCAGCAGGGGAAGGACCTGCCGGGGTAAAAGTCAGAAGCCCCGTAGCTAGATAGCAGGGAGGCGGGAAACCAAATCTCTGAAGCCTATCGACAAGCATCTCTTCGGGAGATGCGCGAGTCATCGGGCCGTAACGAAAGTGAACGCGTATATGTGGCCCCGTTAACAATCAACCCCGAAGGTCGAGCCCACGGTCGAAGGGCGAAGACAGCATGGGTAGGCGCAATCTGACTGATGCGTTT
>Ga0302270_10004316_pt1 | contig 13293 bp, 10 predicted proteins | sample III_Bog_E2_3_FD_198773 | JGI IMG/M metagenome (GOLD analysis project Ga0302270, IMG submission 198773) | Peat permafrost microbial communities from Stordalen Mire near Abisko, Sweden - III_Bog_E2_3 | ecosystem: Environmental > Terrestrial > Soil > Wetlands > Peat | place: Sweden: Abisko... | reverse complement strand
CAACGCGAACCCGCTGTCGCCGACCGTGCAGTCTCTGTTGGGCACCGTCAACGCGATACTGCCGGCGAACCTGGCCCTGAACCCGACGAGCGTGGCCGGTGGCAGCGACCTGAGCGGTGAGTGCTCCGTCCTGAGCGGGTTGCTGACCCAGCTGAATGCGGCAGGCGGCACGTCACCGGTGACCAGCCTGGTCACCGGGATCCTCGACCAGGTGCTCGGCCTGACCGGCGCCGACGCAGCCGGCGTGGAGCCCCTGACCATCGACCTCGGCGGCTCGACGTCGGCGGTGCGCACCAGCGGCGACGTCGTCACCGACTCGGTCACGCAGCACGCGGTCGACGTCGATCTCTTCGGGCTGGCCGACCTGCAGGTGGCCCCGACCACGGCGTCCGTCGCGCTGGACCGCAGCACCGGCACCGTGACCCCGAGCTGCAACGCCGGCCCGGTCTCGTACTCCACGAGCGGGTCGCTGCCCAGCTTCGTGAACATCACGCAACTGACCGGCCTGGTCAACCAGATCCTGGCCCAGGTCGTGGCCGGCAGCGCTCTGGGCTCGGCGCTCGTCAGCCTCCTGACCGGGATCATCGACTACACGCCCGCCGGGAACCTGCTCAGCTGCGACACCTCGGCCCCCGGCCCGACGGCCAGCGCCAAGGTGGGCGTCCTCGATCTCGGGCTGCTCGGCACCCTGCAGGGCGGCATCGACGTGCACGTCGGCGACGTCAGCGTCACCGGGAGCGCGACGGTGGCGACGCCGGCGGTGGCCACCTCGCCCGCCACGGCGACCGCGGCGGCCGCGCCGATGGTCGTTCCCACCGCGGTGCCCGACGTGACCACCGTGCACACCGGTGAGTACTGGGCGGGATTGCTCCCGATCATGGTGCTGGCGGGCATGGGTGTGGCCGGCCTGCTGCTCATCGGCCGGCACCGCATCGCCTTGCTCGCTCGCACTCTCCGTTCTCCTGACCGCCGCCGTGGTGGCTCGTGAGCCATCGGTACCGATCCGTTCGGGATTGCGCGGCAGACCGCCACCGGGCCCGGCCTCCGGGACCTCCTCCGTTCCCCTTCCGGTCCCGGGGGCCGGTCCGGTGGCCATTCGCGCAGGACACCACGAACGACCACTGACGCCGCGAGGGCGGGACCGCATGACAGATCTTCGGAGGACGGCGGAGGGAGGGGGCAAGTTGATGAAGGCCGTCCGCAAGCTGCGAGGGGTCGGCATCACGTCCCTGGGTGTGGCCCTGCTCTTCGGCGCCGTCTTCGCGGGGAGCTACGCCCTGGCCCATCAGGAACACCAGCACCACGCGCAAGCGGTGTTGATCGGAAGCGAAAGGGCGGCCATGGCCAAGGTGGCGACGCAGAGCCACGGCGCGTCCTGCCAGGTGGCCGGCGTCAGCTCCGGCCAGCTCTCGGGGATCCTCACCATCCCGGCGCTCGACCTGCGCGCTCCGGTGGAGGAGGGCACCGACGACCAGGAACTCAACGTGGCCGTCGGGCACGACGCGCAGTCGGTGTGGCCGGGCGTCGACGGCACCGCCGTGTTCCTGGCCCACGACGTCAGCTACTTCGTCCACCTCAACGAGCTCAAGCCGGGGGACGTGCTCATCTACCAGACCGCCTGCAACACGGTGAAGTTCCAGGTGAGTGGCCAGCAGGTTGTCGCCGCCGGCTCGCCGGTGTCGAACACCACCGACCCGAGCCTGGTGCTCGACACGTGCTGGCCGCCCGACGCGCTCTTCTTCACCCCTGATCGTCTGCTGATCCGCGCCACCGAGGTGGGTGCGGCCACCAAAGGCGCCACACTCGACCCGGGCGCCGAGTTCGTGAAGACGGTCTCGTCCACCGACTTCACGACGTCGGCGCCGCCGGCGTTGCAGGCGGAAGGCCTCACCCTGGAGCAGAACGAGGCGCCCATGGGAACGATGAACCTGGTGAATGCTTCGGTGGCCTTCGCCCAGTCACCCGGACCACTCTCCTTGGAGGCTGCCGCGCTCGAGACGTACTTCGGGGGGCTGCACAGCGCCGCGCAGCACCAGGCCGCCTGGTGGGCCGCCGTGGCGCCCGACCTGCCCATGCCGCCCGAGCTCGCCGGGGCGGTGGTCACCGGGCACGATGCTCCACTCAACGTCGAGATCGACTCCTCGGGGGGGACGCCCGACCAGGTGGTCCTGCGCACCTCGGTGACCCTCTCGGGGGGGTCCGCGCCCGGCGCGCACGTCTTGACGGTCGTTCTCCCGGTGCACGGCTCGGTCGTGACCATCGGGAGCTGGAGCTTCGCGTGACGGGACGTGGCGTCCCGGGTCGGAAACGGTCCGCTTGGCAAACCGCAAGGGCGAGTGCGGTCGCCCGTTTTCATCATGAGATCCCCGGGAGGGGCGTCGGGGAGGAGGATGCATGACAGCGAGCCAGAACGAGATGTACGACGAAATGCTCAGGGGGGAGTTCCGCCCCAGAAGCACGGGCACGGACGCGGACGCGGCCGCGGCTGGCGCCGCACCTATGCATGACGAGTTCGACCCGCAGGCACCGCCAGCGGCTGTGGAGGAAGCGCACGAGGAGGGCGGGGGGCCGAGGGGGTTCGCGCGCTACCGCACCGCCGCCGTCGTGGGGGCCGGTGGCGTGGCCTGCGCCGCGGTGGGTGCTCTTCTCGGCGGCCTCGGCGGCTCCTTCAGCACCGCCCCCGCGGCGGCGCACCCACTGGCGTCCTCGGCCACCACGGATCAGGCGGCGGCCGGCACCGCCTCTGTGGCCAACGGCAGCGAAGCCACGGCAAGCGGCACGGGGGCCGTGGTCGCGGCGGCACTCACGTCACTGTCGGGCTCGCTGACGCAGAATGCAGCGCCGTTGCAATGGTTGACCGCGCAGTCGGGTGCGCTGCCCGGGACGGCGGCGGCGACGCTCACCGGCTTGCCGGGCGTCGGGACGACGGGCACCGGAACGGATGTCGGGTCCGGCGGTGTCGGCGCCCTCCCGGGCGACCCCACAGAAGAGCTCAGCAGCCTCGCTCCCTCACTCACCGTTGTGGTCGCGGACGTTGTGGGCTTGCTGGCGGACCTGGGCTCGGTCATGCGGCTTTCGCCGCTTTCCCTGCCCAACGGCGGCCTACCTGCTCTGCCCCTGCCTGCCATTGCGGGGGTTCCCGGGCTCGGTGGGCTCGGTGGGCTCGGGGCGCTCGGTGGGCTCGGTGGGCTCGGGGCGCTCGGTGGGCTCGGTGGGCTCGGGGCGCTCGGCTCGGTGGGGAGCAGCGTGCCGGGTGCGAGTGACGCCGCCAGCACCCTGTTGTCGGGCACGAGCGGAATTGCCGCACCACTCAATGGCGTGACCGCGGCGGCGGGCGCCACCGGTGCCGGTTCGACGTCGCCCTCGTTGCCATCACTCCCTCTCGGCTCCGTGCCGGGCCTGCCCGGCCTGCCCGGCCTGCCCGTCACGGCTTCGGGCGGCGGCAAGACGTCGACGCCGACGGGAAGCGCCCCGGGCAACGTGTCGAGCGGGACGACCGGCACGACCACCACCACCCCCACGGTGACGGTGCCGCTCCCATCCCTGCCGGTCCCGGTCAGCAACCCACCGGTCTCGGTGGGCGGCATCTCCGTCGGCGTCCGCACGAGCGGTTCGGACCCGGGCCTGACCCTGACTCTTCCCTCGCGAGGGTGGTGATGACACCTCGCCGCTCGGCTCCAGTCCATCGCCGCGGCGGTCGCCGATAGCCTGCGTGGACGCCGGCCGGGTCGACCGTGTCGGCACCCCACCGGACAGGAGGTCCCATGGTCAGGCTCACGTGCCTGCTGCGTCGCAAGGACGGTCTCACCCCGGCTGCATTTCACGCCTACTGGCAGGAGGTGCACGGCCCGCTGATCGCGCAGAGCAAGAGCGGGAGCCACGTGGTGCGCTACGAGCAGCACCCACGGCCACTCGACGATTACATCGGCGACGACGACCCCGGGTTCGACGGCGTGACGGTGCAGTGGTTCGAGGACATGGACGCCTACCGGGCCCACATGGCCGAGCCCGACTTCCCTGACATCTGGACCGACATCAGCAATTTCCTCGACACCGACAAGTTGCACTTCGTCATGACGGAGCATCCCCGTGTGGTCATGGGAGACGACGCCGGATCATTCCCCCTGGCTTGACTCGCTGGGTGGCGTGGCCTGTCCGGGTTCCGTTGACGGGATCGGCTCCGCCGGAGGTGCCAGGGCACTGAGGCTCGGCATCCCCGGGGGGTGGATCGAGGCAGCGGGTGGAGGTACGGGCGCAGGCGTCGGCGCCGGTGCCGGAGCGGCGGTGGAGCCGGACTCGGGTAGTGGCCGCGGCAGGGCGCGCAGCGTGGTGCGGACCGGTGGCCGCTCCGCCTCAGCTTCCGCCTTCCGCCGCTCCATGAGGTCGCGCAGTTCGCGCCAGGCCTTGCCGCGCGTGCGTGGGAGCTCGCCGGGCAGCCGCTTGAGGAACTGCGTCACCTCGCGCCGGTGGCGCTCGGCGACACCACCCATGGTGAAGATGGTGGTGGCGTGCAGCTGGGTGTCCTCCGTGGCCAGGGCGGCCAACTGCAGTGAGGCCACCTCGGCGTCCTGCATGTCGCCGAGTTCGTTCTGCAACATGGTGAGCTGACGCACGAAGCGGGACGTCCGCCCGCCGTAGACGTCGCTGCTGAACTCGAGGGCGTAACGCAGGCGTTTGCAGCGGATGCGCAACGCATGGAAGTCCGTCACGACGCCGGACCGCTTGGCCCGTTTGGCGGCCTTGGTGACCTTCGCGTGGCGCGACAGCACCAGTTCGGGCAAGCCGATGATCGCCGGCTCCCTGGTGGCGAGGGAGCGCCGCGCCGGCCCCTGCTGCGCCATGACCGTCAGCCCCTTGGCCAGGCGATCCCAGCGGACCGAGTCGAGCCCGCTCAGCATGTCGGCCCGGGCGGCTTCGCGCTCGCGTTCGAGGAGCGCTGCCAATTCGGCCAGGGGATCGCGGCCGTCATCGGCTGAACCGGGGGCTGTGTCGGCGCTCTCCCGCGACATGTTCGCCAGATTCTCGAGCTGGACATCGAGGTCGCGCACGGCACCGAGCAACCGGGCCAGCCAACCGAGCTCTTGGCGGAACACCTGGGCGCGCACGGGGAGGACGCCTTCGAACAACGAGAAAGCGGCTCGGAGTCGCCGCGTGGCCACCCGCATGTCGTGCAGCTCCTCGGGATCCTCCCCCAAGCGCGTCCCGGGCTCTTTGGCCCGCACCACGGCGAGCTGGCGCCGCAGCACGGCGTAGGCGACCTCCCCCATGGTGGAGGTGGCGGACACCTCGGTCGGCCCGAGGTCCGGTGTGCCCGGGATCTCCGCGCCCAGGGCCAAGAGGCCGGCTTCGAACTTGGAGAGACGGGCCGGTTGGAGCCCGCACGTCACGCGCAGTTGCTCCACAATCGGCTCCAGCGCGTTGAGCCAGTCGGGAAGGACCTCGACCTCGACACGTCGCAGCTGCATAGGGCGCTGGCCGGTCCCGACCACGATCATGGTGTCGTCGAGCGCGATCTCCGCCACATCGACGCCACCGACGCGCAGCGCGAAGGGGCGCCGACGAGTGCGGACCTGGAGCACTTCACGTAGCCGACGCGTGCCGACGATGGCGCGGAGGCGGCGCCCGACCGGTCCGTCGTCGCCCAATGCGTCCAGACCGGACGCGGGCAGGACCTCGGTGACCTCCAGCCGCTGGCGCAGACCGTTGCCCTGGGCGGGACGGTTGTCCTTGAGCGTGACTTCGTCGTGGCGGCCGCGGCGTCGGGTGCGCACGACGAAGCCGGCACGGGCCATCCGCCAATCGTCGCTGTCCCTATAGGAGTCGACGAGGCGCCGCGGGGGGCGGGCGAGCGCTGTGATCGTCCCTCCGTCGACGGTCTCTATGGCGAGGGTGGGAAGCGTGGCCAGCCACCGCTCCACGGGACGCAGGTCGAGGGCATCGAACTGCCACTCGATCTCGACCGGGTCGTGGTCGTCGACCCCGTCTTCCTTGGACTCGGACATCGCGCTCACGCTACTGCGGGACGTGAATCGGTTTCCTGGGGGCGACCATTGCCGCGGCGGGGCGGCGGGGCGCCGGTAACCTGCAAGGAGTGGCGCGACGATCAATGACGGCCGAGCTCCCTCCCCAAACTGATGTGGTCCAGGCGGCAGGCGGACTGGTCGTGCGCCGCCAGAGCGGACTCCTCCAGATTGTCGTCGTGCACCGCCCGGTGCAGGAGGACTGGTCGTTTCCCAAGGGGAAGCTCGAAGCGGGGGAGACCCTCGACGTCGCTGCGTTGCGTGAAGTCAGGGAGGAGACAGGCATGACCTGCGATCTCCTGCGCTTCATCGGGCACACCGAGTACGTCGACCGGAAGGGCCGCCAGAAGACCGTGGCCTACTGGATCATGGCGGCCACCGGAGGGTCGTTCAGCCCCAACGCAGAGGTCGACGAACTGCGCTGGCTGCCCCTCGAAGAGGGGAGCCGATTGCTGTCGTATGCGCGGGACCAAGAGCTGATTGCCGTACTGATGGCCGCTGACCAGGTGGAACCTGTCATCTAAACGCATCGACATTTTTCTGAAATTGCGTGTTTACCGTCCTTCGGATCGGGAATAATGGCTCTAGCGATCTACCGCCTGATCGCACTGCCGGCGTGCGTGCCCCAGTCGAGAGCTCCAGGACCTATCGCCAAGGGTCCTGTGACAGCGCTTTGACGTGAATCGACTGGGGCACCGTCGGCGTTTCTTCTTCTCTCGTGTTTTCCCTGGTCAGATGGTGTTTCTGTTCGTCTCCGCACAGGTGACGGCTCTGCCCGTGGCCCTTGCTGCAATGCCAGTGCCCTGACTCCGAGTGGCTCGGCCAGCGTCAGAGAACCAGCACCCCGGCACCGTTGATCCGGTCGTTGCGTAGGTCCGCCAACGCCACATCGGCCTGATCCATCGGGTACGGGACGGCCGAGACGCGGATGCCGATCCGGGCGGCCTCGGCCAGGAACTCCTCCCCGTCACGCCGGGTGTTGGCGGTCACGCTCAAGAGGGACCGCTCCTCGAAGAGGTGCTCCTGGTACTGCAAGGGCGGGATGTCGCTGAGGTAGATACCGGCGATGGCCAGGGTGCCCCCCCGGTCCAGGGCGGCCAGGGCGGGTGGCACCAATGTGCCGACCGGCGCGAACAGGATGGCCGAGTCCAGTGGTTCCGGAGGCGTGGCGTCGGCCCCCCCGGCGCTGGTGACGCCGAGCTCGAGGGCGAGCCGTTGCGCCTCCGGTGAGCGGGTCATGACGTGGACGCGGGCGCCGTGCGCCAGGGCCACCTGGGCCGTCAGGTGGGCGGAGCCGCCGAAGCCGTAGATGCCGAGCCGCCCTCCCTCGGGAAGGTTGGCCCGCAACAAGGAGCGGTAGCCGATGATCCCGGCGCAGAGGAGGGGCGCTGCCTCCACGTCGTCGAACACGTCGGGGATCGCGTAGGCGTAGGCCTCGTCCACCACCGTGTACGCCGCGTACCCCCCGTCGAGATCCCAGCCGGTGAAGCGTGGTCGGACGCACAGGTTCTCGCGCCCGGTAACACAGAAATTACAGGTCCCGCACGTGTGGGCCAGCCAAGGCACCCCGATGCGGTCGCCTTCGTGCCAGCGCGTGCTCCCAGGGCCGAGGCGGTCGACGATCCCGACGACCTCGTGACCGGGCGTCACCTGCGGGCGACGGGGCTCCAGGTCGCCCTCGGTGAGGTGGAGGTCCGTACGGCACACCCCGCAGGCCCGCACGCGCACGCGCACCTCTCCGGGCCCCGGTTCGGGAACGGGTCGTTCCACCCGCACCAGCGGATGTCGCTGGCCGTCGGCCGGGCCGGGGTGGTCGACCACCCACGCCTGCATCACCTCTGTCACTGCTCGTCAGCGTAGGGGCGAGGGGGGGAGGCACGTTCCACGCAGATGACACGTGACTGACGCGCGAGGCGACGGCGCGGCCTGCGTCAGGGAAAGTGGCGCCCGGCGCGTTGCTCGGGCGGGCCGCCGCGTGACGATCCCGGGGGAGGTTCTCCGGGTGGCGCGGATCAGCCCGGAACGCGATGGACGAGCACCGGGCAGTGCGCGTTGGTCACGCAGTACTCGCTGACCGAGCCGACCAGCATGCCGACGAACTCACCATGGCCGCGGCTGCCGACCACGAGCAGGTCGGCGCCCTTGGAGGCCTCGACCAGGGCCGGAGCGGGATGCTCGTTGACCAACCGGCCTTCCACCTTGATGCCGGGATGTTCGGCCTCGATCCCTGCAATCGCGGTGTCAAGGACGGTGCGGACATCTGACTCGGGGTCGAAATCGTCGGGGATGGGAACGGCCCACCCGTAGCTGTTGGGCCACTCCCAGGTCATCAGGACCTCGAGGGTGCTCCCCGTGAGGACGGCCTGGCGCACGGCCCACGCGAGGGCGTTCATCGAAGAGTCAGCGCCGTCGAAGCCGACGACGATCCTGCCGGCGCCCGACGACGGTTCGGTGGTCATAGGTCTGCACACTCCATCTTGTGGTTGGGCCTCGCCCGCACTCGCATGCGGGGCGTACTGCGTCGCGTCTTCGCTGTCTCCAACGCGGCAGGCCTCACTGCCGTGAGCATACAGAGGCGCGGCGCGACCTTCTCCCAGCAAGTCGCAGGGTTTTGGCCCAAAAATGCGGCAGCTGGTGGCGGTGCCACCGAGGGGACGCACGGGAGGGCCGGAGATCCCGATCCGAGGGGTACTGGAGTGGGCACCCGGTTCGCAAACAACTCCGGAATTGGAAAATGGCGACCGAGGGGGGTGGCCGCCATTCTCCAAGCACCGTTGTCTGGGAAGAGGAGGGTGTTCCAGTCATTCTGTTGACGCACCCCTGGTGGTGGTAGAGCCGAAAGTCATGGATTGCCCGTCCACAGCGGGCTGCCAGCAATGAAGTCCGTGGTCACGGCGTCGTGGCGTGTGAGAGTGGGACCATGCCGAAGCTGTGCACCATGGAGGAGGCCATTGCCCTGGTCCAGCCGGTCGATCGAATCGGCTTCGGCCTCGGCCCGGGCATCCCTGACGGCCTGCTCACCGCTCTGGGGGCCCGTACCGACTGGGAGGACCTGCAGATCGGGGGTGCCCTCTGCCTGAATTTGTATGACGTGTTCACGAAGTCCGGGGTGACCTACCGCTGTGGCTTCTTCGGGCCGGCGGAGCGACTCCACCACTCGCTCGGCCACCGCGTTGATCTGGTGCCGGGGGGCTTCCGGCAGATGGGGCCGATCATGGCCCGGTTCGCTCCCCGCGTGATGGTCGTACAGGGGGCTCCGCCTGACGAGCGAGGCACCGTCAACCTCTCCCTGCACGTCGGCGGTACTCGCGACGAGCTGCTGCGCGCCGGGCGCGATCCCGAACGGCTGCTGATCGTCGAAGTCAACCCGCAGCTCCCGCGCACCGCGAGCCTGCCCCCCGCCTTCGACAACACCATTCCGCTTGATGCAATCGACGTGCTCGTCGAGTCCGACGGCGCACCCTTCGCACTCGTGGACCCGCCCGCCGAAGAAGTGGATGAGGAAATCGCTCGTCACGCGCTCGCCTACGTGCGCAATGGGTCCACGCTGCAGACGGGCATCGGCGCCATTCCCAACATCGTGGCGGCGGAGTTGGCGCGCGGGCCGCTCGGCGGGTTCGGCGTCCACTCCGAAATGTTCACCACCGGCCTCATGCGGCTCCACCAAGCAGGCAAGGTGACCAACGACGCCAAGGGAATGTTCGACGGGGTGTCGGTGACCACGTTCGCGCTGGGTGTGGCCGAGCTGTACCAGTGGCTCGACGGGAATGCCGATGTGGCCTTCCTTCCCGTCGAAACGGTCAACGACCCCACGGTCATCTCCGGCAACGCCAACCTGGTCTCTATCAACGGCGCGCTCTCGGTCGATCTCTACGGTCAGGTCATGGCGGACAGCATCGACGGCCGTCAGATCTCAGGCGTCGGTGGGCACGAGGATTTCGTGGCGGGGGCCGAGCTCCACCTCGACGCACGCTCCCTCATCTGCCTGCGTTCGACGGCCGTACGCGACGGCCAGGTGATTTCCCGCATAGCGGGTCTGCCTACGGAGGGAACGGTGGTGTCCACGCCGCGCCACCACACCGGTGTGGTCATCACCGAGTTCGGGGCGGCGGAGCTCACCGGCCGCACCGTGCGCGAACGTGCGCACCTGCTGGTCGACATCGCCCACCCGGATTTCCGCCGGGAGCTGCGCCAGGCGGCCGACAAGCTGGGCCGGGTCTGAACCTCGCCTGATCCGGGCGGTGGCGGGTCAGCTGGTGGTGCAGGCCTGGGTGTAGATGGCGCTGGGGACCAAGTGGTTGTTGCAGGCGTTGGCGCGGTCGGCCACCGACCAACTCGAGCCTTGGGCCTGCAGAACGATGACGGCATCGAACGAGGCTGAGCCGGAGCCCACGGTCACGTCGGCGTAGGCCCACGAACCCGAACAACCGAACCCGTTCACCGCGCTGACCGAGCCGATGCTGGTGGAGCTTTCGGCCGCGGCCGTGATCAGGCTCTTGGTGCAGGCGACAGCCGCGGAGGACGACGTCGTGGTGGTCGAGGCGGTGGTAGTCGACGTCGTGGTGGTCGAGGTCGTGGGTGGTGAGCTGTTGTTGGAGCAGGCGCCCAGCGCCAACGCAGCGAGCAGGCCACTCGTGACGAGCCCGGCAACAGCCGCTCTCTGGTGCATGCTGCCTCCCACTCGGTCGTACGTGTCTACAACCCTAGTTGGGGACGTGGTGTTTCAGGTTGAAGGAGGGACCGGAGGTGCCGTGGCGAGGCCGAGCGTGGCAACCAGGTCGAGGGACCCCAGCGGAGGCGCTTCCGCCAGGACGCGCTGCATGAACTGGTGGACGTGACGGAAGACCTGCCGGCTGTTGTCCGCCCACGGCATCAGGATCTGGAACACATGGAACATCCCGTCGAACTCACGGGCGTCGGTCTGCACCCCGGCGGCCCGGAGGCGGTCGACATAGCGACGGATGGGATCACGGAACATCTCGTCGCCGCCCCAGGTGACACAGGTCGGCGGGAATCCGTTCAGGTCCGCGCTCAAGGGCGACACCACGCTGCTGGTGACGTCCAAGCCGTGGAGGTACGCCGCGGTGGGGATGTTCCACGGCAGAATGTCGTGGTCGGCGTTGTCGGTGATGGAGTCCTCGTCGAGGCGGAGGTCGACCTCGGGCGAGAAGAGCAAGAGGCCCGCCGGACGGACGGGATCGATCGTCTCGGCGTCTTCGAGGAGCACGGTGTTGGCCAGCCCGCCGCCGCCTGAGTCTCCGGCCAGGAAGATGCGCTCGCAGGGTATGCCGAGTTCGAGCAGGGCCGTGTAGATGGCCGAGGCATCCTCGGCGCCGGCCGGGTAAGGGAATTCGGGGGCCAGCCGATAGTCCGCCACGAACACGGCGCAGCCGGTCTGCCGGCATACCTGTGCCGTGAAGAACGCGTACATCGTGGGTGACGTACCGATGTACCCGCCCCCGTGCAGGTAGAGCACGACCCCCTCGGGTGTCTGGTGGCGCGGCATGTAGAGGATTCCGGGAACGCCGCCGAATTCGGCGTGACGGCCCTCGACATCGAGCGAGCGGACGATGGGGGGCATGATCCGCTTGCAGATGTCGTCCAGCACCAGTTCGATCGATCGAAATTCCGGGATGCGCAGGGAGGAGCTGTAGCCCATGAAGGAGCGAATGACCTCGCGGGTCACCGTGATGCCCAGATTGGACCACGGCGACGACACGCCGGTGAAGGGACGGCGGAACGGGACCCGCGCCAGGGCGGTGGCGACATGTCCCGCCAGCAACGACACGTCGAGCGCCACGATTGGTCTGCCCGCCGTCTGTACTTCCGGGCGATGCCCCATGGCCATGGCGGTCACGATCCCAGCGCCCGGTTCCGGCGTCAATTCTTCGGCGAGGGCCTGGCATGTGGGCGCAACGCTTTCGATCACCGGTGGCTCGGCCGGAGGGCCGTGGTACCGTACCGGCAGCAAGACCTGCTGTAGCTGTACTGCCCGCGAGGGGAAGCCGGTGAAAATCCGGCGCTGGTCCGCAACCGTGAATGGTGCGCCGATGAGGCGACATCATGAGCCGGGATACCTCAAGGTCAGGAGAGTTCCCACCGTCGAGACACAGGGACCGGGGCTCGGTGCGACCCCGCGCGTGCGGAGTTTTCCGGGTCGAGGTCCGGGAAGCGAGAACCGTGCAGATCATCCGCCGCACCCTCCTGGGTGCATCCTCCGTTGGCTTCGCCGTGCTGTTGGCTTCCGCCACACTGACGTCGCTCCCGGCCGCGGCCGGTGCCGCGTCGGTGCAACCCCAGATTCCACAGTTCGCCGCAGCCCAGGCGGCGGCCACCTGGGTCGCCGGTCAACAGGCGACCGACGGCAGCATCGGCGGGTCCGCTTCGACCACAGCGAGCGGCATTCTGGCCCTGGCGGCCGCCCACGTCGACACGTCGGGAGCGCAGGCAGCCTTGACCTACCTCGAAGCCAACGCCAGCTCGTACATCACGGTCGACAACGCCGACGGACCCGGTCGGCTGGCCAATCTGATTCTTGATGCGCACGCCATGGGCGTCGACCCGACCAACTTCGCAGGGACCAACCTCGTAGCGCGGTTGCTGGCTACGGAACAGACCTCGGGACCGGACGCCGGACTGTTCGGGACAGAGCAGCAACTGGGCGACTACTACGCCGGCACGTTCATTCAGGGCCTCGCCTTCTCGGCGCTCAAGGCTGCCGGGCAGACGGTCGATGCGGCAGCGATCAGCTGGCTGACCAATCAGCAGTGTCAGGGCGGCGGCTGGACGATACCGGACCAGACCGTCGGTGGAGGATGCACCGAAGATCCCACCGACTTCAGTGGTCCGGACAACCAAACGACCTCGGTCGTCGTGCAAGGTCTCTCCGCCCAGGGGGCTGTCACGGCGGGCATCGAAGCGAGCGCGCTCTCCTACTTCACGTCCGGTCAGGACGCCGACGGCGGGTGGAGTGACTACCCGAACACCTCAGCGGACCCCCAGCAGACCGACTCGCAGTCCACCGGGCTCGTGATCCAGGCCCTGCTCGCACTCGGCCTCTCACCGACAACTGCCACCTACACCTCTTCGGGACACTCACCGGTGAGCGCGTTGCTGTCCTTCGTCGTGACCTCCGGGAGCGACGCCGGCGCGCTGGGCTACACGGACAACAGTTCGGGCAACATCCTCGCCACTCTTCAGGACGTGCCGATCCTGGCCGGCCTCATCAATGGGTTCGGGCCGACCAATTCGTACTGGGTTGTGACGGCCACGG
>Ga0302270_10004310_pt1 | contig 13303 bp, 11 predicted proteins | sample III_Bog_E2_3_FD_198773 | JGI IMG/M metagenome (GOLD analysis project Ga0302270, IMG submission 198773) | Peat permafrost microbial communities from Stordalen Mire near Abisko, Sweden - III_Bog_E2_3 | ecosystem: Environmental > Terrestrial > Soil > Wetlands > Peat | place: Sweden: Abisko... | reverse complement strand
TTTCTCCTGATGACTTTAGCTTTGCTTGTGCTTGGCGCATGGACCGGTAAAAGATTGCAATGAAGGAAAGATCGAGGACCGCGCCAAAGACTCGTATCCAAGGCGAAGAATCCCAATTTGCTAATTCGCCGATGACAAGACAAGCAGCAAAGAAAATCATGGTCCGTTTAGACGCCTTGATTGCGCGCCGAAGCCGCTGAGACTGCGCTGCAGCGGCCTGAGTCGCACCCAGTAAAGATTCTTCAGCTTGAATTTTCCCTTTAGCCTTGCGAAGGAATACAAGGAAGACGAAGAAAAACACGACTATGTTCAGCAAGCCGGCAATTCCGAGGCCTTGTCCATCGAGGTGCTTGGTGACGAAACAGATCACAATGGCAGAAAGCACCGCAGCCTCGGCCAGAACAATCAGCAAGAACCGCTTAAGAAACCATTGATTCAAACCAACCCGCTCCTATCCGAGGTTTATCTCACGCACGGTATAAAACTCACAATCCCACGCTATATTCTTGAGCGAGTCATGTCCGAAAGCAAAGCCACGAATTCCGACCAGAAGCACCCTGAGAACACCACCGAAGTCTACGCCATCCACGGCGCCGAGCCTGAGGTGCTCGCCTACGCGATGGCCAAGTACTCGCGCTCCGCGCTCACCATGCGCGAGTCGCTCGCCGAGATCAGCTCGCAGCGCGCCGAGCAGTTCCTGAACACCTTCTACTTCCAGTACGGCCATCGCTCCATCGCCGACCTCGCGCACATCCCCTTCGCCATTGAGAAGCTCTCCATGCTGGCGGCCATCGCGCTGGTGGATGAGGCACGCTGGGACGGCCAGGAGCGCTCCACGCGCTATCAGGACTTCCGCCGCTCCGGCTGGTACGTCCCACAACTCAGCACGGTCGCGCGGCGCAACTACCAGCACGCCATCGAGGCGCTCTTCCTCTCCTACGATGCGATCTCGCTGGGCATGTTCGACGCGCTGAAGGCGGCCATCCCTTGTCCCGCCGAGATGAAGCCGGCCGACTACCACCGCACGCTCAAGGCCCGCGCCTTTGACGCCGCGCGCTACCTGCTGCCGCTGGCGACCAACACCTCGCTGGGCCAGATCGTCAACGCGCGCACGCTGGAGTCGCAGGTCTCGCGGCTGCTGTCGAGCCCCTTCGCGGAGATACGCAACCTCGGCGTCAGTCTCCGCAAAGCTGCAAGCGAGCCCGCCTGGAACGTACAGCGCGACAAGCTGGAGCAGCTAGCCGGCGAGGGCGCGGTGGACGCCGCGGCCACCAGCGAGATCCTCAACGACCTGATGCCGCCCGTCCGCACCGCGCCCACGCTGGTGAAGTACGCCGAGCCCAGCGAGTACCAGATCGCCAGCCGCGAGGAGCTCTCGCACGCCGCCCGCGAGCTGATGCGCGACGCCGAAGGCAATCCGGCGGAGATCTATCCCGCGCCGACCGTCGACCTGCTGGATGACGACGAAGACCTGGAGGTCGAGCTGGCCACCTCGCTGCTGTATGGCTGCTGCCACTACAGCTACCGGCAGCTTCGCGGAGCCGTCGCCGCGCTCTCGGAGCCGCGTCGTAATGAACTGCTGAAGCTCGGCCACGCCCACCGCGGCAAGCACGACGAGCTGCTGCGCGCCTTCAGCTCCGGGCACGGCTTCCGCTTCGACATCCTCATGGACATCGGCGCCTTCCGCGACATGCATCGCCACCGCCGTTGCATCCAGCTCATCCAGGAGTTCTCCGACGTCCACGGCTACGAGGAGCCGGTCTGCCCCGGCCAGCCCACGCTCGCTGAAGCTGGCCTGGAACCGGCGTACAAGGCCGCGATGGACTCGGCGCTGGCGGCCTACCGCGCGCTGTGCGATTCAGAGGAACTCGAAGCCAAGCAGTCTGCGCAGTACCTTCTGCCCATGGGCATGCGCTGCCGCGCCATGTTCAAGATGGACTTCGCCGAGGCGCTGTATATCGCCGAGCTGCGCTCGGGAATCGCTGGCCACTTCAGCTACCGCAAGGTCGCGTGGGAGATGTACCGCGCCATTGCGGCAAGGCATCCTGCGCTGGCGGGGCTGTTCCGGATTGAGGATGTGAACCTGCCGGTGGACCTGCTGAAGAGGTGAGCCGTGACAAAAGAGCAGCTGAATCTCCTGTCCAAGGAAGCACTCAACGCCGCCTACCGCATACACACTGCATTTGGAGCAGGATTGCTTGAGAGCGCTTACACAGCACTTCTAGTGTACGAGTTGCGAAAATCGGGTTTCGACGTGAAGACGGAAGTGCCAGTTCCCGTGATCTATGGTTAAGTCGCTGGAGAAGATCGCCCCAGTCCATCTATCGCAACTTACATCGTATTTGAAGCTCTCGAATCGGCGGCTTGGGTTGCTCATCAACTTGAATGTAGAGAGCCTCAAGAGCGGGATATATCGCCGGGTCAATCAGTTTTGAAGTTCCTTGACGCAGAGTGCGCAAAAGGAGCAGAGTTTCGCAGCGACCAACTTCGCGAAACTCTGCGTTAAACTTTGCGAACTTTGCGTCAAGGTTTTTCCGTCTGCCCCGCAAACCGGAACGGACTAAAGTTTGTCTGCCCATCAAACGCATCCGAGTGCTCGGCGCGCTTCAGCCAGTTCACCACCAGGTAGGTGACCGGCGTCGCCGCCACCTCATAGGCCACCTTCAGCAGGTAGCCGGTGAGGATGATCTCCAACATCTTGCGCGGGGTGAACGTCCCGGCAAACGTAATCAGGATCACCAGCGTGGTATCCACGGCCTGCCCCACCACGGTCGAGCCGACGGTGCGCGTCCACAGCCAGCGTCCTTTGGTGATGAGCTTGAGCTTAGCCATCGTGTAGGAGTTCGCGAACTCGCCCGCCCAGAAGCTGATCAGGCTGGCGATCAGAATCCGTGGCAGAATGCCGAAGACCGTAATGAACGCCTGCTGGTTGCGGAACTCCGGATCGGGCGGCAGCGCGATCACCAGTGCGGAGACGGCATACAGCAGCGCCGTCCCAAAGAACCCCAGCCAGATCGCCCGTCGCGAGGCCGAATAGCCGTAGACCTCGGTAAACACGTCGCCAAAGATGTAGGTGATGGGGAAGAGCACCATCGCGCCGGAGGTCGAGATCGCCGGAAAGTAGATCGAGCCCCCCAGGTGGAACGGCCCCACGCGAAAGACCTTCTGCGCGACCAGGTTGGCGACCAGCAGGATGACGACGAAGGCGGTGGTGAGGGCATCCAGGTAGCGAAAGCGGCGCATCCCCAAAGCGTACCTGAATCTCCACAAGTAACTTTCGCTTTTTATTTGCTTTATTTCTCGCGCTGGTGCTAGACTCGGCTTCTAGTTCCACTCACCTTGAACCACTGAGGAGACCAACATCGTGGCAGACGACCGCAGCAAAGCCATAGAGACCGCCCTTTCGCAGCTGGAAAAGCAGTTCGGCAAAGGCTCCGTGATGCGCCTCGGCGCCAAGGAGGCCATTGGGCCCATCTCGGTCATCTCCACCGGCTCCATCTCGTTTGACGCGGCGCTGGGTGTGGGCGGTGTGCCGCGCGGTCGCGTGATTGAGGTCTTCGGGCCGGAGTCCTCCGGCAAGACCACTATCACGCTGCAGATTATTGCGGAGGCGCAGCGCAGCGGGGGCCTCGCCGCCTTCGTCGACGCCGAGCATGCGCTCGACCCGGCCTACGCCAAGAAGCTCGGCGTGGACACGGACAACCTGCTGATCTCCCAGCCGGACTACGGCGAGCAGGCGCTGGAGATCGTCGAAGCCCTCGTCCGCTCCAACGCCATCGATGTGCTGGTGGTGGACTCGGTCGCCGCGCTGGTGCCCAAGGCCGAACTCGACGGAGAGATGGGCGACTCGCACATGGGCTTGCAGGCGCGGCTGATGTCGCAGGCACTGCGCAAGCTCACCGGAACGGTCTCCAAGTCGCGCACCTGCCTGATCTTCATCAATCAAATCCGCGAGAAGATCGGCGTGATGTTCGGCAACCCGGAGACCACCACCGGCGGCAAGGCGCTCAAGTTTTATTCCTCGGTGCGCATTGACATCCGCCGCATCGGCGCTGTCAAAGAAGGCGACGTTGTCGTCGGCAGCCGCACCAAGGTGAAGATTGTGAAGAACAAGGTCGCCGCGCCCTTCCGCGATGCGGAGTTCGACATCATGTACGGCGAGGGCATCTCGCGCGAAGGCGACACGCTGGACCTCGCGGTGCTGCACAACATCGTGGACAAGTCCGGCGCGTGGTACAGCTACGCCGGCGAACGCATAGGCCAGGGCCGCGAGAACGTGCGCGCCTTCCTCAAGGAGAACAAGGACATCTTCGCCCGCATTGACGGCGAGCTGCGCAAGAAGCTCGGTATCCGCGCGCTCGACGAAGCCGACGTCCCGCCGGTGCCCGAGGACGGCCCGGAGAAGGCCGTTGAGGCCGTCAAGCCGAAGCGCGGCCAAGCCGCCGTCGCCTAATCCAGTTTGCCTGCGAAGGCCGCGGCGGGCCTTGTCCGTCGCGGCTTTTCTCATCCTGCTGTTTCCAGTAAACTCAAAGCAGCAGGAGAGTTGGCAGAGCCCGGTTGAATGCACCTGACTCGAAATCAGACATCGTCGCAAGGCGATCGGGGGTTCGAATCCCTCACTCTCCGCCACCTTCCATCCCCGCCTTATGGCGCTCAGCTCAAACCGAACAGCGCTCACCGCCGCAGACCGCGTCTGGATAGAGCAGCGCGCTCTCAGCCAGGGATTTGATCTCGCGGGCGTGGCTGCCGTACCAGAGTCCACCAGTGCCGACGCGAAGCTGGCCCAGGACCGCTTTGCTGCGTGGATTGCCGAGGGCCGCGCCGGCGAGATGCACTACCTCAAGCACTCTGACGACGCTGGCGAGTTCGTGCGCGGAGACCTGCGCCGCGTCCTGCCCTGGGCCCGGTCGGTCGTGGTCTGTGCGCTCAACTACAACATCGCGGCCGCCCCGCTCTCCATTGATCCCGCCCCCGCCAGCGCTGGTTGGATCGCGCGCTACGCGTGGAGCGTTCAGGAGTCGAGCGGCAAGACCAACGCAGCGGGCGAAGCCAAAGGCAGCGACTACCACGATGTTCTGCTGCCGCGCCTGCACACGATCGAGGCCGAGCTTCATCGCCGCTTCGCCTGCAAGACGCAGTGCTACGTCGATACCGGCCCCATCGTCGAGCGCGACTACGCCGTCCGCGCCGGTCTCGGCTGGACTGGAAAGAACACCTGCCTGCTGAACCAGCAGCAGGGCTCGTGGCTGCTGCTGGGCGTCATCATCACCTCGCTCGAACTCACACCGGAGGCACTCCCGCTGGCCGCCGCCGACCGCTGTGGCAGCTGCACGCGCTGCATCGACGCCTGCCCCACGGATGCTCTGCTCGGCTCGAAGGACAAGCACTCACCCCGCCAGATGGATGCCTCGCTCTGCATCGCCTATCTCACTATTGAGAAGAAGGGCAGCATCCCGGAAGATCTGCGCGCGCCCATGGGCCGCCAGGTCTTCGGCTGCGACATCTGCCAGGATGTATGTCCCTGGAACTCGAAGAGCAAGAACGCAAAGACCGCGCCCGCGCCCATAGCCTCCGCATCGCCGTTACCCCCGCGTGAAGCACTCATCAACCCCGCGCTCGATTGGCTGGCATCGCTCGAAGGCACGGGCTTTGCGCAGGTCTTCCGCGGCTCGCCGGTGGAGCGCCGGCGAAGAGACACTAGCCGCCGCAGGCAGTTTCGCCGCAACCTGGCCATCGCCATGGGCAACAGCGGCAAACTGAGCTTCCTTCCCCAACTCGACACATGGGCCGCCGGCGGCGATGCGGTGCTCGCCGAAGCAGCCGCATGGGCCGCCGCACGGCTGCGCAAAGCTTCCAGCGCAGCCTCCTCCGCGGGAGACAAGTAAACTAACCAGCATGGCCGACGAACGCTCCCGCATCGAACTCGTGCCGCCCGCAGGCGCCGCGCGTGACCGGCTTGCTCCCGCAGCGGGCTCGGAGCCGCTCTCCACCGCGCTGGCCGCGGCCCCGGCCGTACCGGTGCGCGCGGCAGCCACCTGGCAGCAGATCGCCGCGCTGGCACGTTACATGACCCATACCGAGGTCCACACCTACGCCTTCTCGGTCGCCGCGCAGGTCATCCTCTCGCTCTTCCCGTTCATCGTGCTCATGCTCACGCTCTCGCAGCGCGTCTTCCACTCCACCAAAATGGTCGACGTCGTCAGTGAGATGATGACCAACTTCCTGCCCAACAATCAGGAGTTCGTCATGCGCAACATGCGCGCTCTGGCCTTTGCGCACACCCGTGTGCGCGTCTTCTCGCTGGTCATGCTGTTCATCACCGCCACCGGCGTATTCCTCCCGCTGGAGGTCGCACTGAACAGCGTATGGGGTGTGCGCAAGAACCGCAGCTACCTGCACAACCAGATCGTCTCGCTGGGCATGGCGCTTGGGGTCAGCGTGCTGGCGATGGCGTCCATCGCGCTCTCCGCCGCGCAGCGCACCGTCATGGCGTGGATCTTCTTCGGCCATACGGACAATATGATCTTCGACTTCATTGGCGACAGCTTCCTCAAGATCTGCGCCGTGGCCGCCAGCATCGGCCTCTTCTTCCTCATCTACTGGGGGCTGCCCAACCGCAAGGTCCCGGCGCGCGCGGTGCTTCCCACCGCGGTCGTGATGGGCATTCTCTGGGAGGTGGCCAAGTATCTTTACATCCTCGCGCTGCCGTACCTGGACTTCCGCTCGGTCTACGGCCCGTTCGCGGTCTCGGTAGGGCTGATGATGTGGGCCTTCCTCTCCGGCCTGCTGCTGCTGGGCGGAGCCTACGTCTCCGCCACGCGCCAGGCGCTGCGCGAGGCCCGCCAGGCTGATCTGAAACGAGAGAGCTAAGCCGTCTAGACCCTCTGAACTGAACGAGAATGTGAATTGGAGGTTGACAGACTAGGAGGGTGCACCCAGCATCGCTACTGAGTCCCCACTCTGGATGGAACGGATGCGTTCGCTAGTTTCAACGGTGCGATGACCTTCCCGGTTTCGTGCTGATGCCAGTCATCAACGTCAACGACTTGATGGTCTTGTACCTCCCAAACGTGAAACTTAGCATCGTCTCGCTTGAACCCCCAAAATTTATAGTTCTCCCCAGTTGGTTCAATGTCACTGACCTCACCCTTGTAGCTCGCCCCGGATTCTGCCTTTCGTTGCATTTCACGGATGATTTGGGCACGTGCATCGGTCACCCTATGCATTCCGAAAAAATTATGAAGGCTCTCCATAAATGTTGGATTATGGGTGTCCGCATCACTGACTAATTGCTTTACGATCTGGAACGCGTCTGCGCCGAACACGTTGTGCTTGCTCGAGAAATATGCCGCATTAGTCGGATATGTATAGAAAAGCGGCTTGTAATTGTCCAATATTTGATCGCTCAAGAGGCTTGCCCCAACAGCTGAATCAGGAAGGAAAACTGTGATGTTCTTCTTCTGCGCGATTAAGCTCAGTGTTGAAATCAACGATCGTGCAGGTTCGACCGGGCCAGCAAAGAAAATGCAGTCGGGATCGTACGATTTGATGTCGCTGTCATGCAAAATGATTCCTAACGCCATATTCCATGGCGACGTGATCAACTTGATTCCTTGCCATCTATGAACGTTAAGCGAATTGACGAAATCGTCACGCAGGTTATCCGCATAGTCAGTGTTTGGGGATCGGTCGTCGTATATAACCAAACAACGCGTTCGTTTCTTGGCGATGGCGTAGCTTACCGCGCTCTCGGCTTGAGCTTCATTGGTAGGTGCCATCTGTAAGACAGGGGCGAATACATTCTTGCAGTTGTCGCCACATATTTTTTCAAGATCGTCATCGGTCTCTGTCGCTGCTATGACCGGTATTCGGGGCGTAGCCGTCATATAGAGCGGAAGAGTTTGTTTAGTTAGCTCGCTGTAGACATTTCCCACCACTAGAAGAGTACTGTCGTCCTTCGACAGTTCTTTTGCAAGCGCCGTTGCTTCCTTTGGTAGTCCCTGGTCATCGCGGAGCTCGATCTTAATTGGAACGCCGTCAATTTCTAGAGGCCAGCTTGATGAGGCATTCTGGAAACTTGTGAAAAGGTCTTTGATTCCGCTGGTCTGATTGTAGTCGCCCACTAGATAGACCTTGTAGGTTTGTGGGCCCACCCATCCGTCCTTGCCAATCTCAATCACAATAGCGACCACAACCGCGAAGATGACTGCCAACCAGACTTCGCTGTCGTGCTTTGCCCACCATCCCCTGATCTGGGACGCGTGAACGATTAGCTTCGCCCGGGTTTCGGTCGTCCACTCCCTAAGAATAGGCATCACACTCTGCTCCAGACACCCAATGGAATTCAGAATACGCTCAGTCGGATGGTCGTGTTGACAACATAATACGCGATGTACTAGCGATGTGGCACAAATCTTTCAACGGCAAATGTGTGGCCGCTCGAATCTTGAGAGTGCTCAGTCTCGCTGAAGTGCAAGCCAAAAGTATCAACTCTTGCTACTTGCTGTTGAACGCCTTAATCACCAGGTCATTGGGCTGCGCGCCCGCCGGCAGCAGCGTGAACAGCGTCGGGCGTCCATCGCTGTTCTGGGTGCGGATCATCGCCGTGTCGGCGGAGCCGGTGTCGGCGACCAGCAGCAGGTGCTCGTCGTTGGAGAGCGCCAGCGCGTCCGGCCGCGAGCCGGTGCGCACTGCCGCGGCCATCCGTCCGTCCTCGATGTCATAGACGCTCACCGAGTCCGCGCCGAAGTTGGTCACCCACAGGCTGGAGTTGTCGCCGCTTACCACCGCGCGCACCGGCTTCGAGCCGATGATGGTGGTGCTGGTCACCTCGTTGGTCCCGGTGGAGATCTCCGAGATGCTGTCGGAGTCAAAGTTGGTGGTGAAGATCTCTCCGCCATCCGGCTTCAGCGCCAGGTGTGTCGGCGTCTTACCCACGGAGAGGAAGCACAACAGCGCGTCCTTTTGTAGCGCGGGGTCCTGTTTGCCGCGGTAGGAGTCCGGCGCCGCGCCCAGTTGTACCACCATCACATGGTGCGAGCCCGAGCACGCCACAAAGGCCTTCGCGCCCGAGGGGGTATCGGACGTCGAGTTCGGCGCAATGACCACATCGGTCGCTCCGTCGCAGCCGGAGAACGCCGCGCGCAACTGCAGCGGGCTTTGCGCCGATGGCAGAATGCTGTATACCGAGATGCTGCCGGCCGCGCGGTTGCTCACCACCAGTGTGCGGTTGTCCGGCGACACGCGCACCACACCCGGCGCCTCGCCGGTCGCAGCGGCGGCGATCACCCGGCGCTTGTCCAGGTCGATCACGCTCACCGTATTCGAGCCGGAGTTCGCCACATAGGCGCGCTTGCCGTCCGGCGACACGGTCAGCGAGTAGGGCGTGTGCTGCACGCCGATGGTCGCGGCCACCTCATTCCGGGTGGTGTCGATCACCGAGATGGAGTCGCTGCCCGCGTTGGCCGCGTAGACCTCATCGCGCACCGGGTTCACCGCCATCCCGGTCGGCTGACGCCCCACCTGCAGCACGCGGTCCTGGCGCAGGTAGACGAGGTCCAGCACCGTCACCGTGCCTGCGCCGCCGTCGCTGATGTAGGCGAACTCGTGGTAGTTGTCCGGATAGCTGGGGAAGCGTCCACGCCGGCAGCCCAGCAGCGCCAGCGGCAACAGCAGCAGCACAGCGCGAAGCCGCGGACGGACGAGAAATTGAATCCTGGAGGTCACCACTCTGGAGTGTAGGTGCGCGACGTGCCTTGCGCAAGAAATCCCTCAAAGCTCACAAGCTCACGGCTCATAGCTCGACAAGAGCCAGGGTTACCGCCGGGTCTTACGCCACTGCACCGCGAGCCAGATCCCGTAGCCGAACTGCAGCAGCCACACCGCGCAGTAGGCAAAGACCAGGTGGCGCTGGGAGAGCGTATGGAAGGGAATCATCGCGCCTCCGGTGCTTCAGACAAGAATCCCAGAGCGTCGGCCTCGCTCTGCCGCTGCCGTCTCCGCTCAATCGCGTAGCGCAGCCCCAGCACAAAGGCCCCCCACATCGCCCATCCGGCCAGGTTCCACCACACCGCGGCGTACATGCCGGGGTCGATGCCGGAGTCTGCTCCGCCGCCAAAGACCGGCGCCGGATGCTGCGTCCGCCACCACCGGATGGACATGTAGCAGATGGGGATATCCACCGCCGCAAAGATCGCCAGCACCGCCGACACCATCGCCGTCTGGCCCATTGCCGAGAACTGACGTAGCAGCAAATAGCTCACATACAGCAGCCACAGCAGCAGGTAGGTGGTCAGGCGTGCGTCCCACGTCCACCAGATGCCCCAGGCCGCTCGCCCCCACAGCATCCCGGTCGCGAGTCCCACACTGGCATACAGCACGGTTAGCTCGGCGGAGGCCAGCGCAAAGGCGTCCGCTTTCAGTGCGCGGTTTTGATCTCTGCCGCGCCAGAACAGATACAGCAGCGATGCGCCGCAGTTGAGGTACGGAAACACAAAGCTCAGAATGGTATGCGGAAAGTGATAGAAGAAGACGCGGTACAGGTTGCCCATCGTCGCCTCGGTGGGCGCGGTCATGGCCTTGTAGAATCCCACGGCCAGCACAGCCAGCGTGAGCGCCAGCCACAGCAGCCCCCAGCCGCCGCGTCCAGCCCTTGATGTACTCTGCTCACTCACGATGTGCGTATCTCAGTCACCACTCGTTATCTTACCGCGTGCTTGGCCGGCGCAACTCTACGCCCGCCCGCTAATCGGCGGTCAGGATCGTATCAAACAGCAGCACGCACACCGTCGTAAACACCACATCGTAGGCAACCAGCAGCTTCAGCCACAGCGCCGGCTCGAACTCGCCGGTCAGCACTGCCGTCGTCGCCTGGATCATCGCCAGCAGCGCCGGCAGCGAGACGGGCAGCAGCACCAGCGGCAGCAGCGTCTCGCGGTTGCGGGTGCGCAGGCTCAGCGCGGCGAAGAACGTGCCGTTCACCACCAGCGCCCATGTGCCTAAAGGAAGAATCAGCAGCAGCTTCCACGTCTCGCCCAGCGGATGCAGGTTGTAGAACAGGACGAACACCAGCGACAGCGCCAGTTCGACCGCGGTCATCAGGATAAAGTTCGCCATCGCCTTGCCCACAAACAGCGCGGAGAGCGGCGCGGGCCCCAGCCGGTGTGCGTCCAGCACTCCGTTCTGGGTCTCCCGTGCCCAGCTCTGGTTTAGCGCGGTCATCGCCGCGAACAGCACGGCCACGCACATCAGGCCACCGCTAATCTGCCGCGCAATCGTTGGATACGCGGTCGGATCAAATGCCAGCGCAAACACGACCACGATCAGCAGCGAGAAGAACAGCATCCCGTTGATCGCGTCCTTCGACCGCCACTCCAGGCGCAGGTCCTTACGCAGATGCGCGCGCACATGAGCGGCGTAGCTCATCGCGCCCCCGCTCTCTCCACCACGGACGCCACGCTCCCCGCCAGCATGGTGATGGTCGTCCGCGCCAGCGGCTCGGCCAGTGCGGCCTGGTGCGTGGTCAGCATCAGCGTGCGTCTCGGTAAGCCCGCAAGGTACGCCAGCAGCCGGTCGATCATGCTGTGCGCCGAGCCGACATCGAGGTTGGAGAACGGCTCATCCAGCAGCAACAGCTCCGGCTGCGCCAGCAGCGCCCGCGCGAGGGATGCCCGCTGCCGCATTCCCTGCGAGAACTCACCCACGCGCCGCGGGTTTGCCGCATCCAGTCCCACCGCGCGCAGCGCCTCCGCCGCAATGTGCTCCAGCGCAGCACGCTCTCCCAGCTCATGCAGTCCGGCGAAGTAGATCAGGTTCTCCATCCCGGTCAGCTCGTCGTACAGCATGGTCGCGTGGCCCATCACGGAGACGCGCCCGCGCTGCGCCTGAGGCCTCTCGCCGAAGACTTCCACGGTGCCGCGGCTGGGTGCAGCGAGTCCCGCGATGACCTTCAGCAGCGTGCTCTTGCCCGCGCCGTTCTCGCCCAGCAGCACCACGCTCGCGCCCGCGGCCAGTGTGAGGGAGACCTCCCGCAGAGCCACAAAGCTTCCATACAGCCGCGAGACACGCTCCAGCCGCACCGCCGTCCCAGGCAGTGGATCCAGCGAAGCTTCGTCTTGTTGTAGTGCCACGCTCATGGGCTCGGTGGGCTCCCTGCGAGTATAGTTCGCTCACCCTTCAGGCTTTTTACTTCCTCCGCGCCCTTTGCGTTTTTCCATTGCGTCCATTGCGTTCGTCTTGCCTCTTGACGCTGCCCACGCCGCTGTGGAAACCGCAGTCTTGCAACTCCCGCCCCAAAATGATACAAACGAGGTATTCCATCCGCTTCGGCGGGTCGAATTTCATGCAGAGTGGTTGAGGGACGAGCCCTTTGACGCCACGACAACCGGACAGAACAGGGTACCGGTGTCAACTCTCTCCTGGAAACGGGGCACATGAGATTCGGTGGCGGCAGGCACGCATCCAAGCCTGCAGGTCACGACTCTCTGTACCTCCACCCAGACATTTGAGAGAGCGGCTTCCAAGGCGCAGCACCCCTCCGCCCAACGGAGTCGATCGATGGTGTCTTCCTGTACGGCGCAAGGAACAAAGTATGAGCTGCGCTGCAACGAGTGCGGCAAAAGCTACGGCAACCAGCCGCTCTCCGGCTGCCCTGACTGCCTGGCTCCATTGGAGCTTCACTTCGATCTAGACTCCGTCCGCGGCCGCTTCACCCGCGAGAGCGTCGCCGCCGGCCCCGCCAGCATCTGGCGCTACAGGGAACTTCTCCCCGTACCGGAAGGCTTTCAACCTGACCTTCCCGTGGGCTTTACGCCGCTGCTGCGCGCCAACGCGCTGGGCCGTCGCATTGGAGCCGACAACCTCTACATCAAGAACGACGCCGTCTGCTTTCCCACGCTTAGCTTCAAGGACCGCGTGGTTGCGGTCGCGCTGGCCAACGCACAGGCCTTCGGCTTCACCACGGTCGGCTGCTCGTCCACCGGCAACCTCGCGAACTCGGTCGCCGCGCAGGCCGCGCGCCTCGGCCTCAAGGCCTGCATCCTGGTGCCCTCGGACCTCGAGCCCGCAAAGATCCTCAACACCCTCGTCTACGGTGCGCGACTCGTCCGCATCGACGGCAACTACGACCACGTCAACCGCCTCTGCACGCTGATTGCAGACGAGTACCGCTGGGGCCTGGTCAACGTGAACCTTCGCCCCTACTACGCGGAGGGTTCCAAGACCGTCGGCTATGAGATCGCCGAGCAGCTCGGCTGGCGTCTGCCGGACAACGTCGTCGTCCCCATGGCCGGCGGCTCGCTCATTC
>Ga0302270_10004306_pt1 | contig 13310 bp, 10 predicted proteins | sample III_Bog_E2_3_FD_198773 | JGI IMG/M metagenome (GOLD analysis project Ga0302270, IMG submission 198773) | Peat permafrost microbial communities from Stordalen Mire near Abisko, Sweden - III_Bog_E2_3 | ecosystem: Environmental > Terrestrial > Soil > Wetlands > Peat | place: Sweden: Abisko... | reverse complement strand
GGACCTGCTCAAGGCCAACGGAATCCAAATCAGCATGAGCCGCAAAGGTAATCCGTGGGACAACGCGGCCTGCGAGTCGTTCATGAAAACGCTGAAGTACGAAGAGGTTTTGCGCAACGAATATCGCGACCTGGCCGAGGCCTTCGCCTCGATCCCCGAGTTCCTCGAAAAGGTCTACAACCAGAAACGCCTGCACTCGGCGCTTGGCTATCTGCCGCCCGTTGAGTTCGAGGCCCAACTGGAAAACCAAAAGATGGAGGCCGCTGCGCGGCAGCTTGTTGCGTGAGTTTTCACAGGCATGGGGAATCTATCGGTCCGATGTCGAAATGAAAAACCGGGAGCAGCATCTGTCCGCCGCTCCCGGCGCTCATCGGCGTCGATGAGTTCCTGCCGGATATTCCTTGGCGGGTTGCTCTCCAGCAGAGCCCGCCTCCGCTTCACCGGCCGGCATCAGAATGCGATAAAGTGGTCTTGCCGGTCGAGATTTTTGCAGCGAACGGCGAATAGAGTCTTAACTGTTTGTCTCAGCCAAGGGGGCAACCCCATATCCCACCTTAACCGATTCGCAAACAGCCGCGAATCGGCGAAGGTGGGGCACCCGCCTCTCTCGGTCACCCGCCTCTCTCGGTCACCCGCCTCTCTCGGTCACCCGCCTTTGTGGAACACCCGCCTTTGTGGAACACCCGCCTTTGTAGCTACCGGTACAATCTCTCCCATGGCCTACTGGTACCGGCGGGTTTTCCTGCTGGCGATTCCGCTCATCCTCTCCAACCTGACCCAGCCGCTGCTTTCGACCGTGGACACCGTGCTCTCCGGCCATCTGCCGGGGCCGGCGGCGCTGGGCGGAGTGGCCGTGGGCGGCATCTTTTTCAATGCCGTCTTCTGGACCTTCGGCTTTCTGCGCATGAGCACCACGGGCCTGGTGGCCCAGGCGCACGGCGCGCGCGACCATCAAAGCCTGCGACTGCACTTTGCCCGCGCCCTGCTGTCGTCCGTGGCCATTGGAGCCGTGGTCCTGGCGCTGCGGGGGCCGCTGATCTCGCTTTCCATAGCCCTGCTCGGCGCCGGGCCTGAGGTAGCGCGGAACGCGGCCGTCTACTGCCACATTCGCATCTGGTCGGCCCCGGCGGCACTGGCCAACTATGTAATTCTGGGCGTCCTGCTGGGCCGGCAGCGGGCCCGTACCGCCCTGGCCGTGCAGGCCGCCATCAACGCCGTCAACGTGGCCGTCGCCCTGTGGCTGGTGATGCGGCTCCACTGGGGCGTGGCCGGCATCGCCACCGCCACCCTGACCGCCGACTGGGCCGGCCTGTTCCTCGGGCTGGCCATTCTCATGCAATCGAGAATGCTCTCCGCCAGCCCATCCGGCGAAACTAGCCGGGTGGGCTGGCACGAGCTGGCCGACGCCCCCAGCCTGCGCCGCCTGTTTGCGCTCAATCGCGACATTCTGCTGCGCACCCTGAGCCTGGTGGCGGCTTACGCCTGGTTTACCCGCTCCGGAGCGCGCGCGGGCGACGCCATTCTGGCCGCCAACGCCGTGCTCCTGAACCTGCACGGCCTCGCCTCCTATGCGCTGGACGGCTTTGCCAACGCGACCGAGGCGCTGGTGGGCGAGGCCATCGGCGCTCGCCGCCTGGGCGACTATCGCGCCGTCCTGCGCGCCTCGACTGTCTCGGCTGGCGTCGTGGCCGCATTGATTTCCCTCGCCTACCTGGCCTTCGGCGGCGAACTCATCCGCCTCTTCACCAATCAGGAAGCGGTGCGGCTGCTGGCCCTCCGCTACCTGCCCTGGACGGTGGCCATGCCGCTGGTCGCGGTGTGGGGATTTCAGTTGGACGGCATCTTCATTGGCGCAACCGGAGCCCGCCAGTTGCGCGACTCCATGGTGATCTCGTTTGCCGGCTACCTGGCGCTGGCCGTGGTGCTGGAACGATGGTTTGGCAATCACGGCCTGTGGTTCGCCTTCTGCTGCTTCATGGCGCTGCGCGGAGTGACCCTGGGCCTGCGCCTGCCCAGCATCGAGAAGAGCTTTAGTGCGCCTGAGGCTGTAGTCGCCTAGGGAAATCCAAGAGCAGGAGCAGGCTGAGCGGCCGGTGCGGGACGCGGCCTCGACCGTGTGGCCCATCCTGTATCCTCAAGCTAGAGGTCTCCGCCTGTGCGCCGGCTCGACTTGCTGACGCGCTCGCCGGCTATCCCCTAACCTATGCGCTATACGACACAGTTTTTGCTATCGGCCATGGCGGCGGAGCAGTTTCCCGCGCCGGATGTGCCGGAGATTGCCTTTCTGGGCCGCTCGAACGTGGGCAAATCGAGCCTGCTGAACGAACTGGTGGGCGAGAAGGCGGCCAAAGTCTCCTCGACGCCGGGCCGCACGCGGGCCATCAACTTCTTTGCCCTGCTGGACCCCGGCCAGCGGCCGAAGCTGGTGTTCGCCGACCTGCCCGGCTACGGCTACGCCAAGATTTCAAAGTCGATTTCTGCCGGCTGGCCGGCCTTCATCGAACCGTACCTCTCCATTCGCTCGACGCTCAAGCTGTGCGTATGCCTGGTGGACTCGAATGTGCCGGCGCAGGACAGCGACCGGCAGTTGATCGACTGGCTCCGGGCCGAGGGCCGGGAGATTGCCGTGGTGGCCACCAAGATCGACCGGCTGAGCGGCAACGAGCGCACCCGCAATCTGCTGGCTCTCAAGGAGGGGCTGGAACTGGATGAGCTGCTGCCCATCTCGGCCAAGACGGGCTACGGGGTGAAGGAACTCTGGACCCGCATTGAAGCGGCCGGGGCGCCTGCGGTGCAGCCAATCTCGCTGTAAGAGGTTCGTGGCACCTGCGGTGCGGCGGCGTTGCTGTGAGAGGTTCGTGGTTTCCCTGGTCCCCAAAAGCTAGGGTGTTCAGTTCCATGACATCCTTTACACATTGTCTCTGGAGATTGTCTGGAGACAAAATGTAAACCATGTCCCGGCACTTGACAGCGAGGCATGGGGCACCCGGCACCCGGCGGATTGCGCTACCCGGTGGATGCGGGTGGTTCGCCGCTTGGAAAATCCAGCGATTGTCCCTCCGGCGCAAAAATCTCCACCGCAACGCCAAGCTGTGCCTGCTCGGCCAGGGCGGCGAAGTTCGCTGCAGCCTTCTGATTGCAGCGCAGCAGGCGCATGCCCTGGGCCAGCCGGCCCAGGTAGCGGGGGGCCAGGCGCAGCCAGCGGCGGGCCTGCCCGTCCTCGGGGCCGAGGCAATCGGCGGCCATGGCGTCGAGTTTGGGAAGCCACCGGGCCGGGGCCGCGGGCACGCTGAAGGCGACCAGAAACTCTCTGCCATTTCCGCTTCGCGGCGGCTCCGCGGCAGCCGCGGGCCGAAGCAGGTCGGGGGCGACGCCGCGCCGCCGCATCTCGCCGGCGAAATCGGCTTCGGAGGCGCCCGGCGCGAGCGCCACCGCCACCGCCACCGTCTGCCGCTGGCGAAGCTCATTTTTGAGGATGCGCAGGGCCTCGTCGAGGGAGGTCACCAGAAAGTCCACCACCCCGTCGCGGATGGCCTGCTTCCGCGCCATGGGGTCGGCTGAGGCGGTGAGCGTGGCGGCGCCGGCGATGTTGGCGGCGACCACCATGGCGCGGCCCGCGGTGTCCAGTTCTCCGGCATAGAAAAGTTTGCCGCCCAGGCTGGGCTCGGGGCCGGGGTTGGCGGCGGAAATCAGGCCCGCGTAGAACCGCTCAACCTGGGAGATGAACGCGAATGCGGGAGGCAGGGTCGGGTGGGTTGGCATGGGTTTGTCAGGCCGCGGTGGGGCGGGTTGGCGCAGTGGAGGCCGCGCCTTTCAAAAATCCGAATTTTGCGTTGGGTGCGCGGTTCGGCGCCTGACCGTTCCGCACCGCCATGTCGCGCGCCTACCAGGAGGAGTAGGGCTGGCCGTCGGAGCCCATCTCCTGGGCGCCGGAGTGGACATCGTCGATTCCGGGGTCGGTCTGGTCCACGGAGTGCAGGGAATCGCTGGTGTCGGTGACCCAGGTTTCCTTGCTGTGGGTCATGGGGTCCTCGGGGATGGCTTTCAGGTAGCCGTCTGTGATCAGGTCGTCGAGCGACTGCGGCGCCTTCTGCTTATCCATGGTGTAGGAGTCGATGGCCTCGCGCAGCACGTGCAGGTCTTCCTTGAGCACGGCTTCCCGGGCCTGCTGGATGGCGGCGGCGAAGCGGGGTATGGCCACCGCGGCCAGTACGCCGATGATGGCCATGACGATCATCAACTCGATCAGCGTAAAGCCCAAGTCTTGTTTGGGAATCCTGCGCACTGAAACCTCTATTTCCAGCGGGGTTAGCGGAGTTTGCTGCGCTTCGCGCGTGTTAGTGGAGTTGATCTCGCTCATACGCCAACCTGGTTGAACCCGCTTGCTGCTAACACCGCTATCACCGCTAACTTCGCCAACGCCGTTCGCCGCCTACCAGTCCGAATACTTGGTGCCGTCCAGGGCGGTGCCCATGGACTTCGAATATACGTCGAATACGCTCTGGCCGCCATAGGAGTCCGAGGTGGGATCGTCCTGCATGGAGCGCAAGCCCCACTCGGCCTTGCCGGTCATCGGGTCCACCGGAATGTGGCGCAGAAACTTCACCTTTTTGCCTTGGACGTCGACGCCGTTGACCAGCGTCTCCAGGTCGGGCGGATAGCCCTGGCTGTCCACCTTGATCTGGAAGGCGTTGCGGTCGGCTGCGTCCTTGTAGTGGTCGATGGCGTCGCGCATCATCCACAGGTCGTAGTGGAGCATGCGCTCGTTCTGGCGCTTCACGACGAAGTTCGTCACCGGGATCGCCGCCGAGGCCAGGATGGAGAGGATGGCCACGGTCACCATCAACTCGACCAGGGTGAGTCCCCGCTCTCTGGCGGCGCGAATGCGGATTGGCCGGGATTGCTTCATGGCCTCCTCAGTCTACTGCGCAACGATGCTGACCCGTGAGCCGGCGGGCGGCGGCTGCCCTGGAGAACTGGCTGCCGGCGCGGGCCGGGTAATGGCGATGGCGCTCTCTCCAGCCACCTTGGCCTGAAAGCTTAAGACGCAGACCACGCCGATTCCGCTCACCCCGGCCGCGCCCGGCGGGCGGGCGGCGTTGATGGTGATGGAGCCCGGGCCGTCGTCGCGATGGACCAGGGCTACGGCCTGGCCGTCGCGGCTGAGGAAGTCTCCGCTCTCCACGTTGACCAGCGAAAGCCTGGCCGGGTCGTACTGAATCTGCATGGGGACCGAGGAGATGTCGCTCGCTCCGCTGAGCATGACCGGCACCTTGAAAGTGGCGCCGACGGCCACCGGACCGGGTGTGGGAGTGAGCGCCAGGCTCATCGGCGCGGCCTGTTGCGGCGCCTGCTGGGCCGCGGGCGGGGGGATGCTGCCGTTGTTTTGGGCCGCCGCTCTCAGTTCGGCCATGGCCGCCGGAGCCGCCGCCTGGGCGGTCTGGCCGGGAAGTGCGCCGATGCCGGGACGGAGGCTCGATTGCGGACGCCCGGGAAGAGCTGCCGGCGCGGTCGCGGGTGTTGTGCCAGCGCCCTCGGCCGGAACATGGCGCAGCTCGATCGAGGTGCCCACGCCGGTGTCGATGGTGCGCAGGTTGACCGAGTCCAGCGTTTGCGAGCGGACAATGTGAGGCACCACCACGAAGACGATTTCGTCGTCGGTAATGGTGTGATCCCTGGAGCCGAAGACATACTTCAGAATCGGAATCGAGCTCAGGCCGGGGATGCCGTTGAGACTGACCTGATCCTGCTTGTCCTGAATGCCGCCGAGGATGTTGGCCTCGCCCTCGCGCAGGCGGATGACCTGGTCGACGACGCGCTGGCTCAGGATGGGCTCGGTGACGGTGGGCGTCATTTCGATATTCACACCCACGTCCTGGTACTGGAACTGGGTATTGACCAGCGAGCTGACCACCGCGGTGGCGGCGCCGGTCTGGTAGGAGCCGGTGGCGATGGGGATGCGCGAGCCAATTTTCATGGTCGCCTTTTGCTGGTCGGTGGCGCGGATGCGGGGATTCTGGAGCACCTTGGTGTTGGAGTCGGTGAGCAGGAGGTTGAGGGTGGCCGAGCCCACGGTCACCGCAAAATCCGAAGCCTTGAGGTGCGCCAGGTCGTAGAGAGTGGGGGACGTGGTGGAGGAGGTACTGGAAGAGGAGCTGGAAGTGTTGGTGGTGCTGCTGGGCGCCTGCAAGGCGAGGCCGACGCTGCTGGGCCAACTGATGCCCAGGGACTTTTCCCAGTTTTTGCTGACCTCGAGGACGGCGATGTCGACGACCACCTCGGGACGCGCCTTATCGAGATCGTTGACCAGCTTTTGCGCCAGCAGCAGCTCGTCGGGCGTAGCCCGCATGACGATGGCGTTCTGGCTGGGGACGCCGTAGACCTTGGTGTTGGGCAGGACGTTGCGGATGGCGGTCTGCACATCGGTGAGGTCGTTCTGCTGCCAGGCGTTGGAGAGGTAGAAGGTTTGAACCGCCTGCTCATCCAGCTCGGTGCGCTTGGCGCGGGTGTTCTGGGCCACGAAGATGGTGTTTTCGGTGACCGGGCGCCAGAAGGTGTTGGACATGGTGCCGACGATGCGCAAGGCGTCCAGCAGCGAGACGTTGTTCAGGTCCACCTGCACCCGCTTGGAGGTGTAGTCGGGGTCGAAGAGGACGTTGATTCCGGCCGCCCTGCCCACGGCCTGGTAGATCACCTTGGCGTCTTCGGACATGTGCAGGGTGAGCGGCTCGTTGGACATCGGCTTGAGGGTGGCCGGGGCGCCCATGGAGTTGATTTCCTCCTGGTTGCCGGCCGATTCCTGGATGCTGGTTTCGGTGGTCAGGGTCGCCTCGCCGTGCTTTTTTCTGACCCTGGCGATCTCCTGCTGGGCGGCCTCATTGCCGGGGTCGATCTCGGCGGCGTGCAGGAACTCGGCCAGCGCGTCCTGTTCGTTGCCGCCCTCGAGCAGCTTTCGGCCCTTGGTCATGTGCATGGACCCGGCGGTCACGCGCACGCGGTAGAGGGCGGTGCGATAGCGCAGGTCCTTGGGGTCTTTGGCGTAGGCCTTTTGAAACAGGTCAAAGGCGGCGTCGTAGTCCTCGCGGGCCTCGGCGGTTTCGCCGCGCTTGAAGAAGGTGTTGGCCGATTCGGCGCGCAGCACAACCGTGGCCGGGCCGAAGACGGCCAGGGCGGCAAAAAGCGTAATCCAGAAAGCGGCTCCCGAGAAAATGGATCTGGAAAGAACGGATCCAGACGCAGCCGGAGCGAAAGCGCGGCGGTTCATCGAACTCCCAGGCGTCACGGCCGGCCCGCACTGCGCACCGAACCCCTGCGGGCTGCCTTGGCGGCCCCTGACGCAATTCCTGTTGATGGTATTCCCCATCCAACGATGCCCCATTTTAGCAAAGCCCCGCAGTTCGGCGGCGCTGGGCCGCATGAATGCTACGATTGAGATTCGAGGTTGCTTGCCGATGGCGCGCCAAACCAGCCACGTAATTGTTCCCCAGGCCCCGTCGGGCCCGGCCAAGCCGGCCAAGCCGCGCGACCCTGTGGCCAGCGGCGAGCGGGACGCGGCGCATAATCGCATGGCCAGCCACAACTACTTCATCCTGGAGAGGTATGAGGCGGGCGTGGCGCTGCGCGGGACGGAGGTCAAGTCCATTCGCGAGGGCCAGGCCAATCTGAAGGATTCCTACGGCCTCATCAAGGATGGCGAGGCGTTTCTGCTCAACGTGCATATCGGTCCCTACTCCCACGGCAATATCGCCAACCATGACGCCACGCGGACGCGCAAGCTGCTGCTGCATCGCGAAGAGGTTCGCAAGCTACTCTCCAAGACGCAGATCAAGGGTCACACGCTCATCCCCACCCGGCTTTACTTTCGCAACGGGCGGGTAAAGTGCGAACTGGCCGTGGCCAAGGGCAAGCAGGACTGGGATAAGCGGGAGACGGAAAAGAAGCGGGAAGGCGACCGCGAGGCCCGGGCCGCGGTGAACGCCAGCAAGCACCGCATGGGGCGCTGAGGGAGCTGTTTCGGGCTCCGCTCTGCTTTCGTAGGTCCAATTGATCCAATCTGAACTGAACGCGTCTGAACCAGGCGCCGGGCGCCCTTGACGCGCCTCCGCCCCGGCGCGCGCAGGTCCGCGCGCCGGGGCGGGGCTTCTGGCAGGTCCCCGAGCCAAAACGGGAAGCCGCCAGTCTGGCCTGTGAGCTTTTCGCGCCGTGGTTGCGCGCCCCGGTGGTTGCCGAGGGCGCGCAGGGGGATCGGTTTTACTCGACGACGGGGCCGAAGGTGACGCCGGCCGGGGCGTTGAGGGTGGTGGTGGCACCCACCAGGAAGGTGGAAGGCGCGGGTCCGCTGGTGGTGGGCGCCAGTTGGGACTTGGCGAAGTCGGCGATGCCGAAAGGCGCCGCCGAGCTGGCCGCGGCCAGGTCGCCCAGGTTGTCGAAGGCGATGCCATTGGGGGCCACCAGGGTCTGGTTGGTCTGGACGGCGACGCTGGAGAGGGTGATGGACGGGGTTGGAGTGCCTCCGGCGGCGAGCTGCGTGGGAGTGAACTCGACCAGGGTGTTGGGCGGATTGGCGTTGCTGGACCACAGGTCGCCGTTGGAGTCGAAGGCCAGGGCCCAGGGAGCCTGGATGGAGCCAGCGCCGTCGTCGGTGAGAGTGACGTCGGGCGCGAGGGTAACGGAGCTCGCGGTCGTGGGCAAATTGGCAGCATTGAAGCGGTAGATGGTGGTGGAGCCGTTGTTGGCGACGTAGAGGTTGCCGGTGGCGTCGAAGGCGATGCCCAGCGGGCCGTTGAAAGCCGGATTGGAAGCGAGGGCGATGAAGGGCCGGGCGTTGGGGCTGGGCGAGGCAAGCAGGGTGGGTGTGAAGACGAAAACGGCGTTGCTGCCGTTGTCGGAGACCCAGAGGTTGCCGGTGGCGTCAAAGACAGCCTGCTGGGGGAAGGTGAAGTTGGTGGAGTGGATGACGATGGCGGGAGAAGGGTTGTTGACCTTCCCCAGGTTGGCAAGCTGGGCGGCGGTGAACTCGAGGAGTGCGGGCTGGACCGTGCCGCCGCCGGCTACGGTGCCGCCGTCGATGACCCAGAGATTGCCGGTGGCGTCAAAGGTGACTCCCTGGGGAGCGCCGAAGGCGGCGGAGTTGATGGCCAGGTGGGGTGCGGGGTCGCTGACGCCGGCCGCCAACTGCGCGGGGATGAACTCGACGACATTGGCGCCGTTGGCGACCCAGAGGGCCTTGTCGAGGACCGGGGTGGGGGTGGTTGTGGTGGTCTTGACGGTGCTGGTTCCGCCGCAGCCGATGGCCAGGGTGAGGGCCAGCGGGGCGATGAGGGCGAGTGCGCCTTTCAGCAGGGTTTCAGGCTTGCGGTTGGCAAAGTGCAGGGCGTGCCGGAAGGCGCGGGTGTTGGGGGTCATTGCAGTCTCCATGGGCTGAGGCCTGGGGATTTTGGGGGGCCTCTGTGATGGTTAGCGACAGAAAAACGGGAACTCCCTCATGGGCGCGAGTTTTTTCTGTCTTTTCTTGCGGGGGAACGGGGTCGGGGGAGGGGGCGAAGGGTGGGCCGGGGGAGTCCAACCTGCCGCTCTTTGCGCTGAAGGATCAAGGAAACCGCAAAGTTCCGGTGGCGGCCTATTCTCTCAGGCGCACTCCCGAGTGAAATAATGGGACCCATGCGGACCCAACTGACTTTCGCCCCTCTAGCCGGAATCGAGACTGAACTGCTGGCCGTTCTGGCCGCCGACACCCAAACCGCCAAAGGGCCCGACGCCAAACCATTTCCCGTGCTGCTGACCTCGGACTCCGCGGTCGAGGCTGCTGTCGCCGCCGTGCTGGCCAGCGGGGAATTCAAGGCCGGCGCCAATGAAACGCTGCTGCTGCACGCGCCGGCCGGCCTGATGGCCAAGCGCCTGCTGATCGTGGGCCTGGGCAAGCAGGCCAAGGTCACGGCCAACTCCGTTCGCTCGGCCGCCGGCACCGCGGTTCGCTTCGCCAAGCCGCGGGGCATCCGCGAAGTGGCTCTGTCGCTGCCGGAACTGCAAGAGGTTCCGCCCGCGCCAGGCGCAAGGGCTGCCGTCGAGGGCGCGCTGGTGGGCGACTTCGATCCCGACACCTATCGCAGCGACCGCAAGGACCTGAGCGTCGAGTCCTTTACCCTGGCCGCTTCCGCAGCGGAAGACCAGGCAGCCCTGAAGGCGGCCTTTGCCGAGGGCGTCATCGTAGGCGAGAGCCAGAACTTCACCCGTACGCTGGTGAACGAGCCGGGCAACAAGCTGACGCCCACCATCCTCGGCCAGAGAGCCGCGCAGATGGCCGCCGAAGTGGGCCTGGGCTGGGAGGTGCACTCCACCGAAAAGCTCCACGAGCTGAAGATGGGCGCTTTCTGGAGCGTTTCGCAGGGCTCCGAGGAGCCGCCGGCGCTGATTGTGCTGCGATATGAGCCGGAAGGGGTGACCGACGGTCCGATTCTGGGGTTGGTGGGGAAGGGAATCACCTTCGACTCGGGCGGCATCTCGCTGAAGCCCGGCGACAACATGGAAAAGATGAAGTACGACATGGCGGGTGGCGCGGCGATGATTGGCGCCATGCGCGCCATTGCGTTGCTGAAGCCGCGGGTGCGCGTCATCGGAGTGGTTTGCGCCGCTGAAAACATGCCCGACGGCAAGGCGCAGAAGCCCGGCGACGTGCAGATCGCCATGTCGGGGAAATCGATCGAGATCATCAACACCGACGCCGAGGGTCGGCTGGTTCTGGCCGACGGGCTCACCTACGCCCGGCAGCTTGGCGCGACGCACCTGATTGACGCCGCCACCTTGACCGGGGCCTGCGTCGTGGCGCTGGGCATGATCACGGCCGGGGGCTTCTCGAACGACGACCAGATCTGGGGCAAGTTCGAGGGCGCGCTGGCTACTTCAGGCGAGAAGTTCTGGCGGCTGCCGCTGGGCGAGGAGTACGCCGAGATGATCAAGAGCGACATCGGCGACATCAAGAACACCGGCGGGCGCTGGGGCGGCGCAATCACCGCCGCCGAGTTCCTGAAGGTGTTTGCCGAAGACACGCCGTGGATTCACCTCGACATCGCGGGGCTGGCCTGGGTGGAAGATTCGAAGCCTTACATCGCCAAAGGGCCCAGCGGCGTCGCGGTGCGGTCGATTCTGGAGTGGGTGAGGAGCTACTAGGTCTGTGACCGCATGATTTTGTCGCCTTCCCACCCATTCCGCGATGAAGCTGCGGAATGGATGGGGCACCCAAGTTGGGATAGCTTCAAGCGGTCAGAGAACCGGGGGATTTTTCCTGGTGGTGTAGAGTACTGCCGTGGACCGGGAGGTCCGCGGCACAGCCGGCCGGGAGGCCGGCGCTACCTTGCGATAGGCACTAAAAAAGGCCCTGCTCTGGTGAGCAGGGCCTTTCTAAGATGAAACGGAAATCAGTGCGGTTCGTTTAGTGTTTTTCAGAGGCGGTGGCCAGCTTGGCTTCGGCTTCGGAGATGACGCGGAGGGCCTCGGTGTAGGCGTCTTCGCTGTCACCGGCTTCCTTCCACTCCTTGAGGCCGCGGCCCAGTTGCTGCTGGGCGCGGGGCACATCGATCTCCTCGGGCTTGAGGGCGTCGGAGGCCAGGATGGTGACCCGGTCGGGCAGAACCTCGACAAAGCCCCAACTGACGTTGTAGGTCTGGTCGCCGTCCGGTCCGCCGTGCAGGGTCACGTCGCCCGCGCCCAGCTCGGCCACCAGCGGCGCGTGGCCGTAGAGCACTTCCATGTAGCCGTTCTTCGCCGGCAGCTCGACGGCGGAGGCCGGGTGGTCGAAGAGGGTGCGCTCCGGCGTGACCAGCCGTACGCGGAGTTGATTTGTCTCGTCTGCCATAGAATCCCTTCAGTGATCGGTTGTCAGTTGTCAGTCGTCAGTTAAAGACCGTCTACCGCGCCTCGCACTAACTGACCACTGACAACTGAACACTGACAACTGTCTTTACACCGACGCTTTGAGCTTTTCGGCGGTTTCCAGCACTTCCTCGATGGCGCCCTTCATGTAGAAGGCCTGCTCGGGGATGTCGTCGTACTTGCCCGAGATGATCTCCTTGAAGCTGCGCACGGTGTCGGCGACCTTCACATACGCTCCGGGGATGCCGGTGAACTGCTCGGCAACATGGAACGGCTGCGAAAGGAACTTCTGCACCTTGCGGGCGCGGGCCACGGTGAGCTTGTCTTCTTCCGACAACTCGTCTATGCCCAGAATGGCGATGATGTCCTGAAGGTCCTTGTAGCGCTGCAAGATGCGCTTGACGCCCTGGGCCACGTCGTAGTGGTCCTGGCCCACGATGCGCGCGGAAAGAATGCGCGAGGTGGAGGCCAGCGGATCGACGGCGGGGTAAATGCCGAGTTCCGACAGCGGGCGGCTGAGCACGGTGGTCGCGTCCAGGTGAGCAAAGGTGGTGGCCGGAGCCGGATCCGTTAAGTCATCAGCCGGCACGTAGACTGCCTGGACGGAGGTGACGGAACCCTTGCTGGTGGAGGTGATCCTCTCCTGCAATTCGCCCATTTCCGTGGCCAGGTTGGGCTGGTAGCCCACGGCCGAAGGCATGCGGCCGAGAAGCGTGGAAACCTCGGAGCCGGCCTGGGTGAAGCGGAAGATGTTGTCGATGAAGAGCAGCGTGTCGGAGCCTTCGACGTCGCGGAAGTATTCGGCGACGGTCAGAGCGCTGAGGGCCACGCGCAGACGGGCTCCAGGCGGCTCGGTCATCTGGCCGTACACTAGAGCGCATTTGGAGTTGGCCCAGTCGCCGGGCTTGATGACGCCGGACTCGGACATCTCGAGCCAAAGGTCGTTGCCCTCGCGGGTACGCTCGCCCACGCCGGCAAACACCGAATAGCCGCCGTGGTTCTTGGCCACGTTGTTGATCAGTTCCATGATGACGACCGTCTTGCCCACGCCGGCGCCGCCGAAGAGGCCGATCTTGCCGCCCTTCAAAAAGGGCTGGATCAGATCGATGACCTTGATGCCGGTCTCGAACATCTCCTCGTGGGTGGACTGCTCGTCGAACAGGGGGGCGGGGCGATGGATAGGCATGCGGCCCTCTTCGCCGATGGGGCCCAGCTCGTCGACCGGCTCGCCGATGACGTTGATGACGCGGCCCAGCGTCTGCTTGCCCACCGGCACGCTGATGGGGCCGCCGAGGTCGATGGCCTTCATGCCGCGCACCATGCCTTCGGTGCCTTCCATGGCCACGGTGCGCACGCGGCCTTCGCCCAGGTGCTGCTGCACCTCGAGAATGACCGATATGGGCGTGGGCACGGTGAAGCCCTCGCTGGTGACGCGCAGCGCC
>Ga0302270_10004291_pt1 | contig 13334 bp, 7 predicted proteins | sample III_Bog_E2_3_FD_198773 | JGI IMG/M metagenome (GOLD analysis project Ga0302270, IMG submission 198773) | Peat permafrost microbial communities from Stordalen Mire near Abisko, Sweden - III_Bog_E2_3 | ecosystem: Environmental > Terrestrial > Soil > Wetlands > Peat | place: Sweden: Abisko... | reverse complement strand
TAATCAACGGAAAACTTGTCTACGAGTTCGATCGCACGCTCGAGGACCAGAAGAGCGCCTGAATCGACAGCTGAATTCCCGCTCGAGGCAATTCTTCTCTTCGCACCGTCTCCCGATTTCGACACCCAGTTGCGTACTCCGCCCGGCGGTTGTATCCTCGTGTCTTCTACGGGAGAACGTTTACTCAGATGACTCAAAGTTCCGCTTCGCGCCGCAAATTCCTCAAGACCTCTGCCCTCGCCGCATCCGCACTCGCGCTCCGCTCATCGTCGCTGTCCTCGCAGTCCGGCCAGGTCGATGCGCAGATTGAGGTCATGCCCTCTGAAGTCATTGGAACCATCTCGCCTGAAATCTATTCGCACTTCATCGAGCAACTCGGTGGCGTGATTTACGACGGTGTCTGGGTCGGCGAGAGCTCCAGCATTCCTAATCAGGGCGGCATTCGCACAGCATTTATCGAGATGATGCGCGCCGTGCAGGCCCCAGTCCTGCGCTGGCCCGGTGGTTGCTTTGCCGACTCTTATGACTGGCACGACGGCCTTGGCCCGCACGGCAAGCGTCCCGCCCGCGCCGGCTTCTGGGACCAGCAGGATTCCAATCATTTCGGCCTCCATGAATTCATGCGTACGTGCCGCCTCATCGGCTGCAAGCCCTACCTGGCCGCCAACGTCCGTACCCAGCCTGCGCGCGATTTCTACCAGGAGATCGAATATTGCAACGCGCCCGCGGGCGACCTTCCTTCCAATTCTGCCGCTCCGCCTGAACCCGATGCGCTCGCCCTCCAGCGCGAAGCAAACGGAGATCGCGATCCCTTCAAGGTTGATCTGTGGGGTGTCGGAAACGAGAGCTGGGGATGCGGTGGAAACATGACCCCTGAGGAATACGCGGCCGTCTTCCGCCGTTACACCGCCTGGGTTCCCAACTACGGCAAAAATCCCCTCCGTTTTGTCGCGGTCGGTCCCAATGGCGACGACATCGATTGGACCACTCGCCTCTTCAAGGCGCTGTATGAAAACCCCGAGCGGCGCCATCTATGGGGGCTTTCCGTCCACTACTACACTTCAGGCAGCGCTCAAAAATTTGCCGAGGGCGATGCGCTCAACTTTACCGACGATGAACACTACGACCTGCTGACCCGCGGCTCGCTCATGGAGAAAATTGTCACCGACCACTGGACAGCCATGGGCAATCTGCCGGGCCAGCCAAAGAGTCCTGGCCAACCGGATGTGAAGCTGGTCGTCGACGAGTGGGGAGCCTGGTACAACAAGAACAGCGCTCTCGGCCCCGAGTACAACCTCTCGCAACAGTCCACAATGCGCGATGCGCTTCTCGCTGCCATTACCTTCAACATTTTTCAGCGCCACGCTGATAAGGTCGCCGTCGCTGCCGTTGCGCAGTCGGTCAACTGCCTCCACTCTCTCCTGCTTGCCAAAGGCGACAAGACCACCCTCACGCCCACCTTCCACGTCTTCAAAATGTACCTGGCCCATCGCGGAGCGCAATCGGTCCGTGCTGAATTCTCCGCGCAGCCCATTCCCAATCCGCTCGGCAACACGGCCATCCAGGTGGGCGGAAACAGTTATATCGGTGCGCTTCCCCCGGTCAAGACTCTTGCGGGTCTCAGCGGCTCTGCATCCATATCCGGAAAGCAGCTCACGTTGTCCGTGGTCAACCCGCACCTGACCAAACCCCTGACTACGGAAATCGCAGTTCGCGGAGCAGCCATCTCTTCTGTTGCAGGCCAAGTCCTCGCATCACACGACATCCACGACCACAACGATTTCGACCACCCCAACGAGGTCACGGCGGCTGCGGCCGAGCTCGGCGTTCCAACGCAGGGCAAGCTTCGCCACACCTTCCCGCCAGCCAGCGTCACAACGCTCACCTTGACTCTGTCATGAAGTGGATCGCTGCCCGATCGCGTTTCTGAGTTGCACCGCAGATCATTCGGTATGTCTGGGCAAAAGGTATCGTTCCGCTCGGAATCCCCGAAATCAGGCACACGAAGAACGTATGCAGATGACGCTTTGAACTGTGTGAGAATCTGTCGAGCTAAGGATGGATCTGAAATCTTGTACGCTATTGATTTATTGGCTCCTCAGGCATCACTGCAAACCTCTCCCTATTTGCGTGTGGAATCCTGGCATCGGAAGTTGCGGGCGTCCTGAGTGTCACCCGTTCCGCTGTACTGCGCGTGCTTCGGGTAAGCACACAGCGGACGGCTTCGGCCGGGGAACGCCTGACCGGTCGCAATCACGGAATCGGGCGGAGTACCCTTCTCGACCCAGTTGATAACAGCGGTAAGCATGTCAAAGTGGTCAAGCGAGGGTCCGCCGCCACAGTGCGCCATGCCGGGAACGAGAAAGATGCGGCTCCACTCTGCAACCTTCTCGGCGCCCCCGTTCGCTGCGGCAAGCGATTGGTAATAGCCAAGTGTGTCGAGCGGCGAGAACCACGGATCGCTGTCGCCGTGGAAGAAGATCAGCTTGCCGCCGTTGAGCCAGAACGTGGAGAGATTTGTGGACGCAGGTTCGACGAGCGGATCGGAGGCATGGAGCGCTGCCTTATCAACATCGAGTTCGGTTGCGGAGGTGTAAGGGCCGAAGATGCCACTTGGCCCCAAGGCCAGTAAACCGGAAACAACGCCTTTCGAAGCAATGCCCGCGTCATAAAGAAAGCCCGGGTAGACCTGCGTGCCGTAAGCGTTCTTCGGTCCGGCGAAGGCTTTCTTGATGGCCGCGATCTTTTCGGGCGCGATACAGCTTTCATTTCGGCCGGGTGCGCAGGCGAGGACCGCGGGATCGAAGTCGCACTCGAGCGGATCGGAGATCATTCCGTCGGCCACACCGTCCTTGGCATCGCACCGCTCCATAAGTGCGTCCATAAAGAGCTTGCGGTCGCCGTCGGTGAGGAACTTGTCGATCTGTGGCTTGCCGGAAGCGTCCTTGGGAACGGCCTGGTTGTAGGCCACGGGGATCCATTGAGCGATAGCAAGGTTGGAAAGGCCGGTACGCATCGCGGGATCGCCGGACACGATGCCGTTGAAGACTGTGGGATAACGCTGCGAAAGGATCATGCCCTCGCGGCCGCCTGTGGAACACCCAACAAAATAGGAGTATGCCGCGGGCTTCGCGTAGTAGCGCGCGATAATCTGCTTTGCCATTCCAGCGACCTCAGCGTTGGCGAGGAAAGCGAAGTCGAGGGAGGCCTGCTGGTCGCGCATGAAAGTGAAGTCAAAGGGGCCGGTCTTGGCCTTATGACCTGTATCTGTGCTGGCTACGGCGAATCCACGGGTAAGTGCGGGTATATCCCCGGCATAGTTGGCGCCGGTTGGATAGTTAACTATCCCATTGCCTCCGCCACCGCCCTGCATCATGAAGTCGCCGTTCCATGCGGCCTTGTCGGGTAATGCAATCGCAAACCCAATGCCGAACTCCTGCCCGTCGACGCCCTTACGGCGATTGATCATGCCATCGACACGGCAGTGCGCCGGCAGTGGGCCAATGGCCTCAGCGCCTGGGTACGGCGCGGGGATGGTCGCGCCCGCGGGAACGAGTTCGGATTTCGTGATCTCGACACCTGCGAGCTTGATAGCAGCAAGACCGGCGCAGGGATCTGCCAATTGAGCGTGAGCAGTCAAACAGCTGCCTAGCAGACCTGCCAGGAGAAGTAAGTATTTCGAATCGGTCATAGCTAACCTACTTTACCCCGAGACAGCTGCGAGCGCTGCGTGGACTCCATTCATTGAATACGCCGAAGCAGCGGCAGATTACTTGATGGTTGCCTGAACTTCCTTGCCTTCATAGCTGATCTCCGCGTTGCCCGCGCTTGTTACATCCACGCCTGCGCCATGTCCGCTGTCGACCAGCACGACGCGGAATTTGCGGCGTTCGGCCATTCCGGTGAATGAGCCTTCGCGCGCGCCAATGGTCAGAACCGAGTTACGGTCGTCCCATCGAATAGGAACGACGGAATGCTGGCCCTTTTCGTACTCGTAGCCGTCGCCGGCGTCTTCGTAGAGATCGAATTTCCCATCGGCGCCACGGTAGATGCGCAGCTCGATGAGCCCGGCCGGGTCTTCGGCTGCATATTCGATTTGCGGACCCATGGGAAGTATGGAACCGGCGCGCACGAACAGGGGCATGCGTTCGAGCGGCGCATCGGCTTCGATTTCCTGTCCGCCTGTCGTCGATTTGCCGGTCCAGAAGTCATACCAGGCATCGGCAGCAGGCAGATAGACGTTGCGCTTTGTCGCGTCGGCCTTGAGCACCGGGTTGACCAGGATGGCCGGACCGAACATGAATTGGTCGCCGAGGTTCCAGGTCTTCGGATCCGTGCGCCAGTCCATCACGAGCGGGCGCTGGATGGTGTAGTCCTCGTTCGTTACCTTCCAGGCCATCGAATAGATATAGGGCATGAGCCGATAGCGGAGGCGATCGTAATTGACCAAAATGGGTTCGACTCTGTCAAAGCTCCACAACTCGTTGTGCGGCCGATGTCCATGCGTTCTGAAGATGGGACAGAACGTGCCGTATTCAAACCAGCGCGCGTAGAGTTCCTGGAATGCGGGGTCCGCGATGGGATCGTCATGAGGCGGCCAGTAACCGCCAATGTCGGTGGTCCAATAAGGATAACCAGACAAAGCAAAATTGAGACCAGCCGGAACTTGGTGGCTCAAGCCCCAATAGGTGCCGTAGATGTCGCCCGACCAGACGGTGGCTCCAACGCGCTGCTGGCCGAGGAACGCCGAGCGCGTAAGTAGAAAGACGCGCTTGCTCTGGTTCTCCGCCTTCCAGTGATCCTGCACACCAAGTGTGTGCAAGAGCGGGAATACATTGGTGAATTCGGCCCCGTTGCCCATGGCCAGCTGACGGCTGCTGAGGATGGCGTCGCCCATGTGCGGCCAGTATTCTTCGGGCTCGGCGCTATCGAGCCAAAATGCGTCCCATCCCTCTGCCAGAAGCTTGCCGGGCAGGCGGTTCCAGTAGATGTCGCGCGCCTCAGGATTAGTGGGATCGTAGACATGCGCGCCGGATACAAGCTCGTGCTTTGCATCCAGGTCCTTGTAGGTTTCCGAATCCGGATCGAGCAGGCCCCAGACAGAGATCATTGCGTGCACGTTTTCTTTGTGCAAGGCATCGAGATCCTGGGCTACGTTGTGATAATTCGAATTGAATTCAGGATCGCCCTCGGTCTTCCACCAGAACCAGTCCTGCACAATCGCATCGAGTGGGATATGCTCGTGGCGATAGCGCTGCGCAATCTCTCCAATCTCGTCGAGCGATATGTAACGATCCTTCGATTGAAAGAAGCCATAGGCCCACTTGGGAAGCAGGGGCGTGTGCCCGGTCATCGTTCGGTACTCGTGGAGAACGGCGTCGATCTCCGGGCCGTAAATGAAGTAGTAATCAATCGACTTGCCGGCCATCGAGGTCAGCTTCATATCAAGCGGAAAGCGATTGTCGAAGTAAGTGAGCGCCGCCGTGTTCCACATCAGCCCATAGCCTTTGCTCGAAATCAGCAGCGGAATCGCGACATCGGTGTTGTCTTGCCCCAGTTCCACCGTGGCGCCGCGATAGTTGAACATGCCGCTCTGGTGCTGGCCCAGTCCATACACCGCCTCAGAAACTGTGGGAGAGAACCGGTCCGTGACACGATAGGTGTGATCGCCATTGAGCTCGACAGGTTCGTAGGTCCGCGGGATGCTGTTTCCTTCGTTCAGCAGCGACTCTCCGCCGGCAGTCCGAAAGGTGAGATTGCCGCGCTCTATGCTGACGCTGATCTCAAGCTGAGCAGTCTTCATGTTGGCCGCTTTCGCGTCTTGCGCGAAGGTGAAGGGCGCTCCCGGGCAAGCTTGCTGCGCGTCGAGCATCCACGGGCGCGGCGACGTCGTTGCCGAAGGTTCAGGCGTAGCAACCACGTGAATCACCGAATCGGTACACACGGTCACGTCGAGCACTTCCCTCCCTGAAATGGCGCGGAAGCCACGGCTCGTCTGCTCGATTTGCGCGGGAGTAGGCCCAGGCGCCTTCTGTCCGGGCATCTGCGCAACCGCGACCGCGGAGCTTGCGAGCAAAAGAACCACGGCGGGCATCGCGTCCCATAAACCAGGAGTTGATCGGAGAGTTCCTGCGAGCTGGCGCATGTTCGGTCTCAACTTTCTGTTTGTCAGAATTTTACAGCGAGGCACAACCTCACAAGAAACCTGAAATCCCGTGTAAGCTGGCCGTGATCCGCTTCGCGTGCTAACGGCAATCTGCTGTAAAGCAGAGATTCTTGCTGAAGAATGGCATCACATGGTTCTGGAACCGATCGGCTACGGCGCTGGTGTGGGTGCCCGAATAGACCTCGAAGCTATTTGCGATTCCGTAATGATCCAGAATGTCGTGCAGCTTGGTCGTATCGAATCGCAGTCCATCCTGGTCCCCCACGTCGATGCCGATGGCGCGATACTGCTTCAGATTTCCAATGTATTGATCGACGAAGGCCAGCGGCGAATTGGCCGCAAATTTTGCCTGGATTTCCGGGACCGGAACACCGTCCTTGGTCGGCAAGTCGAAATAAAGCGGAGGGTTCTTGGGATCGGGCGCCCATGCTGCCGCCGTTGCATACTGGGCAGAGGCAAAGCCGGGAGATTGCGCTGCCAAGTCGGCCGGGGACTTGGCTGCGGCAACCTTTTTCTCGCCGGCAATCGCCCGCTCCTTCATCTGATCGGCGGGTCCTGGCCCACCGCCGGCCATGGGAGACATGCAGCAGGGGCTCATGATGTAAAGAGCGCCGAACACATCCGGATGCTTCATGCCGATACGTGAGGCGCCGTAGCCGCCCATCGAGTGGCCCACAAGACCGCGACTGGCGCGGTTCGGTATCGTACGGTAATGTGCATCCATGTAGGCCACCACGTCACGCGCGATGTAATTCTCGAAGTCTCCTGAAGTCACGGAGCTGGAGTACATCGAGCCGTTGTAGATCGTCTTGGAATCCGGCAGAACGACAATCATTTCCTTTGCGCCTTGTGAAAACGCTCCTTCGATTGTCTGCGGCACATGAATCTCTTTAGTCCACTGCTCTGCTCCAATCGAATAGCCGTGCAGAGCGTAGACGACGGGATAATGGCGCTTCTTATCCTTCTCGTAACTGGGCGGAAGAAAGACGATGGCATCGCGATCCACGGCGTCGCCTTCGAGATTGCCCTCGAGCGCTGCGCCATGGATCTTTATGTGTTCCACCGTCGCCGGCTTGGCGCCGGGGACAGGATCGGGAACTTTCGTCGCGACCTGTGCCAGGATATCGCTGGCCAGGATCGCGATTGCGCACGCAAGAAACAGTTTCATGAGCTTCATCTTGACCTTCTCCAGAAAACTTCGGCTACTGCACCGGGTAGGAATAAATGTTCACGCTGAAGGGACGCACTGTAATGGTTTCGGGCAATGAGCCCAGCATTTGCTCCTCGACCTGAACTTCTGGTTTCTTGTCGACTTCAACTTTGGCGTCGATGGAGTCGGGCGCCATGCGGTACAGATGCCCCGAACTCCCTAGCTTCGCCCCGCTGATCGCGATCCTTACGCTCTGCTCAGCGTCCGATGGGTTCAGCACCGCGATCGTGAGAGTTTTGCGATCCTCACTAAAGGCCGCGCTCACGTCCATTGGATAGGTATCACTGCCGGGATTGACTGCAGGCTGGTCGCCCCCCGCCGGGAATGTCGGCTTTGGCTGCGGTGAGTCTCCAGTCACGTCCACTGGAATCGTGCCGAAGTGATCGCGATACATCTTGAAGAGCATTCCTGTGGGGTTGAGCACGGCTTCGGTGCGGTTGGAACTCATCATCGCCGTTGCAAATGTGAATGCGCCCATCTGGAAAATATCGGAGTGACGGAACATCTCGTGGAAGGCCCATGCATACGCAGGAACGGTTTTGTAGGAGTTCGGTCCGCCGCCGAAGTAAGCCCACTCGTCGATCGCGATCGGAACCGGCTTTGCACGCAGAGCAGGAATTCGCTTCAGGTATTCCTGGTAGTGCTCATATTTCGCGCGGACCTGTACGGCTGGCGCGCGTTGCCACTCGATGAACGAAAGAGGAGGATCGATGGGCACCTTCTTTTGTAGTTTCATGTCGGTGTGCTGGGTGCCGGAGGCATAGTAGTGCTCGCTGACCATGTCGATGTTATCGAGGCAGTTCAGCAGCATCTGGCCCGTCCAGTCGGCTGCGGAAAGATAGTCGGGAACATATTGACCGTTGATGCGTCTCGCCTGGTCCGCACCCTCCATCACGTCAGGCATGGCGCCGCCTGCAATCAGTTTGATAGTCGGATCTACCTTCTTCATCTCCTTCGCGAAGAGGTTATGCTTCAACTCGAATTGGGGAAGCGACATGGACCCCATCTGGTAGTCGCCCCAAGGCTCATTGCCAACGCCCCACCACTTCACGTGATACGGCGCAGGGTGGCCGTTTGCAGCCCGCCATTTCCCCATGGGAGTGGTGACGGCGCCGTTGGTGTATTCCACCAGCTCTCGCGCGGACCATGCGTCGCCGAAGCCGGCATTGACGGTGATGTAGGGATCTACGCCGAGCAACCGGCAGAGCGTCAGGAATTCATCGGTGCCCACGTCGTTGGGCTGTACGGCGTGCCACACGGGGTCGAAGATGGGCGGGCGCTTGTCGATGTCGCCTACGCCGTAGCGCCACTCATACGACGAGACAAAGTTGCCGCCTGGAAAGCGGAGAACGCCAAAGCGCAATTGCTTGAGCGCGGCGATCACCTCCGGGCGGAAGCCCTCGATGTTGTCGGCGGGCATCAGTGAGACCGTGCCGACATGGAAGGTGCCTGCGCCTGTGCCAGTGATCTCGAGAGTTGCGTCATCCGTATCGGTTGCGGCGGTGAAGCGCAGCGGGAACTTGCGGTACACAGCACCGAGTGAGCCAATTGTGACTGTCTGTCGGTCAGCTGTTTCCTTGCCCCAGATAAGCGTCACCTTGATCATTGCGCCGGGAGGCCCCGACAGCACAATGCGTCCGGTGTAGGACTCCCCTTTACGAACCGCGAGACCCGCTTGTCTGAACCCGTGAGCCTCTTTCGCATCGAGTTTGACCAGCGGCGTCTGTTCGCCGGTGTAGGGCGCCTTGCTGTCCATGGTGACAACGTCCGCGCCGCCGATCGGAGCCCACCAGCGCGTAGGATTCCGTCGGAAGCGGGGATTTCCCGCGGCATTGCCCATCACCGGCGGGGGCGTGGGCGCGCCGGCTGCGACCGGGTAGAAGAACTTGCGATCGACGAGCATCTCAGACCAGATGCCGTTGTTGACGATGTCGCCGCCGTGTTCGAGAAACTGGCCGTAGATGTACTTGGAGATTGGTGTACCGGTCTTCGATGTATCGATAATGGCGTTGACCGTGTGTGCCTGGGCCGGCACGAAGGCAGGAGAGGCCAACATGGAAACTGTAAGCAGACTCAACAAGTATGCCTTCAGGGCCGCAAATCGTTTGAATGAGCACGTCATTGGATCTACTCCGTTTATTGCCTTCATGGTGCCGCCCCCGATACGCGCACCGGCGGGCCGTATCTTCGCTCCTAAGCGAGGTCGCACGATCTTCTGTGGCCTGCAACGAGTTCACTCGTGACTATTGCTCGATCGAAACAACCGTGACAGATCTCGGCTCTACGGTCAGTGAGAGCTTGCCGCTCTGAACTTTCACTGTCGCCGATTTCGGAACCACTGCATTCGGCGAGTCAAAAGTGTTGATGCTGTCCACGGCTGCGCCCGATAGCGTCTCAGCCTTCGCCGAACTTACCGTTATACCGGCCAGGTCTGCATCGATGGCGACAGGGTTTTCGGCGTCGAGGTTGGTGATTTCAAGCAAAAGCTTTCCGTCCGAACCTTTTGCAGCGATGGCGTCTATGCGCGGCAGGGATACGTCACCGTGCGAGTAGGTGCCCGCGTCAAAGGTGACCGGTATCAACGTGGCGTCTTGAAACGGAACGTACATTTTGAAGACGTAATACGTGGGCGTCAGGACCATCTTCTCCTTGTCGGTGAGGATCATCGCCTGGAGCACGTTGATCATCTGGGCGATGTTGGCCATCCTCACGCGATCGCCGTGACGGGCGAAAATGTTCAGATTAAGTGAGGCAAGAATTGCATCGCGGACGCTATTCTGCTGCACGAGAAATGCTGGATCTGAGCCGGACATCGGAGCATGCCAGGCGCCCCACTCATCTACGCTCAAGGTCACCTTTTTCTCCGGGTCGTACTTATCCATAACAGCTTCCTGCTTGCGCAGGAACTCGTCCATGAAGAGCGTCGATTTGAGACTCTTCATGTAGTCGTCCAACCCAAACTTTTCAGAATTCGTTGATGGCGGCCAGCCATTCGGGACCGTGTACCAGTGCAGCGAAACGCCATTGATGTCCCACGCCCAGGTGTGCTTCTTCCAGGCTTTCATCACGGCTTCAGTCCACTCTGTGTCCGGCGTACCGGGACCAACGGCGATCTTTAGCATCTGGTCTTTATCCCGTTGGGCAGGATTCATGTTCAGCACAAAGCGGCTGTACACCTTCATGAGGCTCACGTAATAGTCGGGCGTCATCGCGCCGCCGCAATCCCAGCTTTCGTTGCCGATGCCCAAAAATCCAACCTTATAAGGTTCCGGGTGGCCATTGGCGGCACGCTCCATGGCTAGTGCCGTAGGCGCTCCGGCGGTTATGTATTCCAGCCACTCAGCCGCCTCCTGCGCCGAACCGGAGCCAAGATTGATGGACACATACGGTGTGCTGCCGATCTGCTGAATAAAGTCCATGAACTCATCGGTGCCGAAGGCATTCGTATCGATGACGTCACCCCACGCCGAGTTCACTGTGGCCGGTCGCTTGTCGCGCGCACCGATTCCCTTGCGCCAGTGATACTGGTCGGCAAAGCACCCGCCTGGCCAGCGGACATTGGGTACTCTGAGTTCTCTGAGCGCGGCGACCACGTCGTTGCGGACCCCACGTGTATTCGGAATCGGAGAATCCGGCCCAACCCAGATGCCTGCGTAAAGCCCGTGTCCAAGATTCTCGGCAAACTGGCCGAAGACATTGCGATCGATCTTCACTCCAGTTTTGGAACCATCCATAGACAAATGGACGTTCTCTGCGGCCATCACCGGCAAAGGCAGAATCGCCGCCAGGAGACCTAAACCGAAAAGAAGCTTACCCTTCACGAGTTCCTCCCTGAATCAGAACGGCCACTGGCGCAAAGGTGAAGGGCGACGGGACGAAGTCCTGCCACGAAACATACCAGCCAAATTTTAAGTCCGCTTCTGGAACTCCTTGACGTTACAGACTGAACGCAAGATGCGACAAGTCGAATAAATCGCTCTATCCAAATCGATTTTGTCGATAGTTTGAATCGCCTCCGGTGAGCCGATTCGAAATCGACCTTGACCGTCGCCTGCTTAGATCACTTCCGGCTCGCGGTTCAGTCCCAACAACTCTGCTAGGGTGTTGGCTTCGGAGTTGCTCACGCCCAGGTCCTTGCAGACCAGGTTCAACCGCACATCGCGCGTCTTGCCGGCGGGCAGCGGCAGCGGCACAAAATCGCCGCCTTCGAGTTCTGACTGGATCCGGAACTTCGGCAGCCAGCCGAAACAGAGTCCACTACGGACCGCAGAAATGGCCGATTCAATCGTGCTCACCGGAAGAACCCGCTGAGCCGGGAGTCGTGGCTGTTGTTTCGGGCTTCCGGATTGTGCGCTCTCGATCGTCACCAGCATGTGCTGCATCAGGTCGGAACGAGACAGCTTGCGCCGCATCGTGAGAAGTGCGTGATCGCGCCGAACAACTGCAATCATCCCAATCACGAGAATTGGCTTGACCAGAAGTTCGCGCGATACCAGTCCGGTCACGCAGATTTGCGCGTTGTGAAGGGAAAACTCCGAGTCCGCGGAGAGAAATGTTCCCTGTCGAAGCTTCAGCCTGACGTACGGAAAACTTCGCGAGAAGCTTGCCAGTGCTTCAAAGAGCCGGTCGTCTGGAAATATGCTGTCGACTGAAATGCTAACCTCTGAAGCACCTCCCGACGCCATCACGTGGGCGCGCTGCTCAAGATCATGAAACCCAGCCAAATGAGGTTCCACGTCCGCTAGAAGCACCCTGCCCGCCTCAGTAAGTTGCGCCTTCCTCCCCTGGATTTCGAAAAGCCGAACGCCCAGTTGCTCCTGCAGGCGGCCAATCGCATAACTAATCGTCGATTGAGACCGATTAAGCTTCTTGGCGGCGGGCGCAAATCCACCCAACTGCACCACGGCTTGAAGGATCTCCCAGGCGTCAAGTGTCGTATCCATGATTTGAGAATACATCGAATAAATCGATGTACTTGGTGGAGAAATGCGACTATTATTCGAGAATCTCGGTCAGGTAATATGCCGCTGTCCTGAAAATCGCGGCTCCTGCCCATCAGATGATTCTGCCGAATCATCTCCATGAACGCTTTCGGTCCTGGTAGTTAGGCCCGTGGGCCACGGGCGAGGATTCCCGGGAAGGATTGAGTAATGGAGAGGATTTTGATGAAGAAACTTGCGGTCGCCATCCTTCTGCTTTCGAGCTGCTGCTACGCTCAACCGTCCGATGAATTCCAGCCTGCTTCCACCAACGTGTGGGGGGCGCAGTATCCCCGCGTTGACTCCGCCGGAAGGGCTGAATTCCGCGTCAAGGCCCCGAACGCAACGGCAGTGAAACTCAATTTCTGGAGCAATCCAAAGATGGACATGGTGAAGGGGGCGGATGGACTCTGGACCGCCACTACGCCGCCACTCGTTCCCGGGTTCCACTACTACAACTTCGTCATCGACGGAGTGGACGTGAACGACGCAGGAAGCCATGCCTTCTACGGCGGCGGCAGAGACGCAAGCGGCATCGAGATCCCCGAACCAGGCGCAACCTACTATTTGCCGCAGGATGTTCCGCACGGCGCCGTCCGCGAGATCTGGTATTTCTCCAAGGTCACCGGAGACTGGCGGCATGCCCTCCTTTACCTGCCGCCGGGCTACGACACGCAGACCAGGATGCGCTATCCAGTGCTTTACCTTCAGCACGGAGGCGGCGAAGATGAAACAGGTTGGATCAAGCAGGGCCATGCCAACTTCATCCTCGACAACTTGATCGCTAGTGGGACTTCAAAGCCGATGATCGTAGTAATGGCCTACGGGTATGCGCGCCGCGCCGGTCATGTTGATCCCGACCTAGCCGGAAAGCCCTTCGGCTCGCCCGAGATGATGAAGGCCATGCAGGAAATGTCGCAGACCTTCGAGGACGATCTGACCCAGGCGCTGATTCCATATATTGATTCGAATTTCAGAA
>Ga0302270_10004283_pt1 | contig 13349 bp, 11 predicted proteins | sample III_Bog_E2_3_FD_198773 | JGI IMG/M metagenome (GOLD analysis project Ga0302270, IMG submission 198773) | Peat permafrost microbial communities from Stordalen Mire near Abisko, Sweden - III_Bog_E2_3 | ecosystem: Environmental > Terrestrial > Soil > Wetlands > Peat | place: Sweden: Abisko... | reverse complement strand
CACAACGTCTCGCTCTATGCGCCCAACCGCACCACCGCGCAGTGGCTCAACCCCAACGCCTTCCCCTATCTCAATCTCGAGACAGCCGCTGGCAACGGCATCGGCCGCTTCGGCAACGCGCCTGTTGGCGGCGTCGTCGGCCCCGGCACCGAAATCTATTCCCTGTCTCTATTGAAGAATCTGGCCATCACGGAGAAGAGCAAATTCCAGTTCGGCATCGAAGCGGCCAACCTCTTCAACCACCACAACTACGAGCCGCCCAACATGCAGGTCGACTCCGCAGGCTTCGGCTCCATCACCGCCCTGCAAACCGCCGAAGGCGCCGGCCCCCGCAGCCTCGAACTCTCCGGCCGCATCACCTTCTAGAGCAAGCTCACCGGCAACGGGCCTTGGAGGCAAAATGTTTCCACGGCCCGTTCTATTTTTGGCTGATCGAGAGAACACAACCCGCAATCCGCCTCGCTCACCCACCGGCCATGACTCCGCTCCCTGCCCGCTCCGAAGGTCGGCCTACGCCTGCCCAGGCAGCGGCGCTCCCGGCAGCGGTGTCACGGGTATGCGCAGAGCTGAGTTGATGCGGGAGAAAAACTCGAAGGCTGCCGCGACTGCGGTGAGCTCGATCAGTTCTTCGGCGTCGAAGTGTGCGCTTACGACGTGGAATACCTCGTCGTCGATGGCATGGCCGGAGATGTGGAGTAGACCGGCATAGCGTAAACCGGCCTTTTCCTTCTCGGTAAACGGGCCGGTCTCGAAGGTATCGGCACTCGTTTCGCCCAGGCTGGCCACCTGCTCCGGCGTGGCGCCACGCTGCCCCGCAAGGGAGCGGTGGGCGCTGATGCAGTAGCCGCATTGATTGAGCGAGGCGACGCGCATGGCGATCAGTTCCTTGTACCAGCCGGCAACCGCGCCCTCGCCCATGAGCGGCTTGATGAGCGCTGCGATCCCCAGGGCGAGCCCGGGAACATTGGCCAGCGCCTTGAACATGTTGGGGACGCAGCCGCGATCGGCTAGCAGCTTGTCGAAAAGGGCAATCGCCTCGGGCGCAACCGCGTCGCGCTCGATCAGTGGAACGCGGGCTTGATTCGTTGTTGCCTCGGACATCACATTCACCTCGTTGCCTGACGGTCTTCGCCAGTTTAAATTCTGCCCGCGCGCAATCGAGTTCCAAATTCAAATTGCAGGAAAAATCGGGAAGATTGCCCGCCAGAAAGGCGCTGCGAACTCGCTTTTCCGTTGAGGCCTGGACCCGTACCCATTAGGGTCCAGGCAGGAAGGCTGCCTGTGCCCACGAGGACGGCGGATTGATGCGATGGCAATACTGGCAAGCAGGATGGACGAGCCGCAACCACTGACCGGCCGGTTGACTGAGGTTGCGCTCGACTACCAGCAGACGCTCGCGGCTCATCCACGCCATCCGCAGGCGCTGGTGGGCATGTGCCTGGTGGCCTTGGCCAGCAACCAGGCCGACGCTGCAGTTGCGATGGCCACGGCCGCAGTGGAAGCGGCGCCGGCAATGATCAATGCCTGGGTGGCGCTGGGGCAGGCTTTCAAAGCGGCCGGCCGCCGGGAGCAGGCCGAAAGTGCCTATGGCCACGCCATTCGCCTGGACGGGATGAACGAGCTGGCGCGGCTCGGCCTGGGCGAGTTGAAGATTGCGTCCGGGCAGGTCGACGAAGCAATTGGCGAGTTCGAGCTGGCGCTCAGGCGCAGGCCGGGGCTGGTGGCCGCGCACCTGGGCCTGGGCAATGCGCTCGCGGTGAGCGGGCGCAACGAGGAGGCACTGGCGCGCTTCGGTCAGGCGCTTGCATTCCGTCCGCGTTTGCCAGAGGCGGAGTTTGCGGCCGGGTTTGTGCTGGCGCGCCTGGGCAGGACGAAAGAAGCGGAGACGCGCTATCGGCGGGCGCTGGTCGCTCGGCCGGACTTTGCCGCAGCGTGGATGAACCTTGGCAACCTGCTGCGCGAGCAGGGGCGGGAGGTGCATGCGGAGGCGGCGCTCAAGCGTGCCGTGGAGCTGCGGCCGGACCTGGTGGCGGGCTGGATCAACCTGGCCACGCTGGAGCGTGAGCGCCGGCGGCCTGCGGACGCTGAAAAGCATTTGCGCAAGGCCTTGGAGATGAACCCCGAGCAGGTGGAGACCCATATCGCGTGGTGCCAGTTCCGCGCGGCAGAGAAGGATTTGCCCGGCGCCTGGGGCTGGCTGCGCTGGGCGCTGGCCCGCGATCCGGATCAGCCGGAAGCGGTGAACATGCGCGGCATTCTGCTGCACACCGAAGGCCGGTCTGCCGAGGCAATTGAGGCGTTTGACCGGGCCGAGGAACTCGGCCACCGCGCAGCGCCGTCGAATCGCGGCAACGCGCTGCTCGATATGGGGCGGACCCAGGAAGCGCTGCTCTCGCATGAGGTAGCCGTCGAGCGCGATCCGCATCACGCCGGCGCGCTATACAACCTGGCGCTCACCCAGCTGCGCCTTGGCGAATGGGAGCGCGGCTGGCCCGGCTACGAGGCGCGCTGGCGCTTCCGCGAGGTGCATCGCGCGCCACGGCTCTTCGCGCAACCGCGCTGGCAGGGCGAAGCGCTTGCAGGCATGCGCATTCTGCTCCACGCCGAGCAGGGCCTGGGCGACACCATCCAGTTTTGCCGCTATGCAACGCTGGTGGTGGCACGCGGAGGCTATCCAGTTCTCCAGGTGCAGGAGCCGGTGGAGCAGTTGCTGCGCTCGCTGGCCGTGGTGCGCGGTGGTCAGGCTGAGACCGCGCTGCTCGGCTCGCCGCTGCCACCCTTCGATCTCGAGTGCCCGCTGATGAGCCTTCCTGCCGTGTTTGAAACCACACCGGATTCGGTGCCCTGGGCGGGCGCTTATCTGGGCGCGGACCCGATGGCGGCGCGAGAAAAGCGCGTGCTGTTTCCCGACGTGCGTCCCGGCATCCGCCGGCAAAGGCCGCTGCGCGTGGGCCTGGCCTGGGCGGGCAATCCCGGGTACAAGGCGGACCGGCAGCGCTCCATGGACTTCAGCGCACTGCTCCCGCTCCTGCGCGTTCCCGGCGTCACCTGGATCTCGCTACAGAAGGGGCCGCCTGCCGAGCAGATCGCAGCGGCGATCGGCAGCGTGTTTGTGTGGGATGGATCGGGCCGGGACCGCGACCTGGCAGAGACGGCGGCGTTGGCGGCCACACTCGATCTGGTCATCAGCACGGATACCTGCATTGCTCACCTGGCCGGGGCCATGGGCAAGCTGGTCTGGATTCTGCTGCCGCACCTGGCTGACTGGCGTTGGATGCAGCGGGTTGAGACCACTCCCTGGTACCCCACCGCGCGACTGCTGCGCCAGCCGACCCCCGGCGACTGGGGCAGCGTCGTCGAGCGCGCAGCCAGAGAGCTTGCCTTGGTCTCGCAGCCGATCGAGAAAAGGCCGCCGTGGAGCTCGGCGCGAAGCGCGCGCTCGTCCGAGCGTCTCTCCGCCTGAGAAACAAAGTGAAAAAAGCAAAAATCCAGGTTGACTTTCTTTACTCTGCAATATAGAGTACTCCTTGAAAGAGATAACTCTGGTCAGATTGAGAATCCAAGGAGGAGCTTCCATGACGTCCAACATTGAATCGCAGGAGCTGAAAGACAGGCTGAGCCTGATTGAGCAGATGATCGCCGAGGGCCGGCGCACCACCGAGAGCTGGGGTTGGACCTTTGTGCTGTGGGGCGTGGCCTACTATGTGGCCATTGCCTGGGCGACGCTGGGCAAAGCCTCGCTGGCCTGGCCGGTGACCATGGTGGCGGCGGGCGTTCTGACCGGGGTGCTGGCCTCGCGCACCGCAAGCAAGCGGCCGGAAACCACCGTCGGCCGGGCCATGATGGCCATCTGGCTGGGCTTGGGCGTCTCCATCTTTGTGTTGATGGTCTCGCTGGGGATGAGCGGCAGGCTCGACGAGCATGTGTCGGTCGCGATTATTGGCGCCATGCTGGGAGGGGCCAATTGCACCTCCAGCATCATTCTCAAGTGGAAGATGCAATTTGCCTGCGCCGTGGCGTGGTGGTCCGCTGGGGTGGCTGCCTGCTTCACTTCCGACACGGTTACTTCGATCACCTTCCTGACGGCTATCTTCTTTTGCCAGATAGTCTTTGGCATCTACGGGATGATCGCCGAGTCGAGCAAGCAGAAGCGGAGCGAGGCCGGCCAGGGAGCCTTCCATGCCTGAGCTGCCGGAGCTGAATCCAGTCATTCACGGCAAGCTGCGCCTGGCCCTGCTGAGCCTGCTCTCCGCGGTGGACGAGGCCGAGTTTACCTGGCTGCGCACCAAAACCGGCTCGACCGACGGCAACCTGGGAGCACAGTTGCTCAAGCTCGAGGAAGCCGGCTATGTGGCCGTTGAAAAGAAGTTTGTCCAGCGCAAGCCGCAGACCCTTTACCGCATGACCGACAGCGGCCGCCTGGCGCTCACCGAGTACGTGCAGGCACTCAAACAGCTCCTTGGCGCAGCGATCGGCGCGTAACGGAATCATTCACGCTGGCTGGTCCAGGTCCTTCCGCACGCGCTTCATGATGCCCAGGTAGTAGGCCAGGTTGTGGATCGAGTTCAGGGTGCCGGAGAGCGCTTCGCCGGCCTGCATCAGGTGGCGCAGGTAGGCGCGGGAGTAGCGGCGGCACACCATGCAGTCGCAGGCTGGGTCGGGCGGGCCCTGGTCTTCGGCGTACCTCTTGCCCTTGATGTTCAGCCGGCCCTCGCTCGTGAACAGCAGACCATGGCGGGCGGCGCGGGTGGGCAGCACGCAATCCATCATGTCCACGCCCATGCGCGCATACTGCTCAATCTCGTCCGGATAGCCGACGCCCATCACATAGCGCGGCTTGTCTTTGGGCAGAAGGGGCAGGACTTCGGCGATCATTTCCATGGTCAGATCGCGGGGCTCGCCCACGCTGAGCCCGCCGATGGCGTAGCCATCAAAATCCATCTCCACCAGGCGCTCTGCGCTCTCCCGCCGCAGCTCGCGGTACATCCCGCCCTGCACGATCCCGTAGAGCGACTGCGATCGCACGCCTTGTTCATCGAACCACGGCACCTCATGCCGGTGGGCGCGATGGTGCTCAAGCGAACGGCGGCCCCAGGCCATGGTAAGCCGTAGGCTTTCCTGCGCCCTCGACCTTTCAGCCGGATATTCGGTGCACTCGTCGAAGGCCATGGCAATGTCCGCGCCGAGGGCGATCTGCACATCCATGGAATGCTCGGGCGTAAAAAAGTGCGAGCTTCCATCCAGATGCGAGCGGAAGCGGACGCCCTCCTCGCTGACCTTGCGCAACTGGCTGAGGGAGAAAACCTGAAAGCCGCCGGAATCCGTAAGCATGGCCCGGGGCCAGCTGATGAAGCGGTGCAGCCCGCCCATGCGGCGGATGGCTTCATGGCCGGGGCGCAGGTAAAGGTGGTAGGTGTTGCCGAGGATGATCTGCGCGTCCAGCGTCTCGAGCACATCCTGCGGGACGGCCTTGACCGTCCCGGCCGTGCCTACCGGCATGAAGACCGGGGTTTCGACCGTCTGGTGGGGCAGCACGAGCTGGGCGCGGCGTCCGCCGGCGTCGGTCTGGTTGAGCAGGTTGAAGTGGAGACTCACTCTACGATCTTAGCGGGCAGCGGCGGTGCGGTGTATAAGTCCTTTAGATACGCCTAAGAGCAAAAAACACAAATCGCGTAAGTCCTTTAGATAAAAGGGAATATTGGAGCATTTTTCGTTCAACCTGTTTATTTTCATGGGCATGTGGCAAAACAGGGGGGGGGGGGGGGTTTAACATTTGGGGGAATCAAGGCGAAACTGCACGGGTTTTCCCGCGTGGGTGTGGTCTCCATGGCCGATCTCCTCCATGCATAGTGTGCGCCGAAGAGGGGAAATGATCTGCAGCACCTGCGGTGCGGTCCGCTGCGGCGGGCGTAATGGATGGAGCACCCAGCCGTGGTGTAGCCTCGCCGGATGAGCGACGATGCGTCCTCGGGCGGTTTGGTGGGCTGCTTTGGGGTGGTTTAGGCTCGCTTTGGGGAGGGTTGCCTGTGAGCAAGAGACACAAAATGCTGAGCCGGGAGCGGCACGCGCAGGTGGTGCAACGGCTCTGCAAGGTGACGAGCGTTGAGCAGGCCGTGCTGCGGGGTCATCTTTACCTTGAGTATTGATTGAACGAGGCGATGCTGCGGATGCTGAAACGTGGGGAAACGGTCGTCGGCAGGTTTACCTTCAGTCAAAAGGTAGATATCGCTGAGGCGGTCGGGGTCTGGGATGAGCCTGGTTTATTCACTTGCATCCGCGAGGTCAATCTGATCAGGAACCGCCTCGCGCACGACCTGGACCCCGACGACGTTGCGACGCAACTCGATAGCCTATCAATCCCCTTCCGGGACGGCCCTGCCGACCCGGGCGTAAAGGGTCTTATGAGGTTCATGGCGGTCGTCACGGCGATCGGTGCCTTTCCGATGGGGTTTTGTGAGGGGCATGACCGAATGCCTGATACTGAATTGCAGATTTCCGACTTGTTGTTGCCAGTAGTCGAGCCGCTGGTGCGCGCGACCGATTAGCTTAGGTTGACCTCCGATACTGGTGCCGCAGGCGAGCCTGCCCGGTTTGGGTGGCCTGGCCGGATGGGCGGCGGCGTGCCCTGGGGCAGCGTGGCGGGCTGCATTGGGGTGGTGGAACTCGCAAGCCATTGGCTCAGGGGCGCCTGCCCCGCTATCTGCCCTGTCCGCCCAAGCGGACCTGGAAGCCGATCCGTGCAACGCGCGGCATGCCCAGCGTGGTGGTTGGCGTTTTGGAGTCCTCGATCTGGCGATTGAGGAGGTTTTCGCCGGCGGCAAAGAGCTCGATGCGCTTGCCGAAGTTGTGGGAGGCATAGGCGTCGAGGCGGAAGTAGCTGTGGAGCAGGTAGGTGTTGGCGGCGTCATCGAACTGGCGGCCGCTCAGGCGGCCTTGCAGGCTCAGCGTGCCCATGCGGGGCTTGTAGGCGCGGACGTTCATGGTGGCCAGGTTGCGGGCCACTTCGGGAATCCAATTGCCTACCAGGATCTGGACGCCCTTGGTCACGGTGGCGTTGGCGTACTGGTAGCCGCCGTCGACAGCCAGCCAGCGCAGCGGGGTGAGCTCGTAGTCGAGCGAGACACCCTGGCTCTCGATCTGGCCTAGATTCTCGCGCGTGTACGAGTTTCCGGACCCTACGGCGGTAATGGGCCGGTTGACCTGGGTGAGGAAGTAGCTGGCCCGGACGCTGCCCCAGCGGCGCTCGGTGGCCAGGCCGGCTTCCCAGCCTGTGGCGCGCTCGCTGAGCAGGCTGCCGTTGGCGAGTGTGAGCTGGGCTCCGACTTGAGTAGCCCGGTAGAGCTCGTTGGCCGAGGGCTCGCGGAAGGCGCGAAAGCCGGTGGCGGAGAGCGCCCAGTGATTGCCTAGCTTGCGTGAGAGCCCCAGGCGGGGATCGAAGAAACGCTCGTCCTTTTGCGTGGGCTGCTTGGCGCTGGGCGTCCAGCCGGGTCCGATGAAGGTAAGCGACTCGCCGTCAAAGTTCTGGTACCAGTCGATGCGGCCGGCTGCGGTGAGGGTCCAACCCTTGCGGACGGCCATGACCTCGGCGTAACCGGCGGAGTCGCGCTGGTGGTCGTGGAGGTTGGTGAGCGCGCCACCGGGGCTTAGCGAGTCTTCCTGATCCCAGACGCGGACGTCGTGGGTGTCTGCGCCGGCGAGGAGGAGAAGCCCCGCGCCCAGAGGCTGGCTCCAGTGGGCTACGGCGCCCAGTTCGTTGTCCGGGGTGAGGGAGAACTTGGTGGGGATTTCACCGCAGCGGTAGGAGCAGGTTGGATCGCCGAAGTTGGGCAGGCTGGAGATGCTGGAGAAGGTCTGGCGGAAGTGGTAGGTGGCGCCGTAGAAACGGGCGACCAGCGTGCCATTGCGCGGGCCCTGCCAGTCGCCGCCGGTTGCGTAGCGCCACAGGCGGGTGCCGTTGGTCTGGAAGGGCGTGCCGTTGTTGCGCGCCTCGTTGAAGCCGCTGCCGCGGGCGAAGAAGCGGAGGGTCTGGGCGGCGTGTTCGGCCAGCAGAACGCCGTTCTGGCTGTGCACGTTGCTCGCAATGTCGACCGGCCCACGCTGGGCGGGAGCTTCCTGGATGTAGCCGTCGGTGCCGATGGTGCCGCCTGAAGCGAGAACGCCCCAGGGGCCGCGCTTGGCCTGGAGGAGCAGACTGTCGTCGTAGGTGCTTTCGCCGCCGTAGCTGGAGCGGAGTTCCAGGGCGTCAGATGACGGCCGCAGCGGGACCACGTTGACGACACCGCCGATGGCGCTGGAGCCGTAGAGATCGCTCGCCCCGCCGCGGACCAGCTCGATGCTCCTGGTGGCGAGCTCCGGCTCTTCAAGCCAATGCACGGTGTCAGCGAATGCGTCGTTGAGGGGAACATCGTCTTCGGTGATGAGGGTGCGGCTGGCGGAGGTGGAGCCGAGTGCGCGGAGGCTCATGCCCTGCGAGGAAGGGTTGGCGACCAGCGCGCTGGAGCGCCGGAAGAGCTCAACGCCGGGGAGCTGGCGAACCTGGTCGTCGAGGGAGACGGCGGCCGTGGAGGCGAGACTTTGCGCGGAGAGCTGGCGGGTGGCGACCGGGCTCTCGAGCGCGGCCATGGGGGTGCGGTAGGCGGTAACGGTGATCTCTTCCGTGTTGGCTTCGGGCTGGAGCTGGATCGCCAATCCTGAGGTGAAGCGGACTGTTTTGTCGGCGAAACCAGGAGCGGAGACGCGCAACTGGCAGGCGGCGAAGCATTTGACAAGCATTTTGCCGGTGGAATCGGAACGACCACGGAGCGCGCCAGAGGGATCTGTAGCCGTGGCGCCGGGCAAGGCTGCTCCGCTGCCGTCCGTGATGGTCACAGTGACGGTGACGGCGGCATTTTCGGCAGTCGACGCTGGGGCTTGCGCGCTAAGCCGGGCGGGGAGCAGCGCCGCCGCTGCCAGGGCCAGCGTGCCAGCTATCGCTTTGGATCGCAACCACTGCATCTGTTTCGCTTCTCAATCTATGTTGGAGGTCGTGCAGTAATTGTGACACGGTGGCTTGGCTGCGCGCATCCACCCGGTGAGGGGCGATCTGGCACAGCGGGATCAAGACAAAGGCCCGATCGGCGAGACGGGGATGGGGGATTTCGAGATCGGGCGCGGTGAGGACGAGATCGCCGTAGAGCAGGATGTCCAGGTCGAGCGTGCGCGGCCCGTTGGGGAAGCTGGCGGCGCGGTCCCGGCCGAAGTCGCGCTCGATGGCAAGCAGGTGGGTGAGTAGAGCGTGCGGATCGAGTTCAGTTTCCAGGGCAACGACGGCGTTGACGAAGCGGGGCTGCGCGGCAAAGCCCACCGGCTCAGTGGAGTAAAGCGAAGAGCGGGCGGTGAGGCAGCCCAGGGCCTCAAGGCGCAGCGCGGCCGCGGCGAGCGTGGCCGGCGGAGCGCCGGCGCTGCTGGCCAGGTTTGCGCCCATCCCGATGTAGGCGGTCGGCATAGGTTCCAGAGTATCGCGTTGAAGCTGGGCGCTCTGCGAATGGGTCCGAGCGCCGTGAGCTGAACTCCGCCAATCTGCTAGCATCCCTGTTGGAGACTTTTCCGTTATGGACGCACTTACCGGCGCGGGCCTTGGCGCCCGCCGCAATGAAGACATCGCACTCGATCTGCTCAAATTTGTGGCTGCTACGGCGGGCGTGGGCCGTCCGGCGGTCGGCTCGACCGGCTTCAGCGGCGCCTCCGCGCCCAAGCCGGAGGAGCATGTGACCCAGCTGCTGGAGCTCTACAGCCGCTGCCTCCATGCCGTGGAAGGCAAGGGCGCCGCAGGGGCGGCGAAATAGCCGGCGAGCGCGTGTTGCGGGTTGCTGTGGCCGGCGCCGGGGCCTTTGGGCGCAATCATCTGCGCGTGTACCGTGAACTGGAGACGGCGGGTGCGGGCGTCGGCCTGGTGGCGGCCGTCGAGCCCAATGAGGCCCGCGCAGCCGAGGCCGCAGCCGAGTACGGGATTCCTGTATTTGCCACAGTGGACAAGCTGCTGGCTGCGGACCTGAAGCTGGATGCGGCGTCTGTTGCCGTTCCCACGGTTCATCATCACGCGGTGGCCTCACCGCTACTGGATGCGGGGCTGGACCTGCTGGTTGAAAAGCCGCTGGCCGCGACGCTGGCCGAGGCCGACGATCTGCTGGCTCGCGCGGCGAAAGCCGGGCGGGTCTTGCAGCCCGGCCACCTGGAGCGCTTCAATCCGGCGGTGCTGGCCATTGCGCCCACGCTGCGGCGGCCCATGTTTTTTGAGGCGCACCGGCTGTCGGTGTTTACGCCGCGCGCGCTTGACGTTGACGTGGTGCTGGACCTGATGATCCACGACCTGGACATTGTGCTTACCTTCGCCAATTCGGCGGTGCGCGAGGTGCGCGCCGTGGGACTGCCGATTCTGTCACCCAAGGTGGATATCGCGAATGTGCGCGTGGAGTTCGAGTCCGGCTGCGTGGCCAACTTTACGGCGTCTCGAGTGTCCACGGAGCGGGTGCGCAAGCTGCGCTTCTTTGAGCCGCGGCAGTATGTTTCGATCGATTACGCGCGGCAGGATCTGCTAGTGATTCGCATTGACGCGGGCGCGGGGCGTACGTCACCGGCTGAGCTGATCGCCTCGCTGCCGCCCAGGGTCAGGGCGATGCTGCCGCCGCGGATTGCGGAAGGAATCGCTGCGGGGAAGATCGATCTGAAGAAAATTGACCCGGCCGTGATTGCGCAGTTTGCCACCATGGCAGGAATCGACCCGGCCGTGATTGCCCAAGCGATGAGCGCGGCTACCGGGACTGGGGATGCGAAGCCGGGGCTGAGTTTTTCAAAGCCGGTGGTGACGCCGGGCGAGCCGCTGCGGCTGGAGATTGTCTCGTTTCTTGATTCGGTGCGGACGCGGCGCCCTGCGCAGGTAACGGCGCGGCAGGGGCGCGATGCGCTGGCGCTGGCCCTGGAGATTCAGGCGGCGATGGAAGCACACGCCAAGCGCGCCGGGCTTGAGGATTTTTTCTCGCCGGGCGCCTAGCGGGCAGCGCTGAGTCAGGCGCTGGCGCGCGGCATTCTGCTCGACGAGGGAACTTTTGGAAAGGCTGCACCGTAGAAAGCCAGGAGCGGCCGAGCGCCAACCGGTAATGAGCCGCCCTGTGCGAGGTGTTCCGCCATGATTCACCTGCTTTTCCTCTTCGCGCTTTACTTTCTTCCCTCGCTGATTGCGAGCGGCCGCGGCCTGCATCAGCGCGGGGCAATTATCCTGGTCAACCTGTTTCTCGGCTGGACCTTCATCGGCTGGATTGTGGCGCTGATCTGGGCGATTGTGGCACCGCCTCCGTATGTGGTGTACGTGCCGCCGCCGCCGTATCCGCCCTACCCACCGTACTATCGCTAGGTTGCTTCCCGCGTGCCGCGGGTGAAGCGATTTACTTGAACAGATTTCCGCGCGCATCACCCTTGACAGCGGCTCTGGCGCCGGTTAGCGTTGGCAGCGGTAGGGTGGTTCATGAAAGCTCGTGTCGCTGATTCTTGACGGAGCCATTGGACCGCCCCGTTGAGGAATCTTATGAACAAGATTGTCCGTAACTCCGCCCTGTTTGCAATCTTTCCTTTTGTCGCTGCGCTGGCGCTGAGCCCGGCGCAGGAAGCGCCCAAGCAGGCCACGACGCCTGCCTACCTTGACCCAACAGTGCCGCCGCAGCAGCGGGCTGCCGACCTGGTCGGCCGCATGACACTCGAAGAGAAAGCCTCGCAGCTGGCGAACCAGGCGCGGGCCATTCCTCGGCTCAACGTACCGGCCTACGACTGGTGGAGCGAGGCGCTGCACGGTGTCGCCCGCAATGGGTATGCGACGGCTTTTCCGGAGCCGGTGGGCCTGGCGGCCACCTTCGACGTGCCCGCGATTCACCAGATGGCGGTGGTGACCAGCACCGAGGCGCGCATCAAGCATGCGCAGGCCGTGCGCGCCGGCCACAGCTCCATCTATGAGGGCCTGGATTTCTGGTCGCCCAACATCAACATCTTTCGCGATCCCCGCTGGGGCCGCGGCCAGGAGACCTACGGCGAAGACCCGTTTCTGACCGCCCGCATGGGCGTGGCCTTTGTGACCGGCATGCAGGGCGACGATCCGCGCTACTATCGCACCATCTCCACGCCCAAGCACTTTGCCGTGCACTCGGGGCCCGAATCGACGCGCCACGGGGCCGACGTTGCTGTGAGCAAGCACGACGAGCTTGACACCTACCTACCCGCGTTTCGCGCGGCGGTTGTGGAGGCAAAAGCCGGTTCGGTGATGTGCGCGTACAACTCGATCAACGGCGAGCCAGCCTGCGCCAACCAGTTCCTCCTGCAGGATCAGTTGCGCGGCTGGTGGGGCTTTCAGGGCTACGTGGTATCCGATTGCGGCGCCGTGCTCGACATTCACGACGGGCACAAGTTCAGGCCCACCCAGCCCGAGGCTTCGGCCATCAGCCTCAAGCGCGGCATGGACAACGAATGCGTCGACTACATCGACCGGGTGACCGACGATCACGACTACAAGCCGTATCTCGATGCGGTGAAGCAGGGCTACCTGAAGGAGAGCGACATTGATGCGACGGTGACGCGGCTGTTTACGGCGCGCGTGAAGCTGGGCATGTTCGACCCGCCGGAGATGGTGCCCTACAACAGCATCGACGAGAGCCTGCTCGACAGCGCTGCGCATCGCACGCTGGCCCGCAAAATCGCCAACGAGTCCATGGTGCTGCTCAAGAATGACGGCGTGCTGCCGCTCAAGACTTCAGGCATCAGGATTGCGGTGGTCGGTCCGCTGGCCAATCAGACCGAGGTTCTACTGGGCAACTACAACGGAACTCCGACGCATACGGTTTCCATTCTCGAAGGCCTGCGCAAGGAGTTTGCCGGCGCGACCGTCAACTACGTGCCGGGGACAAAGTTTCTTGCCACCGAAGAGCCGGAGCCGCATGCGCAGGGGTGGACGGCTGCCGATCTAACAGCGGACCCGGCTGCGATTGCAGCGGCGAAAGATGCAGACGTGATCGTGGCTGTTGTCGGCATCACGGGGCACCTCGAAGGCGAGGAGATGAAGGTAGACGAGCCGGGGTTCCATGGCGGCGACCGGACCTCGCTGGATTTGCCCAAGCCGGAGCAGGCGCTGCTGGAAGCCCTCGCCGCGACCGGCAAGCCGCTGGTGGTCGTGCTCACCAACGGCAGTGCGCTGGGCGTGAACTGGGCCAACGCGCATGCCAATGCGATTCTCGATGCGTGGTATCCCGGCGAGGAAGGCGGATCGGCTGTTGCTGAGACACTGAGCGGCAAGAACAATCCGGCGGGTCGGTTGCCGGTGACCTTCTACA